>Ga0214921_10000384_pt1 | contig 84116 bp, 58 predicted proteins | sample LL1505_MetaG_FD_177992 | JGI IMG/M metagenome (GOLD analysis project Ga0214921, IMG submission 177992) | Freshwater microbial communities from Lake Lanier, Atlanta, Georgia, United States - LL-1505 | ecosystem: Environmental > Aquatic > Freshwater > Lake | place: USA: Georgia | collected... | reverse complement strand
GAACCTAGGTTCCCCTGCGACCCCTCCTCCACTATGTTTTTTCTTACGTTTTTCTAGGTTCCCCTGCGACCCCTCCTCCACTATGTTTTTTCTTACGTTTTTCTAGGTTCCCCTGCGACCCCTCCTCTACAATTTTTTTCTTACGTTTTTCCCGATAAATTGGTTATGTTTTTCCTGAGACATCGGGTTATATTTTTTGTGAGACATTGGTTATGTTTTTCCTGAGACATCGGGTTATATTTTTCTTGCGCCCCCCCCCAATAAAAATCGGTGTTTTATTTCGCGCTCATTTTTTGTTACCAATTCTGCTAACAAAAAAATAAAAATTCAACATGATTGTCACCATATACACATGCACGCGCACACCCCCACCCCCGCCATTCTCCCAACGCAACATATTTTACCGTTTATTGTAATATGTATATACAGCTAAGTTTAGCTCATTGAATCTGCATTAGAGTCATGGTTTAGAGAAAATGAAACTTTTATATAAGCCAATATCTAGCGGTGCCAAAATGCGGGTTATATATATTTGGAAAACCATTGGTTATGTAAAGACAAACAATACAAAACCAATTCTATAAACACAATCGTATTTTTTTTTATTGAAACTATATAATACTAGTATATATATAAAGTATGTCGTCATCAATAACTACTACAGAATTACTCTTTAAAAAATTTTTAGGAACTGCTGACGGCAAACCAGGGACAAGTTATGCAGCCGAGGCAGCTGGTAGTTCGAGACCAAAAGTCATTGCGACTCAAGTGATGAACCAAACTATACCCACGGTTGCCCCCACCGATTTATCTACAGATGGCACGTTTGTTGCGACCAAGGGTTCTGGGACAAAAAAGAAGAGCGCGACATATCCTCACATTGTAAAATATGAAAACCTCGTATTGCAAGACTCGATTACTCCTTATACTACATATCGTTATGACAACCCTACCGCCGCCGCTGGAAATTTAAACTTATTAGTCAACGCAATTCCTTTTAATTTCGATGCGGCAACCAGCTCTTATGCCGTGACGATGACATCATCGGTGGGTTCGAATTCCATTCCTCCCAACGACGCCACTTATCCATGGGTGTTTGACGCCGATGCGGGATATGTTTATTTTACAACAAACCAGTTCCCTAGTGGGTGGGGGTATCCCGTTCTCACTTTTTGGAGATACGAGGGAACATTCGGTGTGGGTGGTGGTAGCAATTTTACTACCGACGCTAGTTTCAGTGGGAATATTTATGTGGCGGGGTCGATTCTTGGGCCCGCGGTTTCATTCGGCAGTTTCAACGTGAATGGTGTTTTACCCAGCAGTTTTACCTATGATTCCGATAATTTTTCATTGGCTGTTCCAAACGCACTACAGCAGAATCTCCAATTTTATTCCAGCGACCTCTCTGTCAATGGAAACTTGACGGTGGGGAAAAACATGACCTTTTATGGTAATTTGAATGTTCCAGGGAGTGATGCATTGATGTCTGGCAATTTGACTGTCAACAAGACTCTTACCGCGGCAAATGGATTTGTGGTAAGTGGGGGGACGGTGTCATTCCCCTCCAATTCGATTTCGGCGAATGCAATCAGTGGTGGTTTGCCATATGTCGATATGACTATAAACCAATCCATTGCTGGTGTGAAAACTTTCACGAACACGTTGGTGGCTAGCGGGGACGTGTCGATGAATGGCCGCATGTTTTTAGCCGGGGATGCATCGATGTCGGGCAACTTGACCGTGAATAGTGCACTTACCGCAGCAAACGGATTTGTTGTAAGTGGCGGGACGGTGACTTTTCCATCCAATTCGATTTCCGCCGCCGCAATCAGCGGTGGTTTGCCATACGTCGATTTGACGACCGCTCAGTCTGTTTCTGGAGTGAAAACTTTCGCCAACACGGTGGTTGCTGGCGGGGATGTATCGATGAATGGCCGCATGTTTTTAGCCGGAGATGCATCCATGTCGGGCAACTTGACCGTGAATAAGGCATTGACTGTTGTGAATGGTTTCACAGTGAGTGGTGGAACGGTGACTTTTCCTTCGAATTCGATTTCTGCCGCCGCAATCAGCGGTGGTTTGCCTTATGTGGATTTGACGACCTCTCAGTCCGTTGCTGGTGTGAAAACTTTCACTAGCACGTTAGTTGCCGGTGGCGATGCGTCTATGAACGGCCGCATTTTCACAACTGGTGATGCCAGTTTTGGCGGAAATCTTTTCACAAGTGGTGATATTTCCCTGAATGGTGCGTTAAGGGTGGGTAAAGATGTTACTATAAACGGGAACTTGAATGTTCGCAATTACACTCAGTCCAATATTATCAACACGTCTGTTACGAACTATTCTTTGATAGTGTCTGAGGATTTGTCTCTAAACGGTCGTTTTTACACGAGCGGTGATGTATCTATGAATGGCAACTTATATGCATCGAAGGGTTTTACTGTTGCGGGCGCCCTTACCGCACAGAACGATGCGGCGGTCTCTGGAAACACTACTTTGAGTGGCAACTTGACGGTGAGCAAAAACGCCGCCATTACTGGGACGACCACGCTTACCGGCACGACGAGTGCCGGTGTATTGAATACTTCGGGTTTATTGACTGCAAATGCTGGTTTAACCGTTCCAGCCGGTCAATCGCTTGTTTCTTCGGGTTCGGCATCCTTTGCCGGTTTGTCTTCTTCGGGTGCTATCAGTGCCAATGCGGGGTTGAGTGTTCCATTCGGGCAAACTTTGACTTCGTCTGGAACATCGAGTTTGGCGATTGTAAATACTTCGGGCCTACTTACTGCAAACAATGGTCTTACGGTTGCCGTTGGAACAACCAATGTTGGACTATTAAATGTGTTGAATGATGCTGCTGTAAGTGGCAATGCGACTGTGAGTGGCAACTTGACGGTGAGTAAAAACACTACGCACACTGGAACCACTACTCTTACGGGTGCCACTACGGCTGGTGCGATTACTGCATCTGGCGTCCTTACCGCCCAAAACGACGCATCTGTCAGTGGAAATGCTACTGTGAGTGGAAACTTGACGGTAAGCAAAAACACTGCCATTACGGGTACAACGACCGCAACTGGCTTAGTCACCGCACAGAATGGTCTTACGGTTTCATCGGGTGCAACCTCGGTGGCGGCTCTTACTGCATCCGGTGTGCTTACCGCCCAAAACGACGCTTCTGTGAGCGGAAATGCGACGGTGAGTGGCAACTTGACGGTGAGTAAAAACACTACGCACACTGGAACCACGACTCTTACAGGTGCAACTACGGCCGGTGCGATTACTGCATCTGGCGTCCTTACCGCCCAAAACGACGCCTCTGTGAGCGGGAATGCCACGGTGAGTGGAAACTTGACGGTGAGTAAAAACACTACGCACACTGGAACCACGACTCTTACGGGTGCCACTACGGCTGGTGCAATTACTGCATCTGGCGTCCTTACCGCCCAAAACGACGCGTCTGTGAGCGGAAATGCGACGGTGAGTGGAAACTTGACGGTGAGTAAAAACACAACACTTACTGGTGCAACAACTGGTTCAACGTTGGTGTTGGGAACAGCAACTTTGGGAACAAATACGTTAGTCGTAGGCGGGGATGTTTCTATGAATACCCGATTGTTTGTAGGGTCGGATGTAAATATCGCAGGTAATGGAAAATTCTATATGAATAATTTTATAACACCCATATTAAATCCTTCTACTTTTGGAACCAGCTCTACAACAACATTAGTTGCCCCCGTCGGCGGCACACATATTGCGACGTCTTATACCGGTCAATATGTACTAACGTGTAATCCACAAGGCGGTAGTGGATTAGGTTTGTCTACAAATTATGGTGCATCATTTTCGAACATATCCACCGGACAAAGTTTTTCAGCTAATACTATTTTTTGTTGTACTATTTCTTCCGATGGTTCAAAAATGGCTATAACAACAGGTGCAACAATTTATTATTCGACGAATTATGGTGTTTCTTGGACTTCCGGAGCTACATTATCAGCAAAATTTTTATCAGCGACTAGTGATTTTACCAGGTTATATGCTTATGGAACAGGAGGTGTTTATTTATCTACAAATTATGGTTCGTCGTTTACTTTACAATCTAGTTCGATTGGTTACGACGGTCTAGACGTAGGCAATAACAACCAAGGCAATAACTTGAAATTTCAAATGAATGCTTCTACAGGACAATATGGTTTGGCTTTTTCGAGTACTGCTATTTATTATACATCAAATTATGGCGTTACATGGGCATTGTCCACGGGCCTTTCGGGAATTGCAATCCAAGGGACAGCTATTGGTGTATCAAGTACCGGTCAATATTGTATTGTTGACGTTTGGTCGGCCGGTTCTGGTGGTAGCGGTAAGGGTTGCTACTATTCAAGTAATTACGGATCCAGTTTTTCTGCACCTGCTACAACAACAGGAACAGCACCGTCATCACCGACAAACACGTATAACGGTTGGCGCTATAGCCCTACAATAAGTCCTTCTGGAAAATACATAATTGTTGGTTCATCAATGTCTACTGATTATGGTGTATCGTTTCAATATAATCCACAAATAGTGGCTATTTATAATGCTGGTGGAGACATGTTTTTACTTAATTGTATTATTTCCGGAAACGAATTAATTAATTATTACATCATGTGGGGAAGTGGATTGCTATATAGTCAACAAAATCCTACTTTAAATTCTTATAGTCAATCTTTATCAATAACAACAGATATATCTACGAATTCACGTTTATTTATTTCAAATGACGTTTCTATGAACAATCGTTTGTTCGTCTCGGGTGCTACAACGGCGGGTGCAATTACGGCATCGGGCATTGTCACTATGCAAAACGACGCTTCTGTAAGTGGCAATGCTACTGTGAGTGGCAACTTGACTGTAAGTAAAAACACTACGCACACTGGAACCACGACTCTTGTGGGTGCCACTACGGCTGGTGCGATTACTGCATCCGGCGTCCTTACCGCCCAAAACGACGCATCTGTCAGTGGAAATGCTACGGTGAGTGGAAACTTGACGGTGAGTAAAAACACTACACATACAGGAACGACGACACTTACTGGTGCAACAACTGGTTCAACGTTGGTGTTGGGAACAGCAACTTTGGGAACAAATACGTTAGTTGTAGGTGGAGATTCGTCGATGAACGGTGCTTTGACAGTTGCCAAGGACCTTACAGTAAACGGTAATCTCAACGTTAGAAACTACACTCAATCCAATATTATCAATACCTCGGTTGTGAATTATGCATTGATAGTGTCGGAGGATTTATCCTTAAACGGCCGTATTTACGCGAGCGGTGATGCATCCATGAGTGGAAACTTGTATGTTGCTAAGGGTCTCACTGTTGTGGGTGCGGCATCGGTTGCGGCTCTTACTGCATCCGGTGTGCTTACCGCACAAAACGACGCCTCGGTGAGCGGAAATGCGACCGTGAGTGGAAACTTGACGGTGAGTAAAAATACTGCCATTACGGGGACAACTACTGCAACTGGCTTAGTCACCGCGCAGAACGGACTTACTGTTTCATCGGGTGCAACATCGGTTGCGGCTCTTACCGCATCCGGCTTAGTCACCGCTCAGAACGGACTTACTGTTTCATCGGGTGCAACCTCAGTTGTGGCTCTTACTGCATCCGGCGTGCTTACCGCACAAAATGACGCATCTGTCAGTGGAAATGCGACTGTGAGTGGCAACTTGACGGTAAGTAAAAACACTACTCACACTGGAACCACGACTCTTACGGGTGCAACTACGGCTGGTGCAATTACTGCATCAGGTGTGCTTACCGCGCAAAATGACGCATCTGTCAGTGGAAATGCGACGGTGAGTGGCAACTTGACAGTGAGTAAAAACACTGCCATTACGGGGACAACTACTGCAACTGGCTTAGTGACGGCGCAGAACGGTCTTACTGTTTCATCGGGTGCAACATCGGTTGCGGCTCTTACCGCATCCGGCTTAGTCACCGCTCAGAACGGACTTACTGTTTCATCGGGTGCAACCTCAGTTGTGGCTCTTACTGCATCCGGCGTGCTTACCGCGCAAAATGACGCATCTGTCAGTGGAAATGCGACTGTGAGTGGCAACTTGACGGTAAGTAAAAACACTGCCATTACGGGAACAACGACTGCAACTGGCTTAGTCACCGCGCAGAACGGTCTCACGGTTTCATCGGGTGCAACCTCGGTGGCGGCTCTTACTGCATCCGGCGTCCTTACCGCCCAAAATGACGCATCTGTCAGTGGAAATGCTACCGTGAGTGGAAACTTGACGGTGAGTAAAAACACTACTCACACTGGAACCACGACTCTTACCGGTGCAACTACGGCTGGTGCAATTACTGCATCCGGTGTTCTTACCGCCCAAAATGACGCATCGGTGAGTGGAAATGCTACTGTGAGTGGCAACTTGACAGTAAGCAAAAACACTGCCATTACAGGAACAACGACTGCAACTGGCTTAGTCACTGCGCAGAACGGTCTTACGGTTTCATCGGGTGCAACATCCGTGGCGGCTCTTACTGCATCGGGCGTCCTTACCGCCCAAAACGACGCTTCTGTCAGTGGAAATGCGACGGTGAGTGGCAACTTGACAGTGAGTAAAAACACTGCCATTACGGGAACAACGACTGCAACTGGCTTAGTCACCGCGCAGAACGGTCTTACGGTTTCATCGGGTGCAACATCCGTGGCGGCTCTTACTGCATCCGGCGTCCTTACCGCCCAAAATGACGCCTCGGTGAGCGGAAATGCTACCGTGAGTGGCAACTTGACAGTGAGTAAAAACACTGCCATTACAGGAACAACGACTGCAACTGGCTTAGTAACCGCACAGAACGGTCTTACGGTTTCATCGGGTGCAACATCCGTGGCGGCTCTTACCGCATCCGGCTTAATCACCGCAAATAATGGTCTCACTGTTGCCACCGGGACAACAACGGTTGGTGCATTGACGGCAGGCGCTTCTACTGCAACCACTTTGGCGGTTGCTGGTGCGACCATTGGAACAAATACTTTGGCAGTTACTGGTAGTGCGGCAATTAGCGGAAATGCAACAATTACTGGAAACGCAACTATTACTGGAACCACAACGCTTACGGGTGCTGCTACAGGTTCGACTTTGGTGTTGGGAACAGCAACTTTGGGAACAAACACGTTTGTAGTTGGCGGAGATTCATCGATGAACGGTGCTTTGATGGTAGGCAAGGATGTCACAATAAACGGAAATCTCAATGTTAGAAACTACACGCAATCCAATATTATCAATACCTCAGTCACGAATTATGCGCTGATAGTGTCGGAAGATTTATCCTTAAACGGCCGTATTTACGCCAGTGGTGACGCATCCATGAGTGGAAACTTGTATGTTGCGAAGGGACTTACAGTTGTAGGTGCGACTGGTATTGCCGCTCTTACTGCATCTGGTTTGGTAACTGCGAACAATGGTCTCACTGTTGCCACGGGAACAACAACAGTTGGTGCATTGACTGCAGGTGCTTCTACGGCAACCACTTTGGCGGTTGCTGGCGCAACCATTGGAACAAATACTTTGGCAGTTACTGGTAATGCAGCAATTAGCGGAAACGCGGTAATTAGCGGAAATGCAACAATTACTGGTAACGCTGCCATTACTGGAACCACCGCATTTACAGGTCTTACCACCGCACAGGCCGGCATTTTTGTATATGGCGGTGACGTTTCGATGAACAATCGTTTATTCGTCTTGGGTGATGCCTCTTTTAATAAAAAGATTTCGGCCATTGGTGATATATCTACAAATGGCAATCTTTTTATTGGTGGAAATATTATAGTTGCATCCACTGGAACGCATACCATTACAGGAACTCTTACGACTTCCACCAGTGTTACTACAACCAGCACTGTTACTGGAAATGAAACTGTATCTGGCACGGAAACTATTGGTAATGGTCTTTTTATTACTGGCGGTGACGTTTCGATGAACAATCGTTTATTCGTCTTGGGTGCCATAGTATGCAATTCCACGGTTGCGCAATTTTAGTAGAGCATCGAATTGTAATAGTGATGTATCTGCAAATATTTTGTAAAACAACTTGATTCGTTCGCTGTTGTGCTGTTATATAATAAAAAATTATTATATAACTTTGAGGGGACAGGCTCACGGCCGATCGGCCGTCTTTTATTCTAAGATGGTTTCTAATATGGTATCTAAAATGTATATGTAGAGAACCTGCATGAAAATACTCTAAAACCATCATTTTTGGTGACATTTTATGCTGGGTTCTCCATGATTATGAAAATATTCATAGAAAAAAACCCCGATGTGGATGGGCTTGGACGGGCTCACGGCCGATCGGCCGTCCTTTATTCTACAACGGTATCAAACCAATTTTATTTATAGCATGTAAAATACTGATAATAAAATCCTTTTCGGGACACATAAGAGAATTCATATGATTATTCGTGATTCGCAATATATCAATTGTGGTCGATTTATCGATATTTCGAATGAAACGATGGTCTTGCAATAAAGTGAAAAACTTTTGTATATCGAAATAAAAATCCATGATATCCCGAGGATTTTCCATTGATACTTCTCGTGTATTTTCGTAATCCATAATCCACGTTCGAAATCCATTTGTCTCTATATTTATACCGTCAAATCCATAGTCTATATAAGACTGTTTCGTCTTTTTCAGCAATACATTTCCCGGATGAAAATCACCGTGCAAATAACCACTAAAAAATGCGCTTATATTTGTAAGAATCGCGTGTTTGATACATGTTCTCAATATATGTATATTATCTTGTTTCCATTCGTAAGAACCGATGTTACCCAGTGGAAAATATGGCATAACGATTATTTTCATTTTATTGCCTTCGCCTTCACATAGATAATTTTTGGATTTGTTTGGATAATCGAGAAAATCATCGTTGCATTCAAAATAACATATGAATTTCACAAACCCCTTTATTTTATAGAGTTTTTTCGCATATTCATATTCTCTTAGAATAGAATCGTCGTCTCCTATTTTCACCACAATATCCTTATGTTGCTCTAATTTTGCTAATAAAATACGAGACTTATCGTAATTTTCTAAAGGCATTTTGATGGTTTTTATGATATTTATCCAACCATTCGTGTTTGGATTTTGCGTGTTTATTTTATCTTGACAATAACTCAAATAGTATTTTGGAATTTCTTTTTGTGATGAAAATGATTGTTTTTGTAGTTTTCTAATATTATATGGTTTCGACGTCATGATTATGTTATGTATGTTATGTTATGTATTTATGTTGTTGTTGTTCTTGTTGTTGTTGTTGTTCTTGTTGTTGTTGTTGTTATTCGTAGAAAAAATCCCCGATGTGGATGGGCTTGGACGGGCCCACGGCCGATCGGCCGTCTTTTATTCTAAGATGGTATCTAAAATGGTTTCTTAGATAGATACGAGAGAACCCACATGAAAATACTCTAATATCATCATTTTTGGTGACATTTTACGCTGGGTTCTCCATCATTATGAAAATATTCATAGAAAAAAACCCCGATGTGGTATCAATCCAATTTTATCTATTGCGCGGGCTTCTTATTAGATTCAAGATTCAAGATTCAAGATTCGATTCTATAAAAAAATTGAATCCAGTAGAAACACGGATATCATAACCACCATTGACAAGGACAAACAAAAATGCAATCTTCTATCTCTAAGAAAGTGGCACACAGTAAGCGCGCATTTAAGAAGATTTCTACACCAATTTCATCACCAAATAATCATGAAAAATCAGAGACAGAGCCCGAATCCTGTCATAATATGCTTATTCGCATCATCAAAGAACAAAAAGAAAAAGAAGAAAAAAAAGACATCTGGAAAAACAGTCCGTATAGAGATATTGTGAAACTACAGAGTAATAATGCAGGTAATGTAGGAGAGCAACTCATAAACCGTATTTGTAAAGCATCAAATATTGATGCGGATTGTGATGGTAGTAAAACAAAACAGATTGGCGGCGGCGAAGGAGATGGAAAAATCATGGGTATTCCCGTCGAAATCAAGACCGCACATCAGGGTTCGCATTCTCCAAGTTTCCAACACGAACTTGGAGAAGTTCCATGGAAGGGCGGAAAATACATGATATTTGTCGATATTGCACCGGATTGCATCTATTTGACAATTTTCCAGAATTTTTCGGAAGAAACATACAAAAGTGAGAATAAACTACCGTGCTTTCCAACAAAAAAGATTACATGGCGGAAGAAAAAAGGCGCGTTCAAGCTAGATACAAGCGTAAAAATAAACAGAACGAGTGTGGAACAAGGACAAGCAATAAAAATTACGGACACTACCCCAAATGACGCCATTGCTTCATTTATTCGCGAGATTGTTGTCTAGTCCGGCCGCTGGTATAAACTGGTCGAATATAAGCGATGTTCTTAAATTATACGCGGAATTTGTGGATAGGAAACTAATAGAAGACCAATCAATCGTTCCCGCTTTTTTTATCATTTCCTCCTTTTCGGTAAAGAATACAACACCGTATCCTTTTTTTCCCGGAAGGTCTTCGAACCGCTCGTATAGCTTCATATTCTCTTTTCCAAAACAGGTGGATGGGATATACAAATCACATTTCCCAATCATAGCTTTATTCCTTGTGGATGCCACCGTTCCGCCATTCGATAGAGAATACACTTTCATCTTCTCTTCTGTATTTTTCTTGATAGTATATTTTGCGTTAGATGAATTCTTAGACCAGATTTGAAACACGCCGTTTACTTTTACTTCTTGATTTTCAGGACTATAGAACATTGCGGATAATCCTTCGCTGTAAATTAAATTGTATCCCTTTACTCGTTTACGAGGCGAACCCTTCCCGTCGCTTTCAAATAGTTGTGGTAGAATAAAGCATACATAATCCGCGAAACTGTGAGAATGATTTATGAAATTCAACGCAAGATGACCTCTTAATCCAAATGGCGGGTTTCCAAATACAATATATTTATTTTCTGTGGATTCAGGGTTTGGTTTCCATGTCAAATAGTCTTGTTTTTGAATTCCTGTTGAGCGAGGTTCAATGTCGAGTCCTATTGAGCCGGGTGGTAAGATATGCAAGAAACTGCCGTCACCTGCGGATGGTTCAATGAAGACATAATCTTCGTTATTTATTTTTACTTCGCGATTGAAGGTTTCCCAGCATTTTTTTGCTAAGTCCTTGGGTGTAAAGAATTGGTCTTTTAGAGACGATGAGTATTTGCTGTAATCTATCTCTTTGGATAGTATTTTATAGAGGTCGAATGTGTATTGAATAGGCACGTCTTTTAGTTCAATCCATCTTCGAATGGTTCCTATACAAATGTTTAGTCTATCTGCGACAGCCTTTATCGAGACCTTTTTCAGGCATTCTTCGAGTAAACTAAGATTTGTGGTGGTGTTTGTGGTGGTGGTGTTTGTGGTGGTGGTGTTTGTGGTGGTGGTGTTTGTGGTGGCGGTGCCTTGAATAAGATGTAGTAAATCGAGCTTCTTCTTTCCGTTGTATCCTTTGATATTCTTTTCCTTGCAAATTGTAATCAGTTCTTCTCGTGTTTTCTTTGAATAGTCCATTATATTTGACGCAGGTTTTTCAGGCGCAATATTTTCAATTTTTTAGGTGGCATTTATTCAACGCTAAATACGTTCATATGTGTTTATAGGAGGCAAGCTCACGGCCGATCGGCCGTCTTTTTGCCCTCAGTTGCCATACAAAGACATTGATTCCATACATTTCTATATGATTTCCACCATGTTTTTTAGACATCATATTTGGCTGCATATTAGGTAACAATTTCATTTGTTTTCCTACAACAATTCGCAGCATATTTTCAAGGGGTGAGGTTACTTGCATAAAATTGAATGAATATTCCAATGTTTAGGATAACTGAAAATAGTCAATATTAATTATTGTAATAAAAAATTGATTTAAAAACATAATATTACAATACATTATAAACGCTAAATATGACTAAAATTAGTTGCGAAAAATGCGGTAAAGAGTTTAATAGTAAATCCCATTATACTCAACATCAAAAAAGAAAAACTCCTTGTGTCAATGAGAGCAAAATTAAAGAATTGATTGATAAGTCAGTTGAAGAAAAATTAAAAAAATTAAATGTTCCGTTATGTTCGTCTCTCGAAAATTCGTCTGTCGAAAATTCGTCTGTCGTAATTCAACACGCGCAAAAAATAACAATTGATACATCAACCTTTAATGAAATTAAAAAATATTATGATGAAACATTAAATACTGATAAAAGCACATACAAATCAAGCAACGATGAACCTACACCGATTGATTGTATAAGTGAAATGATAAATAAAATTCCCAACGAGTTATGGGGAAAAAGCGATTTATCTATATTAGACCCTTGTTGTGGTAATGGAAATTTCAGTATTCCTATCATATTTGAATTGTTAAAGTATCACGATAAAAAAGCAATATTAGAAAAAATATTAGAATTCAATGATATTAATGAAAGTAGATTAGAAAATGTGCGTAGTGTATTTTGTAGTGAAAAATACAATTTACAAATAACTAACCATGATTTTATTACATTTAATAATAGTAAAAAATACGATTTAATCGTTGCTAATCCACCATACGCAAAATTATTAGAAAATGGTAAAAGAGCATCCAAAAATCACAACTTAATTAAGGATTTTATTGAAAAGGCATTATCACAACTAAAACCAAATGGTTATTTATTATTTATTACACCAGATAATTGGATGTCTTATGCTGATAGGAATGTATTAATTGAAATAATTACATCATTACAAATAATCCATTTGGATATACATACTGCAAAAAAATATTTCAAAAAAATTGGGTCCAGTTTTACTTGGTATATAATACAAAATTGCGCTTTCTATAAAAACATGAATGTTTCTGGTGTATGGAAGAAAAAGGAATATACAAGTTCGGTCATATCAAAACAGCGCAAATACATTCCATTATTATATAATCAAATGGTTCAAAATATATTATCAAAAACAATTGATAATAAAGCGCTACCAAAATTTGAGGTTAAAACCAGTAGTGATTTGCATAAATATACAAAGGCGGAATTTATTCGTCATGAAAAAACAGAAGAATTTAAATATAAATTAATTCATACACCAAGTCAAACCGTATATGCATCGAGACCTCATAAATTTCAAGAAGGATATAAAATATTCATATCAACAACAGATAAGTATAGTGTATTTATTGATAATTGTGGAATGACACAGTCAATCGTATTTATAATATGCTCTAATGAAGAACAAGCAAAAAAATATTTACAAATATTACAGCATCCCTTATATGTATTTATAAATAATATTTGCCGTTGGGGAAATTTTAACAACATAAGAATATTACAAAGTTTTCCTATTCCAACCATAGAATATTCTGGAAATCATCAAGAACTATATAATTATTTTAATATTTCATTAGAAGAAATTGAATATATTTGTGCTAATCTGTAAATTTATTTGTAATCTGGGTCGCAGTTGTCGCTTAGTATAGGATATTCTTCATAATTTTTTTTATAATCTTCCAAAAATGTGCTTTCGTAAGCATGGTATGTTTGTGCTGTTATTTTTTTTTCTTTACCGAAAATTTCTATAGTAATTTCGGTTTTCGGTAATTCATATCCATACATTTGAATTTTGCAGCCTAAACTTAGGTAGAACTCAAATGTGTTATAAATAAATCCGTTTGTCTTAGAGCAATCTCCTGATTTGCCTCTTTCTTCAATGTGATGACCGCAAAGATAAGATGCAACCCTTCCTTTAAGTCCAGTTCTCGTCCCGCCAATTTTAACAATCGCGTCATTGATTACAAGTAAATATAACCATTCGTTTTTCTTGTTAAACGCTTCGGGTGAAATCGTTGGAACAAATTGAATCAAAGTATTTCTCTTCTTATTTCCTTGGTTTTTTCCAGTTGTAGATAATTCACTATCTAAAACTATATCTGCTATTGGAATAAAATGGTCTTTTCTATTATATTCCTTAAATGGAATTGTTTTATCAATTGGGATCAATTTCACCCATTTTTTTATCAATGAACTCTCGTATAGTTCATTGATATTTGCTAATCCAGAAATATCGTTGGTATAAGTTGTTTCAGTCATCTTGTATATAACAATATTTATTTGTTTCGGTATTTCAATTCAATTTTTTTGCTCCATAGAAATTTCATCAAATGTCGTCAAAACCGTCGATTCTAATCAGGCTTGCGGACGATCGGCCGTCTTTTTTTACTCAGTTGTCATACAGATGCACACACATACATCCATACATTTCTATATGATTTCTACCATGTTTTTAGATATCATATTTGGCCGCATATTAGGTAACATATTGATATAATTTTCATATGTGTTTATAGGAGACAAGTTCACGGCCGATCGGCCGTCTTTTTGCACTCAGTTGCCATATAGATGCACTTATTTCAACGTATATATTATATACAAGGAAGAGGAGGGGTCGTAGGGGAACCTAGGTTCCCTACTTTTCAGAACAAAGAAAGTGTTTGGGATTTTCAAAATGGACAAAAATAAATGTCCAAAAAAGTTTTTCCGTGGGGAAAAACTTGCAAAAAAATCCACGATTTTCCATTTTGCCCGATAATGCAGTGAAACGCGTTTTTTTCCGAATAAACACCACTGCATAATTTTTTAAGATTTTAGGTCCATGAAATCGTACCCTCGGAGAAATTTAGCGAAATCCATTTTTTGTCGGAAATCCTTTCATGAAATCCATTTTTTGTCGGAAATCCTTTCATGAAATCCATTTTTTGTCGGAAATCCTTTCATAAATCCATTTTTTGTCGGGAATCCTTTCATGAAATCCATTTTTTGTCGGGAATCCTTTCATAAATCCATTTTTTGTCGGGAATCCTTTCATAAATCCATTTTTTGTCGGGAATCCTTTCATAGAACCACCCAATATGGCTATTCTAAGCAGGCTCACGGCCGATCGGCCGTCTTTTTGCCCTCAGTTGCCATATAGATGCACTTATTTACATACATTTCTATATGATTTCTACCATGTTTTTAGATATCATATTTGGCTGCATATTAGGTAACGTTTCTGTGTGTTTTTATACAACAATTCGCAGCATAATTTCAAGGGTCGGGAATCGTGTATTTTTTTCAGAACAAAGAAAGTGTTTGGGATTTTCAAAATGGACAAAAATAAATGTCCAAAAAAGTTTTTCCGTGGGGAAAAACTTTCAAAAAAATCCATGATTTTCCATTTTGCCCGATAATGCAGCAAAACACGTTTTTTTCCGAATAAACACCACTGCATAATTTTTTAAGATTTTACGTCCATGAAATCTTAATCGGAGTTTAGGCAAAATTTGCGACAAAAAATCCCCCTTTAGGTAAAATTTGCGACAAAAAATCCCCCTGATAAAGCCTCTCGAGTTATGGTGTGAGTTTGAATATATAATTGGCAATTTTGATTTTATGCAGCCAATGAGAAACATCTTTAGGTAAAATTTGCGACAAAAAATCCCCCTTTAGGTAAAATTTGCGACAAAAAATCCCCCTGTAGGTAAAATTTGCGACAAAAAATCCCCCTTTGGGCAAAATTTGCACCAAAATATCCCCCTTTGGGCAAAATTTGCACCAAAATATCCCCCTTTAGGCAAAATTTGCACCAAAATATCCCCCTCACATAGATTTATAGGAGGCAAGCTCACGGCCGATCGGCCGTCTTTTTGCCCTCAGTTGCCATATAGATGCACTTATTTACATACATTTCTATATGATTTCTACCATGATTTTAGATATCATATTTGGCTGCATATTAGGTAACAATTCTGTGTATTTTTATACAACAATTCGCAGCATAATTTCAAGGGTCGGGAATCGTGTATTTTTTTCGGAACAAAGAAAGTGGTTGGGATTTTCAAAATGGACAAAAATAAATGTCCAAAAAAGTTTTTCCGTGGGGAAAAACTTGCAAAAAAATCCATGATTTTCCATTTTGCCCGATAATGCAGCGAAACGCGTTTTTTTCCGAATAAACACCACTGCATAATTTTTTAAGATTTTAGGTCCATGAAATCGTACCCTCGGAGAAATTTAGCGAAATCCATTTTTTGTCGGAAATTATTCCACGAAATCCATTTTTTGTCGGCGATTATTCCAAAAATCCATTTTTTGTCGGCAATTATTCCACGAAATCCATTTTTTGTCGGCAATTATTCCAAAAATCCATTTTTTGTCGGCAATTATTCCAAAAAATCCATTTTTTGTCGGCGATTATTCCAAAAAATCCATTTTTTGTCGGCAATTATTCCACCACTCAATTATAATGCGTAAATATAATTATAATATTATATAATTCTATTATATATCAAGAATGGAAATCGAATGCAATGATAATAATATATTATACACATGTGAAAAGTGTGATTTTGTAACTACATACAAGAGCAATTTTACAAAACACTTGAATTCATTGCGGCACAAGAAAAAGAACGGGGACGAAAATATTACGAAGCAATATGAATGTTCTTATTGTGATTATTTGACTATTCATAAAGGACACTATGACGAACATCTACAAAGCAACGCACACATTCTAAAGAAAAAAATGATGATGAAGAATGTTAAACAAAATCAGTGTTTCCATTGTAAAGAATTTTTCAATTCATATAAATCTTATTGGAGACATAAAAAAATTTGTAATTTGAATAGTAATACATCGGTTATAGATGGCAAAAATAGTGATAGCGATAGCGATAGCGATGATGATAACGTTCTTATGGAAGTCATTACAAATTTGCGTAAAGAAATGGATGAATTGAAAAAATCAAAAGTGGTAGATGAATCGCAAAAAAGAGACGACGTTATCGTAGAAATACTCAAGACAAACAAGGAATTACAAAATTGTATGTTACAGACAGTTACGGAAGTAAAAACAATCGTGCAAAACAGCGGGACAAATAATACTCAAGGCACGATGAACAATAACAGTCACAACACAAACACAAACAACACAAACACTCTAAACCAAAACAAGACATTCAATATGAATTTTTTCCTGAACGAACACTGCAAAAATGCTATTGATATTGGAGATTTTATAAAGAACTTGGATTATTCGAAGGAAAATATGATAGAGAACCGTTCCATGAACTATTATGAACGAATATCGAACCAATTCAAGGAAGGTTTCGAAAATTGTAAAGTGGAAAACCGCCCCATTCACTGCAGTGATTCAAAGCGGAACAAAATGTATATCAAGGACAATGGAGAGTGGATATCAGGTAAAGATTCGGAGAAAAGAATCAAGCAAATAGTGGTTGGCATGGGGATTGCCAATATGGATACTTTCCGCAATTGGGTCACTGATAATCCGGCTTGTTTGAGTCTAGACACGCCAGCCTTCAAATTGTATATGTGTATTTTACGAAATATATTGGGGCCAACGTCGGACAAAGAAGAAGAAAAATTCGTGAATAAAGTCATAAATACGATAGTGGATGAGACAGTCATTGATAAAGAAAAATATGCGATGTGCTAATAGTATAGATTATAGTGAATACTATAAAAAATTGAATAATATGCAATGCACCAAACCAAAACATAATTATATATGAAAAAAATGCGTAAAATCTCACTGACAAAAAGAAGAGAAGTTCAATCTCATGGATTCATCTGGGAAAAAGAACTCCTCGAAAATGTATATCGCGCAACTCCGCAAGAACTGGCAAATGTAAAATATACAAATAAAACCGATTTACCGGCGAAATACAACCATATAGAAAACTGTGATATTTCTGTGAAAACTTCGTGTAATAAAAATTCCGTTTGTATGGCAGATTGCTTACGTATATTTGACGCCGTCAATAGTGACAAACCAATTCATATGGTAGTAATTCATTATACACAACACAATGATAGTAAATACAAAAAAGTGGAAAGCATAACGGAAATCGATTTATCGTTATCAAGTGAATTGTTATTTGGTAATTTGTCTCGTTCTCAATTGGAAGAACTAGATAAAGTGGTAAAATCGGTTCCGCAAAAAAGAAAACCGACAAATGAAGAATATAAGAAAATGTATGACATTCGAAATACACTACAAATGACATGCGGTGCATTGAGACTCGACATAAAATGCAATAGCACACAAAGCCGTTTGCAATGTTCATTCAACCGTTTTCAGCAATTTATAGAAAAAAATCCAACGAGAATTATCGCCGCCAGTAATACAAATGAGTTTCGCGGTGGTATGATTTCGGCGGAGATTATATCGTCAAAGCGCAAGTTTATGCATCGTTCGCTGAAATAAACCGGCTCTGTTCCAAGTAATCATTGATAACAATATTCACTTCCGTTTTGGAAAGACTCCGCGGGCCAACTGTATTGCTCGGAAATACGTGGGTATTTATTTTTTCCATAATAATATCAACGACCGCTGTATTCATACTCAGTATAATGTCATCAAATTTGAGAAAGTAATGAGATTGAATACTAAAAACTTTCGTTCCATCGTATTTGTAACATTTTCCAGCGAGAGCACCCACGCGTCTAAATGCTACGTCGTAATTATCCGTTGCTTTTACATATTGAAAGCCGTTCGGTTGCACTTTTTCATCTTTATTTCGGTCTATGTCTTTTCTTTGCCATATTTGGAAAACACACGGAACGTCATATTTCGCCCCGTTTATAACAAACGAATTCTTTTCTAATTCTACGGATTCAATCATATGAAACTTTGAATCAAATACGTTATACATGCTCGGTTTTGTAAAAGATTTTGGCAGAATAAACGCTATCACATTTGCAAATTTGCAACTTTTTGCAATGAACGATTTTGCAATTGTAGATTGTCTTCCAAATGGCGGGTTGCCAAATACGATTACATCTTTATTTGTAGTAGTAGGCGGAGTCCATAATAAGTAGTCTTGTTTGCAAATATCTGTTGCCATTGGTTCTATATCCAACCCGATTTTTTCGAATGATGCCGGTATATTGTGGAGAAATGAGCCATTACCCGCGGATGGTTCTATCCATAAATAGTGTTTTGTAATTGGCACGGATTGTATAATACGCCGAATACAATCTTTTGCTATGGATTCTTTTGTGTAAAATTGGTCTTTTGTGTTGGTTCTATATTTTCCTGTGTCCTGCTTTTGGTGTGTCGTTGTATGTGCGCGTATAACTTCAATTATAGTTTCGCGTTTTTTTCCACTATAACCGTTGATTCCATTTTCTTTGCAGAAAGCTATCAATTCTTTGCATGATTTTTTTGTGTAGTCCATATATTTTCTCTTTATATATAGTTGTTTGTATATTGTATTTGGATATTATTCAATTTTTTTATTTCTCATGGCAGCCGGCGCCGTCTCCTCCGTATCTCTGGCTCTCGGTAATGGCACGCCCAATCAATTGAATATTGTCGGGTCGTTGATTACTAGTGGAGGAGCGAGTATTAGCGGGCGGAAATGTGTTGTTGCGAGCGGGGCCGACGAACAATAACCATTTGATATTGCAGGGAGGAGACATAAGTTTGAACGGAAGACTGTTTGTAACGAAGGATGCGAGTTTGAATGGGAATGTGAGTCTGGGAGGGAACTTGTTGGTAAATGGAAACTTGAGCGTGAATCAGTTCCAATCAACGACGAAAATAACAACGACGAATTATCAGTTGGTGGTAGCGGAAGACTTGAGTTTGAATGGAAGACTGAATGTGTCTCAGGATGCGAGTTTGAATGGAAATGTGTATGTGAAGGGGAATGTAGGGATTGGTACGACTGCGCCTGCGTATCCATTACATGTTAATGGCGCATTAGGTATTAGTGGCAGTGTAAGATTAAATGGGAGTTCAATTTACACCTCTATTGATACAAATCATGGGATTTCCCAAGGTACATTTGCGGATGGACCCCATTTATTTGGTTATAGCGGAGGGTCGTTAGGAACAACACAGGCGGGGAGTAAATGCGCTTTATTTTGGAATAATTCGCAGTATGTAGGGATTGGTACGACGGCACCGGCTTGTTCATTGGATGTAGCAGGGCGTGCGCGTATATATGCAACTCAATCTACAACACCAATGTTGACATTAGGGCAAGTAGGCACTTTAAATGCAAATACAGGGTTATGGTGTCAGGGTCAATTAGCACTAGCGGGACGTCTTTATTTTTACTATAATTGGTCTATTTATGCCTCAACTAATTTGTATTTTTTATATAGTGCCGATCCTGAAAATGGAACTGGTGGCGCATACGTTACCCCGGCTGGGGTATGGACAAATAGTGACTTAAAATTCAAACATAGCATCAATGATCTATCTATTGGATTAAAAGAAGTATTAAAACTTCGTCCGGTTACCTATGTATTAAATTCGTTCCCAGAAAAAGGAGAAAACATAGGTTTTATAGCCCAAGAGCTTCAAGAACAAGTGCCATTAGTTGTAGAATTTGATAAAGAAAATAAAGGTTTATGTGTTAATTATGTGCAGATTATTCCTGTATTAACAAAGGCTATACAAGAACAAAATGTTATTGTCGAAACGTTACAGTCAGAGAATGAGGATTTGAAAGTCCGTCTCGCAGCAATGGAAGCCCGTCTCACCGCAATGGACGCTCGGCTCTCTGCTGCCGGGTTTTAATTCACGATATTTTATACACCAGTAATTTTATAATCATTTTTTATAAATTATTATTTTTATATAGAAAAACAATAATAATTTCAAATTTTAATTTATCATAGTAATCTCTTTTATTATTCAATTGATTGGGCGTGGCATTATCGAGAGCCAGAGATACGGAGGAGGCGGGGGGGGTAAATATAGGTTTCCATTCTCCTATGTCAGAAAAAGAATCAGCTGTGTTTGTATTTAAGATATTAAATTATAATTGTTTTTTATTATTTAATATATATTTTGACCTAATAGTTTTATAGAACTAATATACTTATACGAGTTGCGAGATTACTAACAAAACCAATATTTAAAGCACCCCCACTATTTTGAAATACCTTTGCGTTAAAAATACACAATTTATTCTTATATTTTCTAAAACTGACTCTATATCTAAAGACCAATCATTTTGCATTATATTTAATATATAATGAGATTTTTAAAACCATTGTGGTATTTTTGAATGCACAATATCTACAATATATTTATCGTCTGCTCCCCAAGCAGTATATTCTTCTCCTTCAATAACAAATTCCTTATATTCTGTGTGTTTTTCTTCTCCACAACTGCAGTTAAGATGAACTGCTATTATTGCTTGTTTTCCTAAGACCATTTGAATTACAGATACTCTAAATCCTAATACCTTTACAACTTTTCAAGAGGGACTTCTAAAACTGATTCCATTATATATATTATTAAGATATTAAATTATATTGTTTTTATTAATAAATATACAATTTGACCTAATTATTGAAAATACATTATGCTATTCTAACAGCATAGGCATAGGCACCATTTATTTTTGTGTTTGTATTTGGACATATAGCAAAAGTTAAAGTGCCAGCAGTCGTAATCGCAATTACAAAAGAGGTCACTCCATATACAATAGCCCTACTACTATGAGTTATGTGATAATTGCCTGCATTACGCTGTGCTCCACTAGTAAGAGATACTAAAATATAAGTATCTCCAGTAAAACTTTGGGGTGTGATCACTACAACTTGACTATATACTATCCAAACACCAATAGGCATAGACATAGTTGCACAGTTTGTTTCTGCACCAGCAGAAAAAGTTGTGGTAGTATCAAAAGTAGGACTTGAAATAGCATATCCAATAGAAGTACTTGAAAAAGTAGGAAAAGTACTATAATTAAATTGTATCTGGTCTGCCACACTTAACAACCCGCCAATACTCGCTGACCCCTTCACATACACATTTCCATTCAAACTCGCATCCTGAGTCACATTCAGTCTTCCATTCAAACTCAAGTCTTCCGCTACCACCAACTGATAATTCGTCGTTGTTATTTTCGTCGTTGATTGGAACTGATTCACGCTCAAGTTTCCATTTACCAACAAGTTACCTCCCAGACTCACATTCCCATTCATCGACAAATCGCGACCAAACGAACGCACAAACAAATTTCCATTCACCGATAAATCATTCGCCGCATACGTAAATGTCTGCTGATTCGTATTTACCGCACATACGCTAAATCCTTCCGTATCCGTTTGCGGCGTTAGTATCGGTGCTGTTCCCGTCACCGACAACGGCCCCAATTGCACTATCGACGTTATCAAATTCCCGCCAATACGCAAGTTCCCGTTCAAAGACAAATCACTCGTTTGGAAAGTCACAGTGCCAGTGCCATATTGAGGATTCGGCTTATATAATGCGAAACTGTTGTCCGTAAATGTGACGGAATCAGCAACCGTATTCACGAGCGCAATCGAGTTCAGCGACGTCGTCCCCGATCCGTTAAGACCACTAATGGCACTCACGGGAATCGACCCCGTGGGATAATTCGCGTAAATGTTACCGTTAAGACTAATATCACCGCCTTTTAAAAATAAATGATTGCCTGGGCGAATAATAACGTTTCCACCAGACACATCGACGAAACCTTTTATGTATGTGCGTATGTAACGATTCGACGTGCTAGATGCATCTAACCAATTTCCATCTCCATTCACTGATGTTGGATTGTAACTCATTTTATGTGAATTTGTATATATAGAACTCTAGAAATTGTTTTTATGTAGTTTGGCGCATATTATCGATTACTAAACCCGTTCACAACCCCCTCTCTGTCATGGCCGCACCGTACATTCACATAGTTAGTATATTCGAGAAGAGTCGGGCGAGACGAAGACGAAGACGAAGAGTTTATTACACCGTCTAAACTTATATCGAGTATGCGGCGAATGAGAATCTGGGTTTTTTATGTGCCGCCAACACACCCACCCCACCGCGCCGCACCCTGTCCCACTCTGCCCCACCCTGTCCCACCCCACCAACGGTGATAGTGCAATTGGGGCCGTTGTCGGTGACGGGAACAGCGCCGATAGTAACGCCGCAAACGGATACGGAAGGATTTAGCGTATGTGCGGTAAATACGAATCAGCAGACATTTACGTATGCGGCGAATGATTTATCGGTGAATGGAAATTTGTTTGTGCGTTCGTTTGGTGCAACGGGAACAAGTACGACGCCTTATAATAATTTTTATGGGAAAGTGCCACCGACAACTAGCACGACAAGCACTTATGCTTTTTCAACATATGCTTTACCAACTGTTTCACCGAATAGCACGAACGCTACTTCGAACACGTGGACGAATAGTGGGATTACATGGACGTCGAGCTCGAGTAGTAATTTAACTTTTGGTCCTTTTTATGCATTTAATTCATTACTCAATACCAATGAATGTTGGCATGACGATATGACAGGGTACACTTCAGGCACCGGTGTAGCAAATACCAATTTTCAAACACCGGTCTATACAACGGGTTCTTCGGGAGCTACATCTACTTATAACGGGCAGTGGTTACAAATACAATCATCTGTGGGATTATCAATGAAAACTTTTTATTTAAATGCACGTGGTGGTGGTTTCAATACCCGTTTACCCCAAGTCTTTTATATCGTAGGTTCAAACACGGGAACTGGAACGTGGACTCCTATATTTAAAGGTGACACTGCGTCTACCACGGGTTCAGAAATATCGGCAACAGTATCCTTAACTGACTTGGGTAGTTCCGGAACTATCTCGAACTTTTATGGGTCAACATCATTGATTTATACAACGTATGGAAATCTGGTATATGCATTTAATAATTTCACTTATTTTAGATTGATTGTATCAGAAATATGTGGCACGGAGAATACTTGTAATATAGCTGAATGGGGGCTTACTTTCTCCTCCTCCCCAACCACCGCCACCCAAACCGGCCCTTCAAGAGCCCTCATTTACATGGATGCCTCGAATATTAATCAAGTCGATGTCTCTGGTTCTCTTGGGCTCATTAATTCGAATGCATCTTCTATGATAGTGTCGCCTAACGGAAGTTCAGCCACAACTGCGACCTCTACGTCCACATCAGCTTTTTGGTCAAATTCTGGAATTTCATGGTCGGCAAGTGTTTCTAGTTCAGCTGATGCTACTAAAAGAATCAATAATTCATTCAATACACTAGGAGCGTCAGCTTATTATAGTTCTACAAACACGGCTTATGAGGGTTGGATTTCTACTGCTAATTATAATGCGACGAATGGAACATATAATAACACAAACTATACTCCTGTTTCTAGTTCAACAATATACGGAGAATGGATACAATTACAGTCGTCAAATGGACCAATTAAATTAATAAATTATAATTACATCGGTCAGCAATATGCTGGAAATGGAAAAGGAGACAGTCCGGCAACATATACTATAGCAGGGTCTAATGACGGTAATTCATGGTATAATATACAAGATGTATCATTAATATCTTTTCCGCAAACAACAGTAACAAGCAATGGTAATGCTCCTTGGTCGATAATAACTACTACAGATACCTCAGGGACTACTATTCAGCAAACTTCATTTTCAGTTACATCTTATGCAGGTTCTGCGAATGCATATACTTATTTTCGATTTATAATAAAAAGTACTATTGGTAACAAATTTTCAAACACGAATTATGGTTGGGGTAATATGCGTGGCTTTTTTAATTTTAATTTCACCCCCACCACTTCCTCCGTATCTCTGGCTCTCGATAATACCACGCCCAATCAATTGAATATTGGCGGGTCGATGAGTGTGGCTGAGTCAATTGCTATAAAGAACACTCAGCCCATAAAAGGGATAGTCACTGGGGTTGCTGCGACTGGAGGAGCAGGAGGAACAATAAATTTTGGATATACTTTTGCTACTCCACCTTATGTTGTATGCAACATAAACAGCAGTTCTTCAACACAAATTTTTTGTGTTAATGTAAGCAATATTACAACAACTAGTTTTGATTTTGTAAGATTACAACAACCAGTGAATTCTAGTAGTGGTGGTGGTGGTATTTCAAACACTTTTAATTGGATTGCTATTGGAATTTAATATTAGGTCAAATTGTATATTAAATAATAAAAACAATTATAATTTAATATCTTTATACAAACACAGCAAGTAGAAAGGATGTATTCGTAAATCCAGCAACTAATTTTACGCAACTTAGTGGAGCGAATGTAGATTATAAAATCAGCGTTTGAAATGAAAAAAGGTGTAAAACGAACAATTATGCTATGCGGGTAAGTTGTAATTGGCAAACATAAGCACTAGTTGTTCCAGCTAAAGTTTGTGCCCAAATACCATAACTATTATTAGGATTTGTGCTTCTATAAGTAAAAGAACCAGCTATTGTACTAGCTTGTGGTTGTCCAAACATTAAAGGTGATATATTGACTGGACTTGCTATTGCTGTTGATGATGATGCGTTATTAACTATATAAATCTGGTGACCGGATGCATTACCACTATTAGTACTGAATTGATAAGCTATTAAATAAACACCTATGGGAAGACCATTAATGATACAGAACATACCCGGTGTGGCGTTACTAAAATTTATCGAATTACTGCTTGTGTTTGTAACTGAATATCCAATTGAATTTGATGAAAATGTAGGAACACTAGAATAACTATATTGTGTCTCTCCACAGGTACTTAACGACCCGCCAATATTCAATTGATTGGGCGTGATATTATCTAGAGCCAGAGATACGGACGAACTCGCCGGACTGAAATTAGGAAACCAATTTACGTTAAGAGCTGTATCAGAAGCCGTTGCTCCAAATCTAGTGCTCATCATACTTCCAGTTATAAATCTAAAATATGTATATGATGCGGATGACGACGTACCATACCCTTTAATTGAATTATTCGTTTGTATTGCTGCTGTTGTGCTCGTTGGAATAGTATAAGTAACTGTATTTACAATATTAGTTGTGGAATTCGGAACAGGGGTTGACGTGAATGACGCATCTTGAATTCCGTACCAAGTAGTGCCGTCATTCGAACCAGCAATGGTATAAGTAGCAGGCATTCTAGCAATATAATTACTGCCGTTAAAAATTGATGGTTGTAAATAATAACTAGTTAAAATGAGAGGAATGCTGGACTGTAGTTGAATCCACTCTCCACTTTTACTTGAACCAGATACAGTTGTAGATGTTGAAGCAGTTTGATATGCTCCAGTTGAAGCATTATAATAGCCTGTTAATGATCCATTACCAGGTGCCCACCCGAATGAATTAGTACTAGATGATGCTGGCATAAAAGCATTCCACGGCCAAACGGTAGCCGAGTAAACAGAAGATGCCGAAGAATACCATGACACATTATTATTATTCCAATTGTTCAAATAGCCATTAGTCGTAGTGGAAGCTATATATTGTCCTGTATTCGGGATAACCGTAATCGAAGTTGGACTCGAATTTATGAGCCCAAGAGAACCAGAAACATCGACTTGATTAATATTCGAGGGGTCCATGTAAATGAGGGCTCTTGAAGGGCCAGTCTGGGTGGCGGCAGTGCTGAAGAAGGTGAATACAGGTGTCCATGAAAACTGCATTTGGCCACTGTTTGGTATTGAAAAACTACCATTAAGTGTGCGAATTACAATAATTCTAATATAATAATAAGAATTTGATTGAGTTGTATACGTAGTAATATTTGCGTTATTTTGATTACCAGTTGCGGCAGATACCAAGAAAGAAGATGTTGTTTGCATTGTAGTAGGACTACTTGTAGCAGTTGTTAAATTAAATCCCGAAGGTAATGAAGTAAATGATACATCTTGTAAAGCAGTCCATGTATTACCATCATTTGAACCAGCGATTGTATATGCTCCTGGTACTCTTCCCATAACAGAAAAACCACTATAACCACCTGTTGTTAATGTATATGATGACATCATTAAAGGCATATTCGATTGAATTTGCAACCAATCACCACTAACACTAGTAATAGTAGAATTTTTATTAACACTCGTTGTTGTAGAACCAGAATATGCCCCTGCTGAGGAATAATTACCTGTTGCCCAACCAGAAGTTGAACCTGTATCTGTTGTTTGATTATTAAATGCAGAATAAGCGTATACTAATGCGTTCGCAGTATTCGAACTCGCTATCCATGTAATCCCACTATTCATCCACGTACTCGAAGTTGCGTTAGTAGTATTCGGGGAAACAGTTGGAAAAGCATACGTGCTTGTCGCGCTAGTTGTCGGTGGCACCTTCCCATAAAAATTATTATACACCGATGCGCTCGTTCCCGTTGCCACGTTCAGTCTTCCGTTCAAACTTATGTCTCCTCCCTGCAATATCAAATGGTTATTGTTCGTCGGCCCCGCTCGCAACAACACATTTCCGCCCGACACATCCACAAAACCCTGCACATACGCTTGTTGAAAACGATTCGATGACGACGATAAATCTAACCAGTTTCCGCTCATATCCTTAAATAACTTATTATATATATACACTACATAGATGTTTTTATATCGAATTTTTGACATAATCCATAATCCATCCCCCGACCCCCCCTTCCCCTTCCCCATCCTCGACCCCTTCCCCGACCGACCTTTTTTTACAAATCCTTTGATTGATTGATAAAGTGATTGATAAAGTAAACCCCTTCGTCCAAAACCTCTCGCCATACCCCCTGGCCTGGTCTGGTATGTCTGTCTGCCCTGCCCTGCCCTGCCCTGCCCTGACCCAAATCCAATAAAAAAACTGACTAAATATAGAATATTGTCAAAGACTTAGACATGCAATACTGACTTAGTGGCTGCTGCTAAATGATTTGGCGTAGGGGTTTGGACGATGGTGGATGCGAATGGTCGTCGTCATCGAATCGTTTTCAACAAGCGTATGTGCAGGGTTTTGTGGATGTGTCGGGCGGAAATGTGTTGTTGCGAGCGGGGCCGACGAACAATAACCATTTGATATTGCAGGGAGGAGACATAAGTTTGAACGGAAGACTGTTTGTAACGAAGAATGCGAGTTTGAATGGGAATGTGAGTTTATATAATAATACAACCCCCTTTACGGTGGCAGTTGGCAACGGAACGAATAGTATCGCAACATCAACGGATGGAATCAACTGGACGGGACGGGGAACTAGCTGTTTTTCATCTTTTGGTTTAGGAGCCGCATATAACGGCTCGATGTGGGTTGCGGTTGGTTGCGGAACGAATAGTATCGCAACATCGACGGATGGAATAAACTGGACGGGAAGAACAGGAACCAGTATTTTTTCGTCACAGGGAAGAGCAGTTGCATGGAGCGGCTCGATGTGGGTTGCGGTTGGTGGCGGAACGAACACTATCGCAACATCAACGGATGGCATCAACTGGACGGGACGTGGAACCAGTATTTTTTCGTCGTATGGATATGGAGTCTCATGGAACGGCTCAATGTGGGTTGCCGCTGGTGACGGAACGAATGGTATCGCAACATCGACGGATGGCATCAACTGGACGGGACGTGGAACCAGTATTTTTTCTTCTGGCAAAGCAGCCGCATATAACGGCTCGATGTGGGTTGCGGTTGGTGGCGGAACGAATACTATCGCAACATCAACGGATGGAATAAACTGGACGGGACGTGGAACCAGTATTTTTTCGGCGAATGGATGGGGAGTCGCATGGAACGGTTCACTATGGGTCGCAGTGGGACAAGGAACGAATACTATCGCAACATCGACGAATGGCATCAACTGGACGGGACGTGGAACCAATATTTTTCCGTCGTATGGATTAGGAGTCTCATGGAACGGCTCGTTGTGGGTTGCGGTTGGTGAAGCAGGAACGAATAGTATCGCAACATCGACGGATGGCATCAACTGGACGGGAAGAACAGGAACCAGTATTTTTTCGGCGAGTGGATATGGAGTAGCTAGTTCGACAGTTTCCACCGTATCTCTGGCTCTTGATAATACCACGCCCAATCAATTGAATGTGGGTGGGGCGTTAACTGTGGGTGGGGCGATGACTGTGGGTGGGGCAATAAATGCGGGTGGGTCAATTCTTTATGCAAATTCTAATATATCTGGTTATATACCCAGTGGATTAAATTATTATGAAGAATACAGCGGAACAGCAAATTTATCTGCAAATAATGGTGCCACATTTAATGTATCTACGAACTCTATTAAATTTGTAAGAGTAGGAAAAACTATTACATGCACAGCATGTTTTGGAGTATCTGTTTTCACTTCTAATTGTAACCATATTATAGTTTCAAATATTCCTTCTCGTTTTCGGCCAGTCTTTACTACAGCAGATGCTTGTATATGGACAGGATATTCAACTGATAATACTACACAACCTTGTTTAGTTTATTGGGATGGAGGTAGTGGTTGTTTTAGAATATATAGAACTTTAAGTGATTGGACTAATGCTAGTAGTTGGTTTACAGGCACTGCTTTTTATACAAATTTTTCAATAAGTTACGCACTCTAATATCTTTGAAATTATTATTTCATAAAAATCAAAAACTCAATACCTAAGCCAAAACAAACTGATTGATAAAACTAGCCGCATTCGTCATATCCAAATTTCCATTCACTGTGGCAACATCACATTAGAACCCGAGAATGCCGAATTGACACTCTATAAATCCACCGTGCAATCAAAAGAACGGCCGATCGGCCGTGAGCTTGCCTACAATATCTACAAGAATAAATGTCTCTATAAATCCTCCGTGCAATCAAAAAGAACGGCCGATCTTTTGTTTATGATGGGTATTGGAATAGATTTTATTACACCAGCTTTTTGTTCTTTTCCTCTAAGATAGGCGGATTTATACCAGCGAAGATTTACACCCTTGAAGAATTCAATCCGCACAGCGGATGAATTTTCAAGTAAGTTAACAGTTACAGATTTGTATGGAGGACCCCATAGGGGTGCGAATTCAAATCTTCGCTGGTATAAAATGGGACACTCTGTAGGAGCGTCATTTCAATTCGGCTCAATCTGCTTTTACTGCGGTTCGTATTGCCTAATAGAACAAATTCATAAATAATTTATGTGTGAGAAATTATTTATAAAATTCCGTTATTCAAATGTGTAAATGCGTGAATTAAAACCCGGCAGCAGAGAGACGCGCGTCCATTGCGGCGAGACGGGCTTCCAAGGTCTGAATAGTCTGTTTCGCCTCCTGTAATTCACGGTCGATTTGCTGAACGGCAGAGGTTGTAATTGTGAAAATGGCATTTTTTTCTAACATGTGGAAATCATTTACCTCTTGTCCATATACAAATATATTATCAACAGATTGGGAGTCACTTATTTCAAATGTTCTATCGTCTATTATATTAGAAATGGTTGTTGTTATTTCATTATTAGTACTGTTATATAACTTAATTTTAATTGGATTATTTGACGAATCAAATATAAATGAATCAGTTGTTTTTGTATCTAATTGAAGTGTATTACCATTGGTAATGGTTGCTTTGGAATAAATATTTGGAATATAGTCGGTGTGTATTCCGACAGAATAATCTAACACTTCTTTGACCTCTTGCGCTATAAACCCATAAACTGGCGTATTCACATTTTTTACGGTATCTACGTATCTAAACTGTTTGGGTTTTAATAACCTTAAAATAGAAAGAGCTTCATTATCGTCAATATCTCTAATATCAGTTTTTATTCGAGAATCAGAGTACAAGTTAATTTCAGTAGCTAATAATCTACCAGCTAAATGGCAACTAGCATAAATATTAGTACCAGTGTTTACGGAGCCGCTTCCTGTCGTCCCTGATGAACTAATCCAATAATAACTAAGGTTACTTTGTGCCGTTGTAGTTGTTGCCACTTGTAAAGGATACACCGGAGCCGTAGTCCCGATTCCTACATAACCTCCCGAAGTTGTACTAATAAGCGTCCCCACTCTAACGGTTAAACTATTTGTTGTACTTGGTGCTGTAACTGACACGTTCAGCGTTGGATTAACAGTAAAGAAACTTGAATAGGTTGTTGTTTCTACATTTAAAACACTTTGATTATAAGCAGCCAATTGTGCGTAAATGTAATATTGGTTGCGAGCGATTGTTCCTGTTCCCGCATTTACTTGGACGCCAACTACTGACAAAACGTGTGGCGACCCTCCTTCAGATTTAAAAGTTATATCTACATTTGCTGATGAAGTGGTATTACTATTATTTAAACTCCTACCATAAATAGTAGCTTTTCCTCCTGATTGAGAACCGTTAGTGGAATTGTTATCGTATCCACCTCCACCGATAACCTCTAATATAAAACTGGCACCTGTGTTAGGCGCTGTAGTAGAATCGTAAGTTCCTAATAAATACCATTGTATGCTCCCAGTACCAGGCGACATTATATAACTAATATTTTTCGTTAAATTTGCTGCTCTGGCTGCACCATTTACGTCTAATGTATATTGATTACCTAACATGTTATTCACAGTCAAACTACTTTGTAAGCTAGAACTCATTAAAGCACCGCCGATGGACAAAGAACCCCCTAAATTTACTTGATTGGGAGTTGCATTATCGAGAGCCAAGGATACGGATGAGGTGGTTGGTGAAAAATTTATAAACCAACCACCAATTTCCATTACAGTTCCTCCTATTGTTACAGTATTTCCTATTAATCTAAAATAAGTATAAGAATTTGTAGTCGTTCCATAAGCTGTAGTTGATATTGTGGTCGAGCCAAATGTTTGTGTCGATGTAGAATTTACAGTAATAACGCCAGGAACCAATGTATTTGTAGCTGTAGTAGTTGCCGCTGCTGCTGAGGCAGACTGTATGGGATACCATGTTGAACCGTCATTAGAACCCACTATCCAATACGTTTTTGGTAGCTGGCCCTGTACGTTACCTGTTACAAATTGGTAACTTTTCATAATAAGAGGAATGCTCGATTGTAATTGTAACCATTCTCCAGTTTGTGCCGATTGTCCGGATACCGGAGTTGATATAGAACCCGCATACGCGCCTGTCCCTGATGTATATGTACCGGCGGCTGAAGCAAAAGTGCTGTAATAATTCGTATCAAATGCTAGATATGATACATTTGAGACAGTGCCTGCAGTATAGACACTACTCGAACTTGCAAACCACGTCACATTATTATTATTCCATGTATAACTTATAAAGCTCCCTGTAGTCGGTGTCACTGTCATCGAAGATGCATTCGAATTTATGAGCCCAAGAGAACCAGAGACATCGACTTGGTTAATATTCGAGGCATCCATGTAAATGAGGGCTCTTGAAGGGCCGGTTTGGGTGGCTGGGGAAAATATGGGTGCCCATAAAAACTGCACGTTGTTACCAGCGTTTGGTAGTGAAAAACTACCTCCAAGTGTGCGAATTACAATAATTCTAATATAATAATAAGAATTTGATTGAGTTGTATACGTAGTAATATTTGCGTTATTTTGATTACCAGTTGCGGCAGATACCAAGAAAGAAGATGTTGTTTGCATTGTAGTAGGACTACTTGTAGCAGTTGTTAAATTAAATCCCGAAGGTAATGAAGTAAATGATACATCTTGTAAAGCAGTCCATGTATTACCATCATTTGAACCAGCGATTGTATATGCTCCTGGTACTCTTCCCATAAGAGAATAACCAGTATAACCAGCTGTTGTTAATGTATATGATGACATAATTAAAGGAATATTCGATTGAATTTGCAACCAATCACCACTAACACTAGTAATAGTAGAATTTTTATTAACACTCGTTGTTGTAGAACCAAAATATCCCCCTGTAGTTGCGTAATAATTACCTGTTGCCCAACCAGCACCTCCAGATGTATCTGTTGTTTGATTATTAAATGGATTATAAGTAGTGAATGTTCCTGATGTATTAGCACTCGCCGTCCATGTCACCCCACTATTTACCCACGTATTCGAAGTCGCCGCCGTCGTATTCGGCGTAATCCCAGAAGACGGATACACATTCGTAGGTGGCACCTTCCCATTAAAATCCTTATACACCGATACACTCGTTCCCGTTGCCACGTTCAGTCTTCCGTTCAAACTTATGTCTCCTCCCTGCAATATCAAATGGTTATTGTTCGTCGGCCCCGCTCGCAACAACACATTTCCGCCCGACACATCCACAAAACCCTTTACATACGTCGAAAGAAAACGATTTCCGCTCGTTGAACTCACATCTAGCCAATTTCCACTCATATTGTTAAATAACTTATTATATATACACTACATAGATGTTTTTATATCGAATTTTTGACATAATCATAATCCATCGCCCCCCGCCCCTACCCTACCCTCCACCCCGACCCCAATTGGCCTTGGAGAAGAGATGTGGCGAGACGGACGCAATGGCTAAAACTTTCTCCATAGCAATCTTCATAAATTACTCGCCGGTGACCCCTTTCGCTCCCCTACCCTCCGCCGCCTCCTGCCCCGCCGCGACCCCCTGCGCCGCAACCCCCTGCGCCGACCCCCTGCGCCACTGCATGGCATCGATAATTGACGATGGTCTTAATAAAATGTTACGATGTATGCTCTGGATAAGTGGTTTGGATGGGTTGTGTGTCTAGTTCAACGAGCGGAAATCGTTTTCTTTCGACGTATGTAAAGGGTTTTGTGGATGTGTCGGGCGGAAATGTGTTGTTGCGAGCGGGGCCGACGAACAATAACCATTTGATATTGCAGGGAGGAGACATAAGTTTGAACGGAAGACTGTTTGTAACGAAGGATGCGAGTTTGAATGGGAATGTGTATGTGAAGGGGTCAGCGAGTATTGGCGGTGCGTTGACTATCGCAGGGTCTATTACATCGACTGGAAATGCACCACAGGTTACTGTATATACTAGCGGTTCTGGAACATATACTGTTCCAACGAATGCTAGATGGGTTCATATTAGAATGGTTGGCGGAGGAGGTGGTGGTAGTTGTAAAGATGCTAACGGAGTAGCCGGCGGAAACACTACATTTGGTTCATATACCGCAGGTGGTGGAGCAGCTGGTATGGCCGAGCACTATGGTTCAGGTGGTGGTACAGTAAGCGGTTCTCCATTAATAGGAATAAATGGTGCGGCCGGAACGTGTAATCAGATATCAGGAACTAATGCTTATCCGAGTGGTTGGGGAGGCGTAAGTCCATTTGGAGGTGGCGCAACACCGAATAGTTTGAATGGGTCAGTTGGGTATACTGGTACAAATGCGGTAGCAAATAGTGGTTCAGGTGGATGTGGTGGTAATACAAATTCAGGTACTACTACATATCCTGGTTGGGGAGGCGGTGCTGGTGCTTATGTTGAGCATTTTTTTACATCATTGTCCACATCTTATTCTTATGCTGTTGGTGCAGGCGGCACCGGGGGAACCTCGGTAACTTCTGGCTACACTAGTGGAACAAATGGAGGTAGCGGCATAATTATTGTAATGGCTTATTTCTAATTTCCGTTTATTTTTATTCAAAAAAATAAAAATAAATTTACACCACTAAATATTATTACCTTTTATTGTATCCTTTTATTGTATAATTTATTCTTGGTTCGTAACTGAATATGGAGCTATAAAAACGCCATTTTCATACTTCCATCCTATACCAGAACCATTTGCTAAAACTGCCATATATCCATCTGGAAATCCAGGCGGGGGTGTAGATGGTTGCTCGCTGTATTCGATAATATTTACAACATTATTTTGGTAAATGATTGCGTATATTTCCATTTATATATATAGTTTATATAAAATAAATTTTATTTATATAGTTATTTTACATAAACAATTATCATGGTGTTTTGAGTAGAATTCTTCTCTTTGTCGGTTTATACCATTGAAGAATTCAATCCGCACAGCGGATGAATTTTCAAGTAAGTTACCAGTTACAGATTTGTATGGAGCACCCCATAGGGGCGCAAATTCAAATCTTCGCTGGTAGGAATCCCGCATCGCCGCAATGGACGCGCGTCTCTCTGCTGCCGGGTTTTAATTCACGCATTTACACATTTGAAAAACGGAATTTTATTTCGTTTCAAAACTTCAAGGAAATAATATCCAATTGCAATCTAATAGAATTGACACTCTATAAATCCTCCGTGCAATCAAAAAGAACGGCCGATCGGCCGTGAGCTTGCCTACAATATCTATAAAAAGAAATGTCTCTATAAATCCATGATCTCTATAAATCCATGATCTCTATAAATCCATGATCTCTATAAATCCATCATCTCTATAAATCCATCGTCTCTATAAATCCATCATCTCTATAAATCCATCATAAAATAAAAAAGAACGGCCGATCGGCCGTGAGCTTGCCTACAATATCTATAAAAAGAAATACCTCTATAAATCCACCATAAAATATATACCAAAAACCACCCATCAAATATCATCATCAAAAAAACGATGATATTCGATAATCTCCAACAGGTTCTCTCACACACCCAACCAAACACTTATTTCCCCGCCGCACTCATCAACGCATCAATATCCGCACGTTGTTTTTCCACAACCGCCTTCAATTCCTGAATCGATTTCACCAAAATCGGTATCAAGACCGCATAAGACGCCTCCAAACGTTCCGGATTCGAATCATACACCAAGTTCGGCACAGAAACCCCCGTAGTCGTCTGCACCCCCTGTAATTCCTGCGCTATAAACCCAAAATCCAAATCTCCCATCCTCGACCCATCCCTCATATTCCAAGTAAATTTCACAGGATTCAATGCACCCACAAAGTCCAAACCCACCGAAAGAGCCTCCACATCTTTTTTATCACGCAAATCACTCAATGACGTAATCGTCCCCGCCTGACAACGCAAAGTCGTCGTAGAGGTATTCCCCAAAGTTATCTCATTTGAAACCGTCGCCGAACTCGCCGCCGCTCCCGCTCCCAACACCAAATTATTCGACCCCGATGTAACTGCCGCCCCCGCCCCCGCACCCACCAGCGTATTATTCGACCCCGAAGTCAATGCAGCACCCGCGCCCACACCAAGCACCAAATTATTCGACCCACTCGCCCCCGTATTCGCAATCAAATTCGTCGCAGTCGTATATTGATTAATAATACCATAAATACTGACGTTGTTTCGCGCAATAACCGCGCCGCTAATATCAAGACTGCTATTTAACGAGGCATCCCCGCGGACGCGCAGTCCCCCATTCGCCGACACATCGCCGCCCACACGCAGGGCCCCATTCGCCGACACATCCCCCGCCACACGCAGGGCTCCATTCGCAGTCACATCCCCCGCGACTGCCAACGTTTTCCCCACACGCAACAGACCATTCATCGAGACATCGCCATTCACAAATAAGCGGGCATTTAGAGATGCATCGTTGGTTGCAAACAATTTGGGTGTTGTAATCGACCCCAAGAAACTCGGTGCCTGCAGCGTGACATACCCTGCCAATTGAGATTTCACAAACGACGTCGTGGCGACCTGTGTATTCGACGAAGCAAAATCGGGGGTTGGTGCCATAGGCACACCCGTAAACGTAGGACTCGCCAACGTGGCATATTTCGCAGTGAGTGCCACGCCACCTTCATACAATGCCGCGCCGACGAATACATTGCCGTTCATCGACGCATCACCCGAAATGCGTAGGGTTTGTATATTCGCAGTGGGTATCGTCGTCGTTCCTGTAAACGTGGCGCCCGATAATGCAGCGTATTTGGATGCTAAACTCACGCCGTTTTCAAAGACGGCGGTGGAATACAAATTGGCGTTGAGAGAAATGTCTTTCGAAAACACGGATTTTCCAGAGACGGCGAGATTGCCGTTGAGAGTGGTGTTGCGCTGGACGTATAATCCGTGGTTCATCGAAACATCCTGTGAAAAAATGCCGGTGGCTTCTGGAATGCCGCCAATGATTGCGGTGGGGTCGATGCTGTTTGGTTTAAATGTCCCTGAAATGTTGCCGTTGATGGATAAATCTCCTAGACAAACCGTGTTTTGCAAAAATGCGGTGCGGCCCACATACAAATTGCCGTTCATGGATGCATCACCTGTTTTGATGAGTAAATTGTTGTTGCGTAGTATTAGATTGCCGCCACTTATATCTAAAAATCCTTTAATATACATTTGATTATAACGATTGGCATGTGATACTTGTAACCATTCTGTCATTTTTCCTGTTTATGTGTTGATATAATAGGGAGATATAATTTCTATGCAATAATTTTCTACGGGGGGGTTTTATGCAGCGGGTTTTTGTGAATGTATGTGAGATTTTCTTACCACGAATGCAGCGGTAACCTCGGCGCAAAACCCCGCGCGGGGGTTACGCGGGGGTTTTATGCAGCGGTTTTTATCTAATGTTTTATCAACGGCCTTACCACGAATGCAGCGGTAACCTCTCTCAAAAACCTCGGTGCAAAACCCCGCGCGGGGGTTTATGTGGGGGTTTATGTAGCGGTTTTCTCGAATGTTTTATCAACGGCCTTACCACGAATGCAGTGGTAACCTCGCTCAAAAACCTCGCTCAAAAACCCCACATCATTATGGTATTACACTTTTTTCATTTCAAACGCCGGCTATTTGTTTTCCATTTACGTATGTTTCATTTCAACAAGTAGGCGTTTGAAATGAAAAAAGGTGTAAAATGTTCAAGGGTGTATAATAGGATTATAGATTCATGCTAAGAATTACTCATATACTAACTATAACATAATCCCGCAAATTGGCGCAGAAAAAACATAGTAGAGGAGGGGTCGCACAAAAACCTAGGTTCCCTGCTACTGCAAGTTATGAGCGGCCAAGATTTGTAACACACTCGCCAACTGATTTTGCAAAGTTGCAATATGGTTCTCCAAAGTGGCTATTCTAGAGTCCGTATCAAAGCTCACTTTATTTCCATCCTCCAAGGAAAGAGTATATTGATTAATAATACCATAAATATTCAAATTGTCATGAGCGATAATCGCACCGCTGACATCCAATTGGTCTTTTAATTTGGTCTCTCCAGTCACAGTGAGTTTTGTATTCATAGTAGCATCACCCGTCGCCACCACCGCAGGCAAAGTGACTGAACCCGTAAATGTAGGGCTTTCTATCTTCCCATAAATCGCCGCCAAAGACACACCGCCCTCATAAACATTCCCCGCAACATGCAAATCAGCATTCATGCTGGCATCTCCCACAAAGGTGACTGTCCCAGTCAAAACAGGCGAAGCCAATTTCGCATAAGTCTCCGCCAAGGAAGCGCCCCCCTCATAAACATTCCCCGCAACATGCAAGTCAGCATTCATACTGGCATCCCCTGCAAAGGTGACTGTCCCAGTCAAAACAGGCGAAGCCAATTTCGCATAAGTCTCCGCCAAGGAAGAGCCTCCCTCAAAAATACTCTCGGCAACATACAAATTCGCATTCATACTGGCATCACCCATAAACTCTACGGTTCCTGTCAAAACCGGTGCGGCCAATTTCGCATAGGTCGCGGCCAAGGCCGCTCCCCCCTCAAAAATACTCGTGGCGGCATACAGATTCCCGTTCAAACTAATATCATTCGTAACCGTCAAGTTCGGGAGAGTCACCGCGTTCGTGAATACGGCATCGGATAAAGATGCATATTTCGCAGATAACGCAACGCCGCCCTCGTAAATATCCCCCGCCACACGCAACCCCTGATTCAAAGACAAATCGGCATCAATCACCGAGGCCGCCTCTCCGTGAATATAAATACCTCCATTTAACGACATGTCCGAATGATACGAATACAAAGTTTCCACTACGGGAAGAATACCCGCCGACTCATACGTCGCAAAGTGGTCTTCATCATAGGTTACAATGTCATTACGCTGTGTCTGGAACATGAACTTTCCATACTGATTTGCAATGTTATCAATAGCGGTCGATGGAATAGAACGTGTTGCAAACTGGCCGTCAATAAAGCCATCCACAATAAGATTACCCGAAACCTGCAATTTACTGTGAAATTCGGCGTCGCCGGCAACACCTAACTTGCCACCCACCGTTACGCCAGCATTAAGTGACGCATCCTGACTTACGGTCAATTTTTGCGAAATGGCCGTGGTTGGCAAACTCACTGTTCCTGTGAAAGTAGGACTGGCAATGGGCGCCTTTAGACCAATACTGCCCGCCACCGTGCTTGCAAAAGAGGCGTCTGTATTGATTGCCGTCGCCAATTCCTGTAAGGTATTCAACGTTTCCGGAGCACTGCCTATCAAATTGCTTATTTCACCGCGCACGAAAGAGGTGGTCGCGATTTGGCTCGTGTTCGTTCCTGTGGTCGCAGTGGGTGCTTGTGGAACACCCGTAAAAATGGGCGAATTCACATCCGATTTCAAATTCAAAGCGGCCTGTTGTGCTGTGCTGACGGGCTTGTTCGCATCTGACGTATTGTCCGCATTCCCCAACCCCACCATGGCTTTTGTCACACCCGAAACAGTTCCGGTAAAGGTGGGGCTTGCCAAAGTCGCGTATTTTTGAATGAGCGAGTTCCCGTTCTCATAGATAGCACCTCCCACGCGCAAATCCGCACTTAATACCGTCTCTTGTTGAACGGACAACGTCCCATTTATAGTCGTCTTATCTGTCACCGTCAAATCCGAAACCGTTACTTTGTCAAAAGAGGACGTGCCGCTGAAAGAAGGATACGAAAGTGGAGCGTAGAGTGTGGATAAAGATTGACCGTTTTCATAAATCGACGAGGCGCAATAAACGGAACCATCCACTTTCACATTCCCACCCACCGACACATTGCGATTCATACTCGCATCTTTCAAAACAGTGAGCGCAGAACCCACCAATAAATTGCTATTTATAGACGCGTTTTTACCCACCGCGAGATTGCCATTGAGAGAGGAATCGCCCACGGCCGAAAGGCGGCCCTGCACCGCCGCATCTTTACCGACAAAAAGGTTTTGATTTAACGATGTATCCTGTCCCACGTATAAACGAGTGTTGGCGGAAATGTCATAATTGAAAACACCCGTTGCCCCGGGTAAACCACCAATAATGGCTTCAGGTGGAATCGTATTTGCAGCATACGTGGCATATAATTTACCGCCGAGAGACAAATCCCCCGCAACGAATAAATTTGCGCCCATACTCACATCGCTCGCAACATACAACGTCTGTGAGACTGATATTGCGGGTGCCGTCACCAAGCCAGTAAATGCGGGCGAATTCACATTTGCTTTCAAAGCAAGAGCGCTCTGTGTTGCTGTCGAAATCGGTTTCGCCAAATCCGCGGTATTATCCACATTTCCCAAACCCACCATGGTTTTTGTCACACCAGAAACTGTTCCCGTGAAAACGGGGTTCGAAAGTGGCGCGTATTTGCTTCCCAATAAATTACCGTTCTCATAGATGGAATTTACGACCAAAGTCTGGGTTTGAATGGCGCCCTGAACGGTGATATCCAAGGCCGAGCGAATTCCCTCTTTCGAAATGGAAAGAGCCGTCTCACTAATTGAACCCACGTTGTCACCCACTCGAGATACACAGATGTCGGCAGATGCACTATACAACATCACTTTACCATTGCGAGAAAGGACACTGTTACTAGGTGCCTGCGCGGTATTCGATACACCCACACTCCATGAACCACCGAAATCCGTTGAAATAAATAATCCAGCCGCATTATTAGAATTCACGGCATAATGATATTGTCCGGTGCCGTCCATAGTAATCGACGTATAGTTCGCACTCAAATCATAGACACTGCAAGTGAAAGATGAACCATAATCTTTCGACACATAGATTCCATTCGCCGAAACAACGGTTTGGTATTGACCCGTGGAAGAAACACTCACGGAAACACCCGCAGTAACCGCCTTCGCAGTCCATGTTGCACCATAATCGCTCGATACTAAAAGATTCTCCGCCGTGGAAAGAACGGCCATGTATTGACCTGCGTCCGAAATCGCCGCACTAAACACATTATTCGATACAGAAAATGTCGATTTGAGCGCCCATGCAGCACCAGAATTCGTAGAAACATACACGCAACTGGTATTCGACACATCTCTGCCCGCATAAACCATGTATTGTCCGGAGCTCGATATCGCAGTGCCGTTACCCAAGTCATTCAAAGATAATGCAGAGAATGCAGACCAAGATGCGCCGTAATTCGACGAAGTGTAAGATGACGCTCCGTTTCTAACGAACATGTATTGGCCGTTGCCGGAAACAGCAGCGCTCGTATAATTGGTTTGTGAAGATAATCCTGAAAGAGGCGCCCATGTTTCACCAAAGTCCTGAGATAAAAGGGTTTGTTTATTTGACACGGGGAGAACAATGTATTGGCCGGTAGAAGAAATCGCCGCTTTTCGTCCAACATCGTTTGTGAAACTGTCGGATTTCACCACCTTTGTCATTTTCCCCATGTTATTCATGAAAAAATAGGGCGCCACAATATTCAAATTGCTATTCATCGTGGTGGTTTGGGGAGTATCCACGTTGCGATACGTGTTTTTGAAAATATTCACACCGTCGTGAGACAACACTGTGATGGAATTGTTGTTGCTCGCATCAACCATGACCGATTTTTTCCAGTTTCCGTAGGAATTCGGTATTTTTTGCCACGTCGCACCATAATCCACGGACAAATATTGAAAACCTTTCGTAATAGTCGCCACACGGTTCTTTCCTTCATTCGACATTTGGATGGACGCCCAGTTCACTCCCGTGGGAGCCGAAGACAAAGCCCATGTTACACCGAAATCGCTCGACTGATAAATGCTGTTGTTATTCGTCGCCGTCTGGTATTTTCCACTGTAAGATACTGCGATGGAATTCCATGTGGTATTTGACGATCCAGCAGTGCGGGTAAACGAGGCACCCCCGTTGCTCGACACACTCAAATAGGTGCCGTTGGCAGGGACAATGCCCGTGATAGTCAACACATAAGTGCCGTCTTTCGATGTCGCAATGGCGCGCGGAGCGTTATTGAGCGCATAATTCCACGACAAGTTTTGGCGAGTGAAACTAGTGAACGTGGCGTCGGTGTTTTTCCAAATGACGACAGTGTTGTTCGTATCGCGGGCAATGAAATAGAGAACTGTTCCATCATGTGAGAATGCATAGGCTTGGTCGTTATAAGTATTGTATCCATAATAGGCATTGCTGTATAAAAACGAGTGAGACAATGACACGGGGGAATAAGTCACACCCCAATCCGTGGATACGTATATAGTCGGGGTTGTGCCAGAGAGTTCTTGTTGCAAACGAACGCGGCCATCCGGAGAAATACACAACATCGCATTGTAAGACGTATTGGGTGATATTAATGACATCGAACGCCAGTTATTACCGCCATCCATGGAAACCACCGGCACACCATTGTTTGTGCTATAAGCCATTGTTAAACCGTTGTCTTTGGCGATTTCAAAGTTGGTAATAAAAGTGCCATTATAGTTATTTGTGAGTTTAGATAAGTTCGAAATCGTATTGAAAGAGGCATCTACCGCGGTTTGATATAGCATACTCACGATGTTATTCGAGGCCAAGGTTGCGTTGCCAGCCACCGTCAACTGTGCGTTCGCAGATACATCGGCCATGAAAGTCTTCACTCCATAAATGGTCTGGTTCGTGGATAAATCTACGTTTGTTCCTAGCCCACCGATGATGGCGGCTAGGGGGATGGAGTTACCGCGATAATTTCCAGTGATATTTCCGGCCACCACCAAATCTTTACCAATGGACACGCTTTGATTGAATGAAGAGTCGGCACTCGCGGATAAACGAGCGTTTAACGAAATATCGCCAGTGAATACGGCACCGGTCAATTGGGCGTATAATTGGTTTTGGTTTTTCACGTAGGCAGTGGTTGCAACGCGGCTGGAATTATCCGTTGTAGCCGGTGTTACCGCCGTGGCATTGCCATTCATCGATATGTCGGCTATCACGGTCATTCCCGTAAAAACGGGAGAGGCCAAATTCGCTTTTAAGTCGAGAGCCGCCTGTTGCGCCGTCGAGACTGGTTTCGCCGCATCCGCAGTATTATCCACGCGCCCTAGTCCCACCATCGACGCATCGATACCTCGAACCACACCAGTGAAAGTGGGCGAAGCAAGTGTGGCATAAGTGGAGGCCAATGTCACGCCGTTTTCATAGACGGTTTTTGCTACAAACAAATTGCCACCGAAAGAGGCATCTGCGGATGCCAATAAAGTTGCGGTTTTTGTAACACCGGTAAACACAGGAGAAGCCAAATTCGCCTTTATGTCGAGCGCTGCTTGTTGTGCTGTTGACACTGGCTTCGCTGTATCCGCAGTATTATCCACATTTGACAACCCGACCATCGATTTGGTGATGCCATAGACTGTTCCAGTGAAAGTGGGGGATGCAAGGGTTGCATAAGTTTGCGCCAATGGCGCGCCATTTTCATACACGGATTTTCCTGCGCGGAGTTCGCCATTGAATGAGCCGTCTCCTACGACAGAGAAACCCTGAGCGACGGACAAATTATTCACAGATACAGTGCCGGTAAAGGTGGGCGAAGCTAAATCCGCTTTTTTGTTAAGTTCCGACGTAAATGCCGCTGTAATATCCGAGTTCACATTGGATAATGCATTCGACACTGCATTAATGGCATTTAGTGTTTCCGTAGAAGCCGCATTGAAAAAAGACGATATTTTGCCCTCGACGTATTTCGTAGTGGCGATTTGGTTGGTCGTGCTAGCGGATAAATCGGCGGTGGGTGCAGTGGGGAATCCGACAAATGCGGGCGAACTTAAATAGGCGAACCCCTGACTTTTCACAAACGCGGTTGTCGCTATCTTCGTGGAATTATCACTACTCACTTGTGTAACTGCAGTGGAAGTGCTGTTTAGTAAGACATTCCCAAAGACGGACAAATCGTTTGCTACACTGACTGAACCGGTGAAACTAGCGCCCGATAAATTGGCGAAATTTTGGCTATTTACGAAAGCAGTGGTCGCAACGCGGTTAGAGTTATCATTCGAAGCAGGCGTTGTTGTATACACAGCGCCAATAATCGCCGCATTTCCCAAGACAACCAATTCGTTGGAAATATCCAAAGTCGCCATGGTGGTCGTTCCCGTAAACACGGGAGAATTCAAACCGGCTTTTAAGTCAAGTGCTGCCTGTTGTGCTGTTGAAACTGGTTTCGCCATATCCGCAGTGTTATCCACGCGGCCTAATCCCACCATCGACGCGTCGACACCACGAACCACACCAGTGAAAGTGGGCGAAGCGAGTGTTGCATAAGTGGAGGCCAATGCGACTCCATTTTCAAAGACGGTTTTCGCTACGAACAAATTGCCACCGAAAGAGGCATCGGCACTCACAACCGCGGATGCCATCGTTGTTGTTCCAGTGAGAGTGGGGGATGCAAGGGGTGCAAATGGCTGGCTCTTCACGAATGCAGTAGTCGCAACAAGATTCGAATTATCGTTTGTCGATGGTGTAACCGCAGTAGTGGTTCCCGTAATTGCCAAATTCCCTCCCACTACCAAGTGGTTTCCAATACTCACATTTCCCAAGAAAGAGGGGGAAGCCAAAGTTGCATACCCCTGATTTTTCACGAATGCAGTGGTAGCAAGTCGTGTAGAATTATCGCTCGAGGATGGAGTGAGAGCAGATACACTCCCCGTCACGGCGAGGTTGCCGCCTACCGACGCATTATTGGTGACATATAAATTATCATATAAATAAGTGTCCGAGTTCACAGCCATGTTTTGAGTGACAATGACGGATGGCATGGAAACAGTTCCAGTGAAAGTGGGGGAATCCACAGTGGCGTAGTTTTGCTGTTTCACGAAAGCAGTGGTGGCTACTTTGGCAGAGTTATCAGCGAGAGATGGTGTGACCGTATTCACCACACCACCGATGGAAAGATTGCCATTTAGAGATGTATCTGCGAGGGCTACCAATGTGCTCGAAACAACCAAACGGTTAGAAACGTTTAGGTTGGCACCCACAGACAAATCTTTAGACACGCTCGCTCCGTTCGCAAAAACCGCGCCTCCTGCTACATAAACTCCCGCGTTTAAGGACACGTCACCACTAGATGCAAAACGGCCATTTAATGAAACGTCACCGACAATCGCCACTGCATTCTGCAGAGTGGTTTTTCCAGCGACATTCAAAGATTGAGCGAATGACACATCGCCAGTGAAGTTCGCCCCCGCAAGCTTGGCATACCCCTGATTGTTTACAAATGCAGTGGTTGCAACGCGGGTAGAATTGTCGCTATTGGCCTGTGTGACAGCAGTGAGAGCGCCATTCACCGAAACATTTCCATTCAATGACGCATCCCCTCGCAAAACGAGATTTTTATTTAGAGTGGCATCGGCGGCTACGCTGAGACGGGCATTCATACTCACGTCGTTTGTAAATTGGGCGACTCCGCCCACAAGCAAATTCCCACCAAGACTGATATTGCGAGCAACTGCCAAATCCGCATTTAACGATGCATCCGCGTTTGCAACAACCGGTTGTTGAAATTCAACCGCACCGCTAAAAATGGCGCCCGACAATGCAGCATACCCCTGATTTTTAACGAATTCGGTGGTGGCGACTAAAGTAGAAGCATCGGCCGAATCTGCGGTTTTTGCATAGAGATTTCCGCCCATACGCAAGTCTTTCGAAACAGTCACGTTTCCACCGAAAGAAGCGTCTTGTGTTATCGCCGCTTTCTGGCTCACAAGAAGGGTTTGGACGGATGCTGTTGCCGCCGACACGTTTCCAGAAATCGCCGCATTCCCCGAAATCGCGGGATTCAATACGTTTAATTTCAGGTCAAGCGCGGCCTGTTGTGCCGTCGAAACAGGTTTTGCAGCATCCGTCGTATTATTTACATTTCCAAGACCCACCATTGCCGCAGTTATACCACCCACGGTTCCAGTAAAAACGGGACTGGCAAGGGTCGCATATTTTGCGGTAAGAGAAACACCGTTTTCATAAATGGCGCCACCCACGAGCATATTTTGATTTACCGATGCATCACCCAACATAACGACTTTATTTTTCAAAAGTGTGCTTCCATCTACGGTAAAATTGCCACTTGCGGAAAGATTGCCCGCGGTGGAAACCGAAGCGGTTGTTGTCACATCTCCGGTGAAGTTCGCACCGGCGAGCTTGGCATAAGCCTGATTATTAACGAAAGCGGTCGTTGCAATGCGGGTAGAATTGTCACTCGTGAGAGGGGTTACAACAGTTGCCACACCGCCAATATTGACATTCGCATTGAACGAGGCATCGGCAACCACCGCAATATTGCGTGAAACAGTGAGGTTATTGCGGACGTTCACATTTCCATCTACGCGCAAATTTCTATTCAAGGATGCATCTCCTCCCACAGACAATGCATTGGCAACCGACATCGAATTTCCCACGGAGGCATTGGTGGTAGTGCTAATATCTCCCGTGAAATCCGCACCCGTTAAATAAGCAAATCCCTGATTCTTTACGAAAGCGGTCGTTGCAACGCGGGTAGAATTATCCGCATTTACAGGAGTGTAAGTGTGAATCTGGCCGTTGGCCGAAATGTCACCATTGACAAACAAATTATTATTAAACGAGACATCGCCGTAGGCAGACAAATTCTCCGAAATTTGCGCGATGGGTATCGAAGCGACACCTTTGAACGTGGGGTTGGTAATATCAGCCTTTAACCCAAGAGCCGATGCCAAGGATGTAGCAAAAGACGCATCCGTGCTCGATAATGCATTCGATAATTGTTGAATAGCGTCGAAAGCCGATGGAATCGAATTAATAAAGCTCGTCACCTCATTGCGCACATATTCCGTGGTTGCGAGTTGTGTATTCGCCGTTCCAATAGATGGTGTGGGTGCAGTGGGAAATCCAACGAAAGCGGGAGAGGACAATGTTGCATAGGCTTGGTTTTTAACAAACTCGGTGGTTGCCAATTTCGTAGAGTTGTCATCGGTCGACTGTGTGGTTGCGCGTGCGGTTCCATTGAAAGTCGCCGCACCATTCACTGCCAAGTTGCTATTTAACGCGGTATTTCCGCTTACTGTAAGATTCGCTGATGTAGAAACTGCTCCCGTAAATGCAGCACCGGCCAACTGGGAATACCCCTGATTTTTCACAAACGCAGTGGTTGCAACCAAAGTGGAATTATCTCCCACCGAAACGGTTGGGGCAGTGGTATCTCCTGTGAATTTTGCAGCACCACTCACAAATACATTGGCATTAAACGACGAATCGCCCGAAACCAACAAATTCGTCGAAACGGCCGCTGTGGGAATGCTAACCGTCCCCGAAAAGGTGGGCGAGGCCAAAGTGGCATAGGCCTGGTTTTTCACAAAAGCCGTGGTGGCTACGCGGGTGGAATTATCCGCGGTGGATTGCGTCAATGCATTCACGTTGTTGTTATAAAAGGTTGTGTTACCAAACACCAAGAGTTCGCTCACGGCAGCAATAGGAACAGCCACGTTTCCAGTGAAAGAGGGCGAGGCCAACGTGGCATACCCCTGATTTTTCACAAAAGCAGTCGTGGCGACACGGGTGGAATTATCCGCAGTAGTTTGCGTGTGGGCGAACATATTTCCTCCCATGGATGCATCTCCTGTAATCACCACCTGCCCGTTGAATTGTGACGCCCCCGTCACTGTAAGATTTCCCGACGTGGAAACGTCGCCAGAAAATGCAGCGCCGGCCAACTTGGCATATCCCTGATTCTGCACGAATGCAGTGGTGGCTACGCGGGTAGAGTTATCCGTGACCGTTTGCGTAGTCGTTGTTATATTTCCATTTACAGAGACGTCACTCAATGCGAGCAGCTTGTTATTTAAAGTGGTGATACCGGCAACGGAAAGCGTGTTTTGCATGGTCGTTGCACCATAGACGAATAATTTGCTATTTAACGAGACATCTCCTCCCACGTTCATTTTTTGAGTTATATTCGATGAAACCATCGACGTTGTTCCTGTGAATGAGGCGTTGGCTAGGGGCGCATAGTTCTGGTTTTTCACGAAAGCGGTTGTGGCGACGAGGTTCGAGTTGTCACTCGTAGGTTGTGTAACAGTAACCATATTACCAGCAACGAACAAATTGTAATTGAACGATGCATCGCCGTGGCCGAACAAACGACCATTATAAGACACATCGCCGGATACTTTCAAATTTTCGGAAATATTTACACTCGACATTTTCACGTTACCATTGAGTGCTGGTGAATCAATCGACGCGTATTTTTGGTTAAGAGGCAAACCATTTTCATAGACACCACTGGTTATTAATCTGCCATTCATAGATACATCTCCGGAGGCAATGGTAAGAGAACCGTTGAAAATGGCCGCACCGTTTACAGTAACCGCTCCCGAAATATCTAGCGCGGAACGGGGAGTACTTGTTCCTATACCCACATTTCCATTGTAGCTCATAAGGGGGGTAGATAGCGCACCATTGATAACGCGAGTTGTGTTTAGAGGAGTAGTAAGACCACCCGCGGATAAATCTAAAGTCCCTGTGTTTTGATTATAAGAGAGAGATGCGAGTAATTCTTCTCCGGTTTCTCTGATAAAATGAACGGTTCCTTGATTTACATAAAGAGAATGAAAAGGATGAGTGGATGAACCCAAATCCAGTTTATTAGCCACAGTGGGGATAATGTTGGCCGAAACCTGCATCGTTTTTGAGGCGGAATCGAATAAAAGCATGGTGTCAATATCGGCAACACCCGATTTTATGTGTGCCGTGCGACTAAACAAATCGTTGAATTGCTGTTGTGCGTTCATAGACAAATCGCGAATTAATAACAATTGGCTATTGCTTATATCGTATTTCGAACCGAGATTATCTGTGATTTGCATTGCATCGGGATTTATACTAAATTTTGCCGATGTAGAATTTGTGTCATCAAAAAATTTGACGGGTGCATTATTACGCAAACGAAGTCCTTCGCCGCTTATATCAACATATCCTTTAAAATAAGTTTGTTTAAATCTATTTGCTGATATATCTGCGCCGAAACTCATTCCTTGTATATATATAATTGACTATTTTTTAGTTCAACGAAGAATTTAATCTGCTGCCGAGTCGTAAAAACATGCGACTCATATTACCAAACCAAAAATTATATAAGAAAATCTTTATTTTTCTTATATACAAACAAGGCATACAAGGTCTCATTTACAGGCTATTGTGTTCGTGTTGCGAACCAAACCAAAGTTCATGCACTATCTATCGAATTGTTGCACTATTCCAGATTGAATAATATTTATAAGTGTAATAATGTTACCGAAAACACTCATATCGCCGCTTTGTATTTTTGTATTCCCAGATATAGTCAAGTTGCCTGTTTGAGACGTATTCCCCGTGATTAACAAGTCTCCCGTCTGTGTGGTAGTCCCCACAACGGCCAAAGTCCCCGTCTGTGTGGTATTCCCCGTGATTAACAAGTTCCCCGTCTGCGTGGTAGTCCCCACAACAACCAAAGCCCCCGTCTGCGTGGTATTCCCCGTGATTAACAAGTTCCCCGTCTGCGTGGTAGTTCCCGATACGGTCATATTCCCCATCTGCGTTGTAGTCCCCGAAAGCAACAAATTCCCCACCTGTGTCGTATTCCCCATGATAGACAAACTACCTGTTTGTGATACAATTTTTGTGACGTATAAATTTCCAGTCTGTATAGTATTCCCCGTGATTGACAAATTACCCACTTGCGTAGTATTCCCTGTGATAGTCAAGTTACCTGTCTGTGTTGTATTCCCCGTGATTAACAAATTTCCCACCTGTCTAGTGGTCGCATTTATCGATACATTACCATTCAATGTAGTGTTCCCTGATACAGTCAAGTTCCCCGTCTGTATAGTATTCCCCGTCAAAGTCAAATTACCTGTCTGTGCGGTATTTCCATTTATAACTATGTTTCCTAACAATTGCGTAGTTGTGGTAACAACTAACCCCTGATACGCGGGAACAAACCCAGCAGGGGTAATTAAAGTGCCCGATATTGCGACATTCCCAGAAATCGTGAAATTCCCCGTTTGCGTGGTATCTCCAGAAATAAAGACGCTATTTGTGTTTAAAGAGTTAGATGTAATGGCGTTCGTACTTACGATATTTCCGTCAGCCAAAATATCTCCCGTTATACCCATATTACCCGAAACATCCAAAATACGATTGTTCGCATTATTAAATAAACTGGGAAAAAAACCATACATCAGTTTACTTTTACCCATTCGAGAATTCGATACATACGTTGTTATAACGTTGGAAATAGAAAACGTATTTAAATCGGGCATATATATTCCCGACAATCCACAATCCGCACCATTAATGCGGCCACTTATCCCCGATGAATTCAAAATGGCGTTTGGAACAATACTCCATGTTACGGCTCCGTCCTTTGTATATATAAATGTCCCCGCATCTCCCACTGCCACTGCATTATTTGCATTGTAAATATATATGCTCTTTATATTATAGGATGTGCTTGTATGCGCCCAATTTGTCCCATCCTTCGTATAAGATAAAACACCGTTACCACCACACACCACATAAGTCTCCGAAAATGCATACACACAATTGTATGTAAATGTATTATTTATTGCGGAAGGATATTGAGAAACAGGCGGGTTCACAGGACAACCTGAAACATCGTATTTTTGAATGCCGCTACCAACCACGTATAGATAATTCCCGCTACCATCGCTTTCATTAATCGTCATATTTGTCAACACAGAACTGAATAAATTGGATGAATACGCGGTTTCTGCAATATAAAACAGTTTGTTTGTGGGATTGATTAACGATGTACCCGACTTTGTATATTCCACGCCACCAATAAACGCGGTTTTCACAGAACTGCTATTGTTATATATATAAAGTGTTGAGAACGTCTTCTTTTTTGTATTACTTTCCGAATCACCCACGTAAGTAAAAGAAGAGCCGCCGTTGGTAGAATAATAGAAATACGTATTGTCCTTCGATGCTATATATACAGAATTCGTGTCATATACAAACGTATTAATAATATTCGAAACGGTTTCCAAACCCGTGTTGGCCTGTGTAAATGCAGTGGGTCGCAATAACGTCCATGATAATCCCCCATTCGTAGTCGATGCAATATATTGGATATAACTATAGGTTGTTGAACTACCAACAGTAGTTGTCACCAAAACGGGACTTCCTACTGCAAACCCTATCTGATTATTTATCTTTGAGAACTTGACCGATTTTATTTCAAAATTCACGTTATTTAATGTAGTAAGTTCGCCATTGGCAATTCGAGTAGGACCATTGATATCCATAACATAATTTTCCGTTTTTGGAGAAAAGGTGTTGATTCCAGTGGTTGTTCTGTATTTTAATGCATTGTTACCATTCACAATGATTTGTGCTGGAATAAATGACACATCGGTTACACCGAGTGTCAACATGGCGCGGGTAGAGTCTGTTACAAAAGCCCCGCCTCCAATTGCGCCCCCCTTTTGTTTTGTCGTAGTAATATACATGAATGTGTTTGAACTCGTATCCGATGTTACCATAGTCAATGCGCTTCCTGTATTCACATTGCCGTTTAAATATGCGTCGTATAAATACGGATTGCTCGAATTGTCATAAACCGTCATTGTCTCGTTGAATAGACTCGTAAACCCGCGTTTCGAAATGGAAATATTCGAGTTTATTTTTGTAAGCGAGGTATTTAGATTTAAAGTTGTGCTTGCAATTGTTGTAGTGGGCGATATCACAGACAAAGTATCACCAGTGGAACGAATATAATTATTCGGCTGTCCTGACTCGACATTATTACCATAAAAGAAATTGAGAGAACTCGCACTAGAAGTTGCCGTTGTTGATAAACCGGCGTTTAATGAATTCTGTGCAAGGATGTTATTTATGGAAGAACTCGAAGAACGTAGTGCCAAAATATTCGATTTATCACTTGTTATATCTAATGCATATGTTGGAGTTAGCGTATTAATGCCAATGTATCCATTTGTAGAATCACCTGTGATATAATAAGGTGGTGCCGAATTCGTCAAAATCACATTTCCAAACAAGATTTTATCATTGATATATATGCTCGATTTTGACACTAAACCTTTGTGAGCTACCAAATAACCACTCGCGTCCAAATCTTCTGTCACACCGACCGACCCGACAATTTGATTTTGCGTAATGTTTTTTTGGCGCAACAATACTTTGTCTGCTACTAGTGTCCCGATTCCAATATTATGCAACTTATCTGTTTTATAGATTCCTCCATATTGTCTCCAAGAATTATTTGCCATATCTATTTATTTTATTTATTTTCTCTACAATGAAAAGAGAAAATAAACCGTAGATGTCTCCACAGGACTCGGCATCCCCGCCTATTTACAAATTTTTTGAACGGTTATTGTATTTACTATGCAGTAGGTGCACTCGGTTTCTGTTTATATAACTGCTCGCATATCAAAGAGAAAGACCAATTTGCACCATTTAAATCGACGACATCACCTCGGTCATTCACCAATTTCACAGTCATTCTGTGAATATTTACCGGGCCAAAATAACTGCGCTCCTGATTTTGCAAAGTTCCACCGAATTCAACATAAGACGAACCGTTTTGCAATCCCGCCGTCTTCATCGGGATAAGACCAAAGACGTCTTTTACGAATGGACCCGAACCATAACTCTTCGAACTCACAGAATTGGTTAAATTGGATGAACTCGATTTCTGGCTATTGGCAATTTGACCGATGGCATATATCTGCGCCTGTGTTAATTTCTTATTATCAACCAATTCGTCTGTATTATATACCATCGTCCCAGTGACGGGGTCACATACAAAATTCGACTTTTTCGCATAAGAGGGCAAAGGCACGTTTGTATCCCCGCCCGTTACTGTTACAAGTCCGTCGTTCAAATGATTTTGATTATAATCATCCAAACACAATAAAAAATAATTGAATAAATTGGTGCTTACACCAGTGTCCCCGTATTTTATGATAACCTCGCCTTTTTGGTAAGTGGATAAATCATAACTCGTATATTCTCTGAATCCCAAAATCCACCCGAGCGTCGTATCCCATGTCGTATTTCGCACACTCGTTATACCCACATAACAGCGAACGAAACTCACTGGATCATAAAACACCATCCTGTAATCTTTCGCAGTATAAACTTTATTTATGGTTACGTGAATATTCGTAAGTTCAACGCCGCTCGTATTTGTAGTAAAAGACACAGTAGAACCCGACAAATCGGGGTAACTAGAAAAAGAATTGTTTATTGCCGTCACCAAATTTTTACGAGTATATGTCCCATAAGGAATCGACAGGGTCATTATATTTTGCGCGCTTGCTACACCCGATTCCCAAGGTATAATTTGTATTGTATTGTTTTGATTCGTGAGCGTTATTGTATTCAAAAGAATCTGCGAACTCCCATACACCGTCGTATAAGAACTCGACATTGTTATTAAATTGCTGTTCGTTGTATTTGATAAACTATACGCCTGGTTAATCATAAGTGGGTCTATGTGTAAATAATTCAACCACGAAGATGACGTCGTATCGAAAAATTGTATATTATAATCGCTCTGTGACAGAGTTTTATTCACAATGATTTTTAATGTGCTGGTAATAAGCCCCGTCGTATTATCTAAACTGAACGATATATTTGTTCCTGCCAATACATTTTGCCCGTCTGTGTCTTGATAGTTTCGAAACGCGTCATTTATGGTCGTAGCTAGCGTCGTTGAATCCACCTGTGTTAATGCAGGTAAATATACGTTATAACTCACGTCACTTTTTATACCTAGGTTCGGCGTTTTGCAACGGAAAGATGCAAGTAAGCCGGCTGGAATATTATACGTGGCACTGAATAAAAATACGGAGGTAAAGGTGTTATTTAAACTCGGGTCTAATACGCTTGGTAAATTAAAAATGCTTTGTAAAATCGAGTCTGTCAAATTCACTGTGAACTTATTCTGTTGTATGATTTTCGTAATATCAAATTGAATATTGAACGTGTTGTTATCGTTAATGGACGCTTTCGTATAGTTCGTGTTTATTTCATAATTCAACCCATTATTGGAATTGTCTATGCTCGTCTTTGAAATCGCGTTATTTATGGCATTCACATAATCGGTTAATGTATATCCACTCGGTGAATTGGTTAAAGTGAATTTATAATCGTTGTAACTCACGTCAAAACCACTCTTTTTGCAGTGTAATAAAATATACGGGGAATTGGTTATAATAAATCTGTCGGTTTGCTCGGACACGGGTGATATCTCTGAGTATATCGTATTCATCTCTGACAGCGCGGTTTGAAAATTGAAACATGAGTTGATACCTAGCCAAATGGGTGTAGTGGTTGTTTCAGTTGGAAATAAAACGGCCAATTTTGAATAAGCAATATTATTCGTTGTCGTTCGATTCGTTTTTAATGACAATTGAAAGTAAGAGTTTGTGGTATCAGTAAATCGTTGAATATAAGAATAGGCCGTGTTTATATATGGGCATTTTGCAATTTGATTACTTAAATCCGTGACGATTTCTGTTCTGGTATAGTTTGAACCAGTTTGGAGTGACAATGTTATTGCGAAAGATGCATCGACGACGTTTTGCGCTACATTTGCGATGCTGTATCCATTCGTTCCAATATATTTATACACAACGATTTTATTGTTCGTAGAATTCACATTGTAAGTTCGGTTATTTATATCATTCGTCGATGAATCCAGGGGCAATGTGAATGATGAATTGACACTATATGTTTTATAATCGTTTGATTTGAACCCAAGATAACTGGAAATGGTGGAGAACCTTTGATTTATATTAAAAGGAGTGGTATTTGGAAAATGCAAATAATAGCCTGTTTCATTGTATTGATTCGAAATGTCGATTATTAATTTTGTAAGTGAGGTGTTGCTATTGTAACTTATTGATGTGTTACCGAAACTCACGTCTGTTGTTCTGTCTTTCATAAGTTGAATCGAATTATTCACTGATGTGGCTAATTCAGTGGGCGTATAATTCCCCGCGGAAATGTCTATCCTGTGGTCGTGATTCCCATCGTTAATACCTGGCGAATTACCCTTGAGATAAAAAACGTTGCTCCCGAAACTGTTGCTGATGGTATACCACGTATAAGGAATTTGAATCGAATATAATTTTAATGAAACAACGTCTTTTAAGGGGTCGGACAAATTAAACGTGAATTCCGTGGATAATGTGCGTTTATCCTCTCTATATTGACTATCTATACTAATGACTCGTTTTATAGTCTGTTGTAAAAGTGGGTTTAATCTATCTTTTGCGTAATCTAACGACTTTGTATAACCAACGGTGGCTGTGTTCGGTTGTGTGGATTCAGTGGATACTTTCGCCAAATTGTTGTTCGGTGCTACGACTGTCTTTGTTGGGTCAATATTCGAGGCGGATTTTTCGGATATTTTTTTGATGGCTTCTGTGCTTGATTTATTTTGAAGATAGCGATTGCCATTGCCCTTATCGTTTGTAATTCCTAGCACACTGCTTAAGGCGTCTGTTATATAATTACCGCTATCGTCTTTTTCGCCGAATCCTTCGATAATATGGGTTTCATCATCATCATCATCATTGATTGCGTTGTCCGCATTGATTGCGTTGTCCTCATTGATTGAGTTGTCATCATCATCCGTTTTGAAAAAGCGAGTATAAATATTTTCGAAAAAATCGACGAGTTGGTTGGCTGCCGCCGTTTGCATATTTGCATATCTATTAATTAAAAATAAGATTTTGGCTTCTAGTTCTCTATCAGTTGGATTATTTAAGTCTAAAATATCATATAATTCCAAATCTGTATAAGTATTTATGTCATATATATTGTCGGAGGTTCTTTGAATTGACATATGATTTATTGATATATAATTGCTATACAAAAAGGGTTTATATGTTTGAATCTATAAATGCTTTTTTTTGAACGGGACAACCAATGATGGTGTGATGATGTAAATACTCTGCTAATTACGACGAGATGACTTGCGGTATTTGCGGGATTTTCGAGCGCGACGAAGTTTTCTTCGGTGATTTTTTCTTGTTTTTCCACCACCAACAATGTCGGTTTCTATAAATTCAAACCGTGGAACATTATCCGCTATAGTGCATCTTATAAAACCATTTTTACAAATAATTTTCGTTGAGTTATATGTGACTTTTGTATTATCATCCGGTTTGAATTCAAAACCGCCCATCTCAGCATCATCTAGGCTTGCACCTCCAGTCCCCGATATATATTGGTCTATTTGAATTGGCGAGTCGTCCTTATCATTATAGATGTTTATCACACCACTTTGGAATAGATGAATGTCGGCGCATACATAATACTGTCGGGGTTTTTTTTCATTTTCCGCAATTTTTTTGTGAATCCTAACGAGAGTTTGTATAAGAGGAGTAAATCCTTCAAAATTCTTTTGTTTTTTTCTCCCCGACTTTTCTTTTTGTTTCACACCCGCAATTGGGTGATGACCCATCCATATAATATTTTCGTATTTTCTGTTGTGGGTTTCCAATGATTCCAAAATAAAATTTTCCTGCATCTGTCTCAATTCGTTTACAGTAATAGATTCTCGATTCAAAAATTTGGCATAACATTCCAATGATGGTTCTACATCGATTTCGTCATTATACATTGTTGTATCCATCATTATTACAAGACAGTTTCCAAATAAAAAAGATTTGTGGAGAACATAGGAAATATTTTTATTAAGTGCACTTTTTTCAGTTTGAATTGTATAACACCCGGATTCTGGTTTATTATCATCTCCTATGAAAAATTTTTTGTCTTCACCGCTCGTATCCAAATCATGGTTTCCTAAAATCATATATATTGGTTTTTCTTTTGGTAAGCAATCGAAACCGGATTTTAGTTTCACCATGTCTATCAGTTTTTTTTTTATTTTGTCCGAGTCTTTTTTTTCCATCGATTCCGCATAATAATTGTCGCCCAAAATAGATATGAATTCAGTATTTTCATCTACATTTTCATGCAATTTTCTCATTACATTGGAAATGGGGTTCTGTGAGTCTTCTTTATTGCATAAACCATTATTCCAACAGCCGAAACATAAAAAATGTTTCGACATTATAGGTTTCCTCCCTCTTATACAATTTTGTGATATTATATACTTTTTGGAAAAATTGAAAAACTTTTTTTATAAAACATTTGAATACATCTAAAGTGAAAGAATCTATATAAATCTGTATTTACCAACAATGGCAACTAAAATCACAAACAATGATTTGAGAAAAAATAAATACGACATGAAAGTGTTAGAAGAAAATATAGACAATCTAGATTTTACTACGATATTAAATACACAAATATTGGACGCCGACTTTTGTGCGAAATATATACTCAACGAGGACTACATGACATGCTTTGAAGAGACTTATTATTTATCTTATGGGACAGTTTTGTATAAACAACCACATATTACAGAAAAAGAACTAGATGAAGCGTTTCGCAAATTGGAACAAGTGACGGACGACAAATAGTTATTATTTCTCCATTCGACTCTTAAACATTTGGGATATATATTCAACCAAATCCAGTGTTTTTTTACATCTCCTCAAAATTTCTACTGGGAACATAGTGAGGCCTTGTCCGCGTTTCATATGATATTTCCCCGTAAAACATAGAATATCAAACACAGTGATTATTTGGTTCTCTTCCTCTGTCATTTCTTCTCTTGAAATTCGATACCGACCCTTGTATGAAAAACGGTTGTAATTCGGGTTTGAATATACACTGTAACACTGAATATTTGGATGATTTCTCACCATGCCAATTCCCATTATCTTATTCGTCTCATTATTCATCTCCAAAATAAAGAGGATAGAATCCACTGCAATATCTTTGCAAATAGGGGACGGAGAGCAATAAATGCAACCCATGTTTTTTTGCGATTTCACGTATCTCTGATTCTCATTCCAAGTATTGTTATTAAAACGAGATGTGAATAAGAACTTTGTATATTGTTTTTTATAGGCTGCGTTGGATTGATTATACAGTCTTTTTTCATTGGGAATTACCGTTGTCATTTTTTATAATTATGTCATGCAATAAATACGACGTAATTATTCAATTTTTTGTGTCAGGTTCTCTTTGCTTTTGAATTATATAGGCAAAAATAAAAAAACGTCCACCCTAATGTCCGTCACAATCCATCTGTTCCAAACATCCTTTAAATGCGAGGGCGACGTTGCTTAGCGAAATGCATACGCATGACAACCCACCGCAGCAGCACTCACATCCGTTCAAACACAACGACCAACTGCGGACACAGCAGTGAAATGTTTTGCGCGCATCCTCTGATAAAGCACAGCAGCACTTCTTGACGTCACGCTCCATTGTCTCGACTAAGGGTGTTTGGGGTTTTTCTAAATCAGGGTTGCTTGGTGCGGATTCGGGGGCAGGTTCCGGGGCTGGCACGGGTGCCGGTGGCTCTGCCACCTCGGGTTCCGCAGTAACCTTGACTAACTCTTTTTCCTCAGTAATTATCTCACGCTTGCTTTCCTTTTTTGGCATCTTGTATATAATATATATACAAAATATTATAGACCACACATTTTTTTCTCAGAATAAAATATAATGGAGGATGAAAGTTCAGTAAGCACGTATGAATCAACATCCTCACACATCGTAATCGATATCAGTAACACAACGGCTTTATTTGTGGAACCGGAATCGATTGAAAATAATTCAATATTTGAAAATAACTATTATAATAACATATTCGAAAACAACCCAAATTATCGCAGTAATAGTCCAGTGTCAATATCAAATTATGGTAGCCGAGAGGGTAGTCCCGACTGTAGTATTCACGGAAGCGACGACAATCAATCCGACAGTGATTACAACGACCCCTTTCGTGAATCCTTTTTGCACCCCGCCATAACAACCACATTGGTTACATCGATTGACGCTAAAAAATTCAGGCAACTCGGTTATAATGACACTATGCAAATGATTGATAAATATTATGAACACACTCTCGAAAATAAATTCTCCAATGAAATCGACATTTTGACAACCTATTTAAAAGGCCAAAAGCATTTATACATACAAGCCAAACATTTTACACAATGGAAATTGAATTGTCTAATGTTTCCCACTCTATTTTTAACCGCGTTTATTACTATAATTAGCCCATTTATTGAATGCAATCATTGGAGCACAGGTTTTATATCTGGTATCAATGCAGTAATCGCATTATTTATTACAATGATTAATTATTTAAAACTGGAGTCTCACATCGAAGTTTATATGCAGCGAGCAAATCATTTCGATAAATTAGAAACATCGCTCGAATTTGCAAACAATAAGTTGTCGTTTTTGAGTAAAGAGCAAGACAAAACGAAATTGGTGTTAATAAAAATAAAAGAGGTGGAAAAAAAAATGGCTGAGATGAAAGATGCGTCGATTATATTGATTCCTGAAGAAATCAAAACCTTGTTTCCTATTATTTGCAATATCAATATCTTTTCGTTTATCAAAAAGATGGAGTTATATAAGAAAAACTTGATAATCAAATTTAAAGATGTGAAAAACGAAATACGGTATATTCTGTATAAAATGAATTCCAATAGGCCAGTTTTCACAGATTTATCATCACAAGAAATTCAATTATATAAGCACAATCATGATACATTGGAAGAAAATAGACAAAAGAATCGTCTCACGTTTTTATATAGCATAAAGGAAAAATTAAAAGGGGAAATTTTTGATTATATGTCGGCCTATTCGCAAATTGACTCTATTTTTTCCAAAGAAATCAAAATGGCGGATACAAAAAAAAATGGGTGGGGATTCTGTTTCGTCTGTTTTTGGAAAAGTAATCCGATTAAAACAAAAGAACTCGAGGGTATCAGTCCCATTATTAATAAATATTTTCAGTTTATATTTGACGAGTAAGTAATTAGACATCCAGTTTTTCACGTTGCTCTATATGAAAAAAACTCGCAGTGTCTCACCAATCCATGCGATTATTGATTGTGAGTCGGCACAACTTTCCAATACCATGGCATATCATGAACCAGCTTAAAACATCCACTGTTAGATAAATGCTCCTTTATTTTACATACTAACGGATTGTGTTTGTTCCATCTTATACATATAATAATACGCTTGTGTGTCGAATCTGTTCGTAGAGGAATTTCTGTCATTTTTTCTATCACACCTACATCTAATTTATTAAATATGGAATAAATATAATCCTTTGTCAAAGATGAATCCACTCTAGGAATGCAGAGTGAATATGCGGGTTGTTTGGGCGTAGTTGGTATATCTTCTTTTGTATCTGTCTGTTGGTTCGTTCGTTGATGATTTTTTAATGAATTATTCTTCTTGTGTGGCACATGTTGCCATTCTTGATGTTCGTGTTTTTGTAACAGTGTCATTGTTGTGGTTTTGTTTTATTATTTCGTGATAAAACTGTTTGTATCAATTCAATTTTTTTCATAGACAGCGACTATGAAAAAAAATAGACATCGACCAAAGTCGATTCGTATGAATTTTTTTCATAGACATCGACTATGAAAAAAATAGACATCGACCAAAGTCGATTCGTATGAATTTTTTTCATAGACATCGACTATGAAAAAAATAGACATCGACCAAAGTCGATTCATATTCGTCTGGATAATTTTACGGCACGACACTTTCGTGTATCCGCATCTCCAAAAAAACGTCGATTTTCGTCCACGAAAGCCCCCCCAGAAATCAAAACTGATTTCGCATCATGGCTGCAGTGTCACACGAGGACTTTGCTGCGCCTAGATGTTTTTGCATAAAACACACATCACCAATATTTTTGACAATAAGTGCTCTATGCATATATACATTTATCACACCAGCTGACATGAGAGTATGACAATAATCTGGTGAGATAAATGCGTGGAAACCGCCTATTGTTGGTGGTTGCTGACTCGAATAAAAAATACAAGGATTGTAATGTTTTTCTGCTATATTTAGGATGTTCTTTTTCTCGGTCTCATTTTCAAATCCACTATGTAGAAAACGAAAAAGGGGAGAATGCGCGAGATAAAATCACTCTAACCAATTGCACATCGCGAAAAAGCACCGCGAACGCGCTCATGGTATGGTGATAGGGGTGTGTATTCAGTTCGTAAATTACACTTTGTAAAGATACATCTTATTAAGAATGGGGCTGTTTCGAGTCATAGTTTATTCATGTCTTTTTTTTATATTGTTTTTTACAATAACTTATGTAGAGACTTAGAGAGCCAAACTGTGTCGTTGTCTAGCGTTATATTTCGGTTTTTCAAATGTCGTGAAAATATAAAAAGTTGTTTGATAAGATGGAAAGTGGGATACAATTTTCAATCGACGATATGATAATTGAAAATAAAGAAGAAGACGACAATCTAGATATATCGTGGATTCAAGAACACGAGCGAATTCAAAACATTCAAAAGAGCTACTGTAGAGAACCAATGACATCTATACCCCTGTTTTTTATATACATCAATCAACATCAATACATTGACAAAATTCTCTCAGAAAAACATGATATATCAGTCGAAGACAAGTTATCCAAAGAAGCATTATTACACATCGTAGAAAAGCATAAAATATCCACGCCGGTATCAAAATATAAATTGGTCGATGTTTTAAAATTCCATGTCACAATTGAACCAGAGCATATCCAGACCTTTTCCAAAAACGAGAATATAGAGGAAATTTCAAAGGATTTGATGAAGGTTCTCCCTGTTTTAGACGAAATTAAGATAGAACCCTCCATTTTCATTTTTCATAGTTTGAACTCTATCTATTTTATTTTTCAAGAGGTTCTTAAGCCTACTGGCGATCATCGTCATACAATCAAATCTATTTTGAAAGCTGGTGGCAGCGCTGGTGGCGGTGGCTCCAGTGGGCTACATAAGGCAACAAAAAAAGTGAGAATCGATTTGCCAAATGAAAAAAGAGAATCTGGCAAAAAATCCACACCCACATTTGTTACATCAAATAGAAAAACACGGAAAAATTTGATATTATCGTCATCATCATAAACATCATCATAAAAACCAAACCAAAAACAAATTCTCACGATGGCTCTATTTATAAGGATTGATGCCTAAAGTTGTCAATACTCCTACCAAAAATGAAATCTTTGAAGGGTCAAACCCCACACCATATACAGGAATACCGAAAATCAAAATATAATAATTAAACACAGGAGCAAGTGTAAATGTTTGCGTAATAGACAAGTGACCCTGTGTTTCCGATGGAATTTCGACAACCCTTTCGTTTTTGTTCGATAAAATATCGTCCACTCTATTTTGTAAATTGATTTTGTCAATTTGCAGCGAAAGTGTTTGGCCGTATAAGTTGGTTGAATTCACTGCACCTTCGAGTGCATCAATCGCCAATTTTAATAATAACAACATATTACTATCACTCGTTTTTGTGGTAATACTAATCAATAAATCATATAATTCAATGAACTGTGCGTAATCCGTCGGGATGGATTGATATCTTCTATCTGCCATGGGTTTTCCATATAATCTTTCTACCTTATCAACCATACTGAAGTAAGGTGTTAATAAATCTAAATCACAATTTCCTGATGTCGTTGGTGGTGGAGGTGGTGTTACTATTACAGTGGGTTGCAAAGTTACAAATACGTGTCTTGATTGAACCAATTGTGTTGTAAACATCGATTTTGTATAACAATTACAAGCCATTATTATGTGTTTATATAGGTGTTATTTATGTCTTCTTATGTGTTCTTATATATACTTCGAAAATATTTACAAAGACATAATCTTACGAACAACATTGTCGCTCGTTTCTAATGCACCTTCTATCCATTGTTGATTCTTTTCAGAGAAGTGTTCTCCACAAATAAAAATGGGTTGCGAAAATGGAGCTTCAATAGTCTTCGCTATTTCCCCGCTATTTGCACCTATTCCCCAATATCCAACCCCGCAATCCCAATAAAACACGTGGGTTATAATGGGTTCAGGGACATGTCTCTGTGTAGTTTCCCTCAATAATTGTGCGAGTTTTTGATTCACAGATTTATTGTCATCATCTCGGTCATGGAGTTGCCTCCAATATTTTGCGAATTTATTGTCCGAATAAGATGACATCAAAATACCATTCTCAGTATTCACGGGTATGACAATGCGTAATTTGTTGTCCGTCGTAATCTTGGGTAAATTTGCAAACCACGGGTTCCCTTCATCATTGACAGGATATTTCGAATAAATTCTACATAAAGGGCCGCACACGATTTTTGAGAGAAGAGGACGCAGTGACCGAAACGCGGGGATTTTTTCCACCACCTGCTTTGGTAAAGCGGAAACCAATATTTTGCCATAATATTTTTTTTCTATTCCTTCACAGGATATCTCAATGACATCGTTAGTTATGATATAATTCATGTTTGAAACCGTCCTGTGCTTTAATATCGTAACCGTATCGGCATTTGTTAGTTTTTTCACCAAAGCATCTATGAGTTGCGATAATCCTCCTTTCAACACGTAAAATTGGTTTTTTCCATATAGGTGCTCTGTCATTAGATAGAGGGCGTCGTATGCATTCATCGACACCAATTCTGTATAATAACCGAACGAATTTTTTATGAATTCAACTGCGTCTTCTGTCAAAACGGTGTTGGCGAAATCAATGAATGACTGGTTTCTCATTTTTTCGGGGGTGACATGTTTACTCTCGTTTTTTATTTGGCGAATAATATCAGTCAAGCTGTTTTTATCGGTTTTGTCACCGTGCGATGTGCTTGATACGTATGTGAAACCGCTGTCTATTTTTACGAGATTGGAATGAAGCCCTAGTTCTTTTATCAAACCGAGAATGCGTTTTTGTCCGGAATGAAATCGGCTCGCTCCCGCTTCCACTGTCATGTGTCGGTCTTTATATGTGTGAATTCGTCCACCTAACTGTCCCTCTTTTTCTAATAGCAATATTTTGCAAGATGGGCGTTCTTTTATCATTTGATATGCAGTATTTATACCGGCTATTCCGCCGCCTAAAATAATAATGTCATATATCATGTGTTTATAGATTAGAGATGATATAATATTTCGGTAAAAACCGCGATATATTATATCACGAGCGAATATATAAATTGAGTGTTGAAATGTTTGCTGATACAGAATTCTCGGGAAAACACATGATTCTGGATATCAAAGAGATAAAAAACAAGGAGTTTTTGATTGATTTTTCCAAAATGATGGAACTATTAGACCAGATATGTGATACTCATCAATTTACGGTTTTACAAAAAGTTTCTCATAAATTTGAACCGGCTGGATATACGCTTTTGTATTTGTTATCCGAATCACATATTTCTATTCATACGTTTCCTGAGCGCGATTATATAGCGTTTGATATTTATACTTGTCGGCAGTATTCTTCGAATCGAGTTTATGACGAGATTCATGCCTATTTAGTCGATATTTTGGGTGCCAAATATGAGTCGCCTCGAATCATAGACAGGGTTTTTTGATTGGTGGGCGGAGATTTTGTGAATAAAAGGTGTAAAAATATTATGTCATAATATTACAGTGGTTGTTCGTATAATTGATAAATAAATACAGAATATGAAAAAAACGTTGAAAAATAAAACACGGCGACGAAGTCGCCGACAGCGACGTTCTCAATATTCGAGAAGGAAAGTGTTAGGAGGGGTAGATAATACAAAGGCGAGTAATAATAAACAACGCTCTAATTTTATGAAGTTTGTTTTTGGGAACTTCAAAAAAGCTGAAACTACAAATACATCTGATACCCAAAACCAAACACAATTGGATACCCAACAATCAATGCCATGGGATACTACCCAAAACCAAACACAATTGAATACCCAAAAACCAACGTCATTGGTTGTAAAGAATAATCAAACACCCGATGAGGCAGGGTTCATATACAAAGACCCGATACCTACAAATATTAAATTCTATAAAATATTCGGGTTAGGCTGCGACATAAGTATAGAAAGAAATTTTCAAGCGGCTTTATCATATCAGAATGCGAAAAAATATATTTCCGAACAAAAAGAAATTGCTAAATTGGTAAAATGCAACACAGATGATGTGACAATCGTTTGTAATTCTTTTATTGACCCAATTAGTAATATAATCTCGTTATGGTTTAGTAAAATGTTAACCTACGGATTGCTATCAAAAAACTTAAATAATTTGGAAAATACAAACGAATTTAAGAATTTATTAAATAGTGTGACTTTTTATTTGAATAAGGGTAGTTTGGATAATGATAATATAAAAAAAGTTTATGTTCATGGTGATTCTTTTGGTGGAGCAATGGCAAATCAATTAGCAATTGTATTACAAAATAAAGCAAATTTAGATAAAGATTTTATGGAAAAAATGAAATCCAAATTAGTAATACGAACATTTGGTAGTATATTTATCCCACCATTTGACTCCATAAAGGATGTAAATATTACAAATTATTTGGCATTGAATGATGTTGCACAAAGATTGAATTTTCAAACTGAACCAAAACCAAATGAAATTACTCAAGAATATAATACAGGGATTTTTATTGTAGAACAGAAAACTTTTCTAATCAATGATAAAGAAATAATTAATAAAAGTATTGGGGAAGAAATTGAGTGGGAAAAAGTTGATAATCATAATAATATAATAGTAAAAACCAATATTAGCGAAACATACTTAATTAAGAGAAATTTTAGTTTTTATAAAATTATTAAAAAGGAAGACTTAAACAATGATGATAAAAGTATAATAAAAAACTTAAATAGTAAAAATTTTAAAAAAATTACTTTCGAATATAGTTATAATACGGGCTCTAACTTTTACATTAAATTTAAACCAAAGGAAAACAACGATTCTGTGGTTTGGATAGACCATTATAAAGATGATGATTATAAAACTCGTGGTATAAATAAATTATTCAGCAAAAATGCTCCTTATCAAGAGAGAGGATGGGATATAAATATACCTGGTAATAATTATGAATGGAGAATACATACTGCTTATGGAGAACTAGAAAGAAAGTTGATGAGAGATGAAACACCTGTCTATGTGACATAATATTTTTATGACAGTCACAGTAGTTTGCTCGTATTATTATGTTATACAGAATGCGTCTAGTTTTGGCATTTCCATTGTAGAAAATAAAAATGTAAAAATATTAGAGAGATTTTTATATTTTATTTATAGAGGTTTTTATACCAATGGCTCAATTCACGCCGTTCCACATTTCAAATTCCGAAATGATATCACCTTTCGAAAAATGCACGAACAATAGTATCCCAAACAATCATGGTTGGATTTTCAATCATGAAAACACATTTTGTATCTCGTTAATGTCACATCAATTACGCTGGGAGAAAATGCAGAGTCGGTTTTGTGCGCTTGATATTTCGGCAACTCGATTCCCAGCCGCGGTTGGAAATACACACGATATACGAGACCAATTTTACGATTATTTAAATGCAGGACAGCGGGGATGCGGGCAGTCTCACATCAATGTATGGCGATATATTGTTTCTAATCACATTCCATATGCGTTGATATTGGAAGATGACGCTTGTTTCGATAAAAGATGGCGCGAAAAATTGGACGCCTTTTTCGAACAAGTTTGTGACCCCGAATGGGACGCCATTTTTTTGAATGTGTCTGAACCTATTACACCGAGTTATCAATGGAAACCAATACAGGAACAATACTTGACCGGTGGATACATTATTTCACAAAAGGGAGCACGTAGAATCTTGTCTCTATTTGATGGCTACTACGGAAGCAGTGATTGGATGACTACCCGTCTTCAACTAGACGGGCATTCTTATTCTTATTTTCCGTGGCTTATTATTCAGGAAGGCGACGAATCTACAATTGGCAGTGGAGTCGATGCCGACCATGCCAAAGTATTACGTTGTTTATCCGCAGTAGAATATAGTTTGGAGAATTATTTGATATGATGGCAATGGACGTCTCATGTATAAGCATTTTTTCCAACGATGCATATCATTTTGCGGTCGGCACTAATTCTCGTATCACTTAAGCCGCCCATTGTAATTCTAGACTCAGCCAACATTTTTGTAAGTTTCGTATCTACTGTATATCCATGAGTTTGTAAATACGAAAGAACAGATGGAATATCATCTATTCCCATATAGAAATCGGGGTTTTTTATAGACGACCCTACTCCACATACATTTTTGGGATATCTCAGTAAAACAAAAGTGCAACTGTTGCCGTTTGTGGGTGATTCCTGAAATGGCGACAATTTTTTAGTGGAAATCATGGTGACCATGTCGGATAAGGGGCCACATGGCATTCCGCTCAATGTAATCACATTTTGATAAGTATTTGAATATGAATTCAATATCGGCTCCAAGTATAAAACAAAGGTTGTTCCTGACTCGGGACTAGAAAATGGGCTTTGCATGTGTGTGGTTGTGTGTGTGTGTATGGGAATGATTTTATTATTTGTTATCAAAAATATAAAAGTTTGCGTATAATATACACATATACATTTATTTTTGTATTCATAATACTAGACGCTGGTATAATGAATACAAAAATCAAAATCGATAAAACTTGTTTGGAGTGTAAAACGAAACGCGGTAAAATGTCTTCTGCATTTTCTATATATCTATGTGAAGATTGTAAGTTTGAAGACGCATATATACTTATTACGAAAACGAATACGAAAAAGAATTATTTTTTGACAGATGATGAATTGGTAAATTTACGAGCTATTCACAAAAATTCTTCTTATGGACCCGCAACTTACTTTACAAAGAGAGACATTCTTGCGTTTTTGTGTATAAAATATAATGTGGATTATGACGATATTTTACGTCACGTGCGGGAATTACGAAAAGAGAAAGAAGAACAGAAAAAGGAAAGGAATATAAGAGCACAGGAGAAAAAACAGAAAGAAAAAGAAAAACGAAGAAAAAAACTCATTGCCGCTTTGGCAGAATACAAGTTGGTATTACGAAGCGACAGTGTATTGTGTGAAAGATATATCGATGGCTACAGTAATTTTACATTGGAAGAAATTGTAAGCCGAATGTGTGAAATGAAATTTCTATATGAATATTGTCATATGGATGAATGCCGCGAAGAAGCTTACCAAGAAAATGTTGAAACACTCCGGGCTGGGTATTTTCCTGATATGACAGTAAGTGAAAATGCAGAATATATTGCATTGAAAAAATATTCGAATGGTGAATATCCGCGCGTTTTCCCATGGATGATAACAACTTCTGTTTGACACATTGGTTACTATAATATATTTTGCATCTCTATTTCATTGGATAAATACGCAGCAAAATGCTGACAATTATGTGAATACACATTCATATTAGTGTCCCATGCGGAAACACTATGCAATATTTGTTTCATGAATTCGTTCATTGGTTTGCTCTGAATTGATGAATATATTTGGTCGCTCATTTTTTTTGATTCAACTGGATCTGTTGGATTGTTTTTATGCCATGCTTCTATGAATTCTGTATCGTTCATTTTTCCGCCGTTTTTAACCAATCTTAATCGGGTTTCCCCCGGAACATTGATGGCAAAGAATAGCTTGAGTAATGTTATAAGTGAACCTTGGTTCAATGGAGTGAAATCAATCGCGAATGCGTCGTTTTTATTTATGAGTGATGGCGGTTGCATAACCACAATATGATGTAATTTTACGTTCGGCATAAAACCTAAAATGGCCGAATGTAAAATCTTGTGTTTTGTTGCATTATGAAACCGTGTAAAAAGTCCATTGTATTCCACTAAATTCGAGAATAATATGAAGTAAAATAATAAATACATTATATGAATTATGCTGTTGTTCTGCTGTGGTTATGCTGTGGTTCTGCTGTCTTGTTTATTATATACAAAGTTTATAATAAACGCAAAAAATTTTACGCCAGCCTGCCACTTCATAAATAAATTTGTGTATATTTGTTGCTCGCTAAAGTCACTATGGGAAGAAAATTTTACAAAGTCCTGCATACGGAGGGTTTATTCAACTATGCAAAACAGAAGTCAATCTATCTTCGTCCAGATTTTCATAATCAAACATATACGGGTGTAACCATGGGTTCACTTTTGATGATTCAGGATTCACTCTCAAAAACTTTTTTGGTGTTTCATTGCCAACCCAACCGTTCTCTATCAGTATTTTCTCGGGTATAACATAAAATATTTTTTTATTATCGCAATTCAGCCAGTAAAAGTCATTATCCGCAATATCGTATTGTATATGATTGCAAACACCATTCTTTTTACCACCATTGTTTTTGACAAGACAAAACATATATGTGTTTTTACGATCTAATAACAACCCTCCCACTTTTTCTTGTATTTTTTTATCACCAATTTTGAAGTCATAAACCATCCCTTCCATTCCGTTTGGTGTAAATACTACAAAATCTACTTTTTCTTCTCGAAATTTTCGATAATCTTTTTCTCTTTGTTGATAGATATTTATTGGTGTATCGAGCTCATCGAATGTCTTTTTATCCATTTTGACATACATTTCTTTCAACCGTTCTATTCTATTTTCATTTGTCAATTCATATTGAGAGTATTTCGTTTTCGTGAGACCGATGGAAACTTTTACTTTTCCATGTATATCTTCATATGGAATCGACCACATTTTCCAATCAGACTGACAAATACAAAGAATCATACATCCAGTATAATGATTGTTTATTTTGAATCCATAATCGCGAACCGATTTTTTAGTAGTTTTCACTTGAATTCCTATCCAACTGTCTTCTATACTATCTATCGGTTTCATTATAATGTCGGCTTTACATCCATCGAAAGCTTTTTTTACTATAAAAACGTTTTTTACTAATTCTGTAAAATAATTTATGCAGTCTAGTTCCATTTCTATATTTTGTATTTTGTTACCAGACAAATCGTTTTTTCTTTGAACTGCATTTTTTTCAGTCTTACATTTTGGGCAAACAACTCCGGTTTTACGATTCATAAACATGTGAAAATATGTTGTATTTTCATGACTACATGATGCCGTGTATCTATATTTTGGATGCCTCGTTTTATTGTTTCTAATATCATCGAATTCTTCTTCTGTAGTCAAAAGTTGACATTTCTCATTCGCAAAAACGTCGACTACATCTTGATATGTTCTACTCGTTCTTATTGGCATAATATACGGTTCTGTTTGTGTGTGTCTGTGTGTCTATACGTAATGTAAATATTATATTCAATTTTTTATTGATAATTCAAATCGTATTATTTGAATTATTACAACTTGACTTTCGCTTCGTGTTGGGATTGAACCAACGACCTATACATTAACAGTGTATTTCTCTGCGACTGAGATAACGAAGCACTGCATTTTCCGTAAGGAAATTTTTGAAAAATATTAAAAAGAAAAATATGGTAAGAAGAAAGCAACAAAACCTGTTTATATAATTTTTTACAGTATATACAAAAAAGCCTTCTGAGAGACTCGAACTCTCGATCTCTCGCTTACTAAGCGAGTGCCTTAACCAACTTGGCCAAGAAGGCTCACCCTATTCCGTGCATAGTATTTACATCGAACCTTAATCAATTTCTTGAAGAGGCACTCGCACCAGGGTCTTACACAATAATAATGTGTTTGTCCTTTATATAGTTTTGTCATAATATATTATATTTACACATATATGCCTTCTGTTCGTATCGATTTGGTATTTTCATATTGGATATTTGCATGGTTCTTGCTATATAAATTCCACGTAACTGATTATAATCCAAAAATATGGCTTATTTTAGGTGTAATAGAAAATGCGGTTATGTTATTGTTTATGATATATTACAAAAATAGCGCTTGGTTTATTCTATTGTTTATTTTCATCAACACTTGGATAAAACTCGTGCCGTTATGGATATTGCGTTCTACGCCATTTAAGAGTTCCGATTTCATGGCAGGATTGATACTATTTGCTGTGTATTTATGCTGGGTGTATATCAATTATGGTTCTTTTCCAAATGTGTGGAGACAAATAAAATCTTCTGTTTCGAAAATACAACATGGCGAACCGTCTACTCCACTCATACAGTATTTATTCAAAGGGCTGGAGGGGCGGGGCGGGCGGGCGGAGGCATGAGAGTGCGAATGGGCCGGCACGTGAGAGAGCAGACTTATAGCGAGCAGCTATTCATAAGAGAGTCATTGAACTTGTAATGCGTTCCGTTAAAACCGCACTTTGTTTCATCTGTTCTACATGCACCCGCCGTTTCCAAAGTGATTTCACCAGTTACAATGTCTTTCGTTCCAAAAAGAGAGCATTTCGACGAACTAATTATTTCATCAGTATTTTTATTCGATTTATTGCAAACTTGTCTGTAAAATAAACAATTCGTGCAAACCGGTAGGTCGGAATTTTTTATAAACGCTCGGTTCAGGCTTTTGTCATTTATAAAGACGCCCCCTTGTTTCCCAGAATGGATTGACAATGGTGATACATTCGATATGTAAAAAAACATAAAAATGGATTTTGCGAATAGATACCACAATTGCTGCATGTTTATCTGCTGATGGGGGATGTATAATAGATATATCGAGAAATCTTTATACCATTGCTGGTATACACTTTTCATTTTGACTAACTCATTTTACACCATTGCCACATTGAAAAAGCGCAATCAGCATCACCCATAACTTCACACGAAGTGAGCGGGTTTGAATGTGCAAATATAATATATATATACACCGACCGAAAAGAAAAATGAGACAAAAACACATTACATCTTTTAACATTTCAAACGCCGATTTTTATATAGCACAAATTATATAAAAATTATTTATAATTCTTCTTCACCTTTCTTGTTTTATTCTTTGGAACATATTTTTTCTGGAATAAGAAATGATTTATTTGCATCTTTCCATAATTTACATTCATTTTCAGATGTGTTAGTATTATTCATTAGGTCATCAAAAATAGGACCCACTCCCTCCTAAAATTTGTTATTTTATTTTACACATTAGCGTTCATAATAACAATCCTTCTAAACGCGTGCTCTTCTGGTTTTTTTCGTCTTCTTGCCAGATCTTCTATATTTACCACCTCTTCTTGTTATAGAAGGAATAACTGATTTTCTTTCAAGACTAGGTAAAGGTTTCATCGCAGTTTGACTTGCGGTCAATTCGCGCATTTGTCTTAATTCATCCTTTCTATTCATTGGAGTAACTGCGGTCGTGCGAGAGTCGCGGATTCCAGAAAGACGACCTTTTAATCCAAGTCCTCTGCGAACAACAACCGGTTCATCGCGAGGAGAATTTGGGGGAACGGTAGGCACAAAATCGGGGTCTTGTGACATTAAAAACCCTCGTTCGGCTTCCGCCGGAGGGATTTCAATAGTTTTTTCTTCTCCTGTAAACACAACTGTTGGTCCTGGAGCAAAATTAAAAACTGTTCTTGGGGGTGTCGAATCATTTTCTGGAACTATTTTACCATTTTTTAATATTAAATCTCCTACATACACTTGTCCGTTTGAATAAGTATACTGACTGACTATATCTCCTTCGCCTTTTCTCCGTTCTTCTGTCAAACTTGGGAGAACTGAGCCTTTCTCCATATGAACAGAACTAACTACATCTCCATTTCCGTACAATATTACAAAATATCCATTCTCTTTATTATTTTTCCAATCTCCCTTTTTTATAAATCTTGGGAGCCCAGTTTTTTCATCTTTTTCAAAACTAGTTAGCATTCCAGTGCCACTCATTGTTATTTTATAATTATATAAATAATATTTTCCAATGTACATACCAAATCCTGGTATCGCAATTGGGTCTTCGGCTTTGGCCAAAAAAGAGGATCCGTAATAATCGTCGGTTGTTGGGTAATAATTCTTTTGAGCTTCAAAAACATCTTCTTTAGCTTCTTGTAAAAATTTATCATAATCTATACCACCGCCTCTTTGTTTTCGGTTTTTACGCAATTTTTGGCTAGATTTCATTTTTCTTGAACGTGCCATTATATATATAAATCTATATAAAATTATATATAATTGTAGTATTTTACAAGCAGAAATTTTGTTTTTCTTTGTCTTCATCTAAATCACATAATAAAAATGAATTATTATCGTCTAATATAAGTATATTTATTAGTTTATTACAAATATCTTCTCTTTCAGTTTGATATTTTTCACTTAACTTTATTCTCATTATACAAAGTTAAGCAGGATATTTTTAATGTGTTTTTGTCTCATTTTTCTTTTCGGTCGGTTTAATATAAAAGGTTTCATAAAATTGAAAAACTTTTTTAGAAAATGTTATTTGATGTCAAATCGAAACAAGTTTATCATATGTTCTCAAGCAATTCATTTTCGTTTATCTTTTCGGATTTATCATACAAAGAGGAATGTCTAACGTATTTGAGAATTCAAGCCCCATTTATTCGGTCGGACATGTTTACAAAACTGGAACAACTGAAAAAGGCGGACCAATTGTTCTTTCCTCATCCAATTTTGACAACTCAAAAAAAGCAGCTGTTGTCAAAATAATCGTAAAGACACACAGATATACATTTGGTAATGAATTTATTCAAATTTTGGGGGAATTCGCACGTAAACATCAAGATGACGAGCGCAAATGTTTCAAAAAAGCTTGGGAAAAATGGGTTGATGAAAATAACGTTATCGTTCAAGAAGAAATAAAAACAATGAGAAATAATGGTTTTGATGGCGATGTTCTAGATAAAATGTTCAAAAGCGCCAGATATTATTATCGTAAGAAAACGAAAAAAAATGAGAAAATGAAAGAAGAAGAAGAAGACACAGAGAATCAAGACACAGAGAATGAAATATCCACTACCCAAAATCCTACTAGAAAGAAAAACGAATATTTATCAACCGATATATTACATGAAATGGACGCACATATCATAGAACAAATAAAGAAAAACATCACACATGAAGAGAGCAATGTTTTGAAAATTGGCGCTATTCCTGCGAAAAGTTTCGATGAATACTGTTTGCAATACAAAGCGCGAATATTGGAACAGTCAACGATTTATTCAGATGGCGAGCCTCTCACAAAAGAACATATTGAGAATACTATTTTAAAATTGAAAAAAACTTATAAAAACCGATTCTATATCAAAAGGTCGGCACTTGTATAATAGTTGTTACCATAAAGTATATGTATATGTTTTTTTCTTATAAATTATTCTTGACAGCACGTGTGATGGGACGATGAGTAGGGGTCCGTGCGTAACATGGAAGAAAAATTTTTATATTTTATTATTATATATATATTATTATGGTAAAAACTTTGCTTCCAAAAAAAAACGGTTCGAGATTCGAAGATGTAAAAACACATTGTCTGAATAATGAACTTATTGGAATAGAATCTATAAAATCCGCACAAGAGTCTGGTATGGAATCCAATGAATTCGTTCATATTATAAAGTCTGTTCTCAAAAATTACGAGAAACCGGTTATAGTAAAAATTCACGATTCAACCAGCATCTACATAAACAAGGAATTACTTGCGATTGAAGAACTTTCCACGTTCAAAAATGCAGTAAAATCTATTTGTAATTTTTCATGTTTTGATAATAAAGCTCGATGGTGGTCTAAGACGGATTCCGAAAAAGACGTCAAATTTTGTAGTAGCGAAAAAGATAAACTGCATTTTTTTGTATATGAATATATAGAGAATGCGGATATAGAAGATTTTTTCAAATCCGGCCCTTCTATTATGGAAATCAAAAACGTTTTACTACAATCCGCTCTCGCAATAATGATGTTGGGCAAAAAATACAACATTATGCACGGAGACCTGAATACAGGTAATATATTATTCGCAAAAACCGACAAAAAAACTTCATCTTATGAATTGGATTCTATCAAATACACTGTTGATACAAACGGGAGAATTCCAAAGCTAATTGATTTTGGGAGATGCAAAAAAATACGCGGGAATGCAAATATAAGCATTATGGACGACGTTTATATTTTATTATCTGTATTATCCGTTTGGATTACAAATAAACATTTGAAAACAGATTTTAAAAAATTCATATTAGATGAATCGAATAAAAAAACGCAAAATATGCACGCTTTCATACAAAATTTTGGCGAATTTTTCGACCACCATGTTATAGAACAAACGTAGATGCGGGGGCACAGGGGCGCGAGGGACGGAGGGGCGCGGGCGTTGGGCTCACAATTGTAATTTTGTGATTACAGTTGTATTTTTTCTAATCGTTATATATCCTGTATATTCAAATGACTTTCATAAGTAAAGATATTGCAAGCGCATTACTCGTATCATTTATGTGGGGTTTGGTTCCCATTATTCAAAAAAATTTGGTGAATAGAATGAACAAGATTACGCTTTTTATCATCGATTCGTTTATTTACTTTTTATGCGTGTCAATTGTTTTTTTATTCCATCATGAATCCGTTAAAACCGATTTTTTCAACCTTTCATTTAGTGACATACTAATACTTACATTATCAACTATTGTATTTGGTGTGTCTGCGGATTTATTATATTTACATGTATTGAAGGAACACCAGAATCCTTTTGTTTTGCCGATTATTTATTGTGGGCCAGTAGTTACTTTATTGATTTCATATATGTTTATGAAAGAGAGATTGACAAATTTTTATGGTATACTAGGTGTGTTTTTAATCATTGGTGGTATCATATGTATTTCTTTCTATGAATAAGCTACACTGACTGGCGTCCGTGTAATTATAGAGAGAAAATACTCCGGTCGTTTTATTTCTTCACCGGCGTCGAAACAATTAGAGAGATAACATAAATAAAATTTTATATATATACAAGATAAAATGGGGTGTGACTATTATATTCTCAAACTTTTGCAAATTTATTACAACAACGACGATTTTTTAGAGATTGAACTATATAGACAAAAAGGATATTATATTGACGACGACCAAGACGAAGACGAAGATTATGATGATTATAGTGAACGGTTTCATGAATATGTAGAGTATTGTTTGGAGACAAAAATGAAACCTATTGTTATATACAAAAATAATTTTTTCTGTAAATCATCATTTGACACCAAATATACAAATATCATAGAAGATGAAATAGTGAAGCATAACAAAACATGGTCTGAAATTACAAAAATAGTAAAAGTGGAAAAAAGACTGGAAAGATAGCCAGCTGCGTTGTATATGTAGTAATATTTTCTATATATACAAAATATTATGAGGATTTTTTATGGAACGCCAGAGAACAATATAGATGTCACAGAGATTTGCTATCGAGATTTATGTAAGAATAATATTATTGAAATACCTCCTTGTGACGTAATTAGAGCTGGTTATTTTACAGACTGTGCTTTAGGTATACTGAAACAAATTTTTATTAGTGAAAATGAAAGTAAGGAGAATACATTGATTTTCGATAGCAACACTTCCATTCAAATTGATATAGCCAGTGGAATTATCACAACAATAACAGAAGATGATATTGTGAATAAATTATTACTTCTCCATAAACAATTGCAACTTAATTACGGCTCTTTCTATGAAGAATTTCCAGAGCAAAAAATGGCTACTCGTTATTTGAAGGGCAATGAAAAAGTATTGGAAATCGGCGGAAATGTTGGGCGAAATTCGCTCATTATCGCACATTTATTGGGATACAATGCAACCAATTTTGTAACTTTAGAAAGTGATTCACATATTGCAAGTCAATTGAGAGAAAATAGAGATGCAAATAATATGCAATTTCATATTGAAAATTCGGCATTATCAAAAAGAAAACTCATTCAAAAAGGTTGGGAGACATTTGTATCAGACGAGGTTATGGATGGTTATCATACGGTTCCTACTATTACATGGGACGAATTGAAAGCAAAATACAATATAGAGTTTGACACTTTAGTGTTGGATTGCGAAGGCGCGTTTTATTATATTTTACAGGATATGCCAGAAATATTGGATAATATAAACCTCATTATTATGGAAAATGATTATAAAGATTTCTCTCATAAATTGTATCTCGATGATATGTTGCGAAAAAATAACTTTCGCATAGATTATTCAGAGAGCGGTGGATGGGACCCATGTTATCACAATTTTTTCGAAGTCTGGAAGAGAAATTGATATATAGCGTCCTGAAAAATTGAAAAACACGTTTGATGTTGTTTTTATTGTATCCATCCCCATACTTTATAAAATGAACTCCTCTTTGACTGATTACGATAAATTTATCCGCAATTTCTTGGTATCACATTGTTATATGGAATACTGCAAGTTGTGTGTTTGTTATCAACAAAAAAAGGATGTATATGTATCTCTCAGTTGCCGCGGTGAAGATACGTCAACTAGTGATATTATTACGAAGCAAGAATATATCGGGGATATTCACGATAAAGTTATTTGGAACACTGTCTTTCGAAAATTGGAGCCGGTTTTATTCTATTATCTAGACCGTTTGTTGTTATTTTCCCACGTTGATTCAATGTCATTCACTCACATGATTCAAGTTTACGAAGAGCAAACTTTTCAAGACTTCGTCGATTCAAAAATGAACATGCAATGTTGCGGAACACATGAATACCAGAAGTTTATTAAGAATATGAAAGACGAAAATTTCAAGAAAAATATGTATAATAAGTTCGAAAATGAAATGGCATTGCGTAGATTAAAAAATCATCTCGTCTATATCATTCTTGTTTATCTTAAAAAAAATAAAGACACGCTTATGACTGATATGGAGACGGAATATATAGATACCGTAATGGACGCCACAGTATATTTTGATTATGTATCGAATCACAAAAATAATAGGAGTGAAAAGGAAAATAGAGCGTTGGAATTTATTGACAGAATTTTATTTGTATAGACAGCAGGAAACCTAGGTTCCACTGCGACCCCCGCCCTATGTTTCATAGACACACTTGTATTTGTGTAATAACATTTGTGATTTACAAATAGGTGGCTCGATAAATGGTTTAGCTACCCATTTTTTTATTCACATAATATATATGCCTCGCAAAACTACTACGTCTCGTCGCGATAAACGCCGCACTCAATCCAAGCGCAAGACAATGCCGTCGTCTTCGAATTCATCTACGCGTAGAAGAAGGGATATACAAAAGAGACGCATTCCTACGTCGGCGGATTATCGTCGCAAATGGTTCTAAGCACGTGGCTCCATTGCGCTCACTCATAACTTGCCACGAAGGGGGCTTTTTGAATGTGACCCACCCCCACCCCACCCCCAACCATCGAGCCGTTTTTACCAATGAAATTATTTTTATCCTTAGCATAAATGGTAAGGATAAACCCTCGCGTTTTTGTTTATATGGCCGCAGGAAAGACCGCGCGCAAAATATCGCGAAGTTTTTTGATAACAGTATATATAGATATATATAAATTAAAGAGCAACACTTAAGATGGTTAAAATGATAAGTCATGGTTCCTATGGATGCATTTTTTATCCAGGAATGGACTGCAAAGGAAAACCAATGCATACCAAAAAAGGGAAACGTCCAGAATTCGTAACAAAAATTCAAAGAAAAAAGGCAACTTCTATTGTGGAAGAAGAAGTAGGTAAAAAAATTATGAATATTAAAAATTACGAGGATTTTTTCGCACCTGTTATCGATAGTTGTCCCCTATCAATCGGGTCTATAGAAAATGATGAAATTAAAAAATGCGACTTTTTAAGTAAATCTGTTGATATAAATAATGATGTCAAATTTCAATCGAATAAACTTAAGTATGTAGGAAAACACACATTTTCTAGTTATTTAATGAAGTTATTCAAAACCCATCCAAAACGGTTATTTCGCACAATTATGAATAGTTATCGTCATTTATTAAAAGGAATTGATTTATTAGCATCGAATGGTCTTATTCATTATGATATTCACGATAGAAATGTCATGGTAGATTCAAAGAAAACGAATCCCATTCTCATTGATTTTGGATTGACAATACAGAATATGCCCGATTGTGATAAAAAGGGGTTTTATGTATATGCTCCTGATTATGATGTATGGTGTTTCGACATTTGTTTAATTAATTATTTGTTACATGAGGTCTCGACTGAATCTACGGAGCGAATCTCGAGCGAAGTTCTTTTTAAAGTTTTGAATGAATACATTCAAAAAAACGGTGTTTGGGAGCATTTCACGAGTGATGAAAAAGATAAATATAAAACCCAGATGCAGACTTATTTGAAGGGTCTGGAGAATAAATCCGCCGAGGATATCATCGATGAATTAATCGGCTATTGGAAATCGTGGGATAATTATTCCGTTTCTGTTTTATTTTTAAGTAATCTCAATATGTTTGGTAATGGTATTGGTATTGATATTGGTAATGATATTGAGAAAGATTTCAAAGAAAGTTTGAAAAAAATTGTTGCATCTACACCCAGTGAACGTCCTATTGCCAAAACCACAATTCTAGAAACTAAGCAAAAATATTCTATTCACTGAATCTAGGTTTGGATTCTCATTGTTGCTCTATATTATGACAATGGAGTCTCTCTTATCATATTATCACATCTATCTAGGAAAATTTGTAAATAATCATACCTATTGCTATTTAGTATATGACACACGCTTTCATATGCTGTCATTTTTTTTGTATCATAAAAGACGCGCATTAATGAGGGAGAAAATCCGGAAAACAATCTCACGCGTGGATTGTCAAATAAATCCGGGCTTTCACTGTTGCCCTCGTTAGTGCCTGCTTGTGAAACTTGATGCAATATTGTACCCTCGTTAGGTATCACACCCATATTATTTTTATTCAAATTCCAAAAAACGACTCTTGGATAAGAGCGCCGGTCAATTATTTTCGAAAACGACGAACACATGTTTTTATATAGGTCGGGTATATTTTGTCTCTCACCATCTGTCGTGTGAAAATTCGTGTAAAAATTGGAAAATATTACAAGTTCTAGTTCGTTTATAAAATTTCTTTTCATTTTTGTTTTTGATAATGAATCAACCACAAAATCCACTCCTTCGATATAATTACAATATGAATTTTGAGATGATTGTGTTTCTGTGTCGAATTTTTGAATCATATCAACGAATTGTGTTGTTGTTTCTAGATTAATCCATATAGGTTGATTATCCAATGCTAATATACGTCTTCCAAATGACGATTTTTCGGCGATAAACATTGCCATTCCAATTGCTGTATAATAGGATTCTTTGTCTGGATGTTGCATAGGATATGATATATCTACTATAGGCAGTATGTTTGCAATGGATTTTGTTCCGGTGTTATTGGATAAATGGTGGACTAATTCTCTCCATTGTGCGTTTAATAGATTTATTTCGAAATCCAATTTCGAGGGGGTGTGCTCGGTGTGCTGTGTGTCCGGGGGGTGTGATTCAAGATATTGTTTGTATTGTCTAGCTAACGAAATACCCTTATCAATCAAATAGGAAAATGGTAAAAGAGAATGCCAATTTTGAAATGGCTTAAGATTTGTGTCTTTATCGGCAACTGACACCGAAGAATGTGAGTTTATTGAGAGTCTCGTTTCCTTATACCAATCCTTTTGTAGAATATTTTTATCATAGATACGTTCTTTTGTCGGTTGTAATGAAAAATCAAAACACCCAATTAGTATATTATTATTAAGGTTGTTAATGTTGTTATTTTTATTATTCACATACTTTTGAAAATTATCCGAGCAATCTTTGATAAAAATAAGACTCGGTTGTTTTATCATCGTTGTTTTCGACACATTCTTTGGTATTATAGTTGAGGTCGTATTCGAACATAATTTAATTTCCGTTGTTTCCAGTCCCTTATTTAATAACGCAATCGTTTTTCGATAAAGCCTCTTCGCTTTAGATAATGCTCTATTATATGTGTCTGAAAAACGAGATGTATCTACCGTATGTGGTGTATTTAATAAAGCGGGGGATTGATTTCCCGTCCATTCAATTACTAATTTTTCATACAACCAATCGAATTTTTTATTCTCACGAGGAATCCATTTCGCAACATTAGAAATACACTCTTTTGAAAACGCCTTTTTGGTAAATTTCCACGTATGTAAATCCTTTTTCAATTGATTATTCATAATGATAATACATAATTCGATGAGTGGGTCGTCTTGACCGCGGTGAGATTGTCCGCGAATATATTGACATAGATATTTGATATCGCGCCATGAGCCGTAGGTTGGATAACATCCATGTGCGGAATTTACCATGGAATCTACCATAAACACTGCCATTAGGGGGTAATATTTGTATAAATTCCATATCATCATATATGTTATGTCATGCTCTCCTTTTCCATCAACTATATCTCTCGTTTGTGCGATTAAAATAAAGAAATAATGAAGGAATTTTTTTTGAATACATTCGTCGGGACACTTGTTTTTTATGGTGTCTAAAACATTGGAGTATTGTTTGCTTAGCGTCTCTAAACATGGCGTTGACTGAGTGCGAGTTAGCTGAAAGTAAAATGACACCAATTGTTCTTTTAACCATTTTTCGGTAGAAATTTCGAGTGTAGGATATTCAGTATTATTCATGTGCGATAACATATATACGCGGTTCGTTTTTATACCTTTTATTCTTTTCCACATTTGTAAGTCGTAAAATGGTCTCATTGCATCGGTCTCATTGCATCGGTCTCATTGCATCGGTCTCATTGCATCGGTCTCATTGCATCGGTCTCATTGCATCGGTCTCATTGCATCGGTCTCATTGCATCGGTCTCATTGCATCGATACTGGAGAAAAATTACATGGGTTCTTGGATTGGCTCTATGAAAAAATGTATTCTTAGTGTAAATGACGAAAACTTTAGAGAATTCTTCGTCTGCAAATTCGCAGTCAGTGAATACAAAATCACCATTTGTATTTTATGGTGGAAAAACGCGCAAGTATGGCCGCCGCCGTAGGCCTCTCAATAAAACCGGGACTCATGGAAGGGGCACATTTTTGCGTAATTGGTCGAAACAGCAGCCCGGTTATCATGACAGAACAGTGATGTTTCGAAATTGCGGACAGAAGTGTTTTCTAGGGCCGAATAAAACGTTTCCCATTTGCACGCGCAATACTTGTAAAAAAAATAGAAAGGGTGTTTATGCGGCATATATTCGAGCGAAAGAATATATGACAATTACCGGGGCGCCGAAATATAGGCGCATTTCTTCCAAGGCGCGAAAGTTGTTGTTGCATCGGTAATGTGCAATTCAACTGGGAACAACGGTTGACAGTTGCATATGTCTAATAAATAAAATGGTTTTCGATATCGAATAGTTATATTATTGGATGAGTTGGATGAGTTGGATATGCTAGTTTGCAATTTCATAAAGTATACTGCTTGTATAAGATTATAGAAGCCGTGTCCTACGAAAAAATGCCATATTGGGTGGCCTATTAAAAATAACCTATGTTTAACATAGTTGCACGAAATCTCGGTTGTTACCCACACCGCTCCACTTATCAAAACCGTGAAAAGAGAATTATATATTTTCTGTTTTATTTGGTGTTGTGTATGAATATTCGTCAACTGCAATGTTGCTATTATTCTGTAATATAGGTATCCGGCCACAGATGCGAATAAAGTGGGGAAGACCCTGCGATAATATGACATTGTATCGATAATGATAAAGAAACTCATGGAGAATAAATAGGCAAGCACTCGTAATTTTCGGTTTTTCTTGTGGGTTGATACTTCGGTTATTGCGAATGGGTGGGATGTTTTTTGGGATAGTAAAACATTAGAACATGATTGTAAAAAATAGACATTTTCTGTATATATTATGCCGGTGAATATTGCTAAAATCATTGGTATTTCGTCGAATAAACCCCATCCTATATTGCCATACCAATGATAGCCCACTGACCCGAATCCTACGATAATAAGATTCGCGTATAAAATATCGATAAAGAGTTCGTTATTTTGTTTCGAAAGACCATATGCGCCGAATAATGCGAATGATAATGAAGTAATGGCGTTATAATATTCTGGTAGACCTCTCAAACTCGCTTCGCAAAAGGAATGGTCGATATCCGTCCATTTCATTTTTGTGATTATGTGATTGTGTGGTTTTTGTGATTGTGTGGTTTTTGTGGTTGTTTGGTTGACATAAACGGATAAATATTATGGAGGGATTTTTACGTAGAAGAGACACGATTGGGGCTGGTGTTGGCGTAAAGATTCGATGAGAAAAAATCGCAACATAACTAAAAGGAAAAAAAACAATGTCTGAAATTATACTCTCTGAAACCGAAATCAAAAAAATGGTTGAACTAGCTTCGGCCATAAATGTTTCGCCAAATGAAAATGCCGAACTTTTCTGTATGCAATCGAAAAAGCTGTCTTTATGTATTCCTGACCGAATTCGCACAATATTGATGGATTTTGCCAAACACGGTTCTCCTACCGGATTTTTATTAATCCAATCTATTCCAGTAGATGATTTTGAGCCTACACCACCTGACAATACACATTTGATGGGGGGTAAAACAGAACTCGCGAAAGTGCAATCTTTATTTATTCATACCATCAGTGAAATGATTGCTTATGAAGCAGAGGGATACGGGCAACTTTTTCAAGATATTGTTCCCAATAAGACGATGTCTCAAAATCAAACTAGTTTAGGTAGTCATACTGAACTCGAAATCCATACAGAGCAAGCTTTTTCTGATTTGCGACCCGATTTTTTAAGTTTAGCATGTTTGCGCTCTGACCCCGATGCATATACTCATATTTTTCCTGTGAAATCGCTTATTGATGGATTATCCGAAACTGATAAATGTCTTCTTCGGGAACCTCTTTGGAAAACGGGTGTTGATTTGTCTTTTAAACTACATAGTAAAGAGTTCATTAAAGGCGATGTTAGAGGGCCTTTCCCGATTATTTATGGCGATGTCGATGACCCACTTCTTATTTTCGACCAAGATTTAATGGAGGGTGTTACAGAATCGGCTTGCGAAATCGTTAAAAAAATCGTGGATGTTTATTATGAACGGAGGATTCGGCATCGATTGATGCCGGGTGAAATTATTATTTTGGATAACCGAAGGGCGGTTCATGGACGTTCTCCTTTTTTCCCGAGATTTGATGGTAAAGACCGTTTTTTAATCCGTTGTTTTTCTCGAGTTGATTATGACAGCACGCTTTATGCTAGGCCTGGCAATGGTCGTATGATTTCTGCTATATATAGTTAGTTGTAGAATTATTGTGGGGTCGGGGCGAAGGGGCGAAGGGGCGAAGGGGCGAAGGGGCGAAGGGG
>Ga0214921_10000383_pt1 | contig 84152 bp, 84 predicted proteins | sample LL1505_MetaG_FD_177992 | JGI IMG/M metagenome (GOLD analysis project Ga0214921, IMG submission 177992) | Freshwater microbial communities from Lake Lanier, Atlanta, Georgia, United States - LL-1505 | ecosystem: Environmental > Aquatic > Freshwater > Lake | place: USA: Georgia | collected... | reverse complement strand
TGTGCATCACGTCGGCAACCAGGCTGTTGCGGCGGCCGATGTCGCCGCCGGGGTGCAGGGCGCGGATATCATCCTGCGAAACGCCGCGCGCCCGCATCGTTGCCACTGCCAGAGCATCACCCAGTGCCAGCATCATGGTGGACGACGTGGTTGGCGCCATGCTGGCGGCGCAGGCTTCCGGCATCGGCGGCAGCAACAGGCCGATATCGGCCTTGCGCATCAACAGCGAATCACGGTTGCGCGACACGCCGATCATCCGCACGCCCAGGCGGTGCGCATGGGCATAAAGTGGTTGTAATTCAATGGTATCGCCGCTGTTGGAGAACAGCAGCAGTACATCGCCCGGCATCACCATGCCGGCATCACCATGGGCGGCTTCGGCGGCGTGCACGAAATGCGCCGGAGTGCCGGTTGCCGCCAACGTGGCGGCAACCTTGCGCGCGATATGGCCTGATTTGCCCATGCCGGAAACGACGATGCGCTGCTTGCAGGCCAATATCTCTTCCACGGCCGCGGCAAAATCGTCGTCGATCATCTCGCCCAGCTGGCGCAGCGCTTCGGCTTCCAGGGCAATGACTTGCCGGCCGTTCTCCTGATGCAGATCACTAATTATTCTCAACATCTTATCGTTGCCCTGATGAGCGACCATTTTTCTTTGGGCTGTTACTGCCGCCGCCTTGCCCGGTCAATTCTTGACAGCAGCACCACGAACGTGAACGCAGGCTGCATGTGTGCAACGCAGCCCACCGGTAAAACCCCTCGCCATATCCTGTTCGATCTTGATGGCACGTTGGTAGATAGTGTGCGCATCACCTGCGCAATTATCGATGCCATGCTGGCGGCACGCGGTATCACGTTTCGCGCCGATCCTGCGGTGGCCCGTGCGATGGATGCGATTGGCGGTGAAGCGATGATCGCCGCCGTGATGGGCCCGCATTGCCGCGACCCCAAACAGGAGATCGCCGAATTCCGCGCCCGCCATGCCGTGGTGGCCACGTCGGCCGATCTGGCCTTCCCCGGTGTGTCCGATGCGCTGGCGGCGCTGGCGGCGGGTGGCGTTGCTATGGCCATCTGTTCCAACAAGCCGCAGCAACTGTGTGAAAAGATCCTGGCCGATCTGGATCTCGCGCGCCATTTCACCAGCATCGTTGGCGCGCGGCCGGATCTGCCGCGCAAGCCGGCGCCCGATGGCGCGCAGCTGGCGCTGGCGGCGCTGGGCGCCGATCCGGCTACCACGCTGTATGTAGGGGATTCGCCCGTCGATGTGGCCACGGCCCGTGCCGCCGGATTGCCGGTTGCACTGGTCGATTGGGGCTATGGTTTCGCCGCCGCCCGTACGGCTGCGCCCGATGCCCGGGTGCTGCACAGCCTGGCGCAACTGATCGATTAGGCTTGCCGTGCGCGGACGACGCGGGTGCGGAACAGGCGATCCCACATCATGCCGGTGATGGCAAAATTGCCCTGTTCACGCAGATGGTGATGGTGCATGTGGTAGGTTTTCAGCATCCGCGCCAGCCGGCCCTTCATCGGCCATTGGTGGCAAGCATAATGCACCAGATCATAAACGACATAGCCGCTCATCCAGCCCAGAAACAGCCAGTTGCCCGCCGGACCGGCGATTCCCACCAGCCCGGCCCAGACCAGCCCGCCCACCGGCACGCTGACCATCGGTGGCATCAGGTTGCGCAGCGGATCATTGGGCTCGGCATGGTGATTGCCGTGCATGATGAACACGAACTGTTCCATCAGCGCCGAGGCCGGCCGCCAATGGAACACAAACCGGTGCAGCACATATTCGGTGAGCGTCCACAGCAGCAAACCGCCGGCCACCAGCGCCAGCAGCTGGACTAGGCCGGGGGCGGCTCCGGTCACGCTCCACGCCCGCCAGGCAATCAACGGCAAGCCCACGGCCCACAGAGCCAGAAAGCCGGGAACTGCAATCACCGTCAGCTTTTCCAGCCAGCGGTTCTCAAACAGTTTGATTCGAGAGTGGGAGGGCACCATCAGTTTCTGTCTCAACAGGACAACACAGTCACTGTCAAGGTGCAAGCGACGAAGTGAGCAGTAGTTGCGACGTTCTGGCAAGTGCTTGTCACATTTTGGCAATTCGTGAAAAGCCCATTAGTGCTGCGATGCAACATCTTGCCCCCTAATCCTTGGCTTACCAGCTGATGGCTGCTGATCTATGAACCGGACATGAGTAACACTCCCGATACGCCGTTCCCTGCCGAAACAACGTCCGAACCGGCGCACGTCCTTCGCCGCATCCTGATCACCGGGGCTTCGGGAGCCATTGGCGGTGCACTGGCGCGGCGGCTGGCGGCGCCGGGGACGCACCTGCTGCTGTGGGGCCGGGATATGGCGCGGCTGACGCTGATCGCCACCATCTGCCGCGCGGCCGGCGCCACGGTAGAACTGCGCCAGATCGATTTGGCCGATACCGCCGCCGCGCTGGCCGCGATCGCGGCTGACGATACTGCCGGCAGGATCGATTCAGCGCTGCTGGTGGCCGGGCAGGGGGATGCCGTGCCGCCAGGGCAGATTGTTGAACCGGCCGAACAGGTGGCGCGGCTGGCGGTGGTGAATTTCGCCGGCCCGGCGGCGCTGGCGGCAGCGCTGGCCACGCGCATGGTGGCGCGCGGGCGGGGCCGCATCCTGCTGGTGGGATCGGCAGCGGCCTTCCACGCGCTGCCGCACGCACCCACCTATGCCGCCAGCAAGGCCGGGCTGGCCCGCTTTGCCGATGCGCTGCGATTGGCCGTCGCTCCGCATGGCGTGACCATCACGCTGGTATTGCCCGGCTTCATTGATTGGGCGGGCGGTGGGCGCCCGGTGCCGCGGGCCCTATTGTTGCCGCTGGAAGAAGCCGCCCGCCGCATCCTGGCCGCGTTCGATGCCGGGGTTGGCCATGCCATCATCCCGCGCCGCTTTGCCTTGCTGCGGCTGCTGGACCGGGCGTTGCCCGGCGTTGCCCGCGATGCCCTGCTGCGCCGGCTCAAGCCGTGACTCAGGCCGTGATCGTGTCAGTCAACAAATGGTGCAGCTGCGCCGGGCTGAGATCGCGCGGCGGGCCGGCGCCGGGCAGCAGCGCACCATCGGCGCCAAAGCGCAGCAGCACATAGGGCGTGTCCCGATCGCCGCCGGGATCGACCAGGCCGGCGATGCTGGGGCGGTGATCGCCATAGAACAGCAGGATGGCCGGTTTGCGCAGGCTGGCCATTTCTTCGATCAGCCGGGCCAACATGGCATCGCCCTTGGCCACCAGCCGCAGATAGGCGGTAGACCGATGGCCATTGCTGTCGGCCGGCCACGGGCCATGGTTTTCGATGGTGACGGCGTGGATCAGCGTGGGGACAGCGGCGCTGCGGGCGCGCGCCATGATCACATCGGCGATGGCGGCATCGCTGACATAGCGGTGCTCGCCCCTGGCCGGCAGGGTGAACGCATCGGGCCCCACCAGTTCGGCAAAGCCAGCCGCCGGCATGATGAGATCGCGGCTGTAGAAGCCCAGATCGTGCGGGTGGACGAACAGGCTGCGCCAGCCGGCACGGCCCAGCCGGGCGGGCAGGGCGTGGCTGGCCTCACCCAGGGCGGTGAGATAGGGATCATAGCGGCGGAAGCCCAGCACATCCTCGTCGCGGCCGAACAGCACGCCATACTCGGTGCGATGGGTATATGCGCCAAAGCCCGACACCAGCAGCCGGCCGTGCTGCCAGGCCGTGCCCCGCGCCGCAGCAAGGCCGGGCAGGGCGAGCGCCGGATCGCCGAACAATTCGGCCGGATCGGCAAAGCTTTCGCACTGGACCATCACCAACAGATCGATGTCCGGCACCATCAGGGCCGCGGCGCAGGCGGGCGGGTCGCTCGACTGCCGCCACCGCCACCAATAGAGCAGCAGGCTGCCGAGCAGGCCGTGCCGGGCCATATCCGCCTGCACGTCGGGCACTGGCGCCAGATTGCGCCACGGCGGCAGCGCCAGGCTGATGCGGATCACCAGCAGCGCCGCCAACAGCTGCGCCAGGCCCGCCAGATGCGGTTCCAGCCCGGCCACGAACTGCCAGGCCAGCAGCCCCACCAGGCCGGCCGCGCCAGCCACCAGCGCCGCCAATTGCCACGTCTGCAAGGCCGAAAGATAGAATTGCGGATGGCGGAACACGGCGACCAGCAGCGCCAGATCGGAAAACAGCAATGGCTCGCCCAGCATGGCGTTCTTGGCGTTGGAGACCACGGCGAGCAGGGCCACCACGCCCAACGCCACCAGCGCCGCCACCATTGCATTGCCGCACAGCGCCTGCACCAGGCCCGCCACGGCCAGCACAATCCACACGTGCAGCCACAGGCCGGCCGCGCTGCGCAAGTTCCGCGGGCGCACGCGGGCATCGGCCAACAGGCTGCAGGCCAGCAGCAGGCCGTTGATCAGGAAGACATTCAGGCCAAGGGTCAATGCGGTGCGACCCATCATCGGTTGCGAAGCACGCATGCCTGGGTGCAGCCGTGCCGGGCTGACTCCATAGCCGGGGTTTGCGGCCCTGTCATTATGCCTGTGTTCAGCCTCGCCGGCCCAGATGATGCGGCAATGCAACTGGCCATGCGTGGTGGTTCGGGGATGATGGTTGGGGAAACAGGCAGGGCTATGGCCAGCACACGGCATTGCGTGCTGGCCTGTCGACAGGGACCATCTTCTGCCTGTATGGGCTCTGGCTCAGCCGAGCAGGACCGCCCTTGATGCCTGACATGACCAGCCCCGCGCCCGCTGAAGCCCTCAGCCTGTCGCCAGCGCCGCGCAGCGTGCTGTTGCTGCAGGGCCTGATGGGGCCGTTTTTCCGCCGCCTCGGCCAGGGCCTGATCCGCGCTGGCCACCGGGTGCACAAGGTGAATTTCAATGGCGGGGATCGCGCCTATTGGCGGCTGCCCGGCGGCATCGATTATCGCGGCACCAAGGCGGCCTGGCCCGACGCCCTGCGCGGCCTGATCCGCCAGCATGCCCTTACCGACGTGATGCTGTTCGGCGATTGCCGCGATTATCACATGGCCGCCCGCGATGTGTGCCGCGAGATGGGCGTGCGCGTGCATGTGTTCGAAGAAGGCTATGTGCGCCCGGATTGGGTGACGATGGAAGAAGGCGGCGTGAACGGCCACAGCAGCCTGCCGCGCGATCCCGACTATTATCGCCGCACCGCCGCGCTGTTGCCGCCGGTGCCGCCGCACAGCCGGGTCGGCTCCTCCTTCCGCCGCCGTGCGATGCAGGGCCTAGCCTACAACGCCGCCGATGTGCTCAGCCGCTGGCATTATCCGCATTGGGACAATCACCGCCCCTGGCACCCGCTGGTGGAAGGCATGGGCTGGGCCCGCAAATTGTGGCGCAAGCGCGAACGCGAAGCCGCCGGGCAGGCGCTGATCACCCGGCTGGAACAATCCGGCGCGCCCTATTTCCTGTTTCCGCTGCAGCTGGACAGCGATGCCCAGATCCGCATCCATTCGCCCTTCGTGGGCATCGCCGATGCGATGAAAACGGTGATCCAGTCCTTCGCCGCCCATGCCCCGGCCGGCGTGCGGCTGGTGGTGAAGGAACATCCGCTCGATAACGGCGTGCGCGATTGGGAACAGGTCGCGGCCGATATCGCCACCAAGTTCAAGGTGGCCGACAGGATCGATTATCTGGTGGGCGGCGATATCGAAGCGATCAGCGCCGGCTCGCGCGGCATGGTCACCATCAACAGCACCACCGGCACATTGGGCCTCGCCGTGGGCCTGCCGGTGGTGGTGCTGGGCGATGCCATCTACGACATGGCGGATATCACCTTCCAGGGCGCGCTCGATGATTTCTGGCAGCATCCCATACCGCCCGACGCCGAGACATTTGCGGCCTGGCGCCGCGTGCTGATCGAACGCTGCCTGATCCCCGGCGGCTTCTTCTCTGACGACGCGCTGGACATGGTGGTGCGCCACGCCATCGCCCGCTTCGAAGGCCGCCCGCTGGCACCCGAATGATCAGGCCGGATCCTGATAAAGCAAGGTCACGCTGATCCGCCGGTTGCGTGGATCAGTGGGCTTGTCCTTCACATAGGGATCGGTATCGGCCACGCCCTCGATGCGGCGGAAGCGGCTGCCGGGGATGCCGGCGCCCATCAGCAAGCGCCGGGTCGAATCGGCGCGGGCGGTGGAAAGGCTCCAGTTCGAAACGCCATTCTTGCCGCTGAAACCCAGCGCATCGGTGTGGCCGCGCACGGTCAGCGCGTTGGGCATGTCCTCGATCGCATGCGCCACCGTCTGCACCAGTTCACCCGCCGCCGACGTGGGGGCCGAGGTGCCCAGGCTGAACATCGAAAAATCGGCGCGCTCCACCATGTCAATGCGCAGGCCGTCGCGAGTCTTCACGAAGCGCACCTGGCCTTTCAGGCCCTTCAACGTTGGATCGGCTTCCAGCTTGGCCATGATGCGTTGCGCCGCCTTGTCCAGCGCGGCGTCATCCTGCGCGCGGGCGGCGGCCCGGGCTTCAGCTTCGCCGGGCTTCGCGGTCTTGCCGCTGTTGCCGCTTTCCTAGCCATTGGCACCGCTGGCCTGTTCGCTGCCCACGCCATTGCCGGCGCGCGTCGCCTTGCTGTCGCTGCCGGCCGCGGTGATCGGCCGCCGGCCCGTGCTCTGTGGCCGGCTGGCCGTGCCATCGGGCGCAGTGACCGATCGCCCGCCGAACAAACCGTTGGAACCGCCGCTGTTCTGCATCTGGATCACCGTGGGGGTGAAATAATCGGCGATGCCCTTGCGCTGATCCTCGTTGGTGGCACCCAAAATCCACAACAGCATGAAGAAGGCCATCATCGCGGTCACGAAATCGGCATAAGCGATCTTCCACGCGCCGCCATGATGCGCGTGGGCATGGTTTTTCACCCGTTTGATAATGACTTCGGGTTCGATGTTCAGTTCAGGCTTCACGGGGCAGCGCTCATTTTGCCGTCCGCATGCCGTCGAAAATCTCGCTGAAGCTGGGCTGATGATTAGGCCGGTTGCGCAGACGGCAGCGCTTTGGCAGCGTAACGGCCATGGACATGACCCGCCTGCGCTCGCTGCTGTACCTTCCCGCCAACCGGCCCAGCGCCATCGCCAAGGCGCGCACCTTGGCCGCCGATTCTGTCATCCTCGATCTGGAAGACGCGGTGCAGCCTGATGCTAAGGCCGATGCCCGCGTTGCAGCATTGGCGGCCGCGCTGGAAGGTGGTTGGGGCGAACGCGCGCTGTTCCTGCGGGTGAACGGCATTGGCACGCCCTGGCATGGCGACGATATGGCCGCGGCGCATACGCAAGGCTTTGCCGGCATCGTGGTGCCCAAGGTGGACACCGCTGCAGAAGCCGCCGACGTGGTGAAACGTGCTGGCGGCCAGCCTGTGCTGGCAATGATCGAAACCCCGGCCGGTGTGATCAATGCTGCTGCCATCGCGGCCACGCCGGGTGTTGCAGGTCTGATTGCGGGCATGGCCGATCTGGCCAAGGCATTGAATTGCGGCGTTGATGCGAACCGCACACCCTTGCTCTACAGCCTTTCTGCCATCGTCCTTTCCGCTCGCGCTGGAGGGATCGCATGCTTTGATGGCGTGTGCACCGAGTATCGCAACGAAGCTGCGTTCCGGTTCGCGGCCGGGCAGGGCAAGTTGCTTGGTTTTGACGGCAAGACGCTGATTCATCCCAGCCAAGTCGATCCCTGCAACGCGGTCTTTTCACCTTCGGCTGACGAGGTGGCGACAGCCAAGGCGATGATTGCCGCCTATGATGCCGCCTTGGCCCAAGGCCGTGGCGTTGCCACGCTCGACGGCCAGATGGTGGAAATCCTTCACGTCGAACAGGCACGGCGGCTGCTGGCGCGGGCCTAGGCCGCCTCGGCCCTCGCTCCGCATTTGTGGCAGGAGGGTGAGAAGGTGCCCTTGCGCGCGCTGCCGTTGTTCATGGTCACGTTGTTGAATCGGCGTCGCCGGCCAGTCAAACAGCTGCCGCGTGGGCATTGCGGCAAAGAAGGGCTTGGCAAAGCGCGTGCGATTGCCTAACCGCGCTGAGCGCTCAGTCATATGGGCTGTTGGGGCGTCGCCAAGCGGTAAGGCACCGGTTTTTGGTACCGGCATTCCCAGGTTCGAATCCTGGCGCCCCAGCCAACCGATTTCCTTTGAAACATTTGCGCCATCTTGCTCGCCCGCCGCTCATCAATGGTGGTGGGTGCCAGCCGCCGAGATGGCCGCGCTGGCCCGCGCCGGCAAGCTGGCCGAGATGCGGCAGTTGTGGCTGGCCCACCCGCTCACCGCTGGTCGCCCGGAAGTGCGCGCGGCGATGGCGGCGATGCTGTTGGGCTACGATGGCCGCGATCTTGTGACTCCGGGGCGGCCGTTGACGGTAACGCTGGACAATGTGAAGCGCATCACCGTGCGGGCAACCGCGCCGGCCGGGGAAGACGACACGCCGTGGCGGCGCGCGGTGGTCGCTGCGCTGGGGCAGGCCGGGCTGGCCACCGGCTTCATTCGCGGTGGTGGCCATCTGGCGCCACTGGATGCGGCGGCCGAGACCAACCAAGCCATCATCGCCGCACTGGCCTGATCCTGCCACAGTCGCAGGTTGACGCCGGCAACGCTTCGCGGTGCAGTGCATCATGGGCAAACTTTCCGGCATCCGCGTCATCGATCTCAGCATGTTCCTGCCCGGCCCGATGCTGACCGTGATGATGGCTGACCAGGGCGCCGATGTGATCAAGGTCGAGCCAGCGGCGGGCGATCCAGCCCGCACGCAGGGGCCCTTCGAAGACGGGCACAGCATCTGGTTCGCCAATCTCAATCGCGGCAAGGCGAGCGTGGTGCTCGATCTGAAGAGCGAAGCTGGCAAGGCGGCGCTGGCCGATCTGATCCGCGGTGCCGATGTGTTCGTGGAAGGCTTCCGCCCCGGCGTGATGGCGCGCCTGGGGTTTGGCTGGGACGACGTGCGGGCGCTGAACCCGCGCATCGTCTATTGCTCCATATCCGCCTTTGGTCAGACGGGCGCCCTGGCCCACCACCCGGCGCACGACATGGCGGTGCAGGCGCTGGCCGGCTTCCTGAGCGTGAATGATGGTCCCGATGGAACACCGGCGGTGCCCGGCGTACCGGCAGCCGATGTGGCGGCGGGGCTCACCGGGTTGGCCGCGGTATTGATGGCGCTGATCGGCCGCGAGAAGACCGGGCAGGGCGATTACATCGATATCGCCATGTTCGACAGCCTGTTGCCGTGGGGCGCGCACATCGCCGGCAGCGCGCTGGCGGGCGGGCCAAGCCCGCGTTCGGACAATCAGCGCTCGCTGGGCGGCGCGGCATTCTACAATGTCTATGACACCGCCGATGGCCGCCACGTCGTGCTGGGTGGCCGCGAGATCAAGTTTGCCACCGCGCTGCTGACCGCGCTGGGCCGGCCCGATCTGATTGCACTGGCCGAAGCGGAAGCCGGCGAGGTGCAGGCCCCGTTGATCGCCTTCCTGCGCGAGACGTTCCGCACCCGCAGCCGCGATGAATGGGATGCGTATATGGCCGATCTTGATGTCGCCTACGCCCCGGTGCTGGATTTCGCCGAAGCCTTTGCCCAACCCCATATCGCCGAACGCGGCCTGCTGAACGGCGTCTACATCGCGCCGGCCATCCGCTTCGCCGGGGAGACTTACACGCACGGCCCGGTGCCGCCATTGCAAGGAGACGCGCCATGAGCCTGCGCCTGGAACATGATGGCCCGATCGCCCGGCTGCTGATCGACCGCGCCGACAAGCGCAACGCCTTCACGCTCGCCATGTGGCACCTGCTGCCTCGCCTGCTGGCAGAGGCGGCGGCGCTGCCTGATCTGCGCCTGCTGCTAGTGCAGGCCGCGCATCCCGGTGGGGCATTCTGCGCCGGGGCCGATATCCCCGAGCTGCTTGCCAACAAGGACGATGCCGAATGGCTGGCCGCCAACCAGGCCGCGATCAACAAGGCGCAGCATGATCTGACGCGCTTTCCGTTGCCCACCATCGCCTGGGTGGAAGGCGATGCCGTGGGCGGCGGCTGCGGGCTGGCGCTGGCGTGTGATCTGCGCATCGCCACGCCATCGGCGCGCTTTGGCATCACGCCGTCCAAGCTGGGGATCGTCTATCCGCTGCACGATGTGAAATTGCTGATCGATCTGGTCGGGCCGGGGCAGGCCAAGCGCATGCTGTTTTCCGGGCAGTTGCTTGATGCCGATGAGGCGCATCGCATTGGCCTGGTGGAACTGCTCGCCGGCGGTCCATCCTGCATCAAGGATGCCATCGTCGCCGCCTCCCGCCATTCGACCAAGGCGGCCAAGGGCTTTGTGCGCCGCGTGCTCGATGGGCAGAGCGCTGACGATGCCGAAACGCTGGCGATCTTTGCCGCTGCATTTGCGGGCCAGGATTTCGCCGAAGGCGCCGCCGCTTTCGTTGAGCGGCGCAAGCCGCAGTTCATTGCTTGAGAACCGGGGCCTGATCCATGCGCGCTGCCGTCTGTTCCACCCTGTCGCCCGATCTGTCGGGCCTCGCCTTGCACGGTAATTGGCCGGAACCTCACGCACCGGGGCCGGGGGAAGTGCTGGTGGCCATCAGCCATGCCAGCCTCAACTTTCCCGATTATCTGATGCTGCAAGGCGGCTACCAGTTCAAACCCGATCTGCCGTTCATTCCCGGCACTGAAGGCAGCGGCACCGTGATTGCCGCCGGTCCGGGGGCGGAGGCGCTGCTGAACCAGGCCGTGATGCTCGGCGCGCGCAGCGGCCTGATGGCGGAGCGCATCACCCTGCCGGCGCGCGGCCTGCGCCCGGTTCCTCAAGGCCTGACCATGGCCGAAGCCGCCGCCTTCACCGTGGGTGCGCTCACCGCTTGGGTGGGGCTCGTTGAGCGCGGGCGCTTGCAAGCCGGAGAGCGTGTGCTGGTGACCGGCGCCGGTGGCGGCATGGGCCGGGCGGCGGTGCAACTGGCGGTGCATCTTGGCGCGCAGGTGGTGGCAGTGGCGTCCTCCGAAGCGCGGCTGCAGCTGGCGCGCGAGGCTGGGGCGCAGGAGGCTTATCTGGTCGATCGTGAGCATCCGCATATCCCGGTGAAGGATATCGATCTGGTGTTCGATCCGGTCGCCGGGCCGCTGGTGATGCCGCTGGTAAAGTGCCTGCGTCGCGGTGGGCGTTACGCGATTATCGGTTTCGTCGGCGGGCGCGGGGAAAGCGTGCCCTTGAACCGCCTGCTGCTGAAGGAGATTGCCCTGATCGGCGTGCGTGCCGGGGAACAGGGCCGGCAGGACCCGGCCGCCGGGGTGCGCCATATCCAGGAGATTGATGCGCGGGCGGTGCACATGAAACCGCACATCGGGCTGGAATTGCCGCTGGCCGGCGTGCGCGAGGCGTTTGCGGCGATGGGGGAAGGGCGGATTGAGGGGAAGTGCGTGATCCGCGTCAGCTGAACGCTGCTCGCGTCGCCTCATCCGCCGGAAACAGCAACTCCAGCCGCAGATCGCGCACGGTGACATCCTCGCTGGTGCCGCACTGGGCCACCACCGACAGGAAACTCATCAACCCCGCCGGCCCGCGAAACACCACCGGCAGCACCGGTGATCGGGTGCGGGCAGCGCGATAAGGGTGCTTTGCCGCTGCCGCGCGGGTAACGCCGATCAGATCGGCCAACACCGGATCGTCGCCCGCCACTGTTTGCTCCAGCGCCAACCGCTCCAGGCTTTCGTGCAGCACCTCGGGCAAATTGGCGATCATCTCGCTTGCGCGCGGATGGCAGGCGGTGAGGCGGAAGACGTTGGGCGGCCCGTTCCACCCCTCCAGCAAGGGGCTGAGCATCGCCGCTGCCGACGCGCTGGCCTCCAGCACATTCCAGTGCCGATCGCACAGCAGGGCCGGGAACGGCGCGTGGTTTTCCATCATCTGCGAAAGGATCGCCCGGAATGGCGCAATCGCCTCCGATGCCAGCGGTGATGCCGGATAGGCCGAGGCAAACCCCGCCGCACCCAGGAGATGATTGCGCGCCGACAACGGCAGCGCCAGCGCTTCGGCCAGGGTCAACACCATCTCCCGGCTTGGCATCGCCCGCCCGGATTCCAGGAACGACAAGTGCCGCGCACTCACCCCGGCGTCGAGCGATAACATCAGCTGGCTGACCCGCCTGCCGCTGCGCGCGGCTTTCAAGGCAGTGCCGAACGGGCCGGGATCGTTAATGTCTGCGCGCGTTGCCATGGCGGCATGATGGCAGGTTGTCGCAGGCGCGCAATGATGTCCAAGGTAAGGGTAGTGATGATGTTGGGGTGGAACTGCAGGGCTGGAGCGGGACCTCTCGCGCGCCGCTGCCCAAGCCAATTATCTGAAATGCAATAATAAATCCAAATACATCATATGGGTATCATTACCTTGAGTAGTGCAATATATTGCCTATGGCTTTTCCGTTGTGATAACCGACTGTAATACTGTTCTTGCGTATTATCAGACGTCATAAAAGCAAGGTAATTTTTTGCCAACCAAGAGCCTTGTTTTGGCGCGCGATGTGCTAATTGGTTTGATCTGCGCTGCCATGGCTGTCGCAGTGCGTCTGCTTATTGAAAACTTCTGGCAAGGCGTGATTTTGTTTCCGCTGGTTTTTCCGGCGGTGGTCGCAGCCACCTTGCTGTCGAACTGGCGCGCTGGTCTTGTTACCATCGCGGTATGTCAGACCATCATCTGGTATTTTATGATGCCGGTGAAAAATTCGTTCGTACTGCCGAACACCAGTGCCGCCGTGTCGCTGATCCTCGCCACGGTGGCAGAGCTTTTGCTGCTTGTGATGGTCCACAAATTTCAGGTGAGCCGGCGCCGGATCATTGAACTCGATGCCTTGCGCATCGCCGATCTGGAGCTTGCCATCGAGGAGCTCGATCACCGAACGATGAACAGTTTTCAGTTGGCAACAGCGCTGTTGTTGATCGAAGCAAAGCTTATCGAAGCGCGCGAAGCGTGCGAAGCGCTTGAGAGAGCCAGCAACCGGCTGCATGTCCTGGCCAGCGTTCACCAGAAGCTGAGGCACAGAGGCACGGACATCCGCTCACGTGACCTTGCGGCGCTGCTTGAGGAGATACTGGTTGCCGCCCGCGTAAACGCAGAAAGCCGTTCGGGGATCTCAATCACGTCCGACTTGAAATCGGTCATTGTGCCAGCAGAACATGCCGTCAACACCGGGCTGATCGTGAACGAACTTGTGACCAACGCTTTGAAACATGCGTTTCCGGTTGGCAAGGGCGTCATTCACGTCACATTGGCTCCCCACGAGCACGGCTACCGTCTTGTGGTGATGGACAATGGCGTTGGGCGGACGCCGGAAGCAAATACAGGCTCCGGATCGCGGCTCTTGCCGATGCTGGCCAATTCGGCCGGGGGCGAACTTTCGTACGGCGATGGCCCCGGCACGATTGCGATCCTGCATGTTCCCAGCATCGAGCGTCGCAGCGCTGCCTTTGCCGCTTGAGGGCTAGGCGGATCGCGCCGAGGCAGATGCCGGCCTGCGCCAGCATGACAGCGACTTTCAGCCGGGAAACGGCGTCCAGATCACCTGCCGGATATCGGTGCCGCCCAATGCCAGAAGGGCAAGGCGGTCGAATCCCAACGCGACGCCGCTGGCCGGCGGCATCTGGGCAAGGGCGGCGATGAAATCCTCGTCGATGGGGTAGCGGCGGCCGTAGAGGCGCTGTTTCTCGTCCATGTCGGCGACGAAGCGGCGGCGTTGTTCGGCGGCGTCGGTGAGTTCGCCAAAGCCGTTGGCGAGTTCGACGCCGCAGGCATAGGCTTCGAACCGTTCGGCCCAGCGTGGATCGGTGGGGCAGGGGCGGGCGAGCGCGGCTTCGCAGACCGGATAGTGGGTGAGGAAGCTGAGGCGGCCGTCGCCCAGTTTCGGTTCGATGGTCACGATGACCTTGCTGAACAGGTCGCTCCACGTGTCGTCCGCGCGCACGACGAGGCCGATGCGGGCGACTTCAGCGGCCAGTGCGTCGCGGTTGTCGAGGCAGGCGGCGAGATCGATGCCGGCGTGGCGCGCGAAAGCTTGTTCACAGGTGATCATTTCCGGTTCGGCCATCGCATCGCAGTGGCGGTCGCGCCAGCTGAGTGTGCCATTGCCGCCGGCAGCCTGCGCGCTGCGGGCCAGGGCCAGCGTGTCGGCGATCACCGCGGTCCATTCCGCATGAGCGCGATACCATTCGACCATGGTGAATTCGGGGCTGTGCAGCGGGCCCCGTTCGCCATTGCGCCAGACGCGGGCGAAATCGACGATCATCGTTTCACCGGCTGCCAGCAGTTTCTTGGCGGCGAATTCGGGGCTGGTGTGGAGATAGAGTGTTTGCTCGCTCCCGCCTTCGGGGCGCCATTGCACGGGGAAGCCGTGCAGATGTGTCTCGTTGCCCGGGCTGATCTGCACCGCGCCGCATTCCACCGTGATGAAACCCTGATCAGCAAACCAGCCGGCCAGCGCGGCTTTCACGCGGCCCCGCCCGATCAGGAACGGGCGGCGATCGGCGTGGATGTCGGCGTGCCAGAACGGGCGGGGCAAGATGATTTTCCTTGAACAACGGTCGCGCCATGCCCTAACGGCTGCGCATGTTTCAGCGCCATCGCGCATAGGGGAAGTTATGGTCAAGGAAATCGCGAGCAATTTCCGCAAGGGTCAGGTCATCGAGCATGAGGATGGCCATCTCTATGTCGTGCTGAAGGCCGAAACCTTCCGGCCCGGCAAGGGCACGCCCACCACCACCATCGACATGCGCCGCATCACCGATGGCGTGAAGACAGTGATCACGGTGAAGACCACGGATACCCTGGAAAAGGCGTTCGTGGAGGAAGTGCCGCACAATTATCTCTACAAGGATGGGGACGAGTATATCTTCATCAACAACGAGAATTACGATCAGATCAGCCTGACTGAGGCGATGATCGGCGATGGTATCGGATTTTTGCAGGAAAATGCCGAGTGCAAGATTCTGATGTTCGACGGCAAGGCGATCACCATCACCCTGCCGACCCGCGTGACGATGGCCATCCTTTCGACCGAACCGGTGGTGAAGGGGCAGACCGCATCGTCGAGCTACAAGCCCGCGATCGTGGAATCCGGCGCCCGTGTGATGGTGCCGCCGCACATCGAAGCCGGCACGCGCATCGTCATCAACACCGATGACAGCAGCTATGTGGAACGCGCCAAGGATTGATCCGGCGTTTCCCATCGGGGGGTGAAGGGGCTGGCCGCAGGGCCGGCCCTTTTTTCGTTTTGGCTTAGCGATTTTTTCGATTGCAGCGCGAGGGACAATCAATTTCTTGATTTGAACGCTGGGGCCTATGGACGGTGGCATCGGGGTAACCCCCGGATTGTAAGAGAGGGATAACACGCAGATGTCACGTTCATTCGCATCGATCGTCGCACTGGCCATTGCCAGCCTGAGCGCCGGCAGCGTCACTGCCATGGAAGCCAGCATGAGCAGCAACACCACGCCGCAATTCTGGTGGCCGGAACTGGTCGATCTCGCCCCGCTGCGTGGGCAGGCGCCGCAATCCAACCCCTACGGCCCGGATTTCGATTATGCGGCCCAATTCTCCAAGCTCGATCTGAAGGCGGTGAAGGCCGATATCGCCAAGGTGCTGACCACCACCCAACCCTGGTGGCCGGCTGACTATGGCAATTACGGCCCGTTCTTCATCCGCATGGCCTGGCACAGCGCCGGCACCTATCGCATCGCCGATGGTCGCGGCGGCGCCGGTGGTGGCCAGCAGCGCTTTGAACCGCTGAACTCGTGGCCGGACAACGGCAACCTCGACAAGGCCCGCCGCCTGCTGTGGCCGGTGAAGGCCAAATATGGCCGCGCGCTGAGCTGGGCCGATCTGATGGTGCTGGCCGGCAACGTTTCTCTGGAAACCATGGGCTTCAAGCCGTTCGGCTTTGCCGGTGGCCGCACCGACGATTGGGAAGCCGACAAGGTCTATTGGGGCCCGGAAAACAAGATGCTGGACGACAAGCGTTACAGCGCCGGCCGCAAGCTGGCGGGGCCGCTGGGCGCCGTGCAGATGGGCCTGATCTATGTGAATCCGGAAGGCCCCAATGGCGTGCCTGATCCGCAGCTGGCCGCCAACGACATCCGCGAAACCTTTGGCCGCATGGCGATGAACGACGAGGAAACCGCCGCGCTGATCGCCGGGGGCCACACCTTCGGCAAGGCGCACGGTGCCGGCAGCGCCACCAACGTGGGCAAGGAACCGGCCGCTGAAGCCCTTGAAAAGCAGGGCTTTGGCTGGGAAAACAAGATGGGCAGCGGCAAGGGTGCCGATACCATCACCTCGGGCCTGGAAGGCGCGTGGACGTCCGCCCCGACTCAGTGGACGATGCAGTATCTGGAAAATCTGTACCGTTTCGAATGGGTACAGACCAAGAGCCCGGCCGGCGCCATTCAGTGGGAGCCCAAGGACGCCAAGGACCAGAAGTTCGTGCCCGATGCCCACCGCGACGGCGTCTATCACGCGCCGATCATGTTCACGACGGACTTGGCGCTGCGCACCGATCCTTCCTACAAGAAGATCACGCAGAACTGGCTGAAGAACCCCAAGGCGTTCGAAGATGCCTTCGCCCGCGCCTGGTTCAAGCTGACCCACCGCGACATGGGCCCGCGCACCCGTTACATCGGCCCGGATGCGCCCAAGGAGGTTCTGAGCTGGCAGGATCCGGTGCCGGCGGTTGATCACCCGCTGGTGAACGATGCCGACGTGGCGACCCTGAAGGCGAACGTTCTGGCCAGCGGCCTGACCGTGCCGGAACTCGTCCGCACGGCCTGGGCGGCGGCGGCCTCCTATCGCGGCACTGATGGCCGTGGTGGTGTGAACGGCGGCCGGCTGCGGCTTGCCCCGCAGAAGGATTGGGCGATCAACAACCCGGCCGAACTGGCCAAGGTGCTGCCGGTTCTGAGCAAGGTGCAGGCCGATTTCAACAAGGCCGGCGCGCGCAAGATCAGCATGGCCGATCTGATCGTGCTGGCTGGCAATGCCGCGGTGGAAAAGGCTGCGGCTGATGCTGGCGTGGCGATCACGCTGGCCTTCACGCCGGGCCGCACCGATGCGTCACAGGCGCAGACCGACGTGGCCAGCTTTGCCGCGCTGGAACCCAAGGCCGATGGCTTCCGCAATTACTGGACGGCGGATAGCTACTATAACCCGACGCAAGGCCTGATCGATCGCGCCAATCTGCTCGGCGTGACCGTGCCGGAAATGACCGTGCTGGTGGGCGGCCTGCGCGTGCTGGATGCCAATGCCGGCGGCAGCAAGGTGGGCGTGTTCACCGCCAAGCCGGGCGTGCTGACCAATGATTGGTTCGTGGGCCTGCTCGGCATGGAAACCAAGTGGCAGAAGTCCGCCACCGAAGGCCTGTACGACGGTGTTGACCGCACCACGGGTGCCAAGAAGTGGACGGCGAGCCCGGTGGATCTGCTGTTCGGCAGCCATTCGGAACTGCGTGCGGTGGCCGAAGTTTATGGCGCCGCCGATGGCCACAAGCAGATGGTGGCCGATTTTGCCAAGGCGTGGACCAAGGTGATGAACCGCGATCGCTTGAGCAAGTAAGGATAGGTCCGGGCCCGCAAGGGCAGAATCGGAGCGGCGCTTCTCCCCCGAGAAGCGCCGCTTTTTCTTTGTTCAGGCGCGGCCCGAATGCTTATAATAAAACATTGAAAACATTGAATATGTGGCGGACAGAGTGGGATTCGAACCCACGGTGAGCTTTCACCCACGGCGGTTTTCAAGACCGCTGCCTTAAACCACTCGGCCATCTGTCCGGGGCTGGGCCTAGTTGGTTTGGGCGGCTCCGGTCAAGTGACGTTGTGGGGGCGCACCTTGCGCAACTCCGATGGCGGCCGGCCGTAGCGGGCGCTGATCACTTCGTTGAAACGGCGCAGGGACGCAAAGCCGGCAGCGTGAGCGATTTCGGTCATCGGCAGTTGTGTGTGCGCGATCATCTGCATGGCGCGTTGGACGCGGCGTGTTTGGGCGACTTCGATGGGAGAGGCGCCCAAGTGCTGGCGGAACAGGCGGGTGAGGTGGCGAACGCCGACGCCGCAACGTGTTGCGAGGGCTTCCACCGTGCCTTCACCATCGAGCGCGCCTTCGTCGATGAGTTTCAGCGCCCGTTCCACGGTCGTCTTGGTGCCGTTCCAGGCCGGACAGAAGGGCGCGCTTTCGGGGCGGCATTTCAGGCAGGGGCGATAACCGGCGCGTTCGGCGGCAGCGGCGCTGGGAAAGAAACTGATGTTGCGCGTGAGCGGTTGGCGCACGCGGCAGACCGGGCGACAATAGATGCCAGTTGTTTTGACGCCGATGAAGAAGATGCCGTCGTACGCCGGATCGCGGGCGAAACGGGCGGCGTTCATGGTGTCGAAATCGAGGCCGTGAACGGACGGTGCGACAGGGGCGTGCATGGGGCTGACGATACGCCCGTGCCGTTCCTCTCGCCATAGTGCCCGTGAACACGATGGCCGATTTCCGCGAGTGACGCTCTTACAGCCGCGTCATCGCCAGCGCGGCCTTGCTGCCATAGCGCAGACCGGCGGTGTGGGGCAGGGCGATGTCGAGGGCAGTGATGTCGGCGGCTGTAAGGGTGAGTGCGGCGGCGCCGGCGGTGTCAGTCAAAGTGGTGCGGCGCTTGCAGCCGGGGATGGGCACGACGTCCGGACCCTTGGATAGCAGCCAGGCGATGGCGACCTGGGCCGGTGAGGCGTTGTGGGCGGCGGCAATGGCCTTCACCACGGCGACGGCGGCCATGTTGGCATCGTAATTCTCGCCCTGATAACGGGGATCGGCCTTGCGGTAATCGCCGTCGGGCAGATCTTCGGCCCGCGGCACGCTGCCGGTGAGGAAGCCGCGGCCCAGCGGGGAATAGGGCACGAAGGTGACGCCAAGTTCGCGGGCGGTCGGCGCGATTTCGGACTCCACGTCGCGCTCCCACAGGCTCCATTCGCTTTGCAGGGCGGCAATGGGCGCGACGGCGGAGGCACGGCGCAGCGTGGCGGCGGAGCATTCCGAAAGGCCGATGCCGCGGATCTTGCCCTCCTTCACCAGGTCCGCCAGCGTGCCGACCACGTCTTCAATGGGCACGGCGGGATCGACGCGGTGTTGATAGAACAGGTCGATCACGTCGGTGTTGAGCCGCTTCAGGCTGGCTTCGCACACGGCGCGGATATGCTCGGGCTGGCTGTTGACACCGGCCACCCGGCCATTTTCAATGCGGAAACCGAACTTGGTGGCGATGTTGGCCTGGTGACGGCGGCCGGCCAGCGCTTCGGCGAGCAGCTCCTCGTTGGCGAAGGGGCCATAGATTTCGGCGGTGTCGAAGAAGTTGATGCCCAGATCGAGCGCGTGGTGAATGGTGGCGATGGCTTCAGCGCGATCGACCGGGCCATACATGGCGGCCTGGCCAGCGGTGCCCGCCATGCCCATGCAGCCCAGGCCGATGGTCGAAACGGTGAGCGGGCCGATCTTGCGGGTCTGCATGGCGCGTCCTTTCTTTGCTTTGCATCACAGGCTAGAGAATCCACCCATGAGCAGCAAGCAGACCCGCCGCTATTTCGGCACCGATGGTATTCGTGGCCTGACCAACAGCCCGCCGATGACCGCCGCCATCGCCCTGAAACTCGGCCAGGCCGCGGGCCGGCATTTCCTGCGGGGCAGCCACACGCACCGGGTGGTGATCGGCAAGGACACGCGGCTTTCGGGTTACATGATGGAATCGGCGCTGGTTGCCGGCTTCACCAGTGTGGGCATGGACGTGACCCTGCTGGGCCCGATGCCGACGCCGGCGGTGGCGATGCTCACCCGTTCGATGCGGGCCGATATCGGTGTGATGATCTCCGCCAGCCACAACCCGTTTCACGATAACGGCATCAAGCTGTTCGGCCCCGATGGCTATAAATTGTCGGATGATGATGAGATGGCGATCGAAGCGTTGCTGGAAGAAGAGATTCCGCTGGCCGAACCGCGCGCCATTGGCCGGGCGCGGCGCATTGATGATGCGCAGGGGCGCTATATCCACTTTGCCAAGGCGACCTTCCCGGAACATCTGCGCCTGGATGGGTTGAAGATCGTCATCGATTGCGCGCATGGGGCGGCCTATAAGGTGGCGCCGGCGGCGTTGTGGGAACTGGGCGCCGAAGTGATCGCCATCGGCGTGGCGCCCGACGGGTTCAACGTGAACGACAAGTTGGGCTCCACTCACCCCAAGGCGTTGCAGCTGAAGGTGCTGGAAAGCGGCGCGGATATCGGCATTGCGCTGGATGGCGATGCGGATCGGCTTATCGTGGTGGATGAGCGCGGCCAGGTGGTGGATGGCGACCAGTTGATGGCGCTGATCGCGTCACGCGCGGCGGAGGCGGGCACGCTGAAGGGCGGGGCGCTGGTGGCGACCGTGATGAGCAATCTGGGGCTGGAGCGGTTTCTGGCCACCAAGGGCATTGCGTTGCACCGCGCCAATGTGGGCGATCGGCACGTGCTGGAACTGATGCGCACGGCCGGCTGCAACGTGGGCGGCGAACAATCAGGGCATATCATCCTGTCGGATCACGCGACCACCGGCGATGGACTTGTGGCAGCCTTGCAGGTGCTCAGCGCGCTGGTGGGTTCGGGCAAGCCGGCAAGCGAGTTGCTCCACCTGTTCGATCCGCTGCCGCAGTTGCTGAAGAACGTGCGCTTCAAGGGCGGCGCGCCATTGGAGGCCGACAGTGTGAAGGCCGCGATTGCTGCGGGTGAAGCGAAACTTGCCGGGCAGGGGAGGCTGCTAATTCGCAAGAGCGGCACCGAGCCTTTGATCCGCGTGATGGCCGAAGGCGAGGACAAGGCGCTGGTCGGCCGCGTAGTCGATGATATCTGTGCGGCCGTTACTGCGGCGGCCGCATGACCGCGCGCATATTGGCCATCGCCGGGTCTGACAGCGGCGGCGGCGCCGGCATCCAGGCGGATATCAAGACGATCACTGCACTGGGCGGTTACGCGATGACGGCGGTGACGGCGATCACCGTGCAGAACACGCTGGGTGTGAGCGCGGTGCACACGGTGCCGCCGGAGATCGTGGCCGGCCAGATCCGCACCTGCATGGATGATATCGGTGTGGATGCCATCAAGATTGGCATGCTGGGCAATGAAGCCACCATCAACGCGGTCGCCGATGCGCTTGAGGGTTGCCGTGTGCCCATCGTGCTTGATCCCGTCATGATCGCCAAGGGCGGCGCGGCGCTGATCGAGGAGGATGCTGTATGGGCGATGATGCAGCGCCTGCTGCCGATGGCCAGCGTGATCACGCCCAACGTGCCCGAACTTGTCGCGCTTACCGAGACCGAGGTGGAGGATGCGGCCGACATGCTGCTGGCGGCGCAGGAATTGCTGAACGCGGGCCCGCGCGCGGTGCTGGCCAAGGGCGGGCATCTGGAAGGTGACCAACTCACCGACTGGCTGGTGACGCGGCAGGGGCATTTGGCGTTCACCGATACGAAGATCGAAACGCGCCACAGCCACGGTACCGGGTGCACCTTGTCTGCCGCGCTGGCGTGCAGTCTGGGGCAGGGGCTGGCCTTGCCCGAAGCGGTGAAACGCGCACGGGCGTTTGTGCGGCAGGGGCTGGAACGGGCGCCGGGGTTCGGCCAGGGGCACGGGCCGTTGGGCTTTTATCCGTTGCCCTGATGCTGATCGCTGGGGTTGACGAGGCCGGGCGCGGGCCGTGGGCGGGGCCGGTGGTGGCGGCCGCCGTCATCCTGCGCGGGCGGGTGCCGACGGGCCTGGATGACAGCAAGAAATTGAGCGCGAAGCGGCGTGAGGCGTTGTTCCACGCGTTGCACGACAGCGACTGCCTGATTGGTGTCGGCCAGGCCAGCGTGGTGGAGATCGACGCGATCAACATCTTGCAGGCGACATATTTGGCGATGACGCGCGCGGTCGAGGGGCTGGGGGAAGCGCCCGTCCATGTGCTGGTTGATGGCAACCGCCTGCCCAAATGGTGCTGGCCGGCCACGGCCATCGTGGGCGGCGACGGCTGCGAGCCCGCGATTTCGGCCGCATCCATTATCGCCAAGGTCACGCGCGACCGGATCATGGCGGAACTGGATGCCGCGCACCCCGGCTATGGCTGGGCGACCAACCAGGGTTATGGTGTCGCGGCCCATGCCGAAGCACTGATCCGGCTTGGCGCAACCCCGCATCACCGCGCCAGTTTTGCGCCCGTGCGCGCCGTGCTGCAGCGACTGCGCGAAGAAACTTCGGGGTGAGTCTTTTGAGTTACACCACTAGGTGTTGAGTCCTTCTGTCCCGCCCGGACTCAAGATGTGGGTTTGTTCCCCTTTTGATTCTCGAATGCGACGAATCGGTGAATCCCCTTGATTCCAAATGATTCTTGACCGTGAATCCCATTTGAATCATCACCACACTCTCTCTTGGAGCGCGTGTGATGAAACATTTCCGGTCATCTGATCATCGTGATGCCGAACGGCTGCTGGTGGATACTGGCCTGGCCGGCAAGGCCCGCGCGCCCAAGCTGGAGACCGATCGCATCCTGGTGGGTGACTGCATCGAAATGATGAACAGCCTGCCCGCCGGCAGTGTCGATCTGATCTTTGCCGATCCGCCCTACAATCTGCAGCTGGGTGGCGATCTGGCCCGCCCGGATGGCAGCCATGTCGATGCCGTTACCGATGATTGGGACAAGTTTTCCAGCTTTGAAACCTATGATCGTTTCACCCGCGCCTGGCTGAAGGCGGCGCACCGCTTGCTGAAACCCGATGGCGCGATCTGGACCATCGGTTCCTATCACAACATCTTCCGCGTTGGCGCCGCGCTGCAGGACGAGGGTTTCTGGATCCTCAACGACATCATCTGGCGCAAGGCCAACCCGATGCCCAATTTCAAGGGAACGCGTTTCACCAACGCCCATGAAACCATGATCTGGGCCGCCAAGGGCGAAAACAGCCGTTATTGCTTCAACTATCACGCCATGAAGGCGATGAATGACGATCTGCAGATGCGATCGGATTGGACGATCCCGATCTGCACCGGCGGTGAGCGGCTGAAGGACGGCGCGTCCAAGGCCCACCCGACGCAGAAGCCCGAAGCCCTGCTGTATCGCATTCTCGTCGCCTGCACCCAGCCGGGTGACGTGGTGCTCGATCCGTTCTTCGGCACTGGCACCACTGGCGCCGTCGCCAAGCTGCTTGGCCGCCGCTGGATCGGCATCGAACGCGAGCCAAAATATGTGCGAGTGGCGAGTGAGCGTATCAACAATCTGCTGCCGCTTGAGGGCGGCGACATCAAGATCAGCGAAGGCAATCGCAGCCTTGCCCGCATCCCGTTTGGCAGTCTCGTCGAGAGCGGCTACGTCCGCCCTGGCACACGCCTTTGGGGTCCGGGGCGGCGTGTGGGCGCCAGCGTACGAGCTGATGGCAGCCTGGACATGGCCGGCACGACCGGATCCATCCACAAGATGGGTGCGGCCGCGCAAGGCCTGCCAAGCTGCAATGGTTGGACCTTCTGGCACTTCGAGGACGACGATGGCCGGCTGGTTCCGTTGGATGCCAGGCGGCAGGCGTTCCGCCACGCCACTGCTGTGGACGGTTGACGCCTGGCATCCATTTCCTGTTCCGGTTGGCAATTGCCACCGGCGTATCGTTCCCCTAACACACGCGCAGCCTGACGGGTTGTGGCATTAACTGCCGCAGCCCGTTGCGTATGCCTGCCGCTGTGGCTAAGCCGCGCGGCAACCGACCTGTTGGGGAGAATGACGCGTGACGTTCAAGACCATATTGGCGCTGGCCACCGGCCTGACCATTTTTGCCGTTCCGGCGCTGGCTGCCGATACCAAGCCGCAGATCGGCACGTTCGGTTTCGATGTTCCCGGCATGGATATCAGCGTGAAGGCTGGTGACGATTTCGTGGGCCATACCGCCGGCAAATATATGGCTGCGCTGGAAATTCCGGCCGACAAGACCAATTTCGGCATGTTCACCAAGCTGCGTGACCTGTCCCAGGAACGCACCCGCGCCATCATCGAAAAGGCCGCCGCCAGCGCCGGTGCGCCGGGCAGCGAAGCCCAGAAGGTCGGCGATTTCTTTGCCAGCTTCATGGATGAAGCCGCCATCGAAGCCAAGGGCATCGCCCCGCTGAAACCGCAGCTTGATGCCATCGCCGCCATCGCAAGCAAGGCCGATTATGCCGAACTGGTGGGCCGCAATTTCAAGCTCGGCGTGCCCGGCCCGATCTTCATGGGCGTGGGCCCGGATCGCAAGAATCCGGATCGTTTTGTCGTGCAGGCCGGCCAGTCGGGCTTGGGACTGCCGGATCGTGACTATTATCTGGACGACAAGAACCCATCGTTCGTGGCCGCCCGCACCAAGTACAAGGCGTATATCGCCACCATGCTGGGTCTGGCCGGTTACGACAATGCCGCGGCCCGTGCCGAAGGCATCTTTGCGCTGGAAACCGCCATCGCCAAGACCCACTGGACCCGCGTGGAGCGCCGTCAGGCCGAAAAGACCTATAATCCGGTGCCCGTCGCAGAGCTGCCGACCCGCTTCGCCGGGCTTGATTGGAGCCGCATGATTGCCGGCAGCAGCATCCCGGTGCAGGGCGAGGTGATCATCGCCAACCCCAGTGCCGTTGAAGGCACCGCCAAGGTGATTGCCGCTGCCGATCTGGCGGTGTTGAAGGACTATATGGCCTTCCACACCATCCGCGATGCTGCGGCCTTCCTGCCCAAGGCCTTTGTCGATGCCAATTTCGACATGTATTCCAAGACGCTGGGCGGCCAGCCGGAACAGGCGCCGCGCTGGAAGCGGGGCGTGGACATCACCTCGGGCGTGCTCGGCGAAGCGCTGGGCAAGCTGTATGTGGCGGAATATTTCCCGCCGGAAGCCAAGGCCAAGGCTGATGCGCTGGTGAAGAACATCATCGCTGCCATGGATGCCCGCCTGGCCAATCTGGCGTGGATGGACCCCAAGACGCGGGTGGCTGCGCGCGAGAAGCTCGCTGCGTTCACGCCGAAGATCGGCTATCCGGACAAGTGGCAGGATTATTCGGCGCTCACCATTGTTCGCGGCGATGCCATGGGCAATGCCAAGCGTGCCACCGAATTTGAATTCAACGACTCCGTGGCCAAGCTGAACAAGCCGGTGGACCGCAGCGAGTGGTTCATGACGCCGATGACGGTGAACGCCTATGCCAATCCGACCTGGAACGAAATCGTGTTCCCGGCCGCAATTCTCCAGGCGCCGTTCTTTGATCCCAATGCCGATGATGCCGTGAACTATGGCGGCATCGGCGCCGTGATCGGCCACGAAATTACCCACCATTTCGACGATCAGGGCCGCAAGTATGACAAGACCGGCCGGCTTGCCGATTGGTGGACCGCCGAAGACGTGAAGCGCTTCAAGGAGGGCACCGACAAGGTCGTGGCCCAATATGGCGCCTATGAACCTGTCGCCGGCAAGAAGGTGAATGGTGAGCTGACCCTGGGCGAGAATATCGCCGATCTGGCCGGCATCACCATCGCCTATGATGGCTGGAAGCGCAGCCTTGGCGGCAAGAAGCCGAAGGCTATCGATGGCTTCACTGGTGATCAGCGCTTCTTCCTCGGTTTCAGCCAGGTGTGGCGCCAGAAGTATCGCGAGCCGGCGCTGCTGCAGCAGCTGGTGACCGATCCGCACACGCCGGGCCATTTCCGCCCGTACGTGGTGCGCAACATCGATGCCTGGTACAAGGCGTTCAACGTGAAGCAGGGCGAGAAGATGTACCTGTCGCCGGAAGAGCGCATCAAGCTGTGGTGAGGCGCTATTACCGCCCGATACTGAGTGAAGGGGCCAAGGAAATGGGGGGGCTGCCGCTTGCCGGCGGCCCCTTTTCCTTTGCCCGAGCCGAAGTGCTGACACGGGCGGGGAGCGAGGGCTTTGTGGACGCGGCGGACGTGCCGTTGGATTGGCTGGAACGGCTGACACGGCCGCGGCCGCTGCTGGCCCGGTTCACGCAACCGCTGCCGCTGGTGATGGGTATCCTCAACATCACCCCTGACAGTTTTTCCGATGGCGGCCGCCATGATGCGCCGGATGCCGCGATTGCTGCTGCCCGCGCCATGCATGCGGCCGGCGCGGCCATCATCGACGTGGGGGCAGAATCCACGCGGCCCGGAGCGCCGGAATTGCCGGTGGCTGATGAACTGGCGCGGCTTGCTCCATTGTGGACCGGGCTGGCCGGGCTGCCAGTCTCCATTGACACGCGCAAATCGCCGGTGATGGCGGTCGCGCTGGATCAAGGCGCCATGATCGTCAATGATGTCAGCGCGCTGGGCCATGATCCGGCGGCCATGGCGCTGGTCGCCGCGCGCGGTTGCCCGGTGATATTGATGCACCACCAGGGCACGCCCGAAACCATGCAGATCGCGCCGCAGTATGACAACGCCCTGCTCGACGTGTTCGACTGGCTGGAGGGACGGATTGCCGCAGCCATGGCCGGCGGGATCGCACCTGATGCCATCATCGCCGATCCCGGCATCGGTTTCGGCAAGGGGCTCGATCATAATCTGGCGCTGCTCAAAGGGCTCAGCTTGCTGCACGGCCTCGGCGTACCGATCCTGCTTGGTGCCAGTCGCAAGTCATTGATTTCCAAGCTGGCCGGCGAGTTGCCGGTGGAACAGCGCCTGCCCGGTAGCCTGGCGCTGGCGCTGGCTGGGGCGGATGCAGGGGTGCAGATCATGCGCGTTCATGATGTGCCCGAAACCGCCCAAGCCCTCGCGGTTTGGCGAGCCTGCCATCCCGTACGGGCCTGAGCGGGCATTTGCCCCTTCACAGCCGCGCCGTGTCTGCTAACAGGCAACCTGCACAGGTTGCGGTTTTGCAACCGGCTACTGCAATTCAACGAGGGTTTCGCCGGTCATGGCCAGCAACGAACAGCAGAACGACAGCCACCGTTCCACCTATGAAAGCTTCACCGGCTTCACCAAGTGGGGCACGATCTTCGTGATCGTGGTCGTGGTCGCACTGTACGTGTTCCTGGTCTGATTGCAGCGCAGCTTGGGGGCGAAACCATGAAGATCGCGGTGCTGAAGGAAGCCGGCGGCGTTGAAACGCGCGTTGCTGCCACCCCGGAAACGGTGAAGAAACTGATGGCTCTTGGGGCCAGCGTGGCGGTGGAAACCGGCGCCGGCTTTGGCGCCAAGATCAGCGATGCCGATTATGCCGCCGCTGGCGCCACGGTCGCGCCTCGCGCCGACGTGATTGCCGGGGCCGATATGGTGCTGGGCGTGCAGGGCCCGGCGCTGGCCGATCTGCCGAACATTGCGCCCGGCACGATCCTGGCCGCCATCCAGTCGCCCTTCACCGATCGCGCCAAGATTGACGCTTACGCCGGTGCGGGCCTGATCGCTTATGCCATGGAATTGATGCCGCGCACCACGCGCGCGCAATCGATGGACGTGCTGTCCAGCCAGTCCAACCTTGCCGGTTACAAGGCGGTGATCGATGCCGGCGAAGCCTATGGCCGCGCCTTTGCCATGATGATGACGGCCGCTGGCACCATCAGTGCAGCGCGTGTGTTCATCATGGGGGTCGGCGTTGCCGGTCTGCAGGCCATCGCCACCGCCCGCCGCCTGGGCGGCGTGGTCAGCGCCACCGACGTGCGCGCCGCCACCAAGGAACAGATTGAATCGCTGGGCGCCAAGGCGATCTTCGTCGAGAAGGTGGCGGGCATCAGCGGGGAAGGCGCGGGCGGCTATGCCACCGAAATGAGCGACGAATACAAGGCGGCGCAGGCCGAGCTGGTATCGTCGCACATCGCCAAGCAGGATATCGTCATCACCACCGCGCTGATCCCGGGCCGGCCGGCGCCGCGCCTGGTCACCGATGCGCAGGTCGCTTCCATGCGGCCGGGCAGCGTCATCGTCGATCTGGCGGTGGACAGCGGCGGCAACGTCGAAGGCGCCGTGGCCGGCGAAATCGTCGAGCGCCACGGCGTGAAGATCATCGGACACAAGAACCCGGCCAGCCGGCTCGCGCCCGATGCATCGGCGCTGTACAGCCGCAACCTGTTCAACATGATCAACGCCTTCTGGGACAAGGAGGCGAAAGCCGCCGTGTGGCCAGCCGATGACGACATCGTGAAGGGCATCAAGCTGACAGAGGGCGGCGCTGTCGTCCACGATCGCCTGTTGGGTTAAGGGGCACGCACATGGATTTCCTGTCGATCCTGTCGATCTTCGTGCTGGCGGTGTTCGTCGGCTATTATGTCGTGTGGTCGGTCACCCCGGCGCTGCACACGCCACTGATGGCCGTGACCAACGCCATTTCATCGGTGATCATCGTCGGCGCGCTCATCGCGGCCGCAGCGGGCGCCATCACTGATGGTGGTGGCCTGTCGCAGTGGCTGGGCCTGCTGGGTGTTGTGTTGGCCAGTGTCAACATCTTCGGCGGCTTTGCCGTCACGCGCCGCATGCTCGCCATGTACAAGAAAAAAGAAAAGAAGCCGGCGGCTTCGAAGTAAGGCGTTGCAGGAAGAGATTGGGGCAAACGACCATGGAACACGCAGTCGCCGCTACCCCGGCCTGGGCCGTATTGGCCTATCTCGCCGCCGGTGTGCTCTTCATTCTCGCCCTGCGCGGGCTGTCGTCGCCGGAATCATCCCAGGCGGGCAACCGCAATGGCATGATCGGCATGGCGCTGGCCGTGGGCACCACGCTCGCGCTGCACCCGACCGGCCTGCTGCTGATCATTGGCGCCATCGCCATCGGCGGCGGCATTGGCTGGGTGATTGCCCAGCGCATCCAGATGACGGCGATGCCCGAGCTTGTTGCGGGCTTCCACAGCCTTGTCGGCATGGCCGCCGTGCTGGTGGGTTGTGCTGCCTATCTCAATCCTGGCGCGTTCGACATCACCGATGCCACTGGCGCCATCTTTGCCGTGAGCCGCGTGGAAATGGGCCTGGGTGTTGCCATCGGTGCAATCACCTTCTCCGGGTCGATCATCGCCTTCCTCAAGCTGTCGGGTCGCATGTCGGGCTCGCCGATTCTGCTGCCGGGCCGGCACATCATCAACCTGGGTGTGCTGGCCGGGATCATCGTGCTCACCGGCGTGTTCGCCTTTGATGCGGCTGCCGGTATGGGCCAGGGGCCGCTGATGTGGATCATCCTGGCGTTGAGCTTCGTTATCGGTGTGACCCTGATCATACCGATCGGCGGGGCGGACATGCCGGTCGTCATCTCGATGCTCAACAGCTATTCGGGCTGGGCGGCCGCGGCGATGGGCTTCACCCTGCAGAACACCGCGATGATCATCACCGGCGCGCTGGTCGGTTCGTCGGGCGCCATCCTGTCGTATATCATGTGCAAGGCGATGAACCGCAGCTTCATCAGCGTGATTGCAGGCGGCTTTGGTGCCGATTCCGGCGGTGCTGGCGCGGCAAAGGGCGACGGTGTGCAAAAGCCGTTCAAGGCCGGCAGCGCCGACGATGCCGCCTTCATCATGCAAAATGCTGAAACCGTGATTATCGTGCCGGGTTACGGCATGGCCGTGTCCCAGGCCCAGCACGCGCTCAGGGAAATGGGCGATCTGCTGCGCAAGGAAGGCGTTTCGGTGAAATACGCCATCCACCCGGTCGCCGGCCGCATGCCTGGCCACATGAACGTGCTGCTGGCCGAAGCCAATGTGCCCTATGATGAAGTCTTCGAGCTGGAAGACATCAACAGCGAGTTCGGCCAGTGCGATGTCGCTTTTGTCATCGGCGCCAACGACGTGACCAACCCGCTGGCCAAGACCGACAAGACCAGCCCGATTTACGGCATGCCGATCCTGGACGTCGAAAAGGCCAAGACCGTGCTGTTCATCAAGCGCTCCATGGGCGGCGTGGGTTATGCCGGCGTAGACAACCCGGTTTTCTACGCGGACAACACGATGATGTTGCTCGCCGATGCGAAGAAGATGGTCGAAAACATCGTGAAGGCGCTCAATGGCGGGGGCCACTGAGCCCAGCCCTGCGGCAAGATCGCACGACAAATGAAAAGGGCGGCCTGAGCAGGCCGCCTTTTTTCGTTCTTGCGACGGAGCCTCTGCCTCACGCCGCCGGCTTCTCACTCCACAGCGCCGGAAACAGCCGCTTGAAGCCCTCCACCTTGGGAATATCGTTCCACATGATATAGGGCTGCGTCGGGTGGGCGCGCAGATAATTCTGGTGATAGCCTTCGCCCGCATAGAAGGGCTTGGCGCCTTCGAACGTCGTCACGATTTTCGGCTTCCAGGTGCCGGCCTTCTCCAGTTGCGCGACATAGGCCTTGGCAATCCGCTCCTGCTCCGCCCCGCGCGTGAACAGCGCGCTGCGATACTGGCTGCCGCTATCGGGGCCTTGTCGGTTCAGCTGGGTCGGATCATGCGCGACAGAGAAGAAGATGCGCAGCAACGTGCCGTAGCTCACCACCGCAGGATCATAGGTCACTTCTACCGCCTCGGCGTGGCCGGTCAGACCGCTGCCGGTGACCTCGTATATGGCCGTGGCCTTCGCGCCGCCGGCATAACCCGAGACGACGGATTTCACGCCCTTCACCCGTTCGAACACGCCTTCCACGCCCCAGAAGCAGCCGCCGGCAAACACGGCCTTCTGCAACGGGGCTTTGGTGAGCGGCGCATCAACGGCCGGGGCAGGGGCCAGCACCATGCGTTCGGCAGCGCAGGCCGGGGTGGCGAGGGCAAGTGCGATCAGCAGGCGCTTCATGCGGTTTTCCCCGGCACGAACTGGAGCGACAGGCCGTTGATGCAATAACGCAATCCTGTCGGCTTCGGCCCATCATCGAACACATGCCCCTGGTGGCCGCCGCAGCGGCTGCAATGCACTTCGGTGCGGACCATGAAATAGCTCTTGTCCACCGTGCTGCCGATCGCGGTCTTGTTCAGCGGCTGCCAGAAGCTCGGCCAGCCGGTGCCGCTGTCAAACTTGTGTGCCGAACTGAACAGCGGCAACGCGCAGCCGCGGCATACGAAGGTGCCAGCGCGCTTTTCCGTGTTCAGCGGCGAGGTGAACGGGCGCTCTGTCGCCTCCTCGCGCAGCACGGCATAGGCATCCTTGCCCAGCCGCCGCCGCCATTCATCCGGCGTGTAGCTGACGGCAAAGCGGCCGGCTGCTGCGAAGGCGGGCTTTGCAAAGGGAAGAGCGGCGATGAGGCCGAGGAGGGAGCGTCGTGTGGTCATGACCCCATATACGCAAGACACGCCTGAACGGTTACTTTCCGCGTTGCCGCAGCCAGCTTTGCCCCTGCGCTTTCGCGAGATCGACCAGATCTTCCATTGCCACCTGCATGTCGATCAGGTGCAGGCCCCAGCCGGGCACGATCTGTCCGCCCACCATCACGTCGCCGTTGATCGTATCGGTGCGCGGATCGGCCGGATCGGCATTGATGCCGACTGACAGCACATTGGCACTCTCGCGGTTCATGCACTCACCGGTCAGCAGGCCGGGCAGGGCGACGAACGGCGTGTAGATGTTGCGGCCCTTGGCCCATTTTGGTGCTGGTGTGCCGTTGTCGACAATGCCGGTGCGGTTGACCATCAGCGGGCGCAACGGGGCGCGGCCGCCGGCAAGCGCCGCCGGGTTGGTGCAGGCCACCGCCATGCCGGCCGGCGCACTGGTGGGCGGGCGGCCGAACAGGCTGGCCGGCGGCACCGGCATGGTGTCACGGAAACTCACCCAGGCGACGACGCAGCCGGTCTGCGTGGCGGAGCGGCACAGTGAGGTGGATTTCAGGTCGCCGCCAACGTCCTTGCCTTCCGGCACCAGCAGATTGTGGCCGGCGAGATAGGCGGCGATGATCTGTTTCGCCACCGGCTTGCCTTCGATCTCGTTCTGGATGAACGCCTTGAGCACGCCGCTGCCCTGGCTGTGGCCGATCAGGATGACGCCACGGCCCTTGTTGTCATGCTTCATATAGTCCGCGAAGGCGGCCGACACATCGCGCAGGCCCATGGTGGGATCAGCGGTGACTGGCTTGCCCATCATGCGATCGCGCAGCGTGGCCAAGGTGACTTGCCGGTACAGTGGCGCGAACACCCTGCAGGCCTGGCGGAACGGCGCGGCCTGCGCCTGTGCTACGAAGGTCTCGGCCGGATCGGCGGTCATGTCGCTGTTGGGCGTCGGGTCCGTCGAAACCGTGGGATAGACGTAGAAACAGTCGATCTGGGGCTTTTTCGCTGCCGGCAGCATGTCCAGCGTTACGGTGGCATCGGCTGTCACCCGCGATGTGCTGGCATCACCACTGCACGGATCCTTGGCGCCTGGCTTGCACAGCCAGGTTTCCGGTTTGCGATAATCCGGGGCGGGCGCTGGCTGGGCGATTGCCGGTGCGGTGAGAAGGGCGAGAAGGGGGAGGAGTTGCAGCTTCATGCCTGCATCCTGAACCAGTTCGCCACCCCGACGCAAGCCGGGGTGGCGGTGGTTGATGCAGCTTATTTCCAGCCGTCCTTCAGCACGGGCGACACCTCTTCGCCCATCTTCTCCAGCACTTCGATGATGCGTTCACGGCCGGCATCGTTCTGCGCCCAGAACATCGGGCCGCCGCGATAGACCGGCCAGCCATAACCGTTGATCCAGACGATATCGATGTCGCTGGCGCGCTGGGCCTTGCCTTCGGCGAGGATGCGCGCGCCTTCGTTCACCATCGGGTACAGGCAGCGTTCCAGGATTTCCTGATCGTCGATGGTGCGGCGGTTGATGCCCTTTTCCACGGCATAGGCATCGATGATGGCCAGCGCTTCGGGGTTGGGCGTGCGGTTGCGGTTTTCGTCGTAAACGTAAAAACCCTTGCCGTTCTTCTGCCCACGCAGGCCGGCTTCGCACAGGCGGTCGCGCACGGTTTCGCCCTTGGACGTTTCGGCATTCCAGCCGATATCGAGGCCAGCCAGATCACTCATCTGGAACGGGCCCATCGGGAAGCCGAAATCGGTCAGCACGCGATCGATATCGGCCGGGGCTGCGCCTTCCAGCATCAACAGATTGGCCTGTTGCTGGCGGCGGCTGAGCATGCGGTTGCCGATGAAACCGTGGCACACACCAGCGACGACCGCGATCTTGCCGGTGGCCTTGCCCATCGCCATCGCCGTGGCCAGCACCTGCGGATCCGTTTTGGCGCCGCGCACCACTTCCAGTAGGCGCATCACGTTGGCCGGCGAGAAATAGTGCATGCCGACAACGCTTTCAGGCCGCGAGGTGGCCGAAGCGATCTCGTCCACATCCAGATAGCTGGTGTTGCTGGCGAGGATTGCGCCGGGCTTGGCGATCTTGTCCAGCTTGCCGAAGATGTCCTTCTTGATCGCCATATTCTCGAACACGGCTTCGATGATCAGGTCGCAATCGGCCAGATCCTCCATGTTCAGCGACGGGGTGAGGCGGCCCATGCGGGCTTCGACCTCGTCCATCGAGAACCGGCCCTTCTTGGCGCTGTTCTCGTAATTCTTGCGGATCACGCCAACACCGCGATCCAGCGCCTCCTGCTTCATCTCGACGATCGTCACCGGGATGCCGACTGACAGGAAGTTCATCGAAATGCCGCCGCCCATGGTGCCGGCGCCGATCACGCCAACCTTCTTGACGGGGAGCGGCTGCATATCGGCGGGCAGGCCGTCGATCTTGGCAGCGGCGCGTTCCGCGAAGAAGACATGGCGCTGGGCCGCCGATTGCAGCCCGGTCATCAGCTTCATGAATTCGCTGCGTTCGACCTTCAGGCCTTCCTCGAACGGCAGGGCGACCGCCGCCTCGATGCACTTGATATTGGCTTCGGGTGCTTCAAAGCCCTTGAACGCCTTGGCATTGGCCTTGCGCACGTCGGCGAAGAACGGCGCCAGTTCGGCCGCAGTGCCGCCCAGCTTGCTGTTGTCGTCGCGCACCTTCTTCAGCGGGCGATTTTCGGCAAGCACCTTGCGGGCGAAGGCGACAGCGCCGGCGGTCAGATCGCCGTCAACCACCTCGTCCACCAGCCCGGTGGCCAACGCATCCTTGGCGCCCATCTGCGCGCCACTGGTCACCATCTCGGTAGCTTTCTTGGCGCCAACGATGCGCGGCAGGCGCTGCGTGCCGCCGGCGCCGGGCAGAAGGCCCAGCTTCACTTCCGGCAGACCGAACTTGGCCTTGGCATCGCTCACCCGGTAATGCGCGCACAGCGCCACTTCCAGGCCGCCGCCCAGCGCGGTGCCGTGGATGGCGGCGATGACGGGCACGGGTGAGCTTTCCATCGCATCCTGCACGGCGGGCAGCGAGGCCCCGCGCGGCGGCTTGCCAAATTCGGAAATGTCGGCACCGGCTATGAAGGTGCGGCCGGCGCAGACCAGCACGGCGGCTTTCACCGCAGAATCAGCGGCGATCGCGGCAAACGCCCCGGCCAGGCCATCGCGCACATCGGCGGAAAGCGCGTTGACTGGCGGCGAATTGACCGTGACGACGGCGATTTCACCGTCCTTTGCGAGATCGACGACGGTGTTGATGGCGGTCATGGCGGTTTTCTCCCCGATTATTGGCCTGTTGTGGATTGTTAGCATCACTTCGGCGCGATTGCAGCCTTGTGGATAGGCCAGTGTTTGCGTAGTTTCACCAGCGATGGCGATGAAACTGACCTTGCAACAGATGATGACGCGCGCCGCGCTGCCGGCGGTGTGCGTGGCTGTCGCCAGTTATTTTTCGTTCCATGCCGTGTCCGGCCCCACCGGTTATGTCGCCTGGCGCGAATACAAGGTGCAGCATTCGAAACTGCAACAGGCTGTGCAAACCAGCGAGGAACAGCAGGCCGCATTGCAGCGCCGGCTCGTGCTGCTTGATCCGCGCCATGTCGATCCCGATCTGGCCGATGAACTGGTGCGCCGCAACCTCGATCTGGTGAAGCCGGACGAGGTGATCGTGCCGCTCCCGCAGGCCCAGTCGGCGGGCAATTGAACGACGCCGCATCAGGCTGCGCCCGCCAGATTATTCCCTGAATTTTGTTGCGATTAACCGTTCTGGCACCTTGTGCCGGATAGGGACTTTTCGGCGCGGGTGCGACATTTTATACCTGTCAGGTACCGCCAGTGAAAGGTGATTATCTTGGCACGCAGCACGGGCCGCAAGGCCGCATCCGTCCCGCCTATTCCCAACTGGCCCCGGCCTGATGAACCGGAACGGTTCGTCGCTGCACGTGATCAACTGTTGGAAATGTACCGGCAGATGGTGCTGATCCGGCGGTTCGAGGAACGCGCCGGGCAGCTTTATGGCATGGGGCAGATCGGTGGTTTCTGTCACCTCTACATCGGCCAGGAAGCCGTGGTGGTGGGCCTGCAGGCCGAGCTGATCAAGGGTGACAGCATCATCACTGGGTATCGCGATCACGGCCATATGCTGGCCTGCGGCATCAGTTCCAAGGCGGTGATGGCGGAATTGACCGGCCGCGCGGCGGGGATCAGCGGCGGCAAGGGCGGTTCGATGCACATGTTCAGCGTTGAATATGGCTTCTTCGGTGGCCACGGCATCGTGGCGGCGCAGGTACCGCTGGGCGCCGGCCTGGGATTTGCCCACAAATACAAGAATGATGGCCATATCGCCGTGACCTATTTTGGCGACGGCGCCTCCAACCAGGGCCAGGTCTATGAAAGCTTCAACATGGCCGAGCTGTGGAAGCTGCCGGTGATCTTCGTGATCGAGAACAACCAATATGCCATGGGCACATCGGTGAACCGCGCCAGTTCGGAAGACCAGCTCTATCGCCGCGGTGAAAGCTTCCGCGTGCCGGGCCTGCAGGTGGACGGCATGGATGTGCTGGCCGTGCGCGGTGCCGCGAAGCTGGCGGTTGAATGGGTGCGCGGCGGCAACGGGCCCTTGTTGCTGGAAATGAAGACCTACCGCTATCGCGGCCATTCGATGAGTGACCCGGCCAAATATCGCAGCCGCGACGAAGTGCAGGCAATGCGCGAGAAGAGCGACCCGATCGAAGGGCTGAAGAAGCTGATCCTGGAAGGCGGCCATGCCGACGAAGCCGCGTTGAAAGCCATCGACCGCGACGTGCGCGATGAAGTGGCCGAAGCCGCGGACTTTGCCTTGGAAACGTCCGAGCCGGCGCTCGCCGAACTCTACACCGACGTGCTGTTGGGAACCTATTGATGCCGCAGATTCTTCTTCCCGCCATGTCGCCCACCATGGAAGAGGGCACGCTGGCCAAGTGGCTGGTTGCCGTGGGCGATGTGGTCAAACCCGGCGACGTGATCGCCGAAATCGAGACCGACAAGGCGACGATGGAGCTGGAAGCCGACGACGGCGGCACGGTGACGGCGCTGCTCGTGGCGGGCGGTTCCGAAGGCGTGAAGGTTGGCACGCCAATCATCAACATCGCCGGTGAGGATGAGGCGGAAACGCCGGCCGCTGCACCCGCCCCCAAAGCCACCACCGAGGAACCGAAGGCCGTTTCGCTTCCTGAACGGGAGACGCCGGGCGATGACAATGCCCCGGTAGCCGCCGCGCCCGCTCCCGATATCGCTCCCGGCCCAACGCGCCGCCAGACCGTGCGTGAAGCCTTGCGCGATGCCATGGCCGAGGAAATGCGCACCGATGGCACGGTGTTCGTGATGGGCGAGGAAGTCGCCGAATATCAGGGCGCCTACAAGGTGACGCAGGGCCTGCTGGAGGAATTCGGCGGCAGCCGCGTGATCGATACGCCGATCACCGAATATGGGTTTGCCGGCCTGGGCACGGGCGCGGCGATGGGCGGCCTGAAGCCCATCGTGGAGTTCATGACCTTCAATTTCGCCATGCAGGCCATTGATCACATCATCAATTCGGCGGCGAAAACGCTCTATATGTCGGGCGGCCAGATGCGCTGCCCCATCGTGTTCCGCGGCCCCAATGGTGCCGCCAGCCGCGTGGGCGCCCAGCACAGCCAGAATTACGGGCCGTGGTATGCCAGCGTGCCCGGCCTGATCGTGCTTGCGCCCTACAGCGCCGATGATGCCAAGGGCCTGTTGAAAGCCGCGATCCGCAGCCCCGATCCGGTGGTCTTCCTTGAAAATGAGCTGCTCTATGGCCAGAGCTTCGATGTGCCGGAAGGCGATCATGTCGTCCCCATCGGCAAGGCGCGCATCGTCAAGGCCGGCACGGATGTGACACTGGTGAGCTACTCCATCGGCGTGGGCGTGGCCTTGCAGGCCGCCGAAACGCTGGCCGGGCTGGGCATCAATGCCGAGGTGCTCGATCTGCGCACGCTGCGTCCGATGGATACCGCCGCGGTATTGGCATCCTTGAAGAAAACCAACCGCATGGTGGTGGTGGAAGAAGGCTGGCCGACTTGTTCGATCGCATCCGAAATCATGGCAGTGGTGATGGAAAAGGGCTTCGATGATCTCGATGCGCCGGTGCTGCGGGTGACCAACGTCGATGTGCCGCTGCCCTATGCTGCCAATCTCGAAAAGGCGGCGCTGCTGAAGGCTGAAGACGTCGTCACCGCCGCTCGCACTGTCTGTTACAAGTGAGCGTCACGATGAAACCTTCTGGGCAAACCCGTGTCGCCGTGATGATCGATGGCAGTTATTTCAACCGCGTATCGACCTTCTACAAGTTTGAACACAATGTTGGCCGGCGCCTGTCGCTGTCCGGCTTGATGGATTTTATCCGCATCGCCGCCGCCGACATGGAGGAAGTGTCGCGCAATCGCTGCCGGGTGGTGGAGGCGCATTATTTCCGCGGCCGCTACACGTTGCGCGATCTGGAAGACCGGGCGCGCAACGCCAGCTTCGTCGAGGAATCGCTGCGCAACGATCGGGTGTTCGATCAGATCCTGGCCGCCAGCAACATCACGCCGCATTTCACCCGCATCGACACCAACAGCGAACCGCCCAAGGAACAGGGCATCGATGTGTGGCTGGCGCTGGAGGCGTTCGATCTGGCCGTGTCCAACCGCTGCGACGTGGTGGCATTGGTGGCTGGCGACGGCGATTTCGTGCCGCTGGTGAAGAAGATCAACGCCATCGGCAAGCGCGCGCTGGTGGTGGCGTGGAGCATGAAATCCGAAGCCGGCACGCAGGTGCGTTATTCCGGGCCGCTCGCAGGCGCCGCTGCCTATTTCCTCGACATGGCCGACCTGATCGACAACCCGGACGACGAGGAACAGCGCGCTCTGGTTGATCAGCTTTTTGTGGACAATTGATCATGGCTATTGATGTGACCATGCCCGCCCTGTCGCCCACCATGGAAGTGGGTACGCTGGCCAAATGGCATGTGAAACTTGGGCAGACCGTGAAATCCGGCGACATCATCGCCGAAATCGAAACCGACAAGGCCACCATGGAAGTGGAAGCCGTGGACGAAGGCACGGTGATCGAGCTGGCGGTACCGGAAGGCCTTGAGAATGTGCCGGTGGGCACGGTGATCCTGCGCCTTGCCGGGGAAGGTGAGGCGGCTGCGCCAGCACCGAAGGCTGCGCCTGTGCCTGCGCCTGCTCCTGCTCCGGTGGCTGCACCGGCGCCTGTTGCCGCGCCTGCTCCAGCGGCGTCGCCTGCTGCCCCAGTGCCAGCGGGCGACCGCGTCATCGCCAGCCCGCTCGCCCGCCGCATCGCCGAATTGAAGGGCGTGGACCTCGCCAGCGTTGCCGGCCGCGGCCCCCGCGGCCGCATCGTGCGCGCCGATGTGGAAGCGGCTTCCGGCAAGCCCGTCGCTGCCAACGCCCCTGCGCCCGTCGCGGCTGCTCCCGCTCCGGTGGCGCCACCTCTTCCGGCGACACCTGTCACCAGCGATATTCCGCACACGGTCGAAAAGCTCGGCAATGTCCGCAAGGTGATCGCCCGCCGCCTGACCGAGGCCAAGCAGTCGATCCCGCACATCTACCTCACGCTCGATGTCGAGCTGGATGCGCTGCTAAAATTGCGCGGCGAACTCAACAAGGCGCTGGAACCGCGCGGCATCAAGGTGAGCGTTAACGATCTTGTGATCAAGGCGCTGGCACTGGGCCTGCGCCAGGTGCCCAAATGCAACGTGTCGTTCGCAGGCGATAACCTGCTGGTGTATGACCGCGCGGATATCTCCGTCGCCGTTGCCGCGCCGTCGGGCCTGATCACGCCCATCATTGTCGGCGCCGATGGCAAGGCCGTCAGCCAGATCGCCAGCGAGATGAAGGCGCTCGCCGAAAAGGCCCGCGCCGGCAAGCTTCAGCCGCACGAATATCAGGGCGGCACCGCCAGCCTGTCCAACCTCGGCATGTTCGGCATCAAGCAGTTCGATGCCGTGATCAACCCACCGCAGGCGATGATCCTGGCCGTGGGTGCGGGGGAGAAGCGCGCCGTGGTAAAGGGTGAAGCGCTCGCCATCGCCACGGTGATGACCATCACCGGCAGCTTTGACCATCGCGCCATCGACGGGGCAGACGGGGCTGCGCTGATGAGCGCGGTCAAGGCGCTGATCGAAAGCCCGCTGGGGCTGCTCGCATGACCACCACCCACGATCTCGTCATCCTCGGCTCCGGCCCCGGCGGCTATGTGGCTGCCATCCGCGCGGCGCAGCTCGGCATGAGCGTCGCTATCGTCGAGCGCGAGCGCCTGGGCGGCATCTGCCTGAATTGGGGCTGCATTCCGACCAAGGCGCTGCTGCGGACGAGCGAGATCTACCACTATATCACCCACGCCGATGCCTATGGGCTGAGTGTGGAGAAGCCGTCGTTTGACTTGAAGAAGGTCACCGACCGTTCCCGCAAAGTGGCGGCGCAACTGAACAGCGGTGTGAAATCGCTGATGAAGAAGAACAAGATCGAGGTGGCCGAAGGGCAGGGGCGGTTGACCGGGGCCACAACGGTTTCCGTCACCACCGCCAATGGCGAGCGTGTGCTGACGGGCAAGAATGTCATCGTCGCCACCGGCGCCCGCGCCCGCGATCTGCCGGGCGTGGAAGCGGACGGCAACCGGGTGTGGACCTATCGCCACGCCATGGTGCCGCCGGTGATGCCGACCAAGCTGCTGGTGATCGGTTCCGGCGCGATCGGCGTGGAATTCGCCAGTTTCTACAGCGACATGGGCGCGAAAGTGACCGTGGTGGAGATGCTCGATCGCATCCTGCCGGTGGAAGACGAGGAGGTTTCGGCCTTTGCGCAGAAGGCGCTCACCAAGCAGGGCATGACCATTGTGACCGGCGCCAAGGTGTCGGACGTGACGCCCGGCCCCGAAGGCGTGAAAGCCACCATCACCACGGCCGATGGCAAGTCGAGCACCGACAGCTACAGCAATGTCATCGTTGCCATCGGCATTGTGCCCAATACCGAGAGTATCGGCCTGGAGGCGCTTGGTGTCGCCACGAACCGCGGCCATATCGTGACAGATCCGATGTGCCAGACCAACGTGCCCGGCCTTTATGCCATCGGCGACGTGACGGCCCCGCCCTGGCTCGCCCACAAGGCCAGCCATGAAGGCATTATTGCGGTCGAGCATATCGCCGGCGGCCATCCCCACGCGATGGACGTCGCCCGCATTCCGGGGTGCACCTATGCCCGCCCGCAAGTGGCCAGCATCGGGTTGACCGAAGCCAAGGCGAAGGCGGCCGGGCATCAGGTGCGGGTCGGCAAATTCCCGTTCATCGGCAATGGCAAGGCCATCGCACTGGGCGAAGCGGAAGGCTTCGTGAAGACCGTGTTTGATGCCACCACCGGGCAATTGCTTGGTGCGCACATGGTGGGCGCAGAAGTCACCGAACTGATCCAGGGCTATGCCATCGCCATGGGCCTGGAGACGACGGAGGCAGAGCTGATGCACACCATCTTCCCGCATCCGACGCTCAGCGAAATGATGCACGAAAGCGTGCTCGACGCCTACGGCCGGGCGCTGCACTACTGATGAGCCTGCTGGCGGGCTTTGTTCTGGCCGCCGCAGGAACCGCCAGCCTGATGCCGCCGGGTTGGAGCGTGTTGTGCCCGCCCAAGTCCCGTCCCGATGAGATCGTGGTGTGTGCTGACCGTGAGCCAGCCCAATCGCCCTATCGCGCCCCGCTGCCGGTGTTGCGGGATATTGGTGAGCGCGGCACTGCCAGTGTATCGGCCGAACGCAACAAATTGCTGGGGCCGGATGTCGGTTCCGCCGGCACGTGCTCGGGAAATTGGAGCCCAGCGGGGCCGTTCGGATGCAAGTATAATGAGTTCAAGAACAACGTGAATCAGGCTGCCGGAAGCAGTGACCCGCGCGGCCGGGTCTATCGCGAACCGCACTAGCTGCGGCAGCCTGCCGCAGGTGAAAGTGACAGAAGTGCAATCTTTCACCTTGCAAACAAGACCAAATCAATCTTATATCTGATTCAACGGCGCGGCCCAAGGCAACTGCCCTTGTCGAAGGCCAAGCTGCTGCGGGCGTATCCGGCACTCCCCCCTGTTTGTGTCGGATACGCCCGTTTCGCGTTTCAGGCCGATTTCAGCACGGTCACATTTTCTTCTTCCCAATCAACGGACAGCGCTTCGAACTTGCCGCTTTCGTGATTCAGCACACGCAGCACGCCTTCGGCGATATCGAACAGCGCCCCTTGCAGGTGCAGTTCGCCGGCCGCTTCGGCGACGGCGATGAAGGGGAAGCTGCGCAGATTGTCGATGGAAAGCCGGATGGCGGCCAGTTCGAGCGCGCTGCAGGCATCGATATCGGGTGACAGCTGGGCCGCGGCGCGGATGGTGTCGCGGGCCGGCGCAATCTGGCTCATCCAGCGTTTGATGAAGCCGCCTTCACCCGGCGCCGCGTCATCGAACGTGCCTTCAATACTGGCCTTGATGCCGCCGCAGCGGGCATGACCCAGCACCAAGATGTGATGCACTTTCAATTGGGTAACGGCATATTCGATGGCGGCCGACGTGCTGTGCTGCCCGTGCGTCGGATCGGGATCGAAGGGCGGCACCAGATTGGCCACGTTGCGCACCACGAACATCTGGCCAGGTTCGGTATCGAACACGCGGGTGGGGTCCACCCGGCTGTCGGAACAGGCGATCACCAACACGCCTGGCGCCTGGCCCTTGTCGGCCAGGGCGTCATAGCGGCGGCGCTGTTCCTGATAGGCGCCGGTGCGAAACCGTCGATAGCCTTCGAGCAGGGCCTTGAATTCGGGCATCTTGTCCTCCGCAATGCTGCGTTAATGTTGGAACGATTATCTCAGCATCTGCGAGGGCTGCCAACCTGTTTCTAAACGAAGCAGGCTGGCAGCCCTTACGTTTGAGCGTGATCAGTTGAGGGTAAGGCGTATGCGTTTTGCTGTCCGTTATCGCGAAGATGCCCCGGTTCGGGTCGCTGTGGGGGCGCTGGTCCTGCTCGCCCTTGCCATCGGGTTGACCTATTTCTTCCACACGGCGGACGCCGGCAGGTTCGGTTTTGGCACGGCATTGGCATGGGCAATGGCGATGCTGGGCTTGGCGGTGCTGTTCATTGCCGTGCTGCTGATGCGGGAGTCACGGCCAACCGTGCGGCTTGGCCTGGATGGCCTGCTGGATCGGCGCTGGTCTGCCAAGCCCATTGGCTGGAGCAACATCGCCGAATTTGATCCGGTGCACTGGTTCGGCATCCCGGCTGTGCGCTTGCGCCTGGTTGATCCGGATCTCGATCCGCCGGCCAGCCTGTTTGCACGGCTCGCCCGTGCCATCGGATTGGTTGCTCATGATGATGTGCTGGTGCTGGTGCTCGGCCTTGATTGCACGGCAGACGCGCTGGCGACACGCATCCTGGGGATTGGCACGGCGGCGATCGAGGCGGCGGAGGAGGCCGAGGCCTGGGCGGCCGGCAGCGAGTATGCCGCACCACCGCATGGCTGATCTGCACAACTGACCGGTTGTTCGGGATGCCCCTGGTCGCTATCAGATGGGCATGAGCGAGCCTGTCCTTGATCTTCCCCTCACGCCGTCTGGCCTGCCGCGCAAGCCGGACTGGATCCGGGTGAAGGCGCCCACCTCCAAGGCCTATAATGAGACGCGGGCGCTGATGCGATCGCTGAAGCTCAACACCGTGTGCGAGGAAGCGGCCTGCCCGAACATCGGGGAATGCTGGAGCCAGAAGCACGCTACCGTGATGATCCTGGGTGATACCTGCACCCGCGCCTGCGCCTTCTGCAACGTGAAGACCGGAATGCCGAACAAGGTGGACGCGACCGAGCCCGGCCATGTCGCCGAAGCCGCCGCCAAACTGGGCCTGGAACATATCGTCATCACCTCTGTGGACCGCGATGATCTGCCGGATGGCGGCGCCAGCCAGTTCGTGAAGGTGATCCAGGAACTGCGCCGGCAGACGCCGAGCACCACGATCGAAATCCTCACCCCCGATTTCCGCAACAAGATGGACCGGGCGGTGGAGATGATCGTCGAAGCCGGGCCGGACGTGTACAATCACAATCTGGAAACCGTGCCGCGGCTGTACCCAACGATCCGGCCGGGTGCGCGCTATTACCATTCGTTGCGCCTGCTCGATAAGGTGAAGCAGCTTTCGCCGACGATCTTCACCAAATCCGGCCTGATGGTGGGGCTGGGCGAAACGCCGCTGGAATTGCACCAGGTGTTCGACGATATGCGCTCGGCCGGTGTCGATTTCCTAACGGTGGGCCAGTATCTGCAGCCGACGCCGCGCCATGCCAAGGTGATGGAATTCGTGCCGCCGGCCACCTTCCAGACCTATGCCGCTGTTGCCCGCTCCAAGGGCTTTCTGCTGGTGGCGGCCTCGCCGCTCACCCGCTCCAGCTACCACGCCGGGCGCGATTTCGCCGAGATGCAGGCGCGCCGGAAGGCGGCTGCAAAAGCCTGATGCCCAAGCATCGCGAAGTGCGCCGGCTGCCGTGGTCGGCCGCCGAAATGTTCGATCTGGTCGCCGATATCGGCCGCTATCCGGAGTTCCTGCCGTGGGTGCAGGGCATGCGGGTGGGACCGGAGCGAGACAGTATCGTGGTGGCCGACATGATCGTGGGTTTCCGCATGATCCGCGAGAAATTCACCAGCCGGGTGACGCTGGATCGGCCGAAAACGGTGCATGTCGAATATCTCGATGGGCCGATGAAGCATCTGTTCAACGACTGGACGTTCCGCGATGCGCCCGGCGGTGGCTGCGAAATCGATTTCGCGGTCGATTTCGAATTCCGCAACCGCGCGTTCGAGGCGCTGGCGGGCATGTTCTTCACACAAGCGTTTGAAAAGATGGTCGGCGCTTTCGTGGCGCGCGCCGAGGCGCTTTACGGGCCGCGATAGCGCCCCTCAGGGCCGCAGCAGTTCCAGCGCCACCAACGCCGCCTGCCGCCGCACTTCAGCGCGGCCAAGATCGCCAAACTGGCGCGTATCAGCGAAAACCGCTTCCGGGTCTTCACCGCGCACGGCGCGCGCGAACACCACCAGACCCACCGGCTTGTTCGCGGTGGCGCCGCCCGGCCCGGCGACGCCGGTGATGGAAACGGCAACATCGGCGTCGCTGTGCATGAGCGCACCCAACGCCATCGCCCAGGCGGTGGCAATAGAAACGGCGCCGAAGGTGGCAATCACGTCTTCGGAAACGCCGAGCATCTCCATCTTGGCTTCGTTGGAATAGGTAACGAAGCCGCGTTCGAACACGTCTGACGAACCGGCGATTTCGGTCAGCGCAGCGGCGACCATGCCGCCGGTGCAGCTTTCAGCTGTGGCGATGCGGCGGCCCAACTTGCGGTTCTCGGCCAGCACCTGATCGGCCAGGGCTACGAGTTCAGCGTCCATCATGCGTCCTGCTCCGGCAGGCGCACACTGGCCATGGCTTGGGCTGCGATACCTTCCTGGCGACCGGTGAAGCCGAGTTTTTCGGTGGTGGTGGCCTTCACGCTGACGCGGTCGATGCCGAGCCCGAGGATTACGGCGATCCGCGCGCGCATCGCGTCGCGGTGTGGACCGACCTTTGGGCGTTCGCAGATCAGGGTGACATCGACATGGTCTATCAGGCCGCCGCGTTCGCGCACCAGATGCGCCGCATGGGCGAGGAACTGATCAGACGCAGCGCCGCGCCAGCGGTCATCGCTGGGCGGGAAATGATCGCCGATATCGCCGGCTGCAATGGTGCCGAGCAGTGCATCGGTGAGCGCGTGCAGGCCTGCATCGGCATCGCTGTGGCCGATCAGGCCATGATCGTGCGGTACTTTCACCCCGCACAGCCAGACATGTGTCCCGGGGCCGAACTTGTGCACATCAAAGCCGGAGGCGGCGCGGGGGCTATAGGTGGTCATCGCCTCGGCTTTGGCAAAATCGGCCGGCTCCGTCACCTTGAAAGCGCGTTCGTCGCCCGGCGTGATTGCCACACGCAACCCGGCGGCCAGCGCAATCGCCACTTCGTCGGTGGCGCCGGACGCTGCGGCACGGTGCGCGGCGAGGATGGCGGGGGTGCGGAAGGCCTGCGGGGTCTGCACGCGCCAGAGAGCGTCGCGGTCAACACTGTCGGAATAACGGCCGCCCTCACCGCGGCGCAGGCTGTCGATCTGGGGCAGGGCAGGGCAGGCGCCGTCCACGTCATCATCAAAGGCCGCCACCAGCGCATCGATCACCGCATCCGGAACGAAGGCGCGGGCCGCATCATGCACCAGCACGATGTCGGGCGGATCAGCGGCCAGCGCTTCCAACCCGGCAAGCACGCTCTCTTGCCGCGTCGCGCCGCCAACAATGGGTTCGGACAGACCAAGCCCGGCCACCGCCTCATCGTACAGCGCCCGGCATTCCGGGTTGATCACCACGCTCACACCGGTGATGGCGGGGTGCCCCAGCAATCGTTCGACCGCGTGGCGTAGCAGTGGTTGCCCGGCCACAGCGCGATATTGTTTCGGCACGCCGCCGCCGGCCCTGAGGCCGGCACCGGCCGCAACGATGATGGCGTGGATCCGCATGGCTTGCCGCATAAAGCCCGCTCGCCTTGTCGGAAAGGCCCAATCTGCGCTATGGGCCGCGCGCAATGAGCCTTATCGCCCCCATCCAGATCGGTCCCAACCGCATCGATGTGCCCGTGATCCTGGCACCGATGACCGGCGTGACCGACATGCCGTTCCGGACGCTGGTCAAGCGGTTCGGCGCCGGCTTGACCGTGACCGAGATGATTGCATCGGAAGCCATGATCCGCGAGACGCGGCAGAGCATCCAGAAAGCCGCCTGGCACCCGTGCGAGGAGCCGGTGTCGATGCAATTGGCCGGCTGCGAGCCGGAACGCATGGCCGAAGCCGCCAAGCTCAACGAGCAGAAGGGCGCGGCGATCATCGACATCAACATGGGCTGCCCGGTGAAGAAAGTGGTCAACGGCCACGCCGGTTCCAGCCTGATGCGGGATCTGCCGCTCGCCACCCAGTTGATCCGTGCCACCGTGAAAGCCGTAAAGTTGCCGGTGACGCTGAAGATGCGCATGGGCTGGGATCACAACAGCCTGAACGCGCCCGAACTGGCGCGCATTGCCGAAGGCGAAGGCGTTCACCTCATCACCGTCCACGGCCGCACTCGCTGCCAGCTCTATAGCGGCAGCGCCGATTGGGCCTTCGTGCGCAACGTGAAGGACGCCGTGAAGCTGCCGGTGATCGTCAACGGCGATATCTGCTCGATCGATGATGCGAAAACGGCGCTGGCGCAATCTGGAGCGGACGGCGTGATGATTGGCCGCGGTGCCTACGGCAAGCCGTGGCTGATCGGTCAGGTGATGGCGGCGCTGACCGGTCGTGACGTGCCGGCCGATCCGACATTGGCGCAGCAGCATGCGCTGGTGAAGGAGCATTATGCGCTGATGCTTGATCTTTATGGCGAGCTGAACGGCGTGAATATCGCCCGCAAGCATCTGGGCTGGTACACCAAGGGGCTGCACGACAGCGCCATGTTCCGCAACAAGGTAAATTTCGTGCCTGACAGCACCACCGTGCTGGCGATGATCGACCAGTTTTACGCGGCCCAGGCCAGCCTGCCACCGCGCCCGGCGGCACTCGCGGCGTAACCTGTCGCAAATCTTCTGTCGCATCGGGGCAACGCTATGGCGCTGCACTGTGTTCCTAAAGACACAATGGCAGGTTATGCTGCGGTTCTGTGACGGCCGAATCACCCATTTCTGGATCCATGCCGATGCGCCGGCGGCGTGGCGCTGGCGCCCGCCTTGGCTTGCGCGGGCGGCGGTTGTTGCGCCGGGTGTTGCGTGTCACCCGCAACGATAATTTCTATCCACGGCTTGAAGTGCTGGCGGCGGCGGCCACCATCATCATGGGCTGGTCCAGCTATGCGTTGCTCACCCGCCGCGAAGTGCCGGCCACTGGTGCGTCGCAGCCGCTGGTGGCACTTGTGCTGGTGGCCTGTCTGGTCCCGGCGATGCTGCTGGTGGTGCTGATCGGCCGGCGGTTTGCCATCCTGATCACCAACCGGCGCAAGGGCCTGGCCGTGGCGCAGTTGCACCTGCGCCTGGTGGCATTGTTTGCCGGCATTGCCGCGGTGCCCACGTTGCTGGTGGTGGTGTTCGCCTCGCTATTGTTCCAGTTCGGCGTGCAGTTCTGGTTTTCCGATCGGGTGAAGACCATTCTCGACAGCTCCAACCAGGTCGCGCAGGCCTATGTTGAAGAAAACCGCCAGCGCATCGGCGATGATATCGTGGTGATGGCCGCCGACGTGGCAAGCTATGCCCGTGATTTCGGCGAAGGCACGCCGCTCTATCGCCGCGGCCTCGATTTCCAGGTGGCCGGCCGCACACTGACCGAAGCCGCCGTTTTCCGCATGACGGCCACCGGCCTGCAACTGGTGGCGGCCAGCGGCGCTTCGGCCAGCGAAGTGCAGGCGCATGTCGCCGACATGAATCTGGCCCGCGCCAACGCCACGCCCGTCACCCTGATCGGCGCGGGTGAGGATCGGGTGGAATCCGCGGTTGGCGTGCCGGGCAGCCCCGGCACCTTCCTTTATGTCAGCCGCAAGGTTGATCCCGCCGTTCTGGCCCGCGCCAACCAGGCAGCGGGCGCACTGGGCGAGTATAATGCGCTCACCGAACGCAGCCGGGTGATGCAGCTGCGCTTCAACCTGATCCTGATGGCGGTGTCGCTGCTCACGCTTATCGTCGCCATCTGGTTTGCGCTGTGGCTGGCCAATCGTCTTGTCGCGCCGATCGCGCGCCTGGCCAGCGCTGCCGAACGGGTGGGCGATGGCGATCTCGATGTGCGGGTGCCAGTGCGCGGCCAGGCCGATGAAATCGGCGTACTGGAACGCGCCTTCAACCGCATGACCAGCCAGTTGAAGGCGCAGCAGACCGCGCTGCTCGGCGCCAATGACGAGCTGGACACCCGCCGCCGCTTTACCGAAGCGGTGCTGGCCGGGGTGTCGGCGGGCGTCATGTCGATCACGCCGGAAGGGGTGATCCGCGTCGCCAATGCTTCTGCCGCCGCGCTGCTGGCGCTGCCGCATCGGGTGCTGCGCGGGCAGATGTTGCAGGATGTGGCGCCCGAACTGGCTGATCTGCTGGAACAGGCGCGGCAGACCGGCGACGCCGCCGGGCAGGTGCGCATCGAACGCGGCGAGGAGACACAGACATTGGCCGTGCGCATCGGTGCGGCCGAAGCCGCGGAAGGCCGGGCCGAAGGTTTCGTGCTCACCTTTGACGATATCACCGCGCAACTCGCCGATCAGCGCCGCGCCGCCTGGGCCGATGTTGCCCGCCGCATCGCGCACGAGATCAAAAATCCGCTCACCCCGATCCAGCTTGCCGCCGAACGCCTGCAGCGCAAGTTCGGCCGCCAGATCGACGAGGATGCCGAGACGTTCGCCACGCTGACCAGCACCATCGTGCGCCAGGTGGGTGACCTGCGGCGCATGGTGGACGAGTTTTCCGAATTTGCCCGGTTGCCGCGCCCGGTGTTTGCGTCGGACGCGCTCGACCGCCTGCTGCGGCAGGCGCTGGTGCTGCAGGAAGTCGCCTTCCCGGCGATCCGCTTCACCCTCAGCGGTGCCACCGATCTGGCGCTGGTGTGTGACCGCCAGCAACTGGGCCGCGCGCTCACCAATCTGATCAAGAACGCCGCCGAAAGCGTGATGGCGCGGGTTGAGCGCGATGGTGATGCCGCCGCCCCCGGCCTGATCGCAATCAGCGTGGCCGCTGATGAGCATTTCTTGGCGATCAGCGTTGCAGACAACGGCCTGGGCTTCCCGGCGGAAGACCGCATGCGCCTGCTCGAACCCTATATCACCACCCGGGCGCGCGGCACCGGGCTTGGCCTCGCCATCTGTGCCAAGATCATCGAAGATCATGGCGGCCAGCTTGAACTGGCCGATAATCCTGATGGCCCCGGTGCGATGGTGATCGCCCGCATCAGCCGGCACCTTGCCGCCGAACCGCAACCCGGACTGCCCCTGCCGGCTGCAGCCACCACCGCCTGAGAAGGACTGCCCCTACCATGGCCCTTGATATCCTGATCGTCGACGATGAAGCCGATATCCGCGAGCTGGTGGCCGGCGTGCTGGGCGATGAGGGCTTTGAAACCCGCACCGCTGCCCATGCCGAAGGCGCACTCGCCGCGCTGGCCGAACGCCGGCCCAGCCTCGTCATCCTTGATGTCTGGCTGCAGGGCAGTTCCATGGACGGGATCGAACTGCTGGACGCCATGAAAGCCCGCGATCCGACTCTGCCGATCGTGGTGATTTCCGGGCACGGCAACCTTGATACCGCGGTCGCCGCCATCAAGCGCGGCGCCTATGATTATATCGAAAAGCCGTTCCAGGCCGAACAATTGCTGCTGGTGGTGCGCCGCGCCACCGAAACCGAACGCCTGCGCCGCGAATATGAAGCGCTGAAGGAGCGGGTGGGCGTTGATATCGAGCTGACCGGCACGAGCCCGCAGATCAACCAGGTGCGCGCCACCTTGAAGCGGGTGGCGGCCACCGGCAGCCGCGTGCTGATCAGCGGTCCGGCGGGATCGGGCAAGGAGGTCGCGGCTCGCCTGCTGCACCAGTGGAGCCCGCGCATCGATGCGCCGTTCGTGGTGGTTTCGGCCGCGCGCATGACGCCGGAACGGGTGGAAGAGGCGCTGTTCGGCGTGGAGGAGGGCGGCGAGAATGTCCGCGCCGGCCTGCTGGAACAGGCGCATGGCGGCACGCTGTTCCTCGATGACGTGGCCGACATGCCGATGACGACCCAGGCCAAGATCTTGCGCGTGCTCACCGAACAGGTGTTCCAGCGGGTGGGCGGTGCGCGCTGGGTGCGGGTGGACGTGCGGGTGATTTCGGCCACCAGCCGCGATCTGGCCGCTGAAATCGCCGCCGGCCGCTTCCGCGAGGATCTTTATTACCGGTTGAACGTCGTGCCGGTGCGGCTGCCACCGCTGTCGGAACGGCGCGAAGACGTGGCTGAACTCGCCCGCTATTTTCTCGCCCGCTACGCCGCCGAACGCGGCATGCCGACACCCGATCTTTCGGAAGACGCGGTGGCGGCGCTGCAAACCTATGATTGGCCGGGCAATGTGCGGCAGCTCAGGAACGTCATCGAGCGCACGATGATCATGGCGCCCAGCACCAGCATGGCGACACTGGAGATCGACATGCTGCCATCCGAAGTGACGGCCGAGCCTTCAAGGCTGATGCCTGGCCAGGCGGCGCGATCGATCATGGGGACCCCGCTGCGCGAAGCCCGCGAAGCGTTCGAGCGGGAATATCTGCGCGCCCAGATCCGGCGCTTTTCCGGCAATATCAGCCGCACCGCCGCCTTCATCGGCATGGAACGCAGCGCCCTGCACAGGAAGCTGAAGGCGCTGGGCCTGGCCGATGAGCCGGGTGCTGAGGACGTTACCGAGGAATAAGTCGCGGCTTGCCAGAGCAGCCGGCTTGCGTAACATTGTTTGCAGGGTTGGGGCATTCCCGTGCGGAAACGCTATGAAACCGCCTGTGTGGGCCAGTACGGCAGGATTCCTGATTGGATTGGTGCTCGTGTGGTGGCTGCGGCCGGAAACCACCGAAGGCGCTGCGCTTGTTATCATCGTGTGCACGGCGCTGCTCACGCTGGGTGGCATTGTCGTGCAGGCTGTTCGCGGAAAGAAGGCGCCGCCAGCGACGGAGGACGGCAAATGAAGCGGCTGCACGTGGTTGGCCTGCCGCTGTTGTTGGCGGCCTGCTCGCCTTCACTCCCGCCGCCCCCGCCGCCCCCGCCGCCTGCGCCAGTTGTGGAGGCAACTCTGCCGGAGCCCCCGCCGCGGCCAGTTGGGGCACGGCCACCCACGGCCTCACGCCCGCCTACCACCCGGCCGATGGCCATTGCCACCCGCGTCTTCCTGGCTGGTAACGAGCCGGTTCCCGGCCAGTTCGGCGCGATTGCCGTGGTGATCTTCCCCAACGGTTCCGATCCGGCCCGGCTGCAGCAGGTGTGCCGGGCCTTTGTTGCCGTGCTCGACGACAGCGGCGAAGTGAGCGAGCGACTGCCGGATGCCGCCCAGATGGTGACGATCTGGCCGGTGAAAAACGGCAGCGCCGTGCCGCGTTCGGGCGTGGTGTCCAGCGCTGCGGAGGCGGATCGCCTGTGCACAGCGGCGGCGGCCAATTATGATTATCTGCGGGCCCAGCAGGCCATGGCCGGGCTGCCGTCCGCCGAACGCCTGGCCCCGGCCACGCGCGGGCCACTGCTGGCGGCCTGGGCACCGGGTGCCGATTTCGGCCGCCAGCATGTCTCCATCCTGCGTTATGATCTGTCGGGCATTGCCGGCCATCAGCGTCTGATCGGCGCGATGCAGGTCTGGAAAGACAAGATCGAGCGTCAGCCCGACTTGTGGCAATCGGGCTGGAATACCACCAAGGTCAGATTGTGGCTGTCAACACAGGTCGATGAACTGTGTGCTCAAATCGGTGCCGCAATGAAGCTGGTGAACGACAGTTTCTGAACTGCCTGTGACGAAACACGTATTTGAAAATGCGCTTTTTCATCCTTATGTCGTTGTTGCGGCGGCATGTGGCACGCCCAAGAACAAGAGGATGGCCCGATGGCGGACAAGCCCAACACCCTGCAGGACATGTTCCTGAACACCGTGCGCAAGACGCGCACCCCCGTCACCATGTTCCTGGTCAATGGCGTCAAGCTGCAAGGGGTCATCACCTGGTTTGACACTTTCTCGGTGCTGTTGCGCCGCGACGGCCACAGCCAACTGGTGTACAAGCACGCCATCTCGACCGTTATGCCGGCGACTCCGCTGCAGCTGTTCGAGGCCGAAACCGAAGACTAAGAGCGATATTTTGGGTTACGAACCACCACAGGCCGGCGAATTGACCATCGGCGGCTTCGACGAAGCGCGCGGCATCCGCACGGGTTCTCGCGCGCTGGTCATCCTGCCGCACATCCTTGCCAAATCCGGCAACGCCCTGCGTTCGCCCGAAGCCAAGCTGGCCGAGGCGGAGGGTCTGACGCGTGCCATTGCGCTCGATGTTGTCCATTCCGAAGTGGTGAAGCTGCGCAACGTGCAGGTCTCGCGCTTGCTGGGCAGCGGCCAGATCGATCGTCTGGCCGGCCTGGTGGCGGCGATGGAGGCCGAGGTGGTCATCATCGATGGCCCCGTCACCCCGGTTCAGCAGCGCAATCTTGAAAAACTGCTGAAGGCCAAGGTGATCGATCGCACCGGGCTCATCCTGGAAATCTTTGGCGAGCGCGCCAGCACGGCGGAAGGCACGTTGCAGGTGGAATTGGCGCATCTGCAATATCAGGCCAGCCGCCTGGTGCGCAGTTGGACCCACCTTGAACGCCAACGCGGCGGCTTCGGCTTCCTGGGCGGTCCCGGCGAATCGCAGATCGAGGCTGACAGGCGCCTGATCCGCGACCGCATTGCCCGGCTGCGCAAGGAACTGGAGGAAGTGCGCCGCACCCGCGGCCTGCACCGCAAGCAGCGCCAGAAGGCGCCGTGGCCGGTGGTGGCACTGGTTGGCTATACCAACGCCGGCAAATCCACCCTGTTCAACCGGCTCACCGGTGCCGAGGTGCGCGCCGAGGATCTGCTGTTCGCCACGCTCGATCCCACCATGCGCGCCATCAAGCTGCGGGGGCATGACAAGGTGGTCTTGTCTGACACGGTCGGTTTTGTCTCCGATCTGCCGACCCAACTTGTTGCTGCCTTCCGCGCCACGCTGGAAGAGGTGATGGAAGCCGATCTGATCATCCACGTGCGCGACATCAGCCACCCCGACAGTGACGCGCAGGCGCAGGACGTGATCGACGTGCTCACCAGCCTCGGCCTCGCCCCCGGCCAGCGCGAAACGCCGATGATCACGGTGTTCAACAAGATCGACGCGCTGGATGCCGAACAGCGTGAAATTGTGCTGAGCCAGGCTGGCGATGATGCCATCCCGGTTTCGGCGCTCACCGGCGAAGGGCTGGATCGGTTACAGGCCGCCATGGACCTGACGCTGCGCGCCGGCGCCCGCGTGCACCGCATTACGCTGCCGATGAGCGATGGCCGCAGGCTTGCCTGGCTGCACAGCCATGGGGAAGTGGTCGGCCAATCAGGTGATGAAGACAGCCTGACCGTCAATGTGCGCCTTTCAGACAAGGACAAGTCGCGGTTTGACGCGATGACATAAGAATTGGGGAGCTGAGCCATTAGGCCTTCCCCCCGCGGCGATGCTTTGGCACAAGACGCCATGCCCGCCCGCTTTCCCCTTCTGGCGCTGGCCGTGGCCCTTGTGGCCGCGCCGGCTCGTGCCGATGAAACCCCGGTCTCGCCGCAGCAGCAGGCAGCGTTTGCCGAATGGCTGAACCTGTATCGCGCAGAGGCCACGGCGCGCGGGTTGAAACCGGAATGGCTGGACACCGCGTTGAGCGACGTGAAGCTAGTGCTGCGCGTGATCGGCGCCGATCGCAATCAGCCCGGCGGTAGCGCCAAACCGATCCGCTTTCCCGACTATCTCGCATCGAAATTCCGCGGCGACCGCATCCCTCACGGCCAGCGCCAGTTTGCCGCCAACCGCGACCTGCTGGCCCAGGCCGAAACCGCCAGCGGCGTGCCGGCGGCCGTGATTGCGGCGATCTGGGGCATCGAAACCAGCTATGGCCGTGTGCTTGGCCGCTATGATCTGCCGTCCGCGCTGGCGACGCTCGCCTTTGATGGCCGTCGCCGCGATCTGTTCACCCGTGAACTGGATGCCGCCGTGCAGATGGTGGGCGAAGGCCGGGTGGCGCGGGAAGCGATGAAAGGCAGTTGGGCCGGTGCCTTTGGCCAGACGCAGTTCCTGCCCAGCTCCTATCTTGCCTATGGCCGCGATGGCGATGGCGATGGCAAGGTCGATCTGTGGGGCAGCCAGCCCGACGTGTTCGCCTCGATCGGTCATTATCTGGCGAAAAGTGGCTGGCAACCGGGCGAGGCCTGGGGTTTCCGCACATTGGTGCCCGATGGTTTTGATCGCAGCGCTGTTGCCGCCGTCGAACCACCCACGCGCTGCGTCACGCCGTTGTCGCGACATTCGGCGCTGAAACGGGCGCGCGAATGGCGGGCGGCCGGCTTCACGCCGGTCAACGGCAGCTGGCCGGCCGATGATGTGGTGATGAGCCTGATCGAACCGGACGGGGCGGGGCAGGGCGCCTATCTTGTCACCCGCAGCTATCGCGCCGTGCTCGGCTATAATTGCTCCAATCTCTATGCCCTGTCGGTCACGCTGCTGGCCGATGCCATCAGCTTGGCGGGGGCCGCCGCATCGGCGCCGGTGGCCGCCCCCGTGGTGGCAGCGAGCAGCCCGCAATGAGGCGGTTGCTGCTGCCGGTGCTGGCCGGCCTTGCCGTTGCGGCCTGTGGCGGCAAGCCCGCGCCGCGCATTGTTAATGCACCCCCGCTGCCGCCGCCGCGATTGGTTGACGTGTCGGACGATTCAGCCGCCGTGGCCCGCGACGCCGCCAAGCTGGGCAACTGGCCGGTGAAGATCGGCAAACCGTATCAGGTCGCGGGCATCACCTATTATCCTGCCGATGAGCGTGATTACCGCGAGGACGGCGTCGCCAGTTGGTATGGCCCTGGCTTCCACGCCGGCAGCACTGCAAACGGCGAACGCTATGATCAGGATGATCTCACCGCCGCCCACCGCACGCTGCCGATGCCGAGCTGGGTAGAGGTGGAAAATCGCGACAACGGCCGCAAGCTGACCGTGCGCATCAACGATCGCGGCCCGTTCGCACGCGGGCGGATCATCGATCTGTCGCGCAAGGCGGCGCAGTTGTTGGGCGTTGATCGTGCCGGCACGGCCCGCGTACGCCTGCGCCGCGTCTATCCGGGTGGACGAAACGAAATTGCGCCGCCACCGCCGCTCGTCGTCGCGTCGGCACCGGTCGCCCCTGTCACCACAATTGCCTTGCCCACGGCCAGCCGCGAACCCGCACGCGCCACAACGTCCACCGGCGCCAACTGGCTGGTGCAGGTGGCGGCGCTGGGCGACGGCGGCCGCGTTTCCTGGCTGAAGGGCTTCCTTTCCAGCTTCGGCCCGGTGTTGACCGAAAGCTTGCCCGGCGGCCTCACCCGTGTGCGGCTTGGCCCCTTTGGCAGCGAAACCATGGCCAGCGCGGCGCTGGCGCAGGTGCGCGCTGCCGGCTATGCCGACGCCAGACTGATTCCCCCCACCACATCACGCTGATTGACCCAAGGACGAAAATTCAGATGCGCCTGATTGCTCCGATTGCTCTGTTCCTTGCCGCCACGCCCGCCCTTGCGCAGGCCCCGGCCTATACCACTGCGGCCCCCATCGCCTTCCTGAAGGATCTGCAGACCGGTCGCATCCTGTTGGCCAAGGATGCCGACAAGCGCATCCCGCCCGCTTCGATGGGCAAGATGATGAGCGTCTATGTCGCCTTCAAGCTGATCAAATCGGGCGAAGCCAATCTTGAACAGCCGATCCTGGTGCGTGAGGAAACCTGGAAGAAGTGGAACAACCAGGGCAGCACCATGTTCCTGGACGTGAACAGCCAGGTGAGCGTGGAGAATCTACTGCACGGCATCGTCACCCTGTCGGGCAATGACGCCTGCGTGGTGCTGGCCGAAGGGCTGGGCGGCACCGAAGCCAATTACGTCGCGCTGATGAACCGCGAAGCCAAGCGCCTGGGCCTGAAGAGCAGCAATTTCGCCAACACCAATGGCTGGCCTGATCCGAACGAGTATGTGACCGCCCGCGATCTGGCCATGATCGCTGAAGCGACGATCCGCGATTTCCCCGATCTCTACGCCCGCTTCTACCAGAAGGAAGGCTTCACCTGGGGCAAGACCATGGGTGCCGGCCAGGCCATCACCCAGGGCAACCGCAATCCCTTGCTGGGCAAGGTCGCTGGCGCCGATGGCCTGAAGACCGGCCACACCGAAGAGGCCGGCTATGGCTTCACCGGTTCCGCCGTGCAGAACGGCCGCCGCCTGGTGATGGTTGTCGCCGGCCTGCCCAGCTTTGGCGATCGTGTGTCGGCCAGCGTCGATTTCATGAACTGGGGCTTTGCCGCCTGGCAGAACATCCCGCTCGGCAAGAAGGGCCAGGTGATGGGCAAAATTGCCATCAGTGGCGCTGCTGACCCGCAGATTGACGCGGTGGCAGGCAAGGACTTGTTTGTCACCCTGCCGCGCGGTTTCGGCATGGAACGCAAGACGAGCGTTGAAGCGCTGCCTGGCCTGGCTGCGCCGCTGAAGGCCGGCCAACAGGTCGGCAATCTCGTGGTCACCATGCCCGGCCAGCAGCCGCTCAAGGCACCGTTGGTGACTCCGGTTGCCATCGAGGAAGCCGGCATGTTCCGCCGCGCGTGGAACTGGCTAATGAGCTTCTTCGGCTGATGAAGACTGGCCGTTTCATCACGCTGGAAGGCGGGGAGGGGAGCGGCAAGTCCACGCAAGGCCGGCTGCTGGCCGAGGCGCTGCGAGCCGATGGCCACGAGGTGCTGCTGACCCGCGAACCGGGCGGCACGCCGGGCGCGGAGGCCATTCGTGGCCTGCTGGTGACCGGCGATCCCGATCGCTGGACGCCGTGGGGCGACGCGCTGCTGATGATGGCGGCGCGGGTGGATCACGTGGAGCGCGTCATCCGACCGGCGCTGGAGCGCGGCGCCACAGTGATCTGCGATCGCTTCATCGATTCCACCCGCGCCTATCAAGGGGCGGGACGCGGGCTGGAAGATGCGGCGCTGATCGATCTGCACAATGAAGCGGTCGGCCTGTGGCCAGATCTCACGCTGGTGCTGCTGCTCGATGAGGCCGAAGGGCTTGCCCGGGCGTCGGCGCGGGGCGGTGCGGAAGCCCGCTTCGAAGCCATCGGCGGCGATTTCCACGCCCGCGTGCAGGAATTTTTCGTGGCATTGCCCAAGGCCGAGCCGGACCGCTGCAAGTCCATCAACGCTGGCGGCAGCATCGACGACGTGGCCGCACGCATCCGGGCCGCGCTGTGCTGATCGCTCACCAAGCCCAGATCGAGGCTTTCACCGCCGCCTTCACTGGCGGCCGGCCGCACCATGCCTGGCTGCTCGTCGGCCAGCAGGGGCTGGGCAAGGCGAGTTTCGCGCGCGAGGCGGCGACCTGGCTGCTGGCCGGCGCACCGCATGAGTGTGGCTTTGCCGTGCCACCCGACAGCGACGCCGCCCGCCTGATGGCCGCCGGTTCGCACCTCGATTACCGGCTGATCGAGCGGACGGAGGCAAAGACCGGCAAACTGCGCAGCGAAATCGTCATCGGCCAGATCGTGCGCCGGCCCGACAGTGAGGGGCAGCCGCTGCGCGAATTCCTGTCCGGCACGCCGATGCTTGGGCCCCGCCGGGTGGTGGTGATCGACGCCGCTGACGACATGAACCGCAACACGGCCAACGCCTTGCTGAAAAGCCTTGAGGAACCGTCGGAAGACACGGTTTTCCTCCTCGTCAGCCATTCCCCCGGTCGGTTGCTGCCCACCATTCGCTCGCGCTGCCGCACGCTGCGCTTTTCCCGCCTCACCGATGCCGAAATGTCCCGCGTGCTCGCCAGCGCCGATTTGGAGGGCGAAGATGAAAACCTGCTCGTGCGCCTCGCCGAAGGCTGCCCCGGCCGCGCCATCGCCCTGGCCGGCGCCGGCATCACCGCGCTGGAGCGGGATCTGGCCCAGTTGGCCGCCTTGCCGCCGCACATTGCCAACCCGGCTGCGCTGATGCTTGCCCGCGGCATCGGCGGCAAGGGGCGCGAAGGCCGTTATGCCGCGCTGCTCGATCGTGTGCCGGCCCTGATCGCCGATCGCGCCCAACGCCTTACCGGCCCTGCACGCGGCGCGGCTATTGCCGAATGGGAGGCCGCCAGCCGGCTCGCCCGCGAAGCCGTGCCGCTGCAACTGGAACCGGGGCAGGTGGCGCATCGTCTCGCCTTGCATCTGGCCGCCGTGCCTGCTTGAATCTGGGACCATATTGCCCCATTGGCCGTGGCCATGAGCAAGCCCCGCTTCTACGTCACCACCGCCATCGCCTATCCCAACGGACGGCCGCACATGGGCCACGCCTATGAAGCGATCGCCACCGATGTCATCGCCTGCTTCAAGCGGCTCGATGGCTTTGATGTGCGCTTCCTCACCGGCACCGACGAGCATGGCCTGAAGATCGACCAGGCCGCCCGCGCCGCCGGCAAGCCGCCCAAGGCCTATGTCGATGAAATGGTGGCGCCGTTCCAGTCGCTTCATGAATCCCTCGGCATCAGCTTCGACCGTTTCATCCGCACCACCGACGATGACCACAAGACGCTTGTGCAGGCGCTGTGGCAGCGCATGGCGGCCAATGGTGACCTGTATCTGGGCCGCTACGAAGGCTGGTACTCGGTGCGCGACGAAGCCTATTACGACGAAGGCGAACTCGTCACCGGCGAGGATGGAGCCAAGCTCTCCCCCAACGGCGCGCCGGTTGAATGGACGGTTGAGGAAAGCTGGTTCTTCAAGCTGTCCGCTTATCAGGACAAGTTGCTGGCGCTGTATGAAAACCACCCCGAGTATATCCAGCCCGTCAGTCGTTTCAATGAGATGCGCGCCTTTGTTGCCGGCGGGCTTTCAGATCTGTCGGTCAGCCGCACCAGCTTCACCTGGGGCATTCCGGTGCCGGGGGATGAGCGCCACGTGATGTATGTCTGGCTCGACGCGCTGGCCAATTATCTCACCGGGGCAGATGCCAGTGGTCGGGGCAGCCTCGATGGCGAATGGTGGCCGGCCGATCTGCACGTCGTGGGCAAGGACGTGGTGCGCTTCCATGCCGTCTATTGGCCGGCCTTCCTCATGTCAGCCGGCATCGCGCTGCCGAAAACCGTGTTTGGCCATGGATTTCTGCTCAACCGCGGCGAGAAAATGTCGAAATCGCTCGGCAATGTCGTCGATCCGGCCGCGATGGTGGACCGCTTCGGCGTTGATCGCCTGCGCTGGTTCCTGTGCCGCGAAGTCGCTTTTGGCGAAGACGGCAGCTACAGCGACGAAGCCATCGTGGAGCGTACCAACGCCGATCTGGCCAACGGCATCGGCAATCTGGCGCAGCGCAGCTTGTCGATGGTGGCCAAGAACCTGGGCGGCGTGATGCCGGTGCGCGGCGAGGCCGGCGAAACCGAAGTGCGCCTGAAAGAGGCCTTCATCACTGGCAGTGAAGCCTATTTCGCTGCCATGAACGCGCTGGCGCTACACAAGGCGCTGGATTCCCTTATGGGCATGGTGGCCGCCGCCAACGGCTATTTCGCCGAGAATGCACCCTGGGCGCTGGCCAAGACCGACGTCGCGCGCATGGCCGAAGTGCTCGCCGCCACGCTCGATGCCACCCGCCGCATCGTCATCCTGGCCCAGCCCTTCATGCCGCGCAGCACCGCGCAGCTGCTGGATCAGTTGGGTGTGGCTGCCGATGCCCGTGATTTCAGTGGCTTCAACACGCCGGTTGATGCCGGCACGCAATTGCCGGCTCCGGCCGGCGTGTTTCCGCGCATCACGCTGGAAGGCTGACGTCGTGCTGATCGACAGCCATTGCCACCTCAATTACGCCAGCCTGGGCGAAGATGTTCCCGGTGTGCTGGCCCGCGCCCGCGGCGCCGGGGTGGGCGGTTTCCTCGCCATTTCCTGCCGGGAAAGCGAGTGGGACGGGGTGATCGCCATTGCGGACGCGCACGAAGGCGTGTGGGCCAGCGTTGGTATCCACCCGCATGAAGCCGACGAACATCCCGATACCGATGCCGCGACGCTTATCGCCGCAAGCCATCACCCGCGCGTCGTCGCCATTGGTGAGACCGGCCTCGATTATTATTACGACAAGTCGGACCGCGAACGGCAGAAGACCAGCTTTCGCAGCCATATCCAGGCCGCGCGCGCCACGGGCCTGCCGCTCATCGTCCACACCCGCGATGCTGAAGCTGATACGCTGGCGCTGCTGAAGGAGCCAGGCGAGGGGCCGTTGACCGGAGTCATCCACTGCTTCACCGCCAGTCAGTCCTTTGCAGATGAAGCGCTTGCGCTGGGTTTCTACATTTCGCTGTCAGGCATCGTCACCTTCAAGAACGCCCGTGATCTGCAGGAAACCGCCAAGACCATCCCCGCCGATCGCCTGCTGGTGGAAACAGACTCGCCCTATCTCGCGCCCGTGCCGATGCGCGGCAAGACTTGCGAGCCGGCCTTCGTCGCCCATACCGCGCGCTTCCTTTCTGCCCTTCGCGGCGTGAGCGAGGCAGAACTGGCCGGCACCACCACCGCCAACTTCCACGCGCTCTTCACAAAAGCGGCATGAAGATCACCATCCTCGGCTGCGGAACATCCAGCGGTGTGCCACGGATCGGCGGGCCGGATGGGGCAGGGAACTGGGGCCTGTGCGACCCTGAAAACCCGAAGAACCGCCGCCGCCGCGTCTCCGTACTGGTTCAGGCCGCCGGCAAGACCGTGCTGATCGATTGCGGGCCGGATTGCCGCGAACAATTGCTGTCGGCCCGGGTGGCGCACCTTGATGCGGTGATCATCACCCATGATCATGCCGATCACGCCCATGGCATTGATGATCTGCGCCAGGTCTTCCATGCCATGCGCCGCCCGGTGGACGTGTGGGCCAACCCCGCAACATTCGCGGTGCTGAAATCGCGCTTTGATTATGTGTTCTTCGGCGCCGCCGGCTATCCCGCAACCTGCACGGCCCATGATTTCGAAACGCCGGTGATGCTGGGCGATCTCCTCATCACCCCGTTCCCGCAACTGCACGGCGACATTGAATCGACCGGCGTGCGCTTTGATCATCAGGGCAAGAGCCTGGCCTATTCCACTGACGTGAAAGACTTTGATGCTCGCGCCGATGCTGCGCTGACGGGCCTTGATCTGTGGGTCGTCGATGCCCTGCGCCGCGAGCCGCACCCGACCCATACGCATCTGGAACAGACGCTCGACTGGATCGTCAAACGCCGACCGGGCAGGGCGGTGCTCACCCACATGGACCAATCGATGGACTATGAAACCCTGCGCGCCGAACTGCCGGCCGGGGTGGAGCCAGGCTATGACGGCCAAGTGATCACGCTATAGCGCAAGGATCGCGAACCCAAGCGCTGCCGCCAGGCTGGTGAGGCTTGCGACAATGCCAACCAACAGCGGCTTGGGCCCGGCCTTCAATATTTCGCCCAATGGTGACCTGATGGCGGTCGCAGCCACAGAAACGGCCAGCATCCAGCTCGAAACATCGGCTGCATAACCAGAGATTTGTGCCGGAATGATGCCAGTTGAGTTGATGCCCGCCACCACAAAGAATCCCACCACGAACCACGGCAGCAACGGCGCCGCCCGCTTGCCGCCGCTGATCTTCAATGGCTGCGGGAAGGCCAGCGCCACCAGCGCCAGCACCGGGGCCAGCAGCGCGACCCGAGCCAGTTTCACGATTGTGGCCGTTTCACCGGCTGCAGGCGAGAATGCATATCCGGCACCCAGCGTTTGCGCGACATCGTGGATGGAGGCGCCGAGTACGAAACCGGCCTGCAAGTCGTTCAGATTGAACAACTCACAGATCGCCGGATACAGCACCAGCGCTGCGCTGCTCATCGTTGATGTGCCGACCAGCACCAGCGTGAGTTCTGCCTGGCGCAACCGACGCTCGCCCAGTGTGGCGGACAGCGCCATCGCTGCCGAAGCGCCGCAGATGGCCACGGCGCCGCCGGACAAAGTGCCAAAAGCTGAGGAAAACCCAAGGCTGCGCGCTGCCAGCATGCCAGCGCCGATGGTGATGCCAACGATGGCAACCACGGCCAGCAGCGATTGTGGGCCCAGGGCGATGATCTGTTCCAGCGTGATGCGCGCTCCCACCAGCACGATGGCCCAGCGCAACAATTCCCTGCTTGCCAGCGTAAGGCCGGGCGTGAGCCGCCGATCAGCCGACAGGAAATTCATGGCAAGCCCGATCAGCAGCGCCAACAGAGTGAGCGGCGCGCCATAACGATCCGCCAGCGAGGCGGCCGCCAGCGTGGCCAATACGGCGACCATCAAACCGGGCAGATAGTCGCGCCAGCGTGTCGCCGGTGTGCGTTCAATGTCGCCGTAAAGATCGGCGGCCTGGGGCAATTGATTGGCGGCATCCATCGGTGCAGGGTTAGGCGGTTGCAGGGATTTCGCCAAGAGGGCGCTGTTAGCCTCAGTTAGAATTAAACATAATATATATTATCAAGCTAACATATCGGAATAGCCGGCACGGCGTGATGCTCCCCCACCCGGTGCGAACCGATTGAAACCAGTTCGGCACTGCGGCAGTGAAGCGAGATGGAAACGCTCTCGCTCACTCGCCTCGCCACCATCATGGCCGCCCTTCGCCACAAGGAGAATGGCTGCCCGTGGGATCTAGCCCAGGATTTCGACACGATCGCGCCCTACACGATCGAGGAAGCCTATGAAGTGGCCGAAGCCATCGCGCTGCGGGACATGGCGGAATTGAAGAAGGAATTGGGCGATCTGCTGTTCCAGGTCGTCTTTCACAGCCGCATGGCCGAAGAAGCCGGGCATTTCGCGCTCGCCGATGTGGTAACCGCCCTGTGCGAGAAGATGGAGCGTCGCCATCCGCATATCTTCGGTGATGGCACCCGCGCCAAGGATGCAGATACCCAGAAGGACGAATGGGAACGCATCAAGGCCGAAGAACGGGCCGCGGCCGGTGCACCAGAAAAGCCGGTTTCGGCGTTGGATGGGGTGGCAACGGCCCTGCCCGCCTTGATGCGCGCCGAAAAGCTTCAGGCCCGCGCGGCGCGGGTCGGGTTCGAATGGCCCGATGTGTCTGGCGTGCGCGCCAAACTGGACGAGGAACTGGCCGAATTCGACGCCGCCACGGATGACGCCCACCGCGCCGAAGAGATGGGCGACGTGCTGTTCGTGCTTGCCAATCTGGCCCGCCGCCATGGCATCGATCCGGAAACCGCCCTGCGTGCCGGCAACGCCAAGTTCGAACGCCGATTCAAGGCGATGGAGTCACTGGCCGGTCCGGATTTCCCAGCACTGCCGCTCGATGCGCAGGAAGATTACTGGCAACAGGTGAAGGCTGCCGAACGGCGTTGACGCGCCCGGCCCTGCTCTTACACATTGCGACGGGGGAGAAATACCATGCCAATCGATCGTCGTCTGTTTCTGGCCGGTGCAGCCGGCGTTTCGTTGGCCGAGGCCGCCAACGCCACACTGATCGCGCCGGGCGCCAGTGCGCCCGAAGCCCGCGCACTCGAAGCCATCGCGGCCTATCTGGAAACGCACCGCCGGCATTTTGGCCTGCCGGCGATGGGCATGGTGGTGGTGGCCGGCGGGCGGCCTTTCACCATAATTTCCGGCACCCGCGATTATCGCGAGACACAGCCGCTGGGCGGCGATGAGCTGTGGCAGATCGGCAGTATTTCCAAGAGCTTCCTGGCGCTGGCCTGCCTGTCGCTGCAGGCCGAAGGTAAACTCACTTTGGACGATGAACTGCGCCAGCATCTACCCGAAGCGCAACTGCCGGGGGTGACGTCGGGCGGGCCCTTCACCATCAGGGGCCTGCTGGATCACACCACTGGCCTGCCGGACTTCGCGCCGGCGCTGGGCGAGAAATTGTGGCGCGGTTTCAATGCCGGCAAGGTCTGGAGCTATAGCAATACCGGTTACGATCTGGTCGGCCAGGCGCTGTCGCGCATCGAAGGCAAGCCGGTGAAACAGATCATCGAGGAACGTGTGTGCAAGCCGCTGGGCATGACCGACACGCGCGGCGCCATCCAGTGGCGCGATCGCAGCCGCTATCCCGCCAGTTACAGCCCCTTGCGGCCCGATCGGCCGGTGTTGACAGGCATGGCGCTGGCGCCGGCGCCGTGGGTGGATGCCAATCTGGCGGCCGGTTCGGTGGCGGCGCCGCTGGCTGACATGGCGAAGTATCTGAATTTCCTGATCGCAGTTGGCCAGGGCAAGGGCTCGCCGTTGCTCACCGATGCGCAGGCGCGGCTGTGGCTGGAAAATCCGGTAGTGCAGGATCCGGCAAACCCAGCGGAGACTTATGGCCTGGGCCTGATGCACCGCGCCGATGAAGGCCGGGCGCTGCTGCACCACACCGGCGGGATGGTGTGTTTTTCCTCGTCCTTCCATGTTGATGCAGCGGCGGGCATGGGTGCATTTGCCAGCTGTGCCGTGGGTGGAATCAATTATCGGCCGCGGCTGATCACGCTCTATGCGCTGCGGGCACTGCGGGCGGCGTCGGCCGGCGCTGCCATTCCCGCACCGCCGGCTCTGGGCGCCCTGCCCGCGGACGCCGGCGATTATGTGGGCAGCTACAGCGACGGCCAAGCCAAACTGGACATCTTGCCCGGCCTGATTGTGGTGCTGGATGGTGCGCGCGTGCCGTTGCAGGCGCAAGGTGGCGGCCTGTTCGTGACGGCGCATCCAGGGCTTGTGGAGTGGCCACTGGTGGCGGTGCGGCGCGAGAACGCGGTGATCGCGTTCGATCACGGCAGCCGGCGCTTTGTGCGATCGGGCGTGAACGCGCCCCTGCCCGCCACCACGCCCGAAATCGCGGCGCTGACCGGCCATTATCAAAGCGATGATCCGTGGATTGGCGGCGTCAGTATCGTGGCGCGGGGCGACCAACTCTATCTGGGCGGTGCCGGTCTCCTGCGTCGCACCGGCAAGGTGGATTTCGTACCGGCTGATCCGGCATACAGCCCTGAACGCTTGCGATTTGAGGCGCAAGTGAACGGCGTGCCACAGGTGGTGATCTGGTCAGGCCGCCGGCTTGAGCGTCGAGACGTTTAGCGCAACGCAGCGATCGCGGCCCGCTAAATCGGGGTGCAGGCTGGCGGTGAAGCCGTGGTCAGCCGCCATTGCCAGCAGCGTCTGGCCTTGAGTGTGACCGATTTCCAGCACCGCCAGGCCGCCTGGGTTCAGCAGGCTGGGCAGTTGCGGCAGAATGCGGCGATAATCGTCGAGGCCGTCGCCGCCGGCAAACAAGGCGCTGGCGGGTTCAAAGGTGCGTACTTCCTCCGAAATCTCTTCGGTTTCAGCGATATAGGGTGGATTGCTGAGGATCAGATCGAAGCGTTCGCTCAGCCCTTCCCCCCAGTCGCCGAGCCGGAAATTGGCGCGGCCAGCAAGGCCGGTGGACTGCGCATTCTCTTGCGCCACAGCCAGGGCCGCCAAGCTGGCATCGACACCAAGCCCGGTCGCGTTCCGCCATTCCGAGAGGCAGGCCAACAGGAGCGCGCCCGAACCTGTGCCCAAATCGAGGATGCGTGCTGGTGGGTGAGCGCAAAGCTTGAGGGCCACCTCCACCAGCGTCTCCGTATCAGGGCGGGGGATCAGCACAGCGGGGCTGACCTTGAGGGTGACTGACCAGAATTCGCGGGTGCCGGTGATGTGGGCGACGGGTTCGCCAGCGGCGCGGCGTTCAACCATTTTTTCATAGTCTTGCGGATCGAAGTTGCGTTCCGGATTGAGCAACAAGTCCCCGCGCGCGCAGCCGAGATGATGGGCGAGCAGCACTTCGGCATCCAGGCGCGGAGTCTCCCCGCCGATGCGGGCAGCGGCAGCGCCCAGGGCATCGATGGTGCGGATCACCCCAGGCTCGCCAGGCGCGCCGCTTCGTCTTCGGCAATCAGCGCGGTCACCAGTTCATCCAGCCCGCTGCCGGCCAGGATTTCGGGCAGGCGATGCAGGGTGAGGTTGATGCGATGGTCCGTCACGCGCCCCTGTGGGAAATTGTAGGTGCGGATGCGTTCGCTGCGGTCGCCGCTGCCCACCATCGCCTTGCGATCTGCGGAGCGCGTGTTGGCCAGGCGCTCGCGTTCGGCATCGAACAGGCGGGTGCGCAGCAATTTCAGCGCCTTGGCCTTGTTCTTGTGCTGGCTGCGTTCATCCTGCACCGCCACCACCACACCGCTGGGGATGTGCGTGATGCGCACCGCGCTGTCGGTGACGTTCACGTGCTGGCCGCCGGCGCCCGAGGCGCGGAACACGTCGATGCGCAGGTCCTTCTCGTCGATGGCGACGTCCACATCCTCGGCTTCCGGCAACACGGCAACGGTGGCGGCGCTGGTGTGGATGCGGCCGCCGGCTTCCGTGGCCGGCACGCGCTGCACGCGATGGACACCGCTTTCGAACTTCAGCCGGGCAAACACCCCGGCGCCGGACACGCTGGCGATGATCTCCTTGAAACCGCCCACATCGGACGCGCTGGCAGAAAGGATTTCCCAGTGCCAACTGTGGCTTGCGGCATAACGTTCATACATGCGGGCAAGATCACCGGCGAACAGCGCGGCCTCGTCCCCGCCCGTCCCGGCGCGGATTTCCAGCACGGCGGACCGATCATCCGCGGCATCGCGCGGCAGCAGTTTCAGCGCCAGCGCGCGCTCGGCGGCCGGCAGCCGCGCATTGATGCTGGCCAGTTCTTCCTGCGCGATGACATGCATTTCGTCGGCAGCTGGAATGGCGGCCAGTTCGTCGCGTTCCGTGATCAGTGCCCGCCACGCCTGCGCCGCCTCCACCAACGGCGTCAGCTCGGCATAGTCCTTGGACAGCGCCACGAACTGTTCGGGCGGCAGCGCCGGATTGCCCATGTCGTGCGCCAAGGCGGCATGGCGGCGCTCGATCTGGGCGATGCGCTCAAGCGGCAGCGTCATCCCGGCTGATCGCCCGTATTAAGGGCGTAGCGGCCAGCCAGTGCATTGGCGGCGCGCGTTAAGACGGTGTCATCATCACCCTGATATCGCGCCTGGACGAAGGGCGCGGAGCCGGCATCGGCTCGCTTGACGAAAAAGATACCGGCGTTGCCCCGCTTCTTCGACAGCTCAATCTGGCGCTTGCTCTTGGCGGCGAAGTGCCGTTCCATCGGCAGACCGGCCTGACGCAGCAAGGCGGAAACGATCAGCGCGTCGGTCTCCATTTCTGGCGCATCGGCAATCACGGTCAGCACCTCCTCCCGCGCCGGCTCCACCACCAGCATCGCCAGACGCTCGATCCCTGCGGCCCAGCCCACGGCCGGCGTTTCCGGGCCGCCCATGTGGCCGATCAGGCCGTCATAACGCCCGCCGCCCAGCACCGTGCCCTGCGCGCCCAGGCTCTGCGTGATGAATTCGAACACGCTGTGGCGATAATAATCCAGCCCGCGCACCAAACGTGCATTGCGCATCCAGGCGATGCCGCTGGCTTGAAGACCGGCCTGCAACCGTTCGAAGAACTGGCCGGCCTCTACCGTGAAATAATTGTCGATCTGCGGCGCGTTTGCCACCAATGCGGCGTCGCCAGCATCCTTGCTGTCGAGGATGCGCAGCGGGTTGGCGTCCAGCCGGCGCTGGCTGTCTTCGCTCAAATCGCCGCGATGGGCAGTGAAATAGGCGGCAACAGCCGCGCTCCACGCCGCGCGTGTTTCGGGATCGCCCATGCTGTTGAGCGTCAACTCCACGTCGCCGGCCACGCCCAGTTCTTCCAGCAGATGCTGGCCCAGCGCGATCACTTCCACGTCCGCCGCGGGCTCGCCTGCGCCCAATATCTCGGCATCGAGCTGGTGGAACTGGCGGAACCGGCCCTTTTGCGGGCGTTCATAACGGAACAGCGGCCCCCATGTGGCCAGCTTCAACGGCGCCAGTTGCTGCCAGCCATTTTCGATGTAGGCGCGCGCGATGCCGGCGGTGAATTCCGGGCGCAGGCACATGGCATCGCCGCCGCGATCCTGGAATTCATACATTTCCTTGGAGACCACGTCGGTCGTCTCGCCGAGCGAGCGTGCGAACACGGCGGTCGCTTCGAACACCGGCACTTCCACGCGGCCAAACCCGTGCAGCTTGCGCACGCGGTTGAACGTTTCGATCACGTGGTCGAAGCGGGCGGCGGCCTCGCCGATCATGTCCTGCGTACCGCGGGGTTTCTGGGGTGCCTTGCTCATGGGCGCGGGCATAAGCGACGGCGACGTTGAGTGCAACGGCCACCCCCTTCCCCACCGCCATGGCTTTCGCTAACGAGCGGCCATGCGCACACTCCTCCTCCTCGCTTCCGCCCTCATCGCCGCTCCGGCCCTCGCCCAGCGGTCCATGCCGCAACCGCTGCCGATCGTGGATGCCATTCCGGCCGCTCGGGATACCCCCTTCCCCGGCACGCTGCGCCTGCACGTGGACACGACAGACACGCTGCACGGCGTGTTCAAGGTGGAGGAGACCATCCCCGTGCCACCGGACATCGCCGGCAAGAAAATGGCGCTGCTGTTCCCGAAATGGCTGCCCGGCAAGCACGCGCCGCGCGGTGAGATTGAGAAGCTGGCCGGCCTCGAAATCCGTGCAAATGGCCAGGTGCTGAATTGGAAGCGTGATCCGATCGACGTGTTCGCCTTCTGGGTGGACGTGCCGGCAGGCGCCACCGCGCTCGATGTGCGTTTTCAGTTTCTTTCCGCCACCGATGGCCCGCAGGGCCGCATCGTGGTGACGCAGGACATGATGAACCTGCAGCCCAACAGTGTCTCGCTCTACCCGGCGGGCTGGTTCACGCGCCAGATCCCGGTGTCGCTCTCCGTCACCTGGCCGCAGGGTTGGCAGGCCGGCAGCGCCATGCGGGAAGCCAGCCGTGACGGCAGCCGCGTTTCCTACCAGACGGTGGATTATGAAACGCTGGTGGACAGCCCGTTCTTCGCCGGCCGCCACTTCGCCAAATGGGATCTGGGCAGCAACGTCACGCTCAACGTGGTCGCCGATGATGCGCGCTTCCTGAAGGCCAATGACGAACAGATCGGCAAGCACAAGGCGCTCGTCACCCAGGCGATGAAGCTGTTCGGCACCCGCCAGTTTGATCATTATGATCTGCTGCTGTCGCTCACCGAAAAGATGGGCGGCATCGGGCTGGAGCATCACCGCAGTTCCGAAAACGGCGTGGACACCGGCTATTTCACCGATTGGGATCGCGGCCCCGGCCGCCGCAACCTGTTGCCACACGAATTCACCCACAGCTGGAACGGCAAGCATCGCCGCGGCGCCGATCTGGTCACGCCGGATTTCCGCACGCCGATGCGCAATTCGATGCTGTGGGTGTATGAAGGGCAAACGCAATTCTGGGGCTATGTGCTACAGGCGCGTTCCGGGCTGGTGAAGGTGGAAGACACGCTTGATCAGCTCGCCACCATCGCCGCCACATTGGACAATCGCCCGGCGCGCAGCTGGCGCAGCCTGGATGATACCACCAACGATCCGATCATCACGCCGCGCGCGCCTAAGGGCTGGCTCAGCTTCCAGCGCAGCGAGGATTATTACACCGAAGGCTTGCTGATCTGGCTGGAAGCCGATGCCATCATCCGGCGGGAAAGCGGCGGCGCCCGCAGCCTCGATGATTTCGCCCGGCGCTTTTTTGGCACCGGCGACGGTGATTGGGGGGTGAAACCCTATGATTTTGCTAGCCTGGTGGCTGAACTGAACGCGGTGCAGCCCTATGATTGGGGCAGCCACCTCACCCGACGGTTGACGGAAAAGGCCGACGGCGCGCCGTTGAAGGGCCTGGAACTGGCGGGCTGGAAGCTGGTCTATACCGACAAGCCCAGTGCCGCCTTCACCGATGCCAACCGGCGCCAGGTCAATCTGCTGTTTTCCGGCGGCCTGCTGCTTGGGCTTGCCGGCAAGGTGGATCAGGTGCTGTGGAACAGCGCCGCCTATGATGCCGGCCTGGCCGTGGGGGATGTGCTGCTGGCCGTGAACGAATTGCCGTACAGCGATGATGCGCTGCGGGCCGCGGTGACGGCGGCAAAGGGCGGAGCCACGCCGATCAAACTGGTGGTGAAGACTGATGACCGCGTGCGTACGGTGGAGTGGGCATGGACGGGCGGACTGCGCTATCCGCGGCTGGAACGCATCGGGGCGGTGAAGCAGACGTCTCTGGAAATGCTGCTCAGCCCGAGAAAGTAGGTCCTAGCCCGGCGCCTTCAGCCCGACGATACAGCCGATCAACCCGGCAATCAGCAGGCCACGCACGATCGACATCGGTTCGGCATAGAAGGCCACACCGATGATGGCGGTGGCCGCCGCGCCGATACCGGCCCAAACCGCATAGGCCGTGCCCATCGGAATCTGCCGCCCGGCCAGCGCCAGCAGTCCCATGGAGGCGGTGACCGACAGCAGGAAGGCGATCAGCGCGCCGATATTGCGGCCGCCATCGATATGGCGCAGCGCCGTGGTGAAACCCGCTTCACACAAGCCGCCTGCCAGCAGTGCCACCCAGGGCCCGATTATCGCCAAATCCGTTCCTTCCGCGTCAATTGGACCGTGGACAAGAGTGTCGCAGCCCCGTAACCCGCGCCCGAGAAGAACATAGGAGGAGCCAGTCCCATGCGTATCGACGCGATTCCGATTGGCGTTGCCCCGCCGCACGATGTCAATGTTGTCATCGAATGCCCGATGGGCGGTGAACCGGTGAAATATGAGCTGGACAAGGCGAGTGGCGCGTTGTTCATCGATCGCATCCTGCACACGCCGATGCGTTATCCGTGCAACTATGGCTTCATCCCGCACACGCTGGCCGATGATGGCGATCCCATCGATGCGCTGATCGTGGCGCGCACGCCGTTCATGCCCGGCTCCATCGCCCGCGTGCGCCCGGTGGGCGTGCTGATGATGGAAGATGATGGCGGCGGCGATGCCAAGCTGATCTGCGTTTCCGTCAACAAGGTTTATCCCTACTACGACGATGTGCAGGAATATACCGATCTGCCCAAGATCGTGCTCGATCAGATCGAGCATTTCTTCAGCCACTACAAGGATCTGGAGCCGGGCAAATGGGTGAAGTGCCAAGGCTTTGAAGGCAAGGCGACGGCCGAGCGCCTGATCATGGAATCGATCGAGCGCTACAATGCCGAAAAGGAAGGCCGCCTGATGGTCGAGCACAAGGAACATCCTGGCGCACCGCGAGGCTAAACCTTGGCGCTGGGTACAAGAAAGGGCGGTCCGTTTGGGCCGCCTTTTTTGTTCGTGGTGCTACCCGGCCGCCAGCGCCGTGAGCGCGTCGCCTTCCACCCGCATCACCGTCCATTCGTCCATCAACTTCGCGCCAATGGCCTTGTAGAAGCCGATGGCCGGCGTGTTCCAATCAAGCACGCTCCATTCGAAGCGGGCATAGCCGCGCGCCACGGCCAAGCCGGCCAGATGCACGAGCAGCGCCTTGCCCAGCCCGGAACCGCGAGCGGCGGGCATCACGAACAGATCTTCGAGATAGAGGCCGGGCTTGCCCGTCCAGGTCGAAAAATTGTTGAAGAACAGCGCCATGCCCACCGGCAACCCATCCTGCTCGGCCAGCACACATTCTGCCGTCGGTCGCTCCCCGAACAGGGCGCGGGCCAGATCGTCGTGGGTCGCCTTTACCGCGTCGGGTTCTTTTTCGTAGATCGCCAGTTCGACGATCAGGCGATGGATGGCGGGGATATCGGCAAGTGCGGCAGCGCGGATCATGGCTGCCGCATTGGCGGGAGTTCAGGCGCGGCGCAAGCCCCGCAGCCACAGGGCCAGCCCTGCGAGGCTCCACGCCAGCACCAGCGCCAGCAGCGCCTGCTGCCACTTTTCGTCAATTAACCAAACCAGCGCCGCCATCTTGACGAGGCCCACGCCCAGCCACAGACCGGCGCTGGCCAGACGGATCACAGCATCCGCCCCATCGCCTTGAACATCCACATCACGCTGAAGAACGCGAGGCTCACCGACGGCACGGCGAACAGCCAGTAACGCGAGCCCCGGTCCACCCTGTCCGGCATCCACAGCCGCTTCAGCAGCCAGGTCAGTGCCGCCGGGCCGGTGAGCCCGGCAATCCAGGTGATGCGGTCGCCATCAAAGCCGAGGCCCAACGCTTCGAGCAGCACGACCAGTGCGCCCAGGCCGAAACACCAGAGTGCGACGGCATAGCCATAGGCCACCGCCTGTTGGCGCACGGGTTCTTCCACCCGGCGCGGCCGGGGCGGGCCACCGTGCATGGTTCAGGCCGCCGCTGCTGCTGCTGCAGCGTTGATGGCGTCGATCTCGGCCGCCTTGGCTTCCACCAGCTTGACAATATGTTCCAGCATCGTCTCGCTGTCGATCACGTGATCGCTGATGCCCGAAAGGAACACGGCGTGGCGGCCGTTGCCGCCGCCGGTCAGGCCGATATCGGTTTCGCGCGCTTCGCCGGGGCCGTTGACGACGCAGCCCAGCACCGAAAGCGACAGCGGCGTTGTGATATGGGCCAGGCGCGTTTCCAGCGCTTCCACGGTGCGCACCACATCAAAACCCTGGCGGGCACATGACGGGCACGACACAATGCGCACGCCGCGGGCACGGATGCCGAGTGATTTGAGGATGTGATAGCCCACCTTCACTTCCTCCACCGGATCGGCGGAGAGCGAAACGCGGATGGTATCCCCCACGCCGGCCCACAGCAGCATGCCCATGCCAATGGAGGATTTCACTGTGCCGCCCTGCAGGCCGCCGGCTTCGGTGATGCCCAGATGCAGCGGATAATCACACACTTCGGCAAGGCCGTTATAGGCCGCGACCGCCAGGAACACGTCGCTGGCCTTCACGCTGATCTTGAACTCGTGGAAATCCTCGTCCTGCAGATATTTCATGTGCTCCAGCGCGCTTTCCACCAGCGCTTCCGGGCAGGGCTCGCCATATTTTTCGAGCAGATGCTTTTCCAGGGACCCGGCGTTCACGCCGATGCGGATGGCACAGCCATTGGCCTTGGCGGCGTTCACCACTTCGCGGATGCGTTCACGGCTGCCGATGTTGCCGGGGTTGATGCGCAGGCAGGCAGCGCCTGCATCGGCGGCTTCCAGCGCGCGCTTGTAGTGGAAATGGATGTCCGCCACGATCGGCACCTTGGCGGCGCGCGTGATGGCCCGGAACGCCGCGGTGGCTTCCTTGGTCGGGCAGCTCACCCGGATGATATCGGCGCCCACATCCTCGCAGGCGCGGATCTGATCGATCGTCGCGCCAGCGTCTTCGGTGGGGGTGTTGGTCATGGTCTGCACGGCGATCGGGGCATCCCCGCCCACCGGCACCTTGCCCACCATGATCTGCCGGCTCTTGCGGCGGGTGATGTCACGCCAGGGACGCACGCTCATGCCAATCGGCTCCTTCACTCAATCGCCCTGCCCGATAGCACAGGGATGCAGCCATGCAAGACGCGGCTTATCATCGCCGCATGACTGAACCCGCCAAACCCGTTTCCATCCAGGCTGCCACCGTTATTCTGGCCCGCGAAGGGCCGGGCGGCGTGCCCGAATATTTGCTGGTGCAACGCGGCGAACAACTCGCCTTTGCCGGCGGGGCGCTGGTGTTCCCCGGCGGCCGGGTGGATGCCGCCGATATCCACATCGCCCGCAATGAACTGCTGGCCATGGGCTTTGATGGCCTTGAAGATCTTGACGCCGCCGCCCGCATCACCTGCGCCCGCGAAGCGCTGGAGGAAACCGGCGTGCTGCTGACCGAAGGCCCCCACCCCGACGAAGCCGCGCTGGCCCATGCCCGCTCCCTGCTCGCCGCCGGGCCGGACGAGGCCGAAGCCGTGGGCTTTGCCGGCATACTGGGCGCCATGGGCCACAAGGTGGACGCCGCCCGCTTCATCCCCTTCGCCCGCTGGGAGCCGCCATCGGCTGCCGCCATCGTCCGCCGTTTCGATACGCGCTTCTATCTGGCCGATGCCGGCCGCTCTGCCAGTGCGGTGATCAGCCCCGATGGGTTCGAAGCGCAGGCGCTGCGCTGGACAACAGCGGCGCAGGCCATCGCCGATTATGAGGCCGGCACCGCCGCCATGGTGTTCCCCACCTGGTGCAACATGCACCGGCTGGCGCAATATCAAACGATGGCACACCTGTTTGAACGGGTCGGCACCCTGCCCGCCCCCTATGTGCAGCCGGCGTTCGAGACAATTGATGGCGAACCCTGGCTCACCATCCCGGAAGGCATCGATTATCCGGTCACGCGCGACCGGGTGAACAATCTGCGCCGGGAATAGCGGGGGGTTGCGCCTGCCTCAGTCGTTGATAGGGTGCCCGCTCTCATCCGGAGTTTGATCTGATGCGCCTGTTCCTTGCTTTCACCCTGCTCGCCGCCACGCCGGCCTTCGCGCAGGCAGCAGCGCCCGCTACCCCGCGCGAACGCCTGATCGCTGCCGATGCCAACAAGGACGGCAAATGGAGCAAGGAGGAATGGCTCGCTGCTGGCCGCCGCGAAATGGGCTTTGCCATGATCGATGCCGACAAGGACGGCTTCGTCACCCAGCCTGAGCTGATGGAAGGCATGAAGCGCATGCAGGCAATGGGGATGAGCCCGCCGCCGCAGGATTGAGGCACGCCCCCTCAGGGCCGCAACCCCCGTCCCTTCGCCCTCGGCTTCAACGCCCGCTGCGCCATGTTGGCAAACCGGCACAGTTCCGCTCGCGTGGTCCGCGGATCAATGATCGCCTCCACGCCGAACTTCTCCGCCGTGCGGAACGGCGATCGCACCTGTTCCAGCCGCGCCTTGATCTCGGCAAGCTTTGCCGCCGGATCATCCGCGGCTTCCAGATCGGCGCGGTAGGCTGCCTCCAACCCGCCCGCGATTGGCAGCGAACCCCAATCGCCCGACGGCCATGCCATGCGCCAGCGGAAACGGTCCGCCGGTGCGTGGCCGCTGCCCGCCATGCCATAGGCCTTGCGCATCACCACGCAGGCCCAGGGTACGGATGATTGATATATGGCGGCTAAGGCCCTGGAACCCCAGCGAATTGTCGCCTCCTCCTCCGCCCGGCGCCCAATCAGGAAGCCAGGATTATCAACCAGCTGGATGATCGGCAAATGGAAGGTATCGGCCAGATCCACCATGCGTTCGACCTTGCGTGCGGTCGCCGCCGTCCACAGCCCACCAAGGCTTTCCGGGTTCGACGCGACAATCGCCACTGGCCAGCCATCCAACCGGGCCAGCCCCGTCACCACGCCGGTGCCCCACTCCCGCCCGATCTCGAACCAAGACCCCTTGTCCACCACGGCTTCCACGATCGGCCGCACCGGATACAGCCGGCGCGGATCACGCGGCACCGCATCGATCAGCCATTCCTCGGCACGGTCCGCCGGATCGCGGTTAACGGCGCGCGCGGGCAGTTCCTCCACCGAGGACGGCAGGTAAGACAGGAACCAGCGCGTGCGGGCATAGGCCTCCGCCTCGCTCGCCACCCGATCATCCACGGCGCCATTGGCGGCATGGATAGCCGCGCCGCCCAGTTCCTCCTTGGTGCGATGCTCACCCGCAGCCGCCACCACCGGCGGGCCCGCGACGAACATCTGCGCTAGGCCATCCACCAGCAGCGAATAATGTGCCATCACCATCCGCCCGGCACCCAGCCCGGCCACCGGCCCCAGCCCCAGCGCGACCACCGGCACTTGGGAAAGGTTGGCGGTCATCAGCTCCCAACCCGGGATCTCGGGGATATAGGTGTAACCGGCGCTTTCCAGCGTGCGCACACTGCCGCCGCCGCCGGTGCCTTCGATCATGCGGATCAGCGGCAGGCAATATTCGCTGGCCAGTTGTTCCGCCGCGATCAGCTTGCGGTGCAGGCTGGCATCGGCCGCACCGCCGCGCACGGTGAAATCATCGGCGGTCGCCACCACCGGCCGGCCATCAATCGTCGCGTTGCCAAACAGGAAATTGGCCGGCTGAAACCCGGTCATCTCGCCGGCCTCATCATAACGGGCAAAACCAGCCAACTCGCCCACCTCGTGGAAGCTGCCGGGATCGACCAGCGCCGCCAGCCGTTCGCGCACGTTCAACTTGCCCTGGTCGCGTTGGCGCGTGAGTTTCTCAGGCCCGCCCATGCCATGCGCGGCAATGCGGCGGCGGCCCAGCTCATCAATCTCTGATTCCCAGCCCATCAGCCTATCAAGCCCCATCTCAATCATTGATAAGTCACCATCGTGGCAGGCCTTACCAACGGCGAAAAGCCCATGTTTGGAGAGGATGTCCCGTCCTGGGTCGATCCGGGGTGATTCGCCGCTGATCGGGATTCGCTGGGCTTGGGCAGAGGGTTTGACTCGTAAATTCAACAAGCCTTGCCAAACCATTGCAAAATGATTTAGATCACGTTGATTTTGATGCCCATTCGGGATCAAAGCGTGTGTTTTGCCTTGTTTCCCTTTGGGGAAAGGCTCATAAATCAGATTGGTTTCTAGCGTCGCATGGGGTCGCGGCTATGTTCAGTGGTCGAATTTACAAGAATAACGGGGGTGCGGGCGTGGCAACGCTTGACTTTGCCGCCTTCCCGTCACTGTGTTCTATTGTGGCAACACGGCAAGACTCTGATGGCCCGCGCAACCCGCGTGTGACGCTGCTGACCGAGGCGGAGCGCGACTGCCTGCGCCTCGTTTTCCAACACATGACCAGCAAGGACATCGCGCGCCAGCTCGGTGTGTCGCCGCATACCGTTGATATGCGGCTGCGCCAGGCCATACGCAAGCTCGAGGTCACCAACCGGATCGAGGCGGCCCGCGCCCTTGTTCACACCGAGATTCTCCTCGGTATCGCCCAGCCTGTTGCTGATAACGCGACCGGCGATGCGTATCAGGAATTGATATACCAAGCTTCGGAGATTGCTGACGACGCGAAATCAGCGACGATTGGGGCACCGGCTTCTCAGGAACCGGGTGCAGCCTCCAATCGTTCCAGCGACCCCAATCAGCTTGAACATGGATCCCTCGCAAGGACGCTGCATCCAGATCTTGGCAAGCTGGATGTTGGTCCATCAGGTGGCTCCCTCGCCCAACCAGTTGCACCATCAGGCAATATCGCTTCGGCGAAGCTTGCAACGGATTGGCCGGGCATTGCAGCCCCCGACCCTGGCATTGGTGCCCGGCTATTCCACACCACACCGTTTCACCAGACACGGCCGTGGGGTCAGAAGAATGATCTCGGGATCGGCCAAAGGCTTGGCTGGATCATGGGGATCGCCATGGCCTCTGCGCTCAGCTTCGGCGGCATTCTCGCTGCCCTGGCTGCACTGAAGACACTCGTTTAGAACTTCCGGAACCAGTTGCGTGGCGTCCGGAAGGGCGTCTAACCAACTGGCTGCGCGTATCAGCCGCAAGTTCTTTTCTCAAAAAGGATTGTGCTATGCTGAAAGAACGTCGTCTCGCCGCGAACAAAGTTGCTGAGCAGCTGTTCGCCGCTGAAGCCGCCATCAATGCCGCTGTGTCGGCTGTGGCCCAACTCACCGCCGTGATGCCGATGGCCGCCCAGGAAGCCAATCTGGCTGCCTGCATCGGTCAGGACGCCCTGATGGGCGCCATGGAAACCTGCCAGCAGCTGGTTCAGGCCCGTTCGCGCATCATCGCCACCCACGCCGCCCTGCGCGCCGCGCAGACCCAGATCGGCCTGGATGCCGTGAACTTCATGGGCAACTGCCCGCCTGAAGAAGCCCGCCTCGACGAAACGGTCGCTCCGCGCCGCCACCTCACGGTCGCCGCCTGAGAACGGCATGATCTGGGCGCAAGCCCTTTTCAGCTGAAACTTGGTTGATGGCGCTGATGCGCCGGAGACCGCTTCTCGTCTGGAGTATGGACGATGTTTCTTGAAATTATCGCTGTCGTCACCGTTGTCGCCGCGGCCCTGTTGGCCTTCGGTTTCGGCGGCCGTGACGAACAATTGGCCGCGATCGGCTTCCTGGCAACCACGCTCGCCACCCGCATGATCACCGCCGAATACACCCATGTCGAATATGGCGTGCTGGCCGTGGACTTTGGTCTGCTGCTTGGCCTGCTGGCCTTGGCGCTCACCAGTGATCGTTTCTGGCCGATGTATGCCACGGCGTTCCAGTTGGTTGGCCTGTTGGTCCACATCGGCAGCCTCACCTCTGCTGGTGGTGGCATGGCCTGGGCTTATGCGGTTGGCCTGATCTTCTGGTCCTATGCGGTGATCGCCGCGCTGCTCGCCGGAACGTGGCTGGAAGGCCGCAACCGACGGTTGGCAGGGCTGTAAGCCACTGTTCTTTGTTCGCTCTATCAACTTCTGGTAGAGCTTCGCATGGCACGGCCACCCCCGGCTTGATCGGGGGTGGCTCTGCCGCGTTTCGCGGTGATCTGCCCCGCGACAGCGCCGCCCTTGCCCTTCCTGCCTGCGCCTCGTAACCCCGGATCAAGCCGGCTTGCACGGCCTGAACAAATGTGGAACATACGGGCTCATGCTGAACCATATCCAGGTGCGCGGCGCGCGGGAGCATAATCTCAAGGGCGTCGACGTCGATCTGCCCAAGAACGCGCTCACCGTGATCACCGGGCTGTCCGGATCCGGCAAGTCCAGCCTCGCCTTTGATACCATCTATGCCGAAGGCCAGCGACGCTATGTGGAGTCGCTTTCCGCCTACGCCCGCCAGTTCCTGGAGATGATGTCCAAGCCGGACGTGGACCATATCGAGGGCCTGTCCCCGGCGATCAGCATCGAGCAGAAGACAACGAGCAAGAACCCGCGCTCCACCGTCGCCACCGTTACCGAAATCTATGATTACATGCGCCTGCTGTGGGCGCGGGTCGGCATCCCCTATTCGCCCGCAACCGGCCTGCCGATCACGGCGCAAACCGTCAGCCAGATGGTTGATCGCGTCATGGCGCTGCCGGAAAACACCCGCCTCTATTTGCTCGCCCCCATCGTGCGCGGCCGCAAGGGCGAGTATCGAAAGGAACTGGCGCAGCTGCAGAAAGACGGCTTCACTCGCGTGAAGATCGACGGCGAGTTCTACGCCATCGAGGAAGCCCCGGCGCTCGACAAGAAATACAAGCACGACATCGACGTGGTGGTCGACCGGTTGGCGGTGAAGGAAGGCCTCCAATCCCGCCTCGCCGAAAGCTTCGAAACCTCATTGAAACTGGCTGAAGGCCTCGCCTTCGTTGAACTGGCAGACGCGCCGGCCGATGCACCGGAACAGGAACGCCGCATCCTTTTCTCCGAAAAATTCGCCTGCCCGGTGTCCGGCTTCACCATCTCCGAAATCGAACCGCGGCTGTTCTCCTTCAACGCCCCGCAAGGCGCCTGCCCGGCCTGCGATGGTCTTGGCGAAAAACAGCATTTCGATCCTGATCTCATCGTCCCCAACCACGCGCTCACGCTGGAAAAGGGCGCCGTCGCGCCGTGGGCCAAATCCAACCCGCCCTCGCCCTATTATCTGCAAGTGCTGGCCAGCATCGGCCGCGCCTATGGCTTCACCCTGAAAAGCAAATGGTCCGATCTGTCGGATGAAGCCGCCCGCGCCGTGCTCTATGGCACCAGCAGCCGCGCCATCCCGCTGCGTTTTGAAGACGGCCGCAAGGCCTATGAGGTGGTCAAAACCTTCGAAGGCGTCGTCCGCAACCTTGAAAAGCGCCTCAACACCGAAAGCACCATGATCCGCGAGGAACTGGAGCGCTACCAGTCCCCCTCCCCCTGCGAAGTCTGCCACGGCGATCGCCTCCGCCCCGAAGCGCTCTCCGTCAAGATCGCTGGCGAAACCATCTCCACCGCCGTCCGTCGCCCCGTCGGCCAGGCGCTTCGCTGGGCGCGCGGCGTCGCCGATCATCTCACGCCCAAACAACGCGCCATCGGCGATCGCATCCTCAAGGAAATCACCGAGCGCCTCGGCTTTCTTGACAATGTCGGCCTCGATTATCTCAACCTCGATCGCAAATCCGGTACGCTTTCGGGCGGCGAATCCCAGCGCATCCGCCTCGCCTCGCAGATCGGCTCCGGCCTGTCGGGCGTGCTCTATGTGCTCGATGAACCGTCCATCGGCCTGCACCAGCGCGACAATGATCGCCTGCTCACCACGCTGAAACGCCTGCGCGATCTCGGCAACACCGTGCTGGTGGTGGAACATGATGAAGACGCGATCCGCCTGGCCGATTATGTGGTCGATATGGGCCCCGGCGCCGGCGTCCACGGCGGCGAAGTCGTCGCGGCCGGCAGCCTGCAGGATATCCTCGACAGCCCCACCAGCATCACCGGCGCCTATCTGTCAGGCCGCCGCTCCATCCCCGTCCCGGCCAAGCGCCGCAAGGGATCGGGCAAGAAACTCACCATCAAAAACGCCCGCGGCAACAATCTGCAAGGCGTCACCGCCAGCATCCCGCTCGGCACCTTCACCTGCATCACCGGCGTTTCGGGCAGCGGCAAATCCACCTTCACCATCGATACGCTCTACAACGCCGCCGCCCGCGAACTGAACGGCGCCCGGCTGCTCGCCGCCCCGCACGATGGCCTCAATGGGTTGAACCACCTCGACAAGGTGATCGACATCGATCAATCCCCCATCGGCCGCACCCCGCGCTCCAACCCCGCGACCTATACCGGCTGCTTCACCAACATCCGCGATTGGTTCGCCGGCCTGCCGGAATCGCTGGCCCGCGGCTACAAGCCCGGCCGCTTCAGCTTCAACGTCAAGGGCGGCCGCTGCGAAGCCTGCTCGGGCGACGGCCTGATCAAGATCGAAATGCACTTCCTGCCCGATGTCTATGTCACCTGCGACGTCTGCCACGGCCATCGCTACAACCGCGAAACTCTGGAAGTGAAATTCAAGGGCAAATCCATCGCCGACGTGCTGGACATGACCATCGAAGACGGCGTTGAATTCTTCAAGGCCGTGCCCCCGATCCGCGAAAAACTCGCCATGCTGCTCGAAGTCGGCCTCGGCTACGTCAAGATCGGCCAGCAGGCCACCACCCTCTCCGGCGGCGAAGCCCAACGCGTCAAACTCGCCAAGGAACTCTCCCGCCGCGCCACCGGCAACACGCTCTACATCCTCGATGAACCCACCACCGGCCTCCACTTCGAAGACGTCCGCAAACTCCTCGAGGTCCTCCACACCCTTGTGGAACAAGGCAACAGCGTCGTCGTGATCGAACACAATCTGGACGTGATCAAAACCGCCGACCACATCATTGATCTCGGCCCCGACGGAGGCGACAAGGGCGGCCATATCGTGGTGGCCGGCACGCCCGAAACAGTGGCCGCGTGCGAGGCGAGCTGGACTGGCAGATATCTCGCCCCGCTGCTCGCCGCATCCCCGCGGGCCGTGGGGGAAGAAACCGCCGCGCCCGTAAAGCGCGCGCGCAAGGCGAAGGTTTGAAGCCTCAGCGTGCCCGCAGTCGCGGAATGACAAATATGGCCAGCAGCAACAACCACAGGGCGACCCCCAGGTGAAACAGGTGCCAGGCCAACCCCGGATGCGCTGCGCGCAACGGATCCGTCGCGAGCCGCCCGATCAGCAGCACGGTAAAGCTGGCGGCAACCAGCCGCGCCTTTCCGTCGGCGACACGATAGGCCAGCCATGACCCCACCAGGGTGAGCGCCAAAAAGGTCGGCACCATCGCGCCCGGGATGAGCACGGCCAATATGCCCGCCGCTCCGCCCAGAACTGGCGCCAACCAGCGGGCTCGGCCGGCCATCACGCCGATCATGCAGCCGAGCCCGAACACCGCGCCGGCTCGCGACAGGAACTGGTGAAACAACTCGAAGTCGCCCGCCAGGCCAGCACTGATCCTTATGGTGCCCACCAGGGCCGCGAGCATGAAGGGCGCGATCCCCACCGCCCACCAGGCGTTGATCCGCGCCGTTCGGGCCATGGCAAATGCGCCGGCCGCCACCACCACCGCTTCGGTCACGGCGAAATGCTGAGGCAGCAGCGCACTCATTCGGCGGGCACCGCGCTGCCGCTCGCCCGGCGGCGGGCGTCAGGGGCAAAGCCCGCCGCGGCCCGGATGGATTGGGTCGTCTCGCGCGCCCCATCATGGCTCCAACCCGGCGGCGCAAACACATAGGCCAGCCGCTGCCACCAGCGCAGATCACTCTGGCTGGCGTCACGGGCAATGCCAACATATTCGTGCGTCAGCACAGTCACCGGGTTGAGCGTGTCCAGCTGCTTGACCAGGCCATAAACGGGCGGATCATCGGTGCGCTCGGCCTCGAACGTGCCGAACAACCTGTCCCAGATGATCAGCGTGCCGGCATAATTCGCATCGAGATAGCGCGGGTTGGTGCCGTGGTGCACGCGGTGGTGCGATGGCGTGTTGAAAATCGCTTCATACCAGCGCGGCATCCTGTCGATCGTTTCGGTGTGCAGGAAGAATTGGTACGTCGCATTCAGCACCCCGCAGAAAGTGACCATGATCGGATCGAAGCCAACCAGCACCAGCGGGATCTTGAGCATCATCGTGCCGGTGAAATGCTTGGTCCATGATTGGCGCAAGGCAATCGGCAGATTATAATTCTGGCTGGAATGGTGGACAACATGCATCGCCCACACCCAGCGCACCCGGTGGGCGATCCGGTGGTGCACATAAAAGCGCAGATCATCCAGCACGAAACACAGCAGGAAGGTCGCCCAGGTTACCGGGATGGTGGCGATCTGGAAGGGTTCCACCGCCGCCAGCGCGCCCAGGGTGATGAACGCGGTCGCCGCATTGGCCGGCTCGCTCAAAAAGCCCATCGCGATGCTCACCCCGCTGTCTTTCAGCGGGGTCTTGCCCCTGCGGTGGAACAGCCGGATGGCGATCTGTTCAACCGCAATCATCGCCAGAAACGCCAGCGCGGAAAACTGGATGATGTTGGAACGCACGAACTCCATCGCGGTCATCTAACTCTCCCCCCAAAGCACGCTCTCTGGTTAGGTGGTCCGGTTGTGGACAACAATTGAGTTATTCTGCCCCATTATGTAGGCAATGGAACATGTCGCTCGATCTCGTCCTGATCCGCCGGTTCGAAGCCGTCGCCCGCCTCGGCAGCTTTTCCGCCGCGGCCGACGAAGTTGGCGTCACCCATTCAGCGATGACCAAGAGCATCCGGACGCTCGAAGAACTGTGGGGTGTCCGCCTGTTCGAACGCACAACGCGATCCGTGGTGCCAACAGCGGCCGGCCGGCGCCTGATCGAACTGGCGCCCGAACTGCTCACCCATGCCGAAGAAAGCAAGGCCCGCGTGCTGGCCGCCGGCCGCCGCCTGTCGATCGTGTGCGGCCCGGCCATCCTTGAAAGCTTCATCCCCGCCGCGCTCTCCGCCTTCGCCCATTATCACAAGGGCATCGGCGTGGACGTGGAATATCTGCCGCCCGATATGGCCGTCCAACGCCTGCAACAACGCCGCGCGCAACTGCTGCTCTATCATTCGGGCTCGCTCGCGGCCTTTGCCGGCCGGCGCGACCTCAAAATTCAACCGGTGATCGAAGAACCCTATCATCTCCTGTGCGGGCCCACCCACCCCGCGGCAACCAACCGCGATGCAGACGCGCTGCTTCAGCATGATTGGGCCATCGCCGGCTTCGATCCAGGCTTTGCCGCCAATCTGGCCCCCGATCGGCGCGAAGCCCTGCAACGCTCCGGCTTTCCGCGCTTTCGCCTGTCGAGCCAGAAAGCCTGTGTAGACCTGGCGCGGCACGGCCTGATCGTCACAATGGCACCCCGCTCCGGCGCGCTGAAGGCCTGCACGGAAGGCGGCCTGATCTCCTATGAAGTGCCCGGCATCGCCCCCTTCACCCTCGCCGCCATGACACTGGCCGATGTGCCTGATCAGGCAGCCACCGATTTCATCGAAATCGTGTCAGGCAACAAATGACGCGCAAGATCCGGCAGGATTGAAACCGGGTCCACTGGTTCCAGCTGAAGCGATCGCCATGGCCAGGCCCCGACGGCGTCAGCGGCGGATGAAGTCGCCGCACCGGTGAAGCGGTCTGACCTGACCCCCTGATTTCATCCAGCGGGGATTAGAGCCGGGCGGTTGTTGTTGCGCATGGGCGCGGTGGAAGCAATGGCCTGTGGAGCGGAGCCCGAAGGGCGCAGCGGAACAGGCCATTGCTTA
>Ga0214921_10000382_pt1 | contig 84474 bp, 119 predicted proteins | sample LL1505_MetaG_FD_177992 | JGI IMG/M metagenome (GOLD analysis project Ga0214921, IMG submission 177992) | Freshwater microbial communities from Lake Lanier, Atlanta, Georgia, United States - LL-1505 | ecosystem: Environmental > Aquatic > Freshwater > Lake | place: USA: Georgia | collected... | reverse complement strand
ATAAAAAACGAGCAGGTGTTGCTCCGTGCGATGGATCTAGTCAAAGTTTCAATAATGGATGCAATATTGCCACGGATCCAAAAGTAACTCGGCCTAAGATACGCAACTCTCAGGGAAAATTTGCAGCTGGTCCCTCTCCTCGACGAAAATAAAAATATTGCATTGCACAATAGAATTGTGTATAATACATAAATAGCCGTGTAGTTTACGGCTACCACACAGACTCAAGGAGAAAAACAATGGATACTACCATTACCACTGTTTCTAGGATCGGATTTTGGATTATAACTTCAATGACCGCTCTTACAACTGTTATTTTTATTTTTACGGTTCTTTGATGTATCGGGGGCAACACGCCCCCATACATTTAATTCTCTCGAACTAACAGGCAATAAATATGTAAAACTGTTAAAACGAGAACCCAATGACTTCCACTTTATCAACGACAACTGCACTATCCACTGGCACAGCCCTTGTATTGCCTAAAATAAATCCGCTAGAATGCGGAGGCGATATGATGAAACAAATCGAGCAGTACATGACCAGCCTAGGAGATTCTCTGGGGCAAATAAATCATCAAATGTCGATGCTTAAAAATCCATTTAAAGCTGTATCGACTGCATCTAATAGTACCGCTACGATATATAGTATCGAAACATCTATAGTTAATAATCCAATGATCCAAACACTATTGGACTCTGTTGATGAAATTGAAAAACAATTTAATAAGATTTTGGACTTACTGACAACAGATCCAACTCCTAAAATTAAAAATTTCGCTCAGAAGATGAGGTATAGAGCAAGAGAATTAACAAACGATATTGATGTTTTTTTTCAAAAAAAGATAATTGAGGCAGCGGCTAGTTTGCTCCAATTTTTAGGAATACCTAATCCTCTTAATTTGCCTATACCCATTCTAGGTGCAGCCGAAATTCCAGATGAGAAGGGAAATCTAGTATCATACCAGCCAAAAATCATAGATTTGTTTAGTAAAAAAGGCAAATTGAAAATTAAAGCGGTAATTGCTGCAAACTATGAAAAACTCAAAACATTCTTTACCGGTGATCCACAAATTGACGCATACACTGGTGAATGGACTTTAAATTCTCCTGAACACGCCGCCGAAGAAATTTGGCACAAGATTCAAGAAAAAGTCAATGAATTCCTAAACAACTTTATTATTTCATTGATTAACACCTTGTACGATATTCTTTCCAAGATTCCAGGCCTGGGTTTGTTAGTTGCATTCGTAGATCCTACAAAAGGTTTTGAAGAAAATTTAAAATTAATCTATGAAAAAGCAAAAAAGAAATTTAAAGAAATTGGTGATAAAATCAAGAATGCTAAAATTACCAAGGACGATACTAAGAAATTAACCAAAGAAGCAGAAGCTGCACTTGCGAAAGAAGCACGAGCAATATTTGAGGGATTTATTAACAGTATTTTGAATTTTCCTCTGCCACTATTTGGATCGGTGGGGAAACTTCTTGATATTGACATTGAAAAAGAACTGAAAAGATTAAAAACATTTAATTTAGAAACGACAATGGCAAAAGCCAAAGCAGGATTTAAAAATCTTATTGAAAAAATAAAGAGATTTTTTGCAACTGGATGGATAAAAGTCATGTATGATCTTATAATGAAATTGCCTGGTGTCATCCTTGAACAGTTTCCTATTTTAGGAAAGATTATCACATGGGTAGAAACTATAATTGATATAATAACCGGTAAAGTGGATGCATGTCAGGTTATCAAGATTTTATTACCAGATCTTTTTGCGCTAGACAAGATAATTACAGCAGTTATTCCTCGTGAAATTCCTATAAAGTTTACAGAACATGGCTATTTACCTCCTGATGTAATTTAGCTGTAGACAGCGAGTGTATTTCCGCATATAATAATCACGAAAACAACACACAGTTAGGATTATACAATGACTTACTACATGAAGAGCGGCAATACATTTCGAGTTTCCTCAAAGGAAGCAATGGACCTTCACGAAACACTTCCGGTTGGCAACTACACTGTTAACCAGGATATGATGGGCAATCTTTTCCTTCAGCAAATTGAATCTTTTACAATTGGTACAAAGCTCTACGGCGATACCACTCGCCACACTGGTCGAATTTTTTCAACCTTCATGGATCGTGATGTAAGTACTGGTGTACTTCTTAACGGTGAAAAGGGTTCGGGCAAGAGTCTACTTGCTAAGAATCTTTCTGTTACTGCTGCCGAAGCTGGTGTTCCAACCATTGTTATCAATCAGCCCTGGGTTGGTGATAAGTTCAATACTCTAATCCAGAGCATTGAGCAGCCTTGTATTGTACTATTTGACGAGTTCGAAAAGGTCTATGACGAGGACAGCCAGGAGCAGATGCTTACACTGCTTGATGGTGTGTTTCCCAGCAAGAAGCTGTTCATCCTGACCTGCAACGACAAGTGGCGTATTGATAAGCATATGCGTAACCGCCCGGGCCGTATCTTCTACATGCTGGACTTCAAGGGCCTTGACGCTGACTTTATTCGTGAATACTGTGAAGATCGTCTTGATGCCAAGGAGTACATTGAGCGCATTGTTCAGATCACTGGCACATTCTCTGCTTTCAACTTTGACATGCTCAAGGCACTTGTTGAAGAAATGAACCGTTATAACGAGCCGCCGCAGGAAGCTATGAAGATGCTGAACGCCAAGCCTGAGTACAGCGAAGAGTGCAAGTACAAGGTACACCTGCATGTTGATGGCAAACTCGTCGAGCAGGAAGATGTCAGTGACGAAGAATGGCGAGGCAACCCGCTTAACAAGCAGGTTTGCATTAGCTACAAGATCTGGGAAAAGGACGAAAACGGCGACGAGGAATATGATTGGCGACAGGCTCGTTTTGCTACCACTGACCTCAAGAAGATCGAAAACGACGGCACTCGCTTCATGTTTGAGAACGAGCGTGGCATTCAAGCTATGCTGGTCAAGGTTAAGGAAAAATCATATAATGTTTGGGACGCCCTCTGAGTAAATAAATAAAAGATAGTCCGGCCATGGGATCCGAAAGGACCACACTCGGTATAGCTAGAATTTACTAGTGAATCTGATAGACGTATCAGGCTACGGGCATCCCGGGGTGATAAGCCCCACTTTTAAAGGAAATGAAAATGTCATAGATTGCAGAAGATAAGAATATAGTATACACCTTCGTTCGCGAAGATCTCCCAATTGAACAACAAATTGTCCAGGCTGCGCACTCTGCGCTTGAAGCAGGACGAGATTTAGGTAAGCCTAAGTCCACAAGTCACCTTATTCTAATAGGTGTCAAATCAGAAAACTCACTGAACAAGATTTCGGAAGAGTTAGTCCAGTTAAACATCAAACATCATAAGTTCTTTGAACCTGACAATGATCGAGGCTATACTAGCTTGACTACCGAACCGTTGTAGGACAGACATCCTTATTTTTTCAAGTACAGTCTGTATAAATTCCGACCACAAAAAGCATTCAGCGTTTTAGACGAACAGTTCAATTAAGGAGAAATATCATGAACGAATTTAATTTTAATAACCGCGAAACTTATCTTACCTTCCGTGTAGCATGGAAGAAGGAATACAACGAACTATCCCAGGAAATCCGAAATCTTAAGGCCAAGTGGACCGCAGAGATTCGCAGCGGCCGAGGTGGAACTACCATCTACTCACTTATTCGCAAGCGTCGAGAAGCTAATGCTATGATGCAGCTACTTGCAGAAGCTAAGATAGAAGCTGCTTGTCAATGGGCTGCTAGTCGCGAAGGAGTAGTAGCATGATTGAGAAAGTTTGTAAGAATCTTGTGTTCCATTTTAACAAGAAACATCTTGAGAATGAGACAATTCCTATGTGGGTCATCAAGGCTCATGGTGAAACTCATTATGTTAATCATGTCACTGCAAAAATTCCTTGGTCAACAAAAGAAACACCTGAAAGTGATCATACCAAAGGTAGCATCAAGTTTAAGCGATGTTTGCTGCGCATAGATGCAGATAACTGCGCAGAGATCCTAGAGGAAGACAATGTCCAGAATGAAGATTAAAGTTCCATTGAAACATTTTCATGAGGTGAATAGAACCATAAAATCATCTGGAGTAAAATTTCTTCCATTCAGAAAATATGGCGCGGTTTATCATATGGAATTTGAACCTGAGGATCATTCGTTGACCACATTTTTGTTGTTAAAGTATGACAGTATTAAGGTTTTATATTGACGTTAATATTATAAACTACTATAATAAATAACATGTAGAGGACACACTCTAACATAATAAGGAATATAAAATGCAAATTAGTGAAAAAATAACTACTATTAATGAAAATCTGCACATCGCCATGTTTGATAACGGTTTTCTCCTTGAGGCCAGTGGTAAAAATAGCGATAACGAATATGCTAGCACAAAGATCATAGTGAGCACTGTTGATGATCTTGTTACTCTTGTTCGTGAAGCAGCCTCGATGACTAGAACATCATAATGTAAATTTAAATTAACTTAAATTTGCTGCTCTCAGACAACTGACCTGTACATAGTATAATTTGGCTTTTGATAAAATACCAATTTTTAAGAAGCCAAATTATCAACCTATTTTTTCAGTATTTTCTAACTTGATTTTATCTATTGACTATCTAATGAAAAACTCATATAATTAAGCCTCAATAGAAGGAATAGTAATATGCCAAGACACCTTATGTTTGACCTTGAAACGATGTCAACTGATCCTAGAGCGACTATTTTGACGCTAGGTGCAGTTAAGTTTGATCCATTCACTGATGAATTTTTTGATGAAATGTACATTCGAATTGATATCGAAGAGCAGGAAAAGTTAGGAAGAGAAATTGATCCCAACACCTTGGAGTGGTGGAGTAAGCAAGATCCTGAAATTATGTTGGAAGCATTCAGTGATGATGATCGAATTTCACTGAATGAAGCAATGGACCAGTTTCATAAATTTGCATGGGGATGTGATAAAGTATGGTCACATGGAGCAGTATTTGATATTGTTATTATCGAAGACCTTCTGCGCCAGATGGGACGAACTGAACCTTGGAAATTCTGGGACTGTCGAGATACACGAACCTTATTTGATCTCGCTAACCCAGACATGCCACAATCCGCAAAGCACAATGCATTAGAAGACGCAAAGCGGCAGGCAATTGGTGTACAAAATGTAATGCGTAAACTAGGGCGTTCTCGAATCTAATGGATAAGTCTTGGAAATCTGTCAAGATGCCCATGCGTAAATGGTATATTCTTTATACACAACTTGATATCGATTATCCCAAGGTATTAAAGTTTAGAGAACGCACCAAGAACGTCTTAGGATTTACTACACGAGAACAACATTATCGCGATCCTAGAGGTAAAAATTATGAACATCGTATGTGTTTGGATTTTTTTAATGAACCAAAACGTACAATGTTCTTACTAAAATACGGCGATTATTTAACGGATTGACTTTACTACGGGAAAAACGCAAGATTTTTAAAGTTTTTGCTGTTTTTCCCAGTCTTCTACACTACCTGGATACCTAAGAGCCCATACGGCAACAAGCATCATAGCTATGCCTAATCCTAATACGGCTTTCCAATTGTGAGTAGTGAACCATAATATAACCAAACTTGAATCCATGGTAAGTACCATTGCCCATTTTGCTTTAGTAGGGAAAATTCTCTTTTCTTTCCAATTGAGCAGAAAAGGTCCAAATAGCCTATGATTCATAATCCAATTGTGCCAACGGTCACTGCTCTTACTAAAGCAGAATGCTGCACCTACTGTGGGAGTGGACCAGGGAATACCAGGAGTGATGAGTCCGATATAGGCTACACCCAAGAGAACGATACCTAGAGTGAACCACATTGCTTTTTTGAATTTGATCATTGCATTGTATTTATAGAATTGACATTAACATGATTTTATTATATAATGTAGCATAGTAAATTTAAATCATCTCTTAGGACGTAAAATGAAAATTAATCTTGTATCAGACCTGCATATCAATGTGCGAGATATAGAACTACCTGGCGGCGATGTATTAATCATCGCCGGCGACTGTATGGAAGCAGGTCACCTTCGTCTAGCAGAAAACGCAGGCAAGAATGTGTTTATGGCTGATCGATATCGAAGATTTGCATCAGAGGAAATGACAAAATATCGTAAGGTAGTATATATCATGGGTAATCATGAGCATTATCACAATACGTTTGAAACTACCTATAAGTGGATTTCTAAAATTCTTCCTGATAATGTCCATTTTCTTGACAACGATAATGTGCAAATTGATGATGTATATTTCTGGGGAGGAACGATGTGGACTGATATGCATCGTCGTTGTCCAATTACCACTACACAGGTAGGCATGATGATGAATGATTTTCATTTAATTCGTTATGAGGATTCTAAGCGTGTGAACAATTATTGGACAAATAAATTCACTCCACGTTGTGCAATTCAGGAAAATACTTTTGCTGTTCAACAGTTGAGTAACTTTCTTGCTGATCACCGAGACGACAAGGTGGTTGTAGTTAGCCATCATGCTCCTACTCCCCAAAGTGTTAATGAAAAGTATCTCTCTGAGTATTATCTAAATGGTGGCTATCATAATCACCTCGAGGATCTTATCATGGACAACCCTCAAATCAAAGCCTGGACCCACGGTCATATGCACGATCCCGTAGATTACATGGTAGGCGAAACCCGGGTTCTTTGCAATCCCAGAGGTTATGCTGGCCACGAGCAACGAGCCGAAGAATTTGATCCAGGATTCTTTTTTGAAATATAATGGATTTTATTTTGGAGTAGAATATCATGTTGTGGAACTTAATTTGTGGCTCGACAACAGTGTAATGACTTGGTTAAAAAACAACTTCGGTGATGGCAAAGACGGCCGATGGTTATACCGTCATCCGAGGTTGTATTTTAAAAACTCTAAAGATCATATATTTTTTACTTTGAGATGGTCATGAATATTCAGAATCTAAAAGATCGTTGGAAGGGTTGGAAAGAAAAACGTTTTCTTGAAAACTACGGCTGCAAGACCTGGCGCGAATATGAAATCAAGTATGATTCCGACTACAATCCCCGCGGCAATAGATTAAAGAAAGATCAATATCACGGCTACTCTCACATTTATATAATGGATCGTATACCAGATTCATTCCAGGCATGGGATTATCATTTTACAGTAGCAGAAATTGCTAAATGGTGTGAAAGTAATTGTCGGGGCAAATGGAGGCACGACTGGCATCGTATTATTGAAGATGTTTGGGAAGATGGTGAGTGGAACGAGAATGGAATCTCAGGACTAGATGCCGTGTGTTTTGCATTTAAAGATAGTCGAGACTTTACTATGTTTGCATTAAAATGGTCATAAAGAAATATTTACAGTTAATGATTTTTCGTGTATAAATATATTTGTAAAATGCCTTAGGGGTTTTACATTTCTTGCTTATAAAAAGGAGAACAACAAATGAGCAAAAAGAACGTCGTGATCGGCGTGGACTTAGGAACCACAAATAGTTGCGTAGCCATCATTGAAAATGGCAAAACTAAGATTATTGAAAATAGCGAAGGCGGTCGCACAACACCGTCGATTGTTGCATACACTAAGGACGAGATCCTAGTTGGAGCAACTGCAAAGCGTCAAGCTGTTACAAATCCCAAAAATACAATTTATGCTGCAAAGCGACTAATTGGCAGAACCTTCAACGAAGATGCTGTTCAAAAAGACATCAACTTGATGCCTTACAAGATTATCAAGGCGGATAACGGAGATGCCTGGGTAGAAGCCAATGATGAAAAGCTAGCTCCGCCACAAATTTCTGCCGAAGTTCTACGCAAAATGAAGCAGACTGCCGAAGACTATCTAGGACAAACTGTAACACAAGCTGTTATTACAGTTCCAGCTTACTTCAATGATAGTCAACGACAGGCAACCAAAGACGCCGGTAAAATTGCTGGCCTTGAAGTTTTGCGTATTATCAACGAGCCAACTGCTGCTGCGCTTGCCTACGGAGTTGACAAGACTGACAACAAGGATCGAAAGGTCGCAGTGTTTGACCTCGGAGGAGGAACATTTGACGTTTCCATTATTGAAATTGCAGACGTTGATGGCGAAAAGCAGATTGAAGTGTTGTCTACTAACGGTGATACTTTCCTAGGCGGTGAAGACTTTGATCAACGATTGATGGATCATCTAGTGTCAGAGTTTAAGAAAGACTCGGGTATTGATTTGACCAAGGACATGATGGCACTACAGCGTCTTAAGGATGCTGCTGAAAAGGCCAAGATTGAATTGTCAAGTTCTCAGTCAACATCGGTGAATCTACCTTACGTCACTGCTGACGCAACTGGACCTAAGCACCTAGATGTTTCTATTACTCGTGCCAAGTTTGAAGCACTAGTTGACGACTTGATCAAACGCTCAATTGAGCCTTGTAAGGTTGCACTAAAGGATGCCAAGGTTTCTGCTTCTGATATTGATGAAGTGATTCTTGTTGGCGGTCAGACTCGTATGCCTAAGGTACAAGAAGCAGTTGAAAAGTTATTTGGAAAAGCTCCTCGTCGTGATGTGAATCCTGATGAAGCAGTTGCAGCTGGCGCAGCAATTCAAGGCGCTGTATTGGCCGGTGACCGCAATGATGTGTTACTTCTAGATGTTATTCCTCTAAGTCTTGGAATTGAAACTTCAGGTGGCATCTTTGCCAAGTTGATTGAAAAGAATACTACGATTCCTGCAAAGAAGTCGCAGGTGTTCTCCACTGCCGAGGATAATCAGCCAGCAGTGACTATCAAAGTAAGCCAGGGCGAGCGTGAACTTGCACAGTACAACAAGATGTTGGGAGTTTTTGATCTCGACGGCATCCCACCAGCGCGTCGTGGCACTCCGCAAATTGAAGTAACATTTGATGTTGACGCAAATGGTATCATGAAGATTTCTGCCAAGGACAAGGGCACCGGCAAGGAAAACAATATCACAATTAAGAGTGATTCTGGCCTCAGTGAAGAAGAAATCGCTCGCATGGTCAAGGAAGCAGAAGATAATGCAGAAGCTGACAAGACCGCTCGCGAACTCATTGAAACAAAGAATCGTGCAGAAAGTCAAGTTGATTCTATTCGCAAGGATCTAGAAGAAACTACACTTGAAGACGGTGCCAAGACCAAGATCGAAGAAGCATGTGTTGCTGTTGAAGAAGCTGTCAAGAGTGATGACAAGGATGCAATTACACAAAAGCTCAGTGATCTAGGTGTAGCAAGTCAGCTACTGTACGAAGCAATGGCACAGAAAGAAGCAGATGCAAATCCTTCATCCGACGGCGAAGAAGTTGTTGATGCAGAGTTTACAGAAGCACAATAATTCTATATAATATGTGCGTGGTGCCTAATGGGCCACGCACATATCTTGCTTTTTAAGGAGAAAAATATGAGTCGCGATGTAATTCGTTTTGATACTAGTGCGCTAAGTCGCACCCTTGTAGGAATTGACCAAATCTTTAATGATTTCGAAAGTCGATTTGCTAATCAAATTCAAAATAATTATCCTCCGCATAATGTCATCAAGGTTGATGAAGATCATTATGAAATTGAACTAGCAGTTGCTGGATTTGCACGAGAGGAAATTGAGCTTACAGTCCAAGACAGTCATTTGATTGTTACAGGTACTAAAACGTTCGACAATACCGCAGAGTACATTTATCGAGGTCTTGCTTTTAGAAATTTTGAGCGATATTTTAGACTTACGAATTTCCTAGAAGTCACTGATGCACAGATTGAAAACGGACTTCTGAAGATCAGTCTAGTACGTAATGTTCCTGAGGCTATGTTGCCAAAGAAAATTGATATTAAGTAATTCATATAGTGTGGAAGAATTCTTCCACACTATTAAATATATAGATAACAGATAGGATTCATCATGGCAGATACCATTACCAAAATCAAAGATACCACTAAAATCACTTCACATGCTCCTGACAAATTCAAGGTAGTTTTTTATAATGATGATTCTACACCAATGGACTTTGTAATAGCAGTATTGATGAAGATTTTTAGACATTCTGAATCGGTAGCAGAAACTCTAACTATGAAGATTCATAATGAGGGCAAAGCGGTGGCTGGAGTATATGCATACGAAATTGCAGAACAAAAAGGCATGGAAACTACAAATTTTGCCAGACAGAATGGTTATCCGCTAGTTGTCAAGGTAGAGTCTGAATGAGTCTCAAGGAAATAACCCGAGATAAACATACAGAAGCAGAATCTACTGCCTTCATGCGGGCGGTATTTGCAGGCAAAATGCCTCTTGAAGTTTGGGGAAACTGGACCTACAACAGAATGATTTTTTATGGAGCAATTGAATCTAAGTGTCATGCATTTGGATATCTCAAAGATATGCAGGGCATTGATCGTGCATACTGGCTTTATGAAGATTTCAAGGACATTTCAAATCGAGTAACCGTTGATACTAGAGTTCTTTCCACTGTTGTTGAATATAGACAGTACTTATTAGATTTGTCACCTGATAAAATTCTTGCTCATCTTTATACATGGCATATGGGTGACCTATATGGTGGCCAGATGATCAAGAAGTTGATCGATTCTCCACATCGTAGTTTAGAGTTTGATAGAGTTGATTGGCTTAGAGCAGGACTTCGTGCAAAATTAAATGATAGCCTAGGCGACGAGGCCATTTGTGCATTTAACTGGGCAATTCGAATCATGAACGAATACGATAATGTCTTTGATATTTGAAAAATGCGAAAAAACAGCAGACGAGATTGTTAAACGATTAAACAAGGCTGCTGATTCTGTTGAAATATCACCTAACAACAATGTATCCGATTTTGTATTTAAGTCGGATACATTTCGTAGGGCACATGTTTCTATTATAGATGCAAGAGAATCCCATAAGCTTTGGCTATTACATGTCACCGTATTCCCTCATGTGGAAAATGGCAGTCCAATTTATGGTTTTGATATTGTCTCTGGCCCAAATAAAGTAGGCGGCGCTTTTCATGATTTCAGCCCAGTATATCGCAATGGACCACTTTGTAATTGGTTTCGTATACGAACTGCTGATCTTGAATGGAATCGTCGCAGAGAATTACCGGAATGGGCGAAACCAATTTTCAGTGAAGACATAGTTGCTATTGGTGCAGTTGGTATTGAAGAACTTGAAAAATTCTCTGCTGTAGGTCTTGCAACACTAGATTACTATCTCAATTATTTACGTCCTGAAACTGCGGATCTTGATTTTACAGAAGAACAAAACTTTTATTGTTTGCAACAACGCAAGAATCCGCATACTCCAAGAGTTTTACAAACACTAGGTTTTACGGAAGAACAAGCTTATGAATTTGTAGATAAAAATTTATTTCCATTAGTTTAAAAATAGCCGGAAACTTCCGGCTATTTTTATATTACCTTTGAAAAATATTCTATAGTCCGTTCTAGTCCCAACTCTAATTGGGTAGTCGGTTCCCATCCTAATAGTTCTTTTGCCTTTGTAATATTAGGCTGTCTTTGCTTAGGATCATCCTTTGGCAATGGCATTGTAATCACCTTGCTCTTTGACTGCGTCAATCTAATTACATTTTCTGCCAGTTCTTCAATGGTGAACTCATTTGGATTTCCAATATTAATTGGCCCCGTTATTGAATCATCGGAATTCATTAAACGGCACATGCCCTCAATTAGATCATCCACATAGCAGAAACTGCGTGTTTGAGTTCCGTCTCCGTAAATTGTAATATTGTCGCCCCTTAACGCTTGGACAATAAAGTTACTAACAACTCTACCATCATCTGCTGCCATTGCAGGACCATATGTATTAAAAATTCTCATTACCTTGATCCTGACTCCGTGTTGTCTATGATAATCAAAAAACAAGGTTTCGGCGGCGCGCTTGCCTTCGTCATAGCAGCTACGAATTCCAATTGGATTTACATTCCCCCAATACTCTTCAGGTTGAGGATGAATTTCAGGATCTCCATAAATTTCACTAGTACTTGCCTGAAGAATTTTAGCACCTGTTCTCTTTGCCAAACCTAGGAGATTGTAGGCACCTATGATACTGGTTTTTGTAGTTTGAATAGGATCTTGCTGATAATACTTTGGACTCGCAGGACATGCCAGATTGTATATCTCGTCAACTTCTACATAAAGTGGAAAACATACATCCTGTCTTAAGATTTCAAAATTTGGATAAGACAAAAGATGATGAACATTAGTCTTGCTTCCCGTAAAATAATTATCTACACAAAGTACATGATGTCCTTCTTTTACCAATCTTTCGCAGAGATGGCTTCCTAAAAATCCTGCTCCGCCCGTAACTAATATTTTCTTCATACTTGATCCTTAAAAATGAACGGCATTATCTCTGCCGTGAAAATAGCACTCATTTTGATATAGATGTTTATCTGGCCTAGATTCCATAAAGTAATCTTTTCCAAGACCAATTGCTATACTAAGAGCAACGCTTTGGTTACCAATAAATTGCGTACAGCCATTTATGATTTCCGCCATCTCCAACATATCCCTGCATTCATGACGCGGAATATTGATGCCAAGAGTTTGTTGAAAAAGTTTATGTTCTTCAGAAAGACCAATAAAAACTGCTCTTTCTTCTAAATCTTGTTCTTTTAATTGATTCCAAACTTGACTCTGTCTACCAGCCTCAGGAATCCATCTAGGTGTTCTATTAATCACGATGTCCCTGTCGTCGATGATTTTTGTTTTTGTAGTTTTTAGCCATGGAGTATTTTTTAGAGTTGGCCATTGATCAAACGGCACAGAAAATGTTGCTGCATAACAGTCAACATAATTACCATTCCAGAATAAAAACAAATCTCGAAATCGGTCCAAGTCGTGAGATACATCTTGATTATTATAAATTTCTGCGGAATTTATATAATCCTGTTCTTCAAGAAAGGATTTAATAAATTCAAAATCTTCGACGGTGTGTCGTCCCTGTTGATATGAAGATGGCATTGTGCCATAATATTTCATACCTATATTATTAACATTATTGAGTTTTAAATAAAACTTTCCAGTTCCTAAATGTTTGGCAATCGCCAATCCATAAATTAAATCTCCGAGTGTGCCACTATGGCAATAACTGTTCATTAAATTCTCCAATTATGTCCCTATTATACGCAAAAATGATTGAAATGTCAATATTTTAATTATACTATGAATTTTAGCAAATAACATTTTTGAAATCATTTTCTTGACAATCTTGTTGGAATATGTTTAAATACAACAAATAGGAGTTCAAGTGAGTAGAAATCTTTTAATCGTGGCAAGAACATGCACACGAATTTTTGCAGTAAATGGCAATAGTAGATACATTAATGTTTCAAAACATGAATTAGTTAATACCTGTATAAGTAGTTTGGTCAATAGTATCAATCAGGTACATGATCATGAAATAAAACTAGTAGTACTAGACGATCATAGTGATCCTGAGGCAATTTCTGATATTAAAGAAATCTTGAATAAATGTAAATTTCCTACAGAATTTATTCCTGTAGAAGACGGATCTGGCAATGGTCACACAATGCATCGAGTATATGAACAAGTTGAGCAACATGCAACTGATCTTTGGTACCACATTGAAGATGATTATCTTCATGTTCCTAGTGCGATACAAGATATGATTGATACTGTTGACCAGTTTGAAATTAATACCGGCAAAATGATTGCAATTAATCCACATGATGACATTTACAGATACGTTGATCAGATCTACCATAGTATTCTACTGTTAGGTCCTTATCGTCACTACCGAACAGTAGAACATACAACCTACACTTGCCTAGCAAGTCGTAAAATATACGATGCCTACCGTAACCACTTTCAAGATGTTGCCACGATGACAATAAATCGCGTTCCTTTTGTAGAGAATAAGTCAATTAATCTAGTATGGACAAAACCAGATGTAATGTTGTTTAGTCCAATTCCCGGAATAGGATTTCATATTATGGAAGAGTCTGGAAAAGATCCCTATTTTGACATTCTAGATTTGTATAATAGCATACCTAAATTATGGAATATAGAAAATGACTAATAGTTTTCTTCACGCAGGAACTTTTGGTGATACGATTTATTCCCTTAATATTATAAAATTATTAGGAGGCGGCGATCTCTATCTTGAATTGAATGGTATAGATAAATTAGTAAGAAGAATGTGGGGAGGAGGCGACGGAGGAGATCATCAGGGAAGATATACACAATCTGACATTGATTTTATAATGCCGTTATTAGAAAAACAAGATTATATATCGTCAGTTAATGTTTGGAATAATAGCCCAGTTGATTACGACTTAAGAGATCAATATAAATTATGGGCTCGTAGAGATGGTATTCTTGAAAACTGGTATGGAAATCAAACGCAGTGTTACGCTGCACTATGTGGATTAGATATTCATGAAAATCGCAAAGAATTATTAATTGATTCTTGGCTAACTCCTGTAGAACCTATTAAAATTCCAGGAAAGCCTATTATTATTAATAGAACCGCAAGGCACATTAGACGAGAAGCATTCAATATGCCATTAAAGAATAATCAACTAGTATCATGGATAAATGAAGACAGTTTAATTGACATGGCAGTTTTTATTGGAACTCGAAAAGAACATGACACATTTTGTTCTTTATATGAATGTAATATTGAATACAAATCGGTATCCGATATGTTAGAAATGGCCAGAGTTATACAAGGATGTGAGCAGTATATTGGCAATCAAAGTATGCCATTGAGTATTGCAATTGGTCTTGGAAAAACATTTTGGTGTGAAGTTCGAGTTGACTACGAAAATATCAAAACGGATCACGGCTATGGTGATGTTTGGTTTCCTAGAGCCAACGGACATTATTTTTAAAGGAAAATTATGAGTAAAAATTTAGTATTAGGATCTTCTTTTGGCTATCCTGTTGAAAAAATAACGCCATTTATTCTATCGTTACGGCAGCATTATCAAGATGATATTTGTATGATAATCGATGTTCTAACTCCCGAGTTGGAAAAATTCTTTGAAGAGAATTTAGTGTATTCTTTTATACCATCTGAGCCCATTGTCAGACAAACATGTCAGGTTAAGAGATATGAATTTTATAAAGAATGTGTTGAGGAACATTTCACAGATTCAAAGAATATATTAATCGCAGACGTTAGGGATCTTGTATTTCAAGCTGATCCATTTATCTCATATCCTCAACATTCTCTGGAATTTTTTGCAGAGCCAGAAACATTTAAAAACTGTACACATAATTCTCCTTGGGTAGCAGGAATTTATGGCAGAGATAGGGTTGAGCAAATTACTGACGAATATGTTATTTGTTCAGGCACGACCATGGGAACCCGTGATGGAATTATTGAATATTTTTCTGCAATGATTTCGGAAATTGATAGGCTCAACAAAGACTTTAGACAATTGAGTGGAGGCGAAGATCAGCCAGTTCATAATCATTTAGTATACAATAGTATATTTAAAGATTTTGGAATTAATCACAATTCAGATGGCCCGATTTGCACAATGCATCATTCCCAAACACTTACTTTTAATCGGGCTGGCCAGTTACTAAACGATAATGGTGAGATTATACCGGTAGTTCACCAGTATGATCGATGTGGACCAATGAGTCTTGTATTTTTGAAAAATGCATTGGGAAATACTGGAAAAAAAGGCATCATGACTGCTGCCAATTATGCAGTAAACAATTTTCAAGAACATGATCTAGGATAATAAAATGCACAAACACCGAAATAATGAAACCATAAGAACTAGTATGGAATATTATAAATGATCTATGTACTTTCAACTTCTGCAAACTTTCCAGAAAATTATGAAACTCGAAAGACTCAGTACCTGGAAGGACTGTCTTCAATTATTGAACACTATAAAATTAATCCCTATATTATCGAATCGTATGGCACTGACTATCTAGGCGAACATTATGTTGATACCACTAGACATTCATCTAATAAAGGTGTAAATGAATTTACTCAGATTGAAAACTTTTTAAAAACTATTGACCATAAGTTAAATGACGATGATGATATTATTAAGACCACTTTACGATATAAAATCACATCACCTATATTTTTAGAGAATGTACAGCAACAATCTCACGACATTTACTGCAAGTATGCAACTGATATTTACGGCGCTGGCGCAAGTTTAGGAACATTCCTGTTTTCAATGAAATATCGTTGCTGGAAAATGTTTTTTGATAGGTACAATAGAAATGTAGATAAAGAATATCCAATCGAGAACGAATTCACAAATTATGCAATGGCACAGAATACCAAAATTGTAGAAAAATTAGGTATTATTGCTTTACCGTACTACCATTCAGGTGCGTACCAAGTATAGTTAATATTAAAAAGAGATAATATATGACCTGCGAAATAATTAACGTAATAGACAATATAGCCGACTACACCTATTTAGAATTAGGCGTTGCACATAACGAAAATTTTAGAAATATTCAATGCATCAATAAAATGTCAGTTGACATGAACGGAAATGGAATATACACCGGAACCACCGATGATTATTTTTCGTCTATCAAGGGAACAGGAAAACTATTTGATATTATTTTCATAGATGCAAATCATGACTATGAATATGCTCTGCGAGATTTTAATAATTCAGTACATCATGCTACTCGATGGATTATTATGCATGACATGATTCCTCCATCAAAGATGCATACTGAGTCTAGATTTTGTTCAGATTCTTATAAAATTTTGCACCATATTTGTACAAACGAAAATTTTGAAGTTTTTCCAATGGGCGACGAATATGGTACTACCTTTTTTAAGGCACCGCTTTCTGAAATCGACCTAGACTCAACATCTCAAAATTTAACATATGAAGAATTCGTTGAGTTTCTTAAGACAATTAAAATCTATTCTACAGATGAAATTGCACACATTTTAAAGAATACCAATGTTTAACGGATCAAGAATATTTATAAGTGGTGCCACTGGATCTTGGGGTCAAACATTGGTTCATTTACTTTTAGCTAGCTACGAAGTGCGAGAAATTATTTGTTTTTCAAGAGGAGAAATACAACAGGTTCTGATGAAACGACATTTTAATAATCCAAAATTAAAGTTTGTCATTGGTGACGTTCGCGACGAAGAAGCTGTTAGTCAACATACTATAGGAGTAGATTACATATTCCATTTGGCTGCATTAAAACATGTGCCAATTTGCGAGGACTATCCGCAAGAAGCTATTAAAACCAATTTAGTTGGTACTCAAAATATCATTACAGCTGCAATTAAAAATAAGGTAAAAAAAGTAATCGACGTGTCTTCCGACAAAGCGGTAGAAGCGGCCAATCTTTATGGAATGACCAAATCAATAGGCGAAAAACTTATAATCCACGCTAACACACTTACTGAAGATACAAAATTTGTTTGTATTCGAGGAGGCAATGTAATGGGGTCTAGTGGATCAGTTATTCCTCTTTTTATTGAGCAAATTAAAAATGGCGGACCAATTACCATTACTGATAAATGCATGACTCGGTTCTTTTTAACATTGCAAGAAGCTATAATTTTGTTATTCAAAGCAGCAGAAAATAGTATCGGCGGCGAAACGTTTGTCATGAATATGCCAGCATGTTATATTACAGACCTGGCTAAAGTATTAATGGAAGTTTATGGCAATGTAGAAATTAAAGAAACAGGAATTCGTCCTGGTGAAAAGTTAGATGAAATTTTAATTTCAAAGCATGAATCTCCCCTAACCTATTGTTATGATAAAAATTATTTTGTAATTTTACCACCGACCGCATCTGGCGCGCTATTGGACAAATACAGTAATCTTCCAAAATTTACATTTAATGAATTTACATCAAAAACAATTCTTTTAACAAATGCTGAATTAAAGGAAATGTTAACTCGAGGTAATTTTATATGAAAATAACAGTCCTGGGTGCAACTGGTATGGCGGGGCATATGATAGTTCAATATCTTAGAGATATGGGACACAATGTGGTGCCTGTCACTAGGCAACAAATTGATGTTGAAAATATTAATTCCGTTAACAAATATTTTGCCAATCATGATTGCGGAGATTTTTTAATCAACTGTATCGGATTATTGGTAGCCGATTCCTGTAATAGACCAGATAGAGCAGTAATGATCAATAGTTGGTTTCCACGATATATAGAATATGTTTTAAAAGAGTCATACACACGAATTATACATCTCTCAACAGACTGCGTGTTTAATGGAGATCGAGGTTTTTATACAGAACAAGACACTGCACACCATAGTGGAACTGATTCGTACAGTCGATCTAAACTCCATGGGGAACTGAATAACAGCAAAGATATTACATTTAGAATGAGTATCATTGGTCCAGAATTACATGAATCAGGAACTGGATTATTCAATTGGGTAGTTAATAACTCATCTAATACTATTCAAGGATGGTCCAATGCATGGTGGAACGGTATGACAACATTACAATTGGCAAAATGTATTGAGAAATATATTGATAATCCCGTTGAAACAGGCATATATCATTTAACTTGTCCGTCAGTTTCAATTAACAAGTATGAATTATTGAAAAAAATTAATGAAATATTTCAGTTAGAAAAAACGATAGAAGAAAATTCAGGGACAAAATATATAAACAAAATTTTACTTGATACTCGAAAGACATTGAATATATTTATTCCTGATTACAACACACAACTATCCGATCTTAGAGAGTACATAAATCATAAGCAAGATATTGATATTTGAAATAGGCACATGGAAATATTAAGTGAGAGTAGCTCTGCTAATTCCAACTCCAATAAAAATAAAAAATACTAGAACCAAAGGAAATTTTTAATATGAAAGAAACATCTAAAGCAGTTATTCGTAGACTGCAGGATGCCAGGTTCGTCAATACCTATTTTGTAGGCGACGGCATTGATATTGGATGCGGAGATGATCCAATATCAAAATATGCAAATCAATTTCCATTAATGACATCTCTAAAGACATGGGATCTCCCAGACGGTGATGCTCAAAAAATGGCCAGTGCGACCGATAATTCTTTTGACTTCGTTCATAGTAGTCATTGTTTAGAGCATCTATATGATCCCTACGAGGGATTTGATAATTGGATTAGAATATGCAAGCCAGGTGGACACATAATTACTACTATTCCTGATGAGGATCTATATGAACAAGGAATATGGCCAAGCACAACCAATGCAGACCACAAAACTTCTTGGACTATAATAAAAGATAAGAGTTGGAGCCGTTCAAGCATCAATCTTTTAGAATTTCTGTATCAATTTAAAGACAAGATTGAGATTTTAAAGATTGAATTAATTAACTCGGCATTCATTTACGGCACTAGGCGATATGATCAAACATGTCATGGAATATCAGAATGTGCCATTGAATTTATAGTGCGCAAACGAACTGATGAAGAAATTACTCGGATGGGTAGACTGCCTAAATTGTAAGATTGTCAAAAGTTTTGCTATAAATAAAAAGTAGGTTGACACCGGTGATAAATAAACTTATAATTGGTGCATAAGTTAGCAAATGCTGAAAAGTTTACTAAATAAAAATAGTACTTGACAGCATTGCTAAATAAGAGTACAATTCGAACAGTAAGAAACGAAGGAAGTTTAAATTCAAATGCTTAAGACCGAACGAAATTTTGATAGAATAGCTAAAGAATGCTTTAACGGCTTGTCCGTTGAATGGCATGCGATTGGTCAACTATCATATAATCGCAATGTCCCTACAGCATTTGATGGGGGTACGCAAGTTTGATGAGGAAATAAAAATCCAAAATCAAATTTAAAGTACCCCGGGAAGAAATTTCCGGGGTTTTTTATTGCTCAAAACAGGGTGATTCCATCGCCCTCCTAGTTTAGCTAGGTGACTCGAAAGACTCGTCTGATCGAAAGATCAGAAAAAGTGGTAGCTGAGCGCACGGTGAACTCCACTGTGTGAAGGTGAATATGGAACAGGTACTCGCGGATACCTCCGTTGGGAAGAGTCTAAAAAGCTCTTTCCGTTAATAGACGAGTTCTATTAACGAAGGCGGACTAATCAACTTTCGAGTTGGTGCAAGGCGAGACTTTATAAACTTTAACAATAGTCTTGACTTTATTAAGACTTGATGTTAAAGTTATCAAATGTATAAAAAGACAGCTAAATCACAGGCAAGAAATTTGCTAAAGAAACACAATTATATGCCTACCTTGAATGTTCTTTCAGAAAAAGGACTAGGTAGCCAATGGTACAAAAAGCCTAAGAAAAAGAAGAAAATCAAACATTCTTCAAACACATTATTTGGCTGGGATTTTTGTAGTTAGATAAACACATTTTCCAGATGCATAGCAGAAGGCTCGACTCTGAATCGATGTCAAGTGTGTTTTTCTAATGGGTGTGCGGCCGAGTTGGAGAGCGCGCAGCGGACTGTAAATCCGTTCCTTCGGGTGAGTTGGTTCGAATCCATCCACACCCACCAATATATACATGGACCTGTAGGAGAATAGGTAAACCCAGCGGATTCTTACTCCGCCGCTTAGTGCAATGTCGGTTCGACCCCGACCAGGTCCTCCAATATTTCGATTGACATTGGGCATGAAATGCTTTATTATTAAAAAGTTGAATTATTTCAACTCAAACAAAGGATATTTTAAATGAAGAATCTCTTTACTATTGCTGCTATTGCAGCACTTGCTACTCTTGCTGCTTGCTCGGAGTCTGCTCCTGTTGACAATGCAACTGCTGCTCCTGAATTGAATGCAGATGGCAGCGTTAAGGCTGATGCCACTGTGGATTGTGGTCCAAAGTGCCAGGAACATGTAGAAAACCACCAGTAAGTAACTGATTTTGCACCTTTCGGGACTGTAACCGAGACCTCCCGTTAATGAATCCGAAGTATTCATAGAGTACCGAACGCTGCTGGTAAAACCGATAAATGCCTTCTCAGGCTGTGCAGCTAAAGTGATCAGGGTGCAATACAATTTTAATGCTCTTATGGTGGAACTGGATATCATACAAGTCTACGAAACTTGAGTTCCCTGTTCAAGTCGGGGTAAGAGCACCAATTTAAATGCAGGTATGATGTTAATGGCTAGCATGACGGTCTCCAAAACCGTTCGTCTGGGTTCGAGTCCTAGTACCTGTGCCAATTTTATATAGTTTTTGCTGGTGCTGATCACACTGGCAGAGTAGTCCAAGGCGCAAGTAGACCGATTTGATCACGGTATACTTATTTTACGCCTTGCTTCGTTCGTCTAGCGGCAGGACGCTCCTAAGATTGGAGTAACGCGGGTTCGAATCCTGTACGAGGGTAGACTATTTTGATGAATGCTGTGTTGAGCCACCCAAAGGCTCGTAATCAATAGGGAATTAACGGCCCGCGGTCAGGTTCGAATCCTGCGTTGAGGTTTGGGATCACAGCGTTCTTCTAAGTAGTTTAAATGGAGCATACGGCTAACGGGTTGGGTCACTGGGTTTTCAGTCCAGAATAAAGAGGGTTCGAGTCCCTCATGCTTCACCATTTTAAACTAGGCTGCACATATAAGCCTAGAGAAAATACCTTGAGTGCGCAGGGGCCACTCTCAAACGGTGCGGTACAAATCCGAAGTCTCCTGACAGATTATGGTGGTCGAGGTGTTAATGGATACATGCTGGATTGTGAATCCGGAGTTGCGGGCTCGATACCCGTCGATCACCCCATTTTAATGCCTCCGTAGCTCAGTATTTAGGTAGAGCACTGTGTTGAAGCCACAGGTGTCGGCAGTTCGAACCTGTCCGGAGGCACCAATATAATATCGGAAATGTTGCTACAACTCGCATCCAGAGTAAAGTGCATCATCTAAGGAGTAGTCCGTAAAATAGCCAGTGCCTTGAAAAAGAGGCGAAAAGAATGGATGGAGGCTATGGACTTTTGCCCAAAGGGACATCTGATATATTATTAAACGGCCCCATCGTCTAGTTGGCCCAGGACACCGCCCTTTCACGGCGACGACACGGGTTCGAATCCCGTTGGGGTCACCAAGTTACGGTCACTGTGTAATAAATTCTAGAACAAAGACAGCGACCCAGGGTATTGACACAGTCGAAAGTGGCTTTATCCTTAAACTATCTTAGCTACAGGCGGCGAATCGTGGACGAGCCTGTGTGGCGGATACGTGGAGTATTGGACCTACGATGATTCTCGAAACAGGTCGATAGTTTTAAATTCCAAAATGCATTGTGGGTGGGCGACAACTATATTTGATAGTTGTTGGAGTAACCCTCCGTTAAATAAAGGGAAATCGATGTTCTATGAAAGGTGTGCTGAATTGCTAGGCACCGAATATAACTGCGTTTCATTTCCTTATGCCTATCGCACTCGGTGGAACAATCGTTCCGCAGGTCACGGTAGATTTCCAGGATTTGGAATAATTAGGAAGTTTGGTGATAAAATACAAGTGGCGTTAACTCATCCTGTATCCTGTCACAGAATATACGATTCGGAAGATGAAGTATACGAATTTCTAAAGAGTTTATCACTATGATAGACTTATTCGATAAGCACATTGCAATGCCGTACTGGACCCTAGACATAGTCTCCAGTCAGTGTGTTTTTCAAATAAGTCGTTATTAGCGGTTGACAGTGTCTTCTGCTTGTCTTATAATGAGTTCATAACAAAGTAAGTTAGTTCTTTGAAATTGTAGATTTATTATATGAACACATTGTTCTGCAACGAGTCAGCTAGTGTGTTCTTATAATAAATTTAATGCGGATGTGGCGGAATTGGTAGACGCCCTGGTTTTAGGTACCAGTATCGCAAGATGTGGGGGTTCGAGTCCCTTCATCCGCACCAGAATATTTTAAAAACAAACAACAATCGCAGGATTACAATTGCTAAAATGAATAGCTGTTTGTTTGTGTTCCTAGGTGGCGGAACTGGTAGACGCACTCGACTGTTAATCGAGCACCCTTGGTCGGGTTTGTGGGATCGTGCCCCACCCTAGGAGCCAGTTTTTATTTCTTATTTTTAATTTCTAAACCTAATTTAACAAACCATTTATATAAACTAACATGAGATTTTGAATAATGTATTTTTGCAAAATCTCGTAAAGATAAATCCGATTCAATATATTTTAAATGTAGAATTTCATAAAAATCTTTAGTTTCTGTAAAAGATATATTTTTCTTGATAGTATTTTTCTTTAGATTTTTATGAGATAACTTCTTTTTCTTTTTATAAAGATCAAAGTTTAATATTCTTTTCTGAATATATCCATCATCTAAAAATTTAGATAGTTCGGATTTTTGAATACGAAGGCACACTTGCTTCTCTGGATTGCTGATCCATATCATTCCAAACATAGGATTACCTTTACCTGACATGTTTTTTGAATGTTGTTGTAAATATCTTATTTTTGCGTTTGCAATCAGTTTTGTATTGAGTATTCTGCTTTGACTTTCGGATTGTCTATTCATACTCATTATGGCTTTATGAAGCTTATATGACTCGGTTGTTCCTGTTGGAACCATTTTTGTTAAAAGAATATGACAAATTAGATGTTCTCTGGGAGTAAGCCTAATGAGATTACTTAAATCATTATTTCCTCCCATACAACGGGGCAAAATATGATGAGTTTCATATGGTTTATTTCTTTGATTGATTGTTGCATTTTGAATAATATTTAAGTACCACTTAGTGTACTTGTTATCCAAAAATGTAGTTATAGGTAATTTTTTTGGTTTAGTTTGCAAAATATCTTTTGTTTTTCGTTTTTCAATCCATTTTTGAGAATGAGTATGACGGTGACCAACCTCTGCATAAACGGATTGAAATTGTTTTCCACAAACCTTACAGATATAAATATTCATGCACTGATGCTCCTCTATCGCATTAGAGTCCATGGATATTACCAGTATCGCGATGGACACTCTTATTTATTAATTTAAAATATTATCAAATTAATTATTAACAACATTATATTAGACTATTTTGATGAACACATGAAAGATTGGGGAGTGAGTTTGTTAACTCAATTTTTGCACTCGTAGGACTCATGTTAAAGAGAGTGTGTTCTTTCAAGTAGTTTAATGGCCTCGTAGTTCAATTGGTTAGAGCGCCTCCCTGTCCAGGAGGATGTTGACGGTTCGAGTCCGTTCGAGGTCGCCAGATTCGTTTAGTGGTATTTCTTCAAATAGCCGGGCAACTGGTTAGAAGAAACGGAATGCAAGGACCACCGAGTTAGTGCAAAGCTAACAAATGAATTATTAATGCCGAGTAAGTCCAGTAGGTTGCTGGTACGAATCAATAGGAATTATACTTGGAGTCCAGGTATAATCCACATACGGTTCGATTCCGTGTCTCGGCTCCAGATTTAGGATATCTACAGCATTATTTTAGCATGTCAAGCCGTTGGTCGTAGGTTCAAATCCTGCCTTCCCCGCCACCTATGGGGAAGTAGCTCAGTCTGGTAGAGCAACGAAAAAATGTATATCCTGTTTTAAATTATCAAGAAAGTGGATCTGTGATAACAAGAGTGCCACCACGAAGCATGATATTTTCTTCACTAATGTCAATGTTACTATCACTGCGGGTGGAGTTTGCAATAAGTTTACAAGCCTGAATAAATCCAGGTTGCTTTCGTTCAAGCTTCAACATGAATTGTTCAATGTCGATTTTAGGATCAATTTCCACCTCATCACCTGGACCTATCTTTCCATGTTTAAGTTTCAAGATATATTGATAAACAATATCACCAAGTTGTCTACTTGAGCCATATATAGTTGATTCTGGAAGAGGTTTTAAAAATTCCATGCGAATTGCAGAATATCCATCTGTGATTTTAATAGCTTTTGCACGTCTTGAGAATTTTGGAAAATGCACATTGGGATTCTCACCCACTAAACGAATAAAATCTATATATCCTAGATCCCTGTTGCTGAATAGTTTTAGAACGGATGATTCGCCTTCACGATAAAAGACTGATGCAAAATATCCTTCGCCAAGTTTGAAATATCCAGCTTGATGAAGCCTTCGATGTGCTTGTGTTAGTGATGGCCGAGTAACTTCTTGTAAATCGGACTCAGTAAATAATTCGTGAATTTTCATGTAGATATTTATTCTGTTTAAGTAAACAAAGATATTGACATAATAAATAAGTTAGTATATAATGATTTTTATAAAGTTTAAGGATCCATACCGCAAACAATTAAATTTTTCTTTTGGTGAAAAACAAGCGGATCCTGTTTTAATAAAGTCTGATACGCCCGTATGGCACAGTTGGTAGCGCAACTGATTTGTAATCAGTAGGTCCGGGGTTCGAATCCTCGTGCGGGCACCAGACTTTTTAGATGAATACACCGTGGTCTTGAATTGACAAGATATGAACCAGGGACGCTGCGGGCAGTGTGTTCTTCTAAAAAGTTTTAATGCGGGTGTAGCATAGTGGTAATGCAGCAGCCTTCCAAGCTGAATATGAGGGTTCGATTCCCTTCACCCGCTCCAGTTTTTAAAGTTTTATCGCGGAGTAGAGGAGTCAGGTCGTCCTCGCTGGTCTCATAAGCCGGAAATCGTTGGTTCAAATCCAACCTCTGCAACCAATGGGGGCGTAGTGCTAACGGGAACACGGTAGCTTTGCAAGCTTCAATTGAGGGTTCGATTCCCTCCGTCTCCACCATTTTAAGAAAACGGCAGCGTAACTTGTTCTATACTAGTTAACATTGAACAAGCCATCGGGTGAAAGCAGTAGAGTTTGGTGTAGGCATACATCTAAAACTTTGAAGTCTCTACAATAATGCTGAAACGGTGATGCTGCCACCATTTTATGTCAGTATTGGTTAGGCTTAACCGGCTCCCTTCTTTCTCAGGCGTCGAGAGGGTAGAGTCCGAGTGGGTTCAATTCCCACACTGACACCAATTTTTATCTAGGAGTAGCGCAGCCAGGGTAGCGTACCTCATTTGGAATGAGGGGGTCGCAGGTTCAAATCCTGCCTTCTAGACCAGTTTCGGAGGGAATCCTGCATGGCGCAGAATGTATTCAGTCCAGTGAATATCTACCGCATCACAAAATTAATTGGTTCGACTCCAATTCCCTCCACCAATTTTAATGGGACTCAACCTACTTGGGTGTAGGAGCATTCCGTCCAACGAATGTTTTCAGCAACATGTATCATGTTATGGTTCGATTCCAAAAGTCCCGCCATTTTTATGTGTAGTGAAATCCTCTGGGAAGGGAAGCAGATAAATCCACAGTAGCGTTATATAAACAAATACGCTATGTTAATGGTTTTGTTATTGGCTGGTTCGACTCCAGTGCTGCACACCAATTATTGATGAAGTAGGAACGCACAGCGTATCAACACAGCCCGGTCATGTAATGGAGGGTAGAACGAAATGTTCTGGCAAGTGTGAATCCTACACTGGGGCATTAGCTCAGATGGGAGAGCGACACAATGGCATTGTGTAGGCGATCGGTTCGATACCGATAGGCTCCACCATATGGGTCTTACGTGTTGTTAATCAACATAGTTGAAAGTGGGTTAGACTCCCACATAGACCTCCAAATTTAAATGGGCGTAGCATTGGGTTGGGTCGAAGCCAACGTATCGAATGGGTGTCGAGATGTAATTGGGACGGGCCCGCGCAGCCTTACTGGTTCGAATCCAGTTGCGTCCACCATTTTAATGGCCCCAGCGTCTGACATGGTTAGGACACTAGCCTCTCAAGCTGGAGAACCGGGTTCGAGTCCCGATGGGGCCACCATTTAGTGAACATAGTTCACCGGCAGTACAAGCAAGCATCAGGAACGGAGAGTCTTGTACACTCTAAGATGTTCTAGCAGAAACTTACAGAGTTTCAAAATTACAACTGGGTCGGTGGATTTGTTATAAACAACGATATCGGCAAGCTAATCTTCAGAGGATTAAGCTTCGTGCAGTGACAAACACTAGTAAACCTGGAGTTGATATCGTCAGAGAGACTAGTAACAAACTACTGCCACTCTGAAATTAGTTGTTGACACATGTTGATAAGTACATTATAATAAGCACATACAAAGCAGCAATGCTTTGTTAGTTCTTTGAAATTGTAGTATTATACGAACACATTGGTTCTGTCGCCGGTAGTTAAAGACTAGTGTGTTCTTATAATATTATTAGACTGTTTAGATGAACATTCGAGGTCTTGCATTAAGCTAGCAATGCATAGATACGGTTGCACCCATAGACGAGTGTTGTAAAACGAATAGATCCTGTTCAGGAATGTTCTTCTAAATAGTTTAACGGGCATTGGCCTAGTCTGGCTAAGGCGCCTGGTTTGGGACCAGGAGATCGTAGGTTCGAATCCTACATGCCCGACCATTTTAATATGCCCGGTTAGCTCATTCAGGAGAGCGCCTGCTTTACACGCAGGAGGCGGCGGGGGCAGAACCTGCACCGGGTACCAATTTTTAAGTTTAAGGATTATTTCAGCACTTATCTTATGGATAAATTTTTGACTTCAACTCAAAAACGAGAAGGTTCAAACCCTTCAAAACTGTAATCCTGTTTAATTTAGGAGATATCATGTATCCCACAAGCAAAGAGCTTCATCGGCGATACGAGAAGGCTCGTAAGAAAATGAAGTCTGAACGTGGATTTCGTGGCAAAGTCAAGAAGTTTATTCTTGATTGTCTCTCAAAAGATGAAATGAAAAAACTATGACGCATTTAGAATATCTTCAACAGAATGCACTAAGCACTCGCGAATTTGAGGGCGGCAAGTTCGCAATATATTGCTTGATTGAAGGCATAGCAACTTACAATCATCATAACCACAAGTATTTGTGGTATCGGCGACCGGATACAATATCCGCCGACAAAATGCGAGAAATGATTACACAATAAGTTTAGGGATGCATTCTGCATACTTTAGGAATGATAAACAGCTATCTGTAATGGATGTGTGGGTTCGAGTCCCACTAGTCGTACTTGTTGCGACTATGGCGGAATGGTAGACGCGGCCGTCCAAAACCAAAAGCATCCCGTTTATTTTATTGACACAACATGCTTACTACGCTACAATTAGCACATAGAAAGCATTATGCTCCTGTAGCTCAATGGTGAGAGCAGTCGCCTCATAAGCGATAGGTTCGGGGTTCAAATCCCTGCGGGAGCACCAACATTAAGGATCATATATATGACCGCTTGGCGTAAGATTCGTAAACAAATTGAGTTTACTGCCGACAAATATCTTGTCTGCGTTTCAGGCGGAGTTGATTCAATTTTCTTGTTAGACTTTTTGGTAAAAAGTGCTGTTTACATTGAAATTGTTCATTATGATCACAATATGAGAGAAGACTCGTGTAAAGACTTCTACTTGATTTCAGAATATGCGCAAAAACATAATCTAGTTCTATGGACAAATAAAACTAGTCCTCTTACCAAAGACTCAAATGAAGTCGATGCTAGAACGGCAAGATGGCAGTTTATTGAAGAAATTGCAAGGAATCGCGGATTCACCTATATCATGACTGCACATCACGCAGATGATCAAGTTGAAAATGTACTCATTAGGCTTATGCGTGGTGATCCGCATCATAGTCTAACAATGCGACCTTTAACTATGGTAAATGGTTTTTATCGTTATAAGCCATTTTTAGAAGTTGATAAAGAAACTATTGTCAATCAAGCATTGCATTTTAAGTTGATATGGAACGAAGATAGTACTAATATCGTTGAGAAGTATGACAGAAACTTTGTTCGCCATACGTTGTTGCCGTTGATGGCAACAAGAACAAATGTTTATAAGTCAATTCAAACTGGTATTTCAAAAACTGTTGAACTATAAATTTTAGATAAAATCCTTGGTTTAGGCCAAGGTTGCAGCCGATATTGAGAGTCTTATGGACCCGTAACTCAATAGGTCAGAGTAACCGCCTTTTAAGCGGTAAGTTCTCGGTTCAAGTCCGAGCGGGTCCTCCAATTTACCGGTTTTCGGTGAAGTCCGGCATATCGACCCTTTGACTTATAAGAAGAGGCACGATTAAGTTGCGTTAGCGTCTTATAATAGGGTATGTGAAGTATGTAAAAACCGTTCTCTTCAAATAAGAGACATTGCCTTAGAGAGTAAACTAAATATTATTAATGCGGACGTAGCTCAGTGGTAGAGCGCGACCTTGCCAAGGTCGATGTCGAGGGTTCGACCCCCTTCGTCCGCTCCATTTTAGGATTTACTGTGTTTATAAGTCCCAACTTATCCATTCCTGAAAGTTTAAAACAGCAAATAATTGATTTTGCCTTAAACAGTGGTGTTGATTATTTTGTCAACAATGGACAAGGTCGCAGATTTTGTAATCTCAATAGAATAGATTCCCAATTATCTCAAAAAGTACGAGAATTTTCCAACTACTGCTATGGCAATTACGGCATTTCAGTAGTTGAAGAACCAATGTTTGGTAATTTCATAGGAGTAAACACACGAGGTGCTTTTGTGCATCCTCACCGTGATCCTAGAAGCAATCAAGGCATGCTGCATGTAAGATTAAACTTTATACTAAGTTTACCTCACAGTGGTGGTCAGCCTGTTATTGAAGGTCAAGAGTACACGGTTGTCGAAGATCAATGTTGGCTAAATTTAGCCAGTGAATGGCAACATCAATCAACTCCTGTACAGGGCGAAAAACCTAGAATTGTACTAAGTTTAGGATCTTATGTCGCAGAAGATGATGTAAAAAGTTTTAGAGTGTTTTCAGCATAAAATTCTATCCATGAAAAGGACGGTGTCGTTGGTTCGAGTCCAACTCTCCCCACCAACTGCGGGGAGGTAGCTCAGCTGGTAGAGCACGTAAAGAACAATACACTCTGTTTAATTTAAGTTCTAGGATTGTTTCAGCAAAAAACCTTATGGTAGCTCAATGGTAGAGCATTTGCTTTCAACGCAAACTGAGCGGGTTCAAATCCCGTCCAAAAAACACAATCCTGTTTTTATACTTCTTTGGGAGTTTCCGGTTCAGCAGGGCGTTGACCTGTTGTTTGTGCAGGTTCATCTTTTGCTGGCTTTGTGCTTGTTTGCTTTTGTGCAGCTTTAGGATCAGATAACCACTGTCGTGCTGCCTGTGTTTTAACTGGCGTGTTAAGCCAAGATCTAATACTCTTGTCAACATAGTTAATGTTGGCATCGGGACGTTCAGCATCGATAACAAAGAACCTTGCTCCAAATAAGTTCTGTAATGAACCTATTCCCTTTTGCACCTTATTCCAGGTATCTTCAATATGTTTTGGTGAAGTTACTCTTCCAAAGTCTGGACCAGGACGTTGTGAACGTTCAGTAGCTCTTTTGAGACTTGTTTCTAATGATGAGTTAACGAAAATCATTGCAGTCTCATAACCCATTTCTTCTAGGTCTGCTTTAACATCAGCCATCTTTTCTGGATTCTTCGCAGTACCATCAATGATTAAACCAATTCGACCTTGACGAAGTAATTCTTCTAGGCCGCGATACGTTTTCCAAGATGCTTCGTAATCCTTGTTTTGATCGCCACTAGCGCGTCCTTTATGTCTCATAAGATTATAAAAATCATCAACATTGAGGTGTCTTAGACCTGTACCAGAGAGTAGCTTTTTAGCGGTAGTTGTTTTACCAGCACCTGGTGCTCCGGCCATAAAAACTGCTTTAAAAATGTGAGGATCATACGGACCCTCTTGTATGGCGGTTTCATTTAAAAGATCTTTTATTTTCATAATATATATTTATAAATATGTTTATGAGAATTATAGAAATCTTTAAATCCGAACTGAAGCCGGGTGAGCGCAAGGGAATGTCCCTTAACTTGCCAAAACTAGAAAAACTGCTGAAGAAAATCACTGATTATGAAGAAAGCGCGGCCCTTGCAAATAATATGAAAGTGCCTGATTCAGTTGCTGCTGAATATGAAAAAATGAAGCAGGGACTCTATGCAGAAATTGATTCCCTAAAACAACAGAAGTCAAATCTTAAAAGTGAAAAGAATAATCTTCCAATCCAATTTTATAATTTAATGACGAGGATTGCAAAAAATTGTACAGAAATCGTCAAAGTTTATACTGATTTAAATCCAGATTTTAAAACTTCTGAAGCCAAAGTATTTTATCGCGGCATCAAGTCCACTGAAGATGCTCTCTATGGTAAACCATTTGATGAGCGCCGTGTAATGAGCAGTAGTTCACGCCTTAGTGATATTTTTAACAAAGGCATGGAAGCAGCTGGATTCGAAGCAAGAAGAGATAATTCATCATTCGTATCAGGTGATAAAAGTCAGGCTTCGGGATATGGCAAAGTATATGTAATGTTTCCCAAAGATGGATTTTCATTTAGCTGGAGTCGAAACACCAAGGATTTAATTTTAGATAGAGGATCCTATCCAAAAATGTTGGACTACGAACTACTTGCTCCTTTAAAAGATTTCGTGTTAACCAATCGAGAAAAACTAGGAGCAAAATATGATTTTATCTTTAATAATCTCTTTGGGGAATATAATCTAGAATACAATCTTAACTCAATTAAAAAAGCTATTGAAGCAGGTGACATCCCAAAAGAATTCATGCCTTTAACTGAGCTTGAAAACATCATGACTCCTGAAGGAATAGTCAAAGGATTTGATTTAGATCAAGAAGATCTGACGGGGGCTATTGCTTCTGGAAATGAAGTCTTTATTCGTGGTGCATATTATGCTGTTCAAGAAAGTCTCATGAAAAATATCATGAAGTTTCTAGAACTACAAGTTTATCCCGAAGGCAAGCCTAAAATCATTACACCTGGAAAATATGAAATTGGTGACCGTGTTACTGTTAAATCCAAGGGTAATCACTATTACGGGCTGTCCGGTGAAGTACAGTATGTTTACACCAATTATGACGAAGTATCAGTGAAGTTGGATGGTGAAAATTGGACCAACGACTTCAAGATTAAAGATATTAAACACGAAAGTGAAGCTGATTCAGAAACTCCTGATCCTAAATATGGTGATTTAGTTGAAGTTATTGACACTAAAAGTGCATACTATGGTCAATCTGGAACTATATCCCACATGTATACTTCTGGTAACATCGAGATATTCTTCAAGGGTGGCGAGTACGGTCTTCTTAAGCCACACCAAGTTAAAATACTAGATACAAAAACTGACAATGATAAAATTAAAAAAGGCGATAAAGTAAAAATTATTGGCAAGCATTCTAACGCAGGTGATATCGCTACTGTTACCGATGTACATGATTCTTTTAAAGATACTACATTAGAATTGGACAACGGTAAAAAATTGTATGATGTTCCTTTGGCAAGTCTTGAAAAAGTCGGCGCTGCTCCAAAGTCTCTAGAAATTGGTGATGTTAAAAACGGTGATAAGGTTATGATCATCGGTAATCATAAATACACCGGTAAAACTGGTGAAGTATCATACGCTTATTCTACAAAGCCACTAGTTGATGTAGAATTTGATAATAAGGTTGCCATCGATGTTCCCTTAAAAAATATTGAAAAGATTAAAGCCGAAGCTGAAAATCCTAATTTAATAGATGCTGCTTATGAAGTTACTATGCCAGGACTTACACCGCTTTATCAGGGACAATTCCTCACTCAGAATGAATATGATCAGGCTATAGACGAATACGGTGATGATACATTCACTGTTAAAAAACTTGATAACCCCGATAAAAATGATCCAGATTTGAACTTAGACAATCTCAAGTGGGAACCAGAGCCAGAAGTAAAAACACCTAAACAATATTCAGAGGGCGATAAGGTAAAAATCATAGGAACGCACAATACAGGAAAAACTGGCACAATAACTCAGATTCAAAAAAGTGGCAATGTTATAGTAAAATTAGACGATTCTGATGATAAGACATTTCTTTATCCTAATGAAATTGAAAAAATTAAAACTTCTGAACCTGAAGTAATACCTGTCCATTCGTTTAAACAAGGCGATTCTGTTAAAGTTATTGATGGGCCTGCTGCCGGCAAAACTGGTAAGATAGCTAATGTAGGCAATATAATGAAAATCGCAGATGTAACCTTTTCAGATGGCTCTACCAAGTATATTGGGTTCAAACAATTGCAACTTTTAGATTTTCCAATACAGGATATTGCTAAGAAAAAAACACCATTGGGAGATTTACCTGCTGTTCAACAATTGATTAAGAGTGCAGCACGGTCAAATAAAATAACTGTTGATCAATTAGATCAAGCTATTGGCACATTAAATCCAACCAGTCAAGAGATTGAAGAGTTAATGGCTTATATAGCAAATCTTGGCATGGAGATAGTTGACAGCAATTCATTCTAGTGTTATAATATTTTTTTACACTAGGAGTTATCATGTTAAAAGACAAATTAGCTGGAGCATTTATTGGGCTTGCTGTGGGTGATGCCATTGGTACCACTGTAGAATTTAGAGATCGTGATACTTTTGAACCGGTTACTGACATGCTTGGTGGTGGACCGTTCAATCTTCCTGTAGGTTATTGGACTGACGATACTAGTATGGCACTTTGCCTTGCAGATAGTCTAGTTTCTAATCGAGACCTTGATAAAACCGATCTTCTTAATCGCTTTGCAGACTGGTATTATAACGGTGCAAACTCGTCTACTGGCCGGTGCTTTGATATTGGCAACACTACTCGCACTGCAATTTCTAACTTTAAAAAAACCGGTGAAACTAAAAATAATCCAGATTTCTTCGGCGCAGGCAATGGTTCAATTATGCGACTTAGTCCAGCAGTACTTGCGCATTACGATGACGAAGAAAAGGCAAAGGCAACTGCACTCGTGCAGAGTGAGACAACTCATGCTTCACCTGCTTGTTTGCATTCATGTGAACTTATGGCGGAAGTGTTACTTAATGCAATCTACACCACTGAAAAGAGTCGGATTTTTAATGTAACTGCTAAAGATCATTGGGTAGAAGATGTAAAGAACATTCTCACTTCACTTGAAGTTAGCCGCGAATATGTTTCTTCGTCTGGATATGTTATCCATACTCTTCATGCTGCCCTATGGTGCGTGTATCACACGGATAACTTTAAGGATGCTATCTTGCAGGCAGTTAACCTCGGGGACGATGCTGATACTGTTGGCGCTGTCACAGGACAAATTGCTGGTGCATTTTATGGACTGACTGGAATTCCTGATGATTGGAAGAACAAGCTACATGACTTTTCTCGTTTTATAGACTTAACAGAAGAATTAATTAAAAGATGAGAATAATATTTTTAGATATTGATGGTCCAATAATTAATGTAAGTTCTCCAGTCATGGTATCTGAACTGCGGTTAGCTTGTAATAAAGTTTCAATTCAATTGCTCAATGATCTGTGCATTGAGTCTGGTGCAAAAATTGTAACCAACTCAATGCACAATTATCACTTGCCCTATGGAAAAACTTTAAAAGAAGATTTAATACATTGGGGGATTGATCCAACACATTTTCACAATGATTGGAGAACAATTTTTCCAAACATTGATTATACAGATGTGACAAGCACTGTTCGTGGTATTGGTAGATTAATTGCCATTAATCAGTGGATCGCTGACAATGGTGAATGCGATTGGGTTTGCTTTGATGACAGAAAGTTTACTGAATCTAAACGGCTAGTGTATATTGAAGACGGTGAAGGCCTGCGGGATGAACACATTCTAGCCGCAATAGAAGTTTTTTCCTCAAGGCAAGAAAAATAATTTATTGCTCTCTGGTGCAATTGGCAGCACGTCTGACTCTGACTCAGAAGGTTCCAGGTTCGACCCCTGGGAGAGCATCACTAACTTTACAATGATAAATATCGTGAGGAATAAAAATGTTTTACACGATATATCAAATAACAAATATAATCAATAATAAAATTTACATAGGCAAGCATCAGACTATGAACCTAGATGACGAGTATATGGGATCCGGGAAATTATTAAAAGCTGCGATTAAAAAGTACGGAATAGAAAATTTTAAAAAAGAGCTATTATATATATTTGATTCTGAATTCGAGATGAATGTTAAAGAGAAAGAATTAGTGACGGAGGAATTTTGTGATCGGGACGACACATATAACTTATGTGTTGGAGGTCAAGGAGGATTTGGTCATATAAACAAGTCGGATATCAGAAACGGAACCGAAAACACTATGAAAATTACAGAATATCGGCTCATTTTTATAGATGCTCTAAAAAGAGGCAGAGATACTCAAAAAAAACTTAAAGAAGAAAACGGAGAATGGGCAAAAAGAAATCGCGAAGCTCGTTCCTTGGCTGCAAAGAAAAGAAATGCAGGAAGTGGTAATCCATTTTTTGGTAAAAAGCATTCAGAAGAAACTTTAGCAAAACTTCGAAAATCAAAAAATAAGGGCAAAAACAATTCTCAATTTGGATCTATTTGGATCACGAATGGTCACGTAAATAAAAAAATTAAAAAAACAGATATTATTCCACCTGGCTGGAATAAAGGAAGAATTATAAAAAAATTTGAATAATATCAGTTGACAACTTGGTCAACAGTATATAATATACAAGCAATTAAAGATTCATTCGGCCATAGTGTAATTGGCAACACGCCAGATTTTGATTCTGGAGACTCTAGGTTCGAACCCTAGTGGCCGATCCAAAATATGAAAGTTAAGTAATGGAAATTATTTCAAAGTATAATGGCGATTCTGATAACAGTGATCGCAGTGCCATTATTTTCAAAGACGAAGCGGGATTAAAAGTTGAATGTTATGTTCAACAATATCCAGTTAAACTTATCGATGTTTCTGAACATTCAATGCGGTACGCAGAAGATACTGCTGAAAATTGGGTAACAGGAATAATTGAAAACTAATTAAATGCGCGTGTAGCTCAGTGGTAGTAGCAACGAGCTGATAACTCGTAGGTCGCAAGTTCAACTCTTGCCATGCGCACCATCAAATAAAGGAAGAAAGAATGCCAGCTATTACATTATCAAAGTCAGGAGTACGATATGATCATCAGGAATGGATGTCTCTGGTAAGTTCAGGTGAAGCAGAAGTTCTTCTGGCAAAGTACGGTCCTGGTTTTACAGACGAGGCCTGGGCCAGACATCATGCCATTCCTAATAGGGACAAAGGTCCTCGTCGAAAAACTTTTCGATAAATTATCATATAAAAAATGGGCTCGTAGTTCAGCTGGATAGAGCGCCTGGCTTCGAACCAGGATGTCGGGAGTTCGAATCTCTCCGGGCCCACCAAAATTAATGCTGTATTAACTCAGTTGGTAGAGTACCTGTTTAGTAATCAGGATGTCGGCGGTTCGATTCCGTCATACAGCACCATGATAAATACAACATGCGTATTACAGAACTCATAGAAGCAATCGATCAAACAGCAGGCTTAACTCAGGCTACATATGATCTTCTTACCCGAGAAATCGATCAATTTATTAGGTGGAATGCTGAATCTATTTTTGATTCAGTAGGAGAAGGCGATTACTTAAAAAAGATGAGTTCTCTTGAAAATAGAGTTGAAGAAATTCGTGGCCGTGGATTAGATTGGCGTGAGGAAGATAAACTTGTATCCAATCTTCAATATAAGTCACAAGATCTCAGTGGCATCGTGCAATCAAAACTATACAAAAGTGAGCCGAATACTGATATTGTAGATGAATTCATTGATGTAATGGAACTTCATCTACAGGATTTGGCTCGTGATTACATGGAAGCACAGTTTGGTAAGATTGAACAATATAAAAATGATGAGCCATGGGAAGAAAACAGAAAGAAGAACCTGTATTGGCTTCAGCACATCATTGTTCAACTTGATACAACTGGCAAAAATAAACACACTGGCGAACCAAAGACTGGTGGCGGGTATTTTCAGCGTCATCCACAAAAATCCACTTTACATAGCAGATCATCACAGCAAATTGATTGGCAGAACGATCTTGCGCAGCACATCAATATATATACTTCTAAAGAAAAATTATGGACTGTATTAACCCACAGATTATTGGAAAGGGATTCCGTAAATCGTTATGGAGATAGTGGCGTTGATAATCCTGTCCCTGCATTTCTTAAAGAATTAGTCAGTACTTACGTACACGAAGTTGTTCACATGGATCAGAATGCTCGTGCTAATATCAAGATGCAGTCATCTGACCGTGGATTTGGAAAAGGCGATTACACCAAGATTCCTGATCCAAGTGTTCCTAGGCCGAAACTTTATGCTTCTGACAAGAATGATCAGCGAGGAAAAGACAGTCAAAAGGACGACTGGCGCCGAAAATATCGTGGTGGTAGGAGAGGTCAAAATGCATATGATGCTGACAATTTTGGATACAATGTAGATCGCTGGGCAGCATATTTAGGTTCTGTCAACGAAATTGAAGCACATGCTTCACACGCTGCCACCCAGTTGTACTCGGACTTCATCTCTAATGAGCCTTTTCGATATTCATATTCCACAAATGATAAACAGCGTCAGGTCAATGAATTCGTTGATTCGGCGATTGAGGATGTCAAGTGGGGATATTTTCCAAATAATACTTATCCATCAATAATTGCTCCTACAGCAAAGCAGGCAATGCAAAATTCAAATCCATCTGCTAGAGAACTTCAATTTTTAAAAGTTTGGAAGCTATATTTGAAAAAGATTGTCAAGCATCTTCAAAGCTATAAAAAAGAAGTTCCCAAAGACGACTGGTCATAAAAATCAGTGAACTAATTCTTAAAACCATGGCTCGGGTCTAAGTGGACGGATTCCTCTCATACGGGAGTCTAGGCAGGGGCAGTACCTGCACGAGCTACCATTTCTTCTAATTTTATATTATGTGTTTAATCGCATAAATAAAATAAAAGGAGATATTGTCATGGATTCCATGAGAGATTTAGTTAAATTTATTGAAACAATGGAAGATGTTGCGCCTGATGTAAAAACACAAGCACTTTCAGAGTCCAACAGAATCACCCAGATGATCGAATCCGGTGAATTATCAGAAGCTGAATTGAGTGAATTATTGGGTGGCCTTAGTGCGCTTGGTGGAGCAGCTTCAAGAGCAGTGGGCGGCGCGGCAAGCCGTGTCGGTCAGGCAGCTGCAGGCGCTGGTCAAGCAGTTGGTGGTGCATTGAAGCAAGCAGGACAGGCAATTGGCGGCGCAGCACAGCAAGCAGGTCAGGCAGCATCTGGAGCAGCACAGCAGGCAGGAAAAGCAATTGGCGGAGCAGCAACTGGAGCAGCACAAGGAATTGCTAATACATATCAAGCAGGCGAACAACGTGCAACAGCAAAGAAAACACTGGCATCACTGCAATCTGTGCAACAAACACTAACAAAGTTGCCATTTGATCCAAAATTCATTCAGAATATTGACAAAATGCCATTTGGAAGAGTAAAAGCACTGTTGACCAGTATAGCAAACTCCAGATAATTAGTGCGAATTTCAGAACTCATAGAAGAGCAAATTGACGAAGCTCTGTCTAAATGGGCCAAGGGTGCAGTTGCAGCAGGAGCATTAGGCACTGCTGCACTTGGAGGATATGCAGCAATGCAAAATAATCCAACTCCTGCATCGGAAAAATCTAGCTCCGTTAAATTGGAAATACCAAAAATTAAAGCTAATCCTGAAAAGGTCAGTGAGTTGTTAGCTGCTTTTAATACCGTTGCTGGAAAGACCTTAGTCAGTGCTGCGCGAGGTGCCGGATTAAAGGGCAGAGAACTTGCACAATTTTTAGCACAATGCGCACATGAATCTTTAAATTTTTCGAAATTGCGAGAAATAGGCAATAGTGCATATTTTAAAAAATACGATATAAAACATAATCCTGAAAAAGCAAAAAGATTAGGCAATACTCGGCCAGGAGACGGTCAACGGTATATAGGTAGAGGATATATTCAATTAACTGGCAGAGAGAATTATCGCAAAGCAGGCAATGCACTGGGATTGCCACTTGAGCAACATCCTGAACTTCTTGAAAAACCAGAAGTTGCCGCAAAAGTTTCGGTTTGGTATTGGAAAAATCGGGTCAGTCCTAAAATTGACAATTTTGACAATACACAGGCCGCAACACGGTCTATCAACAGTGCATTACGGGGCCTAGGTGATCGCCATGGCAAATACTTGGCAACATTACATATTCTTGGAATTTTAAACAAAAATTCTTGACAGACGACAATGTCTGTATTATAATAATAACATATTAACCGGAAGCGTGGCAGAGAGGCCGATTGCGTCTGACTTGAAATCAGAAGTACCGCAAGGTACCCAGGGTTCGAATCCCTGCGCTTCCTCCATTGTCAAAGAACACTAATAGATTTTAAAGAATAAATGGGGGTATGGTGAAATCGGTAGACTCGGAGCACTCAAAATGCTTTGCCGCAAGGCGTGGGGGTTCAAGTCCCTCTACCCCTACCAAATTATGGGCCTGTAGCTTAAAACCTTCGACGGAAGTAATCAAAGCACCAGATACCGACATTGAGATTTCCGGATAAACTTAGTGCCGATGAACAACAGAGATACTGGTGAAAATCCAGTCGGGTCCACCAATTTAATGTGCGATTAACTCAGCGGTAGAGTGTCACCTCGACACGGTGAAAGTCGGGGGTTCAAATCCCTCATCGCACACCATTATAGGAGAAGTAAAATGAAGCGTGATATCCATTTTGCCAAGCCCGGTAGCATCGGTCGTTGCTGCCCTGGACATGATACTTTCCCCACTGAAACTTATAACAATCGTCGTTCAAAGAAGGCTCGTAGCCGCGATAAGAAACTTGAACATCGCGTAGCTCGCCACTTGCTGAACCGCAACATTGATATTGATTAATAAATAGTTGATGCGTATAAATGAAATCCTTTACGAAAATCAGAATACTGTATTAAAAAATCTATACCTTTGCGAAGGTGTTTACTACAGTAAAAGTATATTAACCGAGCAAATAATCTATGAGGGATTTTTAGATTCGGCCAAACAATACTTGGGCAATCAGTATACGAAAACCGTCAATGATATCAAGGGTGCTATAACGGATGTTAAAACTGCGGCAATTTTGATCAAAGACGTTGTTTCCGATCAAGCAATGATGGACAGTACAGTAGCGCAATTAGGCAAACAGTGCCGTAATGTACAAAAAACAGTAGTTGCATTAATTACTGAAATTAAAACAAAAATTCCTGCAATTTCGCCTGTTGTTGAAAAATTATGGAATATGTTACAACCTTCTATTAATAGTTTTATGCAAACTACTGGATGGAAAGGATTTTTGGCAAAATTGGGACTATATGGCTTCTTAAGCTATCTTAAAGATATGCTATTAAAAGCAGCAACTATGACTCAAACTGCAATTTCAACAGCCACCGATGTTATAGTAGACAAAGTTAAAGAATTTGCAGGAATCATTACAAATGTTACTATGCCAGGATTTATGGGATTTTTCGATCATATGGCAACTGTGAAAAAGTATTTCTTAGACATTTTAACTTATGTTAAAGGAAAACTATCATTTGGAGCTAATGTCGGAAAGACTGCAACTACTCAAGCGGTAGGTGCCGCAGGACAGCCTGTTATTACAAAATAAAGAAATTTTGGAGTCGTGTCAGAGCGGCCGATTGAACTACCTTGGAAAGGTAGCGTACCGAAAGGTACCGAGGGTTCGAATCCCTCCGACTCCTCCAATAAAATGCCTAGGTACGCAATTCTGGTAAAGCGGCTTGGTCGAGAGTCAAGTGATATGTTTGAGGGTTCGATCCCCTTCCTGGGCACCAAATTAATGGAAGATGCTGGGGTTGGCTCCCCACACTGTTTCGAAAGCAGTAGTGACTGAAAGGTCAATGGTTCGATGCCATCATCTTCCTCCAGTTAAATAGTAGTACATGCGCTCGTGGTGAAATAGGTAGCCACGCGAGACTTAAAATCTCGTTCTTTCGGGAGTGCCGGTTCGAGTCCGGCCGGGCGCACCACGCCTCATTCGTATAGTGGTATTACATCTGTTTCGTAATCAGAGTACGGCAGTTCGATCCTGTCATGAGGCACCAATGCTCCTATAGCTCAGCAGGATAGAGCGCACGATTCCTAATCTTGAGGCCACAGGTTCGAATCCTGTTAGGAGCACCAATTACCGTTGCGGACCGGTAAACTTAGTGTAACGTTTTTCACCAGTTTCAAAATTCACAAGTCTATCAAGATTAAAACCACCTTCTTCATAATCGCCGTTTGATTCTTCTTTCCTAAGATACACTAGTGGTGTATAGAATCCGTCTTCTGTAGGCAAAAAATAAGCTGGTCCGAATCCATGCTCTTTTCGAAAATTTGCTGAGAATGAGTTTTCCATGCCAGTTTTTGATCGTGTTACGCCATGTCGGATAACTTTGTAACTTCCGCCTTTTGGTAGACGAATTCTAGTTCCAACAGGAAGATCATCAAAGATTCCTTTTTCTTTCATCACTGACATTACTGCATTCATGCCACCGGCACGTTGTTGAACTTTTCCCATGAAATCTTTATGAAATCCGCGCAATTCTTTGTCTTGTTTTGCGGTATCAAAATCAACAATTTCTCCTTCGGAAATGTTAAGAAGTTCTTTAATATTCATGGTACACATTTCTCCAATGTAATCATACTATTTATTAATTTTAATATTGACAATACCATCATGGTGTTTTATACTTGTCAAGTAAATAGCAATTACAAAGGCTACCACAATGAAACAGATCAAACATGCAGTATATGAACAAGCAAGAATTCTAGGTCCAAAGATTGCAGTTCTTGCAGTATTTGGTGTGTTTTACTTGATGAGTAAATAAGGTTATCGCAATGAAACAGATCAAACATTTAGTATATGAACAGGCAAGGACTCTGGGTCCAAAGATTGCATTTCTTGCAGTATTTGGTGTAACCGGTGCTGTGTGTTTAGGTGCAGTAACCGTGTTTAGAGCCATTAAGTCTGTTAAAAATGCCGATTTTGAAATCACCGAAGATGACTGGAAAAACGGTCAGGCATAGTTAGCTTATTTGGATATAGTATCAGGCTTAATTTATATAAATAAGATTACCGCCCTTATGGTGAAACCGGAGATCATCCTAGTCTTCTAAACTTGTGTTCCAGGTTCGAGTCCTGGTAAGGGCACCAATTTTACAGAGATACTATGAAAAAGATTAAATGTGATAAATGTGGATTTGAATTCTCAAACAGAGGCGGCAATTTTTTACGGCATTATGATGCATGTTCAGGAAATTATAAAAATCCAGAATCTAAAGGAATTTGCATTCATTGTAATGAATTCTTTGATTTGACCACCAAGTCACTAGGATGGATGGCAAATCATTCAAGATGGTGTAAAAAAAATCCAATGCGTGATCAGTATAATAAAAATACTGAAAAAATGAGAGCTGGAATAACTGAGGAATCTAAAAAGAAATGTTCTATTTCCATATCACTGGCCCATGCAGAAGGAAAATATGACCATATTGATCGCAAAACATTTCTTGGAAAAACACATACAGATAAAACAAAAAAGATACTACGTGATAAAGCACTTTCTTCACCTCATAGAAGGTTAAAGAAACATACAGTAATGTATAATGGCGTATTGTTAGATTCCACTTGGGAATTAGAACTTGCAAGACGTTTAGACAGTATTAATGTAAAATGGACGAGGCCTGCTCCACTAAAATGGATTGATAATAGTGGAATCGAGCATCATTACTTTCCGGATTTTTATTTACCAGAACATAATTTATATTTAGATCCGAAAAATCCACATGCATTTAAAGTTCAGAAAGAAAAATTAGATATACTATTGACCCAGTATAACAATATTGTTATAATAACTACCTTGCAACAATGCAAAGAATTTAGTATATAAGGAATTTTTATGAGTATGCATCTTTGTGGACCAGGATTATCAACTACTTCTACTAAGCGTAAAAAGTCTAAGCCTGTTACAATAACTGCAAAACTTGCAGAAGAGTTTCGCACTTATAACAAGCAGATGCGCAGACTTGGTCTCAAGGAAAAGACGGTTGATGAGTACATTGCCTACAAGCAGGGCAAGAGTAAGTATACACCTAAGATCGTCAAAGATCCATTCAAAACAGAAACATACCGTCGATCAAGTCCTGTTATCCCCAGCGGCAACGGCGTGGGTAATGGATTTGCCAAGGCGCCAATGCAATATTCCGGTGCGCGCAAACTAATTGGAATTGGCACGATGCATAAATCAAATATGGTGCCAATTTTTGAACAAAGTGACGCGGAAGAAATTGCAAAGATGCGGAGGTAATAGTGGGCTGTTTGTTGTTAATTATTGCATTTGTAATTTTTCCTTCACATCCCATAATGGCATTTATATTGCTGCTGATTGCGATTTTAAAATAATGGAAGAATTTATTCAACATAAAGACCTATTGCTTACCAAGCATGAATTTGCCGGTGGCGATGCGCCTACACCAAAGGTCAACAAAGCTAGGCACAAGCTAGTAAAAGACGGCAAAGCAAAAACAGTAAAGGATGATTAATGTTGGAATGTTTAATTATCGGCGATAGTATCGCCGTTGGTACTGAAATGTTTGCACCTAAGCAATGTGTTTCATATGCTAAAGGTGGATATAACACGTGGCAGTGGAACAAGAAGTGGGGCAATACTGCTCTTGATTCTAAGCTAGTTGTCATTAGTCTTGGCACTAATGATCATCAGTTCATTCATACTGAAGCAGAACTTCGTAAGATGCGAAATCGTGTCCACTCGAATCGTGTTGTATGGATTATGCCGCCCTGCAATGAAAAGTTTTGTAAAGCAAATGTAAATGCAATTGTTGAGAAACTAGCACACGAATATGGCGATCAGATTATTGCAACTAAGCGTGTACAACCTGATCATATTCATCCTAGCTGGGCTGGATATAAAGAGTTAGTAAAAAAGGCAGGATTGTAAATTTAGCGTTGACACTACTAATAAATAGTACTATAATTGCAACAACAAATACGGAGCGTGGGCAGGCCGGTAATGCAGCAGACTGCTAATCTGTACTACCTAAATGGGTAGAGTGGGTTCGATTCCCACACGCTCCGCCAGAATTTAAATAATGCGTCGGTGGCAGAGAGGCCCAATGCAACTGCCTGCAAAGCAGTAACACCGCGTGTTCGAATCACGCCCGGCGCTCCAATTTTGAAAGGTAGAGATATGAAAGTTAAAATGTACTGTATCTTTGCCCTTGAATCGGTAAAGAAAATGAACGGTATTCGTGGTAAGATGTGTACTCAGGCAGGACACGCCTATCTTCACAGTTTTTGGGATTCTGTAAAAAGATTTCCTGGTGAACATGGATTTGCCATTGACGAACCTAGTGATGCAGAAAAGTACCAGAATGGTGATCGTGCTTATAAAATTACCTTAATTGTCGATACCGTCGAAGAGCTTAAGGCTCTACAAGAAAAGTACAAGGATATCTGTGGTACTAGTCTTGTGACTGATGCTGGTTTCACAGTATTCGATGAACCAACAACTACTTGCTTAGGTCTTGGACCAATTTTGGAAGACAATGTTGGTGACGATATCAAAGCGTTAAAGACGTTTACCTAATAAGTTTAAGGATGCCTGCAGCAAACCTTTATGCACTTGACTTGTAATCAAAAAAGCAAAAAAGGCATCCTGTTTAATTCAAATCATATTTTAGGATGATTACCGCAATCATTATTCGCTCTCAAAACTAGCGGGCCAGTCCAGTGGGGACAGTGACAATGGGTTCGACTCCCGGTCTTTTAATGTCACAACATCCTGTAAAATATATGTTGACGCAGTCAACACAATACACTATAATACACACATATTAAGCACATTGTTTAATAGGTTAAAAACAGCACAGAAACTTGCATTCATAAAGCAAACCAAATTAACCTGAAAGGAAATAAACATGAATTTTGTAGAAGCAGTAGCAAACCAGGAAGCTCGTACCACTAACGGCATGCGGGCTCTTAAGTCGTCAGCGTCCAAGAACGTTGACCTTTTCTTTGCAATTGGCGCGAGCCGTGGCAAGAATATCGTCCCTGCCTTTACTGGTGCATTCGTGGAAAATCGAGAAATTGCACTGCGCGTTGCACAGTGGGCGCGTGACGCTCGTGGCGGTGCAGGCGAACGTAAGATTTTCCGTGACATCCTTGTTCAGCTGGAAAAGACTGACCCCGATGCAGCAAAGGCACTTCTTGCAAAGGTACCAGAAATTGGCCGATGGGACGATCTACTCGTCTTTGAAACCATCGATCTCAAGACCGAAGCATACGCACTGATCGCAGAAGCACTTGCCAGTGGCAATGGTCTTTGCGCCAAGTGGATGCCTCGCAAGGGCGCAGTGGCAGCAGAACTTCGATCTGCACTTGGTATGAGCCCTAAGCAGTATCGTAAGACTCTGGTTAACCTGACCAAGGTTGTTGAAACTCAGATGTGTGCTAAGGATTGGGACAACATCAACTTTAACCATGTTCCTAGTCTTGCAGCTTCGCGCTACAAGAAGGCATTTACTCGCAATACTCCTAAGTTTGCTGAGTACGTTGCCAAGCTGGTAAAGGGTGATCCTACTGCCAAGGTCAACGCTGGTGCAGTATATCCGTATGATGTTCTTAAGGGCGTCATTCGTCACTATGGTCCTTCGCTGGGTAAGACTGAGCTTGATCACGTTGTGGCACAGTGGAATGCACTTCCTAACTATGTTGGGGATGCAAACATTCTTCCACTTGTTGATGTTTCGGGTTCTATGACTTGTCGTGCAGGTGGTAGCTCTTCTAAGAGTGAGGTTACTTGCCTTGACGTTGCAGTTTCACTGGGTCTCTATCTTGCGGACAAGAACACTGGCAAGTTCAAGGACACTTTCCTTACTTTCAGTTCCAGTCCTCAACTAGTTACTCTCAAGGGCAATGTTGTTGAAAAGGCTGCACAGATGGCCAAGAGCGAATGGGGCATGAGTACTAACCTACACGCTGCATTCAACAAGATCCTTGATGTTGCAGTCAAGAACGGTGTACCTCAGGGTGAAATGCCTGAAATGCTGCTTATCCTCTCGGACATGCAGTTTAATTGTTGCAGTAACTACGACGACACTGCAATTCAGATGATCGAACGTAAGTACGCAGAAGCAGGTTATACTGTTCCGCAGGTTGTCTTCTGGAACCTGAACGCTAGTGATAACGTTCCGGTGAAAGCAGACAAGTCGGGTGCTGCACTCGTGAGCGGTTTCAGCCCAAGCATTGTCAAGGCACTGCTTGCTGCTGATATGCAGGAGTTTACTCCTACTGGAATTATGATGAAGGCCATCATGAATCCTCGTTACGATATCTAATCCTTCCCTAATAGCTCTGGCATTAATTTGCCAGAGCTATTTTTTTGTCTTGACTCCATGTAATAAGTTTTGTATACTATATGTGTAAACAATAAAGGAACATTTATGTTTTCATTTTTTAAGCGTAAGAAGAAAAAAGAACTAGTTTCTGTTATAGAACCCACTGTGGCTCCTCATATGAAGCCATTAACTGAAAAAGAAGCAAACAAATTCAGATCAGATGTAAAGTCAAAAGGAATTGTTCATCCCGCAAGTCGTGAAAATTATTCTTCGCCATCATATAATGATAGCACAACCGATATACTTACTTCTGTAGCAATATCTAATATGCTTTCAAGTTCAAGTTATGACAGCGGTTCCAGTTATGATTCCAGCTGTAGTTCTGACAGCAGTTCTAGTTGTGATAGTGGCTCTTGGTAAAAGGAAATTAAGATGAATTACGAAGGTTTGTTTGAAGACTTTAATAACATTCGCTCAACACAGCCCTATGCAGTTGGCAAGGTCATCGATGAAGCGCAGAATTATATTGAGTACCTCGAGGGTAAGGAAAATACTCTCAACCAGCTAGTTGATTATTTTAACCAACTTGATGAATCCAATGGTTTTGAGTCTAAGTCAGACATCTTAGGCAAGATCCTCACTATCCTCCCCCCTGAATAAGGAATTTTATTATGTTTAAGAAGTTTGTTATTGGCTTTATGGCCGCTCTTATGATTGCTCAGCCTGCACTTGCCGGAAAGTATGGTAGTAGTTCTTCCAGTAGCCGAAGTTCGTATTCTAGCTCGCGCAGCTATAGTTCGGGCTCAAGCTATCGTCCCAGTAGAAGCTATCAGAGCAGCTATCGTCCTAGCTCTTCGTATTCACGGCCTGCCGCAACCCAGCCGCGCTTTAGTTCGGGACCTTCCTACAATACTTCGCGACCTGCGCAGACTCGTGTAGTTCAGCGTCCATACAATGGTTACAATCGCGGCGGTAATACCTATAACAACTATAACAACAATGGTGGCGGATTTGGCGGCGGTGGATTCGGCGGCGGTGGATTTGCCAGTTCGTTTGGCGGCGCTTTTACCGGGTCTATTCTTGGTAACATGATTTTTGGAGATGGTCACCACGCTGCTCCGGTCGTTGTTAACGGCGGTGGTTATGCACAGCCTCCTATGTATAACGAAGGAGGTTATGTAGGCGGTGCTCCTGTAGTCAACAGTGGTCCTGGATTCTTTGGAATGATCTTTTGGGGTTTTGTTAACCTGCTTACACTGATTGCATTTATTGCTGCACTTGTTTGGATCTTTGTTAAGATTCGTAACTACATCAGGAACAATCGATAATGCTTTGTACTGCATTCTCAAGTGTACTTGAATATAACTTTTTTAGTTTTATTGCAGGTGTTGTACTAACTTCGGTGTTGTTTTTACGTTACATGTTCAAGAACCGTAAGAAGAATACTACAACTAACTAATTTAAAAGGCCCTGCTATTAATTTAGCAGGGCTTTTTTGTTGACTGGTGTGTTTAAACCTAATATAATATGTAAGTAAACAACGCACAGGAGATTGTTATGCGTATTGAAGTTGTAAATGAACGAAAGCTCGTATGCGGACACATTTTTCCTGCTAGTGAGGTTAAGGTTGGTCAGCGTTGGGCGCCAGCGGATGGTAGCGACTACGAAGTTACTATCGTAGAAATTAACGAAGATTATGTGTGGCACGAATCAAAGTTTGGCAAAATGCGTAAGGATGCATTCGGCTTTCAGGTTCGCTACTGCAAGATCGTAGATTAAGGAATTAGATAATGAAAACTTGGGTATCAAGTGATCTGCACTTTGGTCACACTAACATCATGAAATTTTGTCCTGAGACTCGAAAGTACAAGGACGTTGAAGATATGAATCAGAGCATGATTCGCGAGTGGAATGCCAAGGTTGCTCCAGAGGACACTGTCTACATCCTGGGCGACTTTGCGTTCCTGCCTTCAAACAAAGCTGTGGCAATCTTGAATCAGCTGAATGGTGATAAGATCCTGATTGAAGGCAATCACGATCGGAAGCTGCTCAAGGATCCTGTATTCCGTCGTTGCTTTAAAGAAGTTCATGTTTACTTGGACACCGTGCGCTACGACAAGAAGCCTGTGATCATGTTTCATTACCCAATCGCCGAGTGGGATCGTATGCATCACGGTGCTATCCACCTGTTCGGACACGTTCATGGTGGTGTTAGCGGCTTAGAAGCATATCGTGCCCGGGATGTGGGCATGGATGCTACTGGCAATGTTGTTACACTGCTGGACGACATCTGTGCCGATGCTGCCAAGGGTGCGATTAAGGGACATCACTAATGGTCAAAGTCGGCGTAACTGGCACACGTTCAGGAATGAACAAGCGTCAAAAACAAGAGTTTACTGAACTCTTAACCGAACTCGGCACCGGCGAATTCCATCACGGGGATTGCGTCGGTGTTGATGTTGAGGCAGCTAAGATTGCTGAAAAGTTGGGCTGGCGTACAGTGTGTCATCCTCCTGTTAAAGATGAGCTTCGTGCTTATCACAAGTCAGATGAGATTCGTGAACCTAAGTCCTATTTTGCTAGAAATCGCAACATTGTAGACGAGACTGATGTGCTGCTTGTTGTACCCTATCAGGACAGTCACCAGAGTCAAGGCGGCACCTGGTATACCAATGATTATGCTGTTAAAAAAAGCAAACCTTGTCACATTATTTTCCCCAAGAACAACTAAAGGATCCGCAATGGATGATTATAAGGAAAGGTGGATAGCGATACAGAAAGAATGGGAAGCAGACTATCAAGATTATCTTGAATGGTCTGAGTCGTATGAGGCACCAGGTGATGAACGAGCTACTGATTTCATGATCATCATGTTTTGGTGGGTACCTGTCTTTCCTGTATTTTTGTTCTGCGATTGGATGGGATGGTTTAATTAAAACATAGCTTGACGCCCTCTGGTAAAATCAGTATACTGTGCAAGTAAGTTAAACACACAAGGACACAGACATGAACAAGATCGAACTTAAGAATTGGGTTGAAAAGAATCCCAAGCTGGTTAAGATGCGCGAAAGTGTGAACTATCCAGGCTTGTTTGTGCTCAAGTATTCCAAAACCGTATTTTATAAAAATTTGTGGAATCGTTTCCTTGAGGAATGTCGCGGCACTGTGATTGACAAGGACTTCAACCTCATTTCGCGGCCATTTACGAAAGTGTACAACTACGGTATTGAGAAGCAGGCTCCTAAGCTCAGTGACGATACTGTTGTTGATGCTTATCGCAAGATCAACGGCTTCATGGTTTCGGTTACCTGGCACGATGGAGATATCCTTGTGAGCACTACCGGTAGCCTGGACAGCGACTTCTGTGCAATGGCTCGTGAGCTTATTGACGTGGGCGCATATCGTGAGATTTGTCGTGCAAATCCGCGCCTGACTTTTATGTTTGAATGTGTGCATCGTAATGATCCGCACATCATTCCTGAAGAGGAAGGCATGTACTTGATCGGTTACCGTTTGAAGGAATGGGATAGTCCTGTAAAGGTTGATTCTCATGCTCTTGCGGTATTTGGTATTCAGTTCGGCTGCTTGCCGGTAGAAGGTTTCCGTACTACAGTAGGTGACCTGCGTAAGGCTGTGAAGACCGTCCGCCACGAAGGATTCGTTGCATACACTGAATCAGGTGATGCATTCAAGATCAAGTCGCCGTATTATTTGGTTAAGAAGGCATTGTCAAGGAAAAAAGATATCATGAATCTAAACAAAACTTTAGTAAATGAAGAATTTTATCCACTTGTTACTCATCTGTCCGAGATAAAGGACCAGTTTAACGAAATGGACGAACAATCCAGATTGGAATATATTCGGTCATTTCTTAATAATTAATTTACAATTATCGCCGTGCCAACGGGCAAAATTACTTGTCCCTTGGCCGGTTTTCCCACAATGTGGACAAGTCCACATTTTTTGAAAATTATGTGTGCCATCGGCAACTCTTCGTCTGCTGGCCTCGCCGCCGGGATTCTTTTCGCCCAAGAAATTATGTGTTCCATTAATCAGTCTTTCGTAATTAGGATTATTTTCACCTAAGAAATTATGTGTGCCATCAGCAACTCTTGATCTCTGAAATTCGCCTCCTACAAAAGGATGTATTCCTTTTTCTAATTGTTTATGCACCGGATTAGATTCACCAATAAAATTATGAGACCCATTTTTCATTCTTCGACTAGTTGCTGCGGGTCCTGGATTTCTTCCTTTAGAAAAAGGATGTATTCCTTTTTCTAATTGCTCTCTCGCGTCTTTAGACGTCCAGCCTATACTTCCTCTTTTATAATTCATGCAGTTTGGATCGTCATAGTGTTGAGAAATGAAATACTCTTCTAGTTTACACAACTCATCAAATGTTGATGCTTCTGCTATGATTTCTCTAGAAAGTGTAGATTTATCTTTTATATTTTTAATCCAATTTCCAGAACCTAAATATCCGTCATTTAAATTTTCAGTTTCATGACGACCAATATAATATTTGCCATTTTTATGGGTTGTTTTATATATGAATAAATACATTGCTGATAGTTCCTTTACAACTGTTAGTGTCCTTGGGTTTTGCCGAACCGCGAAGGACTTTTTTCTTGACTGCATCTTGTTTTATGCTATACTTATTTATACAGAAAATTATTCTCCTCTAACTTTAAGGACGAACAATGACTTTTGATGAATGGATCGCAACTCAGGATAAATGTCATCCTGCTGACCGGAGTAGTCTTACCAGCGCATATCGCTTTTGGATCAACATTGCTCGTGCAGCATAGGAAACTGGATACGATCAAGGGTATGAGTCCGCAAAGAACATTTGCCCTGCTCGTGAATGTCAACTAATCTGGCAAGACGAAAGGGACAAGACATGACCTTTGATCAATGGTTCAACGAACAGTTTCCTCAAGATTATGACGATGAATCTGCCAAGGATCGGATCCAATGCTATGAGATTTGTAAATCTGCTTGGGAAGCCTCTCGTGAAAATCTAACTGTAGAGGATATTTGATATGACTTTTGAACGTTGGTTTGAGAAAGAGTATGGCAGTAAGCCCGATTTGGAAAATGACAGCTATTCTCAAGTAGCAAAGGCAGCATGGGATGCCGGATACCAAGCCGGTGGTTCGGCAGAAGTCGAATGGCAAGATTATTTGGATAGGTTAGATGACTAGTTATTACAATGAACACAACGGCTGGGTAGATAACGGCAAGAAGCTGCATAACAATCCTTGTCCCAATTGTGGGAGCGAAAACTTTCGCGAAACTGTGAGCCGTGAATACTGTCCCGACTGTGGCATGGAATGCAACTATTGGGGTAATGGTTCTAACGCAGTCTATGACGAAATGTGTAGACAAAAGTGGGCCGCAGAGGAACGCGAACGTGAAGAGGCGTTTCGTCAGCAAATGGAGGAAGAATGGGGCAGCAATAGCTGGGATTGGGACGAAGATGACGACTGAATATAAGCAACATACTTCTGTTGTATCACTGGACGAGATTCTATGGGCTTGGGGCAAGGAATTCACAATGCAGGATGGGTCCGAAATCGTTGGAATTGATCACTATGTTGATCCTGTCAAGAATAAGGCAGTTTTTGTGATTAGCACCAAAAAAGAAGTTTGACAATGACCAAGGAAGACCTACAGCGTGTCTACGATTCACTGCTTGAGTGTGGGCCTGATGAAGAAGACTTCAGTTGGGGACCCACTTATGAATTTGCCTTAAAGCGCAGAGAAACTGCCTTGCAAATTCTCATGAAGGAAATAGGCGAGTCTCGATAAATTATTTGTATTCTCAATAGAAAGTGTGTATAATACACTAACAACCAACAGAAAGGATGTAAGATGACTAAGATTTGTACTATTCTCGTCGGCGCTCCTTGCTCGGGTAAAAGCACCTGGGTCGATAATTTGCCGTGGATTGAAAATACCTATGTTGCATCCACTGATTCAATCATCGAAGATATTGCTCATGAATATGGCATGACCTACGATGACGGGTTCAAAGAACTTGTTGGTTTCGCTGACAAGGTCATGTGGAATGATCTTAAGATGACCGCCGAGGACGGTGATCCGATTATCATTGATCGTACTAACATGAGCAGAAAGAGCCGTCGTAAGTTTATTGATTTTCTTGCAAAGTATGGATACACTTTCAACGCTGTGGTGTTTGATGTTCCTGAAGATCGCTCGGAATGGAATCGTCGCCTAAACTCGCGTCCGGGTAAGACGATTCCTGGAAACGTGATTCAGTCCATGCTTGCATCGTTTCAGTTTCCTACGCATGATGAAGGATTTCGTGAAATTACGGTAGTGAATTCTTTTGCAGACGTGGAAGTTTTAGAAGGGAATTAAAATTATGACCACAATTTTTCTGGACATGGATGGTGTAGTTGCCGATTTTGACGGCTACGCCAGCAAGGTACTTGGACAACCTGCTCCTGATGGGCGCTGGCCTGATGAAGTCTGGAGCAGCATTATCCGCGATCCTCGCATCTACTTTCTTCTTGAAAAAACAAAGGAAGCAGATGCGTTGGTCGAATACTGTCGGTATTTACGAGACACCCGCAATTATGAACTGTTGTTCTTAACTGCTGTTCCCAAGGGCAACGATGTTCATTGGGCGTTTTACGATAAGGTGCTCTGGGGACAGAAGCATTATCCGGATATTCCTGTTCACTTTGGCCCGTTTGCCAAGAACAAGAAGGATCACTGTAAGCCGGGCGATATTCTTATCGACGACAAGCCCAGCAATATCGTCGAATGGACTGAAGTTGGCGGCAATGGCATCTTGCACACAGGCAACCTGCTAGAAACCTTAGATATCCTTAAGGGCCTAGTACTAGGCAATGACTAGAGTTGTAGTAAACGGTACCTTTGATATTTTGCATGTCGGACATCTTGAATTGCTCCGACATGCAAAAACTGCATATCCCAATTCAGGAGTATTGGTTTTAATTGATTCAGATAGAAGAGTCAGCGAACTCAAGGGTCCGAGCAGACCAATCAATACTGCCGAAGAACGTAAAATCATGTTATTGGCACTAAGGTATGTTGACTATGTAAATACTTTTGACAGTGACGAAGAACTCGTTGCTAATATTCGTGCATTTGATCCAGACGTAATGGTCAAAGGCAGTGATTATCGTGGCACCATGATTTTAGGTGCAGAATACTGTAAAGAAATTTATTTTTATGAGCGACTTAAGCATTTTTCAACAACCAAAAAAATTCAGGATATTACTTCTAGGTGATACGTGTTTAGACGTATACAAGTACGGAGTTGTGGACAGAATTAGTCCAGAAGCACCTGTTCCTGTATTTAAATTTACACATGAATATACTTTGCCAGGAATGGCAAGTAATGTAGAAATTAATCTATTAAATTTAAATTGCAATGTTGTTTGTATTACTGGAAACTCCAGTAAAAAAACTAGAATGATCGACAGTAGGTCAGGACAACATTTATTAAGATTAGACGATGATGTTGCCAGTGATCCGGTGACTATTGAATACATTGAATCTAAAATCAGTAATATACATGACTTTGATGCCATAGTTATCAGTGATTATAACAAAGGATTTATAGGGTATACTTCAATACGAGATTTACGAGATACATTCACCGGTCCTATTTTTGTTGACACTAAAAAAACAGATTTGGAATATTTTGAAGGTTGCTACGTTAAAATAAATGAAAAAGAACGAGCAGCGGCTACAAGTATATGTAGTAATATTATCACTACACTAGGAGATCGTGGTTCTGAATACCAAGGAAAGATTTATGCTGCTGCTCCTACCGAAGTAGTTGACGTGTGCGGTGCTGGTGATACATTTTTAGCTGCCATAGTTTACAGCTATTTAAATACTAATAGCATAGCAGACTCCATGGATTTTGCAAATCGTGCTAGTGCTCTCACAGTACAACATCCCGGAGTATATGCACCTAGATTAAAGGAAATAAAATGACTCGGTTAGAAGGTTTTGTAAAAAAAGGTTGGGGCCATGAATTAATATGGGCAACTAACGACAAGTATTGCGGAAAAATGATGGAATTTAATAAAGGTTCAAAATTTTCCATGCACTTTCACTGTGAAAAAGATGAAACTTGGTTTGTACTAAGTGGCGTATTTGAAGTCGAAATGATTGATACAAAAGATGCTAGTATAAGAAAAATTACGCTGATCGAAGGCAATACACAACACATTCCTCCATTAGTTCCACACCGAGTTACTTGTATCGAAGCAGGAACAATCATTGAAGTAAGTACTCCAGATAGTGTCGAAGACAATTATCGCGTAATGCCAGGCGATAGTCAAAAATCAGTTGCGGATTAAAGTAAAATTTTGTATAATTATATATTATATGCGGCCGTGAGCAAATTATGGCAAAGCTCTCGATCCTTCTGGACGAGGATGGGACAACGTCTTAGACACAGTCCTTGGAGGTTCAAGCCCTCCCGGCCGCACCATTACAAAGGTATAAAATGACCGACAGACCTCGGCACTCTCTGTATATTGATATTGCGGAACGAGTTGCACAAGAAAGTCATGCACGTAGGCGTAAAGTAGGATCTATTATTGTCAAAAATGGTAGAATTATATCAACTGGGTGGAACGGAATGCCCAGTGGATGGGATAACAACTGCGAAATTGAATTAGATGATGGTTCTTTACTAACACGACCAGAAGTACTTCACGCAGAAAGCAACTGTATTGCAAAATTAGCAAAATCCACTGAATCAGGCGAGAACGCGGATCTTTATATTACGCTAAGTCCTTGCCTTGATTGTGCAAAATTGATTCTTCAATCTGGTATCAAAAGCGTTTATTATAAAACGGTATATAGAGACGACTCCGGAATTCAATTCTTAAAAAAGTCTAATGTATCTGTAGAGAAACTTTAAATGGCGACTAGATTTAATTGTGCACCAAAATTTGATGAGCGTGTAAAAATTCCCACAAGAGAAATTATACATAACGTATTCAATGATATCAAAGATCTGGCAATAAATCGAGTTTTTGCGGTCGATGATTTTGTCAAAGAAATTGGTGAATTTATTGCCAACAGGTTTAGTGTAAACGTTTTTTGTGCCACATCTCCAGAAGTTGATCCAGGAGATGTTAATTTAAACGCATACTATGACTCTGAAGAAGATGAAGCATGTAAAATTTCTATAGATATTGTTTTGATAACACATCCCAGAGAAACATGTATAATTTTTGACAAAGATTGTTATAAACGATTTGTCAATAATTTATCAGACGCACTTGCTCATGAACTGATTCATATGAAACAGGCAAGAACAAGAGATTTTATTGAAATAGATCATCGATGCCAATATTATTCCGATGAAGGATTTGAATATCTAGCAAATCCAGATGAAATTGACGCATATGCACATAATATTGCAACCGAATTGAATGACAGTGCAATAATTTTAGAAAAATTAAATCAACCGTCAAAAATAACCATTAAAGAAAGCATAAATCTCTGGGTATATTTTAATGTGTTTGGAAGTGATTTAACACAGCCAATTTTACGACGATTACTCAAAAAAGTATACAAAAAGCTTGACAAATAGACAGATTTGGTTTAAGATAATAGAATGTTAAAAAAGGACTAACATGAAAAACAAAGGCAAACTACAAATTCCCGCTCGCAAAGCTTCACCAGTTCCGCAAGCGGCCACTCCTAATCCCGTAATGCAACCGCAGAATAACAAACAACCTAGCGTGATGATACTGGTTCCTGCAATGGAAATGGTAAACGCAGAGTTTGCACAGCATCTTGCCATGGCATGTGCCAATCTAGTTGCAAACGGAATTAAAATTAATTGTGCATTTAATATCGGAAGTGTGATTACAATTGCAAGACGAAACCTCACTGACATTTTTATGAAAAGTGATTTTGACTATGCATGGTGGGTAGACTCAGACATGAAGTTTCCAATCGACGCGCCAATTCGTCTATTAAATCGTAATGTTCCACTAGTTGGAGCTAATTATCGTCGCCGTAGATTTCCAAATCCAGGATTTACTGGAATGATGGGTCAGCCTGGCAACTTCCAAGAACTGATTACCGACGACAATAGCCCCGCAATGCAAGACGTTGATGTGCTTCCACACGGATGTGTTTTGGTGCATCGCTCAGTATATGAAAAAATTCCACAGCCTCATTATATTCAGGACTTTGTACCAGATATGAATCTTGAAATTGGAGAAGACATTTATTTCTGCAGGAAAGCCAGAGAAAATGGATTCCAAGTGTGGTGTGACCACGAGTTAAGCAAAGAAATTTCACATATTGGAATTTTTCACTTTAATTATAATTTATCAGTTCCACAATAAGGATCCTATATGGAGTTTGAATCAGTCGAGTTGCGTAAAGTCAAAAATGGCGTCGTTATTGCTTTGCGCACCATCGACGAGGACGATGAATACGTGTTTGATACTACAAAAAAAGCACTAAAATTTGTCAAAGATTTACTCGAAGGGAAAGTATTAGACGATGCCTGATATTATAAAAAAAGAATATAACATTAAAGACACAGTCTGGATTCATATGGGAGAGAAAAAACTCACCAAAGGTCGTATTGTTGAGATTATCGACTTTGAACACCTCAATGAGGGGCATAGTCCAGACAACGAATTTTATGTAATTCAAGTACAAACTGGAATCGATCCAGTATATGAAGTCAGAGAATTTGCGCAAATTAGTCCAGATTCTCAGGGACCAATTGCACTTTTTCGTAGAGAGGGATTAGTAGGCGCTAATCGTTTTCTGCGAAAAGTAGGATTGCCAATTCCTCAATTTGAGGAATGGCATGATTCAAATACTACCAAATCTGCAAACACTTCGACTACAGTTCTTCCTAAAAATAATAAAAAACACTATTATCGTAAGAAGAAAAAATCATCTTAATGGAAGAAAAATCGCTAATACATTGGCGTAATGCAAGTGAATTCAAAGAATATAAACTGGTAGACAACCGACTAATTAAATTAAGTCAATGCGTTGTCTACCAGTTCTTTGTTCCTGATGATATTAGAAATTTTAATTCTCTCAATCATATTGCAGAAATGTTTAACATGTTTCTAAATTCTGACAAAGGTAAATGGGTTCTAGAAAACTCATATAATGACCTATGGTACAATAGCTATAAAGAATATGATCGCAATGGAGAACAATTCAAAATCGTAGCAACGTTTGCTGAACCTACAAAGACCATGTATTATCTTAAATGGAAATAGCTTGACTTACAATACATTAGTTGTTAAAATACCTAGATGAAACTAACCTGTCTAGACCTTGAAATGAATCAGCCAAGTGGCAAGATAATTCAAATTGGTGCAGTTATTGGCGACACCAGTTCTGGAGTTATTTCTGGGCGACTTCGAATTTATGTAAATCCCAATGAGCTCCTTAATCCAGATATTATAAATTTGTGTAAAATCTCACAAGAGCAAGTTGATAATGGTCTAAGTTTAGAAGAAGCATACATTCAATTAAAAGATTTTCACAAAAATGCGGACTTTATTAATCCAGTGACATGGGGTGGTGCTGATAGTCAAGAGTTATTTGATCAACTTGATCCTACTGTTCGCACTGATTGGTGTTTTGGGCGTAGGTGGATTGATGCAAAAACTGTTGCAGTGACCAGAATGATCGTTCGCGAGGATCGAGTACTCAGTGGCGGACTTAGTACTACCATGAAACGATTTGGTCTAAAATTCCAAGGTGAAGCACACGATGCACAAACGGATGCAGAAAATACTTTTAGGATATATAATCATATGTTATACTTAATGCGTAGTGGGAGTTTTTAATAATGACTAAAATTATATTTGAGCCAGGATCATTTGATGATTTTGAAGGTACCCAGTCGGAACTGGATGCATTTGTTGCCAAGATCACAGAATTGCTCAGTAGTGATGGCTTTTTGAGCAAATTGAATGATGATAATGTCGAAATCATTGAAGATGACGAGGCAGAAGAGATTAGAGAAATTTTTAACAAGTCTCCTAAAACAATCAATTAAGGAATCCACGATGAACTCGCAATTACCGGCAGAAGGTATTTTACTCCAACGAGATTGGGGTAATGCTAAAACCTACCACGTTGAATGTGAATGCACTGATCCTAACCATGCACATACCGTAGATGTATCAGCTGACGAAGATTTTGGAGTTACTGTAGAAATTTGGACAACTGCGGAAACTCCCTCGTGGAGAATTTCTCGTTGGAAGTTGATTTGGCAACTTTTAACAAAAGGTACTATTAAATATAATGTTGCACTCATTATGCGTGAGCAGCAGGCACTGAATTACGCAGAGGCACTTAAACGAGCAATCACCGATATCAAGGAGTTTAAACGATGAGAAATTATTGGACATGTGGTCCGTTTGCTGACTGGCTTCGTGGCACCGCCAAGCCTAAATGGGGCACAGGCGACGATTGGAAAGAATGGAAAATCAAGGCTAAGGCAGCACATCCTATTCGATGGTGGATTGCAGAAGAGGGGTTAGATTATTTACAAGATGTTTACATGTATGTCCCGGATAAAATTCGCAGTGTTCGATATTATATTAACAATCGGTTTATTACTAGGAGCCATGCTCTTACTGCTCATCGCCGGGATATTTGTCCTGGTAGTTGGCGTGATGTGGGGGATAGATTCCTTCCTTGCCTATTTAATGAGTTGGTTGACTTTGTTGAAATCGAAACCGCCTGGATGAATGTTGTTTGGGACGAGAAAGCCAGTAAAAAATACAAAACTTCATGGCTCCGTCGTCAGGGCTGGCGTACATGGCGCAGTCGTGAAGCAGGACTCGCACACCTTGATTGGGCTGCTAGCCTTACCCACAACGAAGAATGGGTCAGCGAAGACGATCCTAACTACGGTAAGCCTACACGTCAAGCCTTGCAGGCAATGGAAATCAAGGCGCTTTACCTTTGGTGGACTGAAGTCTATCCTAACCGTCCGGATCCCTACGATGTAAGCGGTTGGAGTGCATACTGCGATGAAAAGCGTAAGCGCGGTATTGACGTTCTCGAAACCGATCCGCTGGAGAATAAGGAAGAATCTCGCAGGCTTTTAAATACACTGCATGACCTTGAAGCAAAATATGAAGCAGAAGACGAAGAAATGATGATCAGATTAATCAAAGTGAGGAATGGCCTATGGACTTGATGACATTTATAACTTGCGCTATTATAGTTCTCATAGTATTTTATATCAGGCACTTGTATCATACGGCCAATAGTACTAGAAAAACTCAATTAATTGATTATCTTAACAACATTGTTCATTCAGTGAGCATAGAAAAAATTGATGGTATTGATTATTGGTTTGATATTGATAAGTCATTGTTTTTAGCACAGGGTAAAAATGACGATGAAGTTATTTCCGTAATAAAGTCTAGATTTCCAGATCATGTATTTCTGGTAACAGATAGGGGCGGAATTGCATCCAATACCGATTGGAAAATTGTTCCATTTGAAGAATTAAAGACATTAATTTTGCACCGTAACGAAAGGTAAAGAAATGACAACTCATGAAGCACAAGTAGAATCTTCTAAAATTCATACTATTACTATACATGGAAACGGAGGCGAAGTAGTTATAGGAACTATTTCACCTGGAACATATGAACACTTCAAGAACAACTCAATTGATATTTTTGAGTATTCATATGATATTCACGCAGTAAGCGTTCCTACTGAGTTTCAGCCGTATGCTCCACACAATTGGCTTGAATGCAATGACATTGCACACGAGCACGGTGCAGAAATGGATGAAAAATCATTTATAGAAGTTAGAAATTCTGAAGGTGAAACTATTTGGTCAAGCACGATGTCTCCAGATGTCCTTGAAGAAGCTGGATGCAATGTTGACTGTGTCAATGAGTGCATGGTTGAGGACCTTTCTCCAGAAACAACGGTATTTTACGGTCAAAGTGACATGAAGGGCACATTCTTTGAAAAGGAGATAGACCTTAAAGCGCCGTTTGATCCATCAAAACTTTCTATTATGTATAGTGAGATCGAAGGATGGTATCTATTTTCCGGAATTTCTTATAACGGAGATGACCTTGAAGACGATGGTGGGTTTTATGTCGAGAGTGAAGATGTTATATTCACGTTTATCAAAGTTCTCAAAGATAATGAAACTGAAATTTACGAAGGTCCAGAAGATTATGACGAAGAACCTGGATATCAGTACTAGTCCGGACAGAGATACATTTCAATTAGATTGTTACATTAAAAATCAACAAGAACGGGATTTACCAGTAGACGATTCTATTATTCAAATGTATAAAGACATTCATACTAGGCAAATTATTAAAGAAAGCACATCGGAATGGAGAGAATATAGTTTAGAATATGATCTCCGTTCTACTCAGTGGATTTTAGAAAAAGTTCGCAATTCTGATAGTTATGCAAAAGATTTGTATGCCGCATTATGCAACAATGATTTTATAAAATTAGATCTATGGTCTATTCTTAAAGAAAGAAAATGGTCATGTAGTTGGAGATATGCAGGTGGCATTATTGCGCACATGCGCCAAGAAGGTGACTATATTGATTGGTATTGTACAGGCGACGAAGGTATAGTAACAGGCGAAATCAAAGAAGACTTTAAGCAACTAGGTTGGACAATTGCAACTATTGACATCACAGATTGATTGTAATATAATAGAAAATCATTTAATTTAAAGGATAAATCATGGCACTCAGAGCCAAATCAGCACCAAAAGGCCTTACTGTACGCAAAAAGAAAACTGCAAAATTACCAGTTGCTCGCCGCAATGGTAAAAAGATTGGACCTAGCTTTGATGGATGGGAATCCTGGTCTCCTAGTGATTACATGAAAAATCAACAGAAGGCGCGTGATTTTTATTATGAAAACTATCAACCTGCCGATCTTGAACCGGATGTATGGGAATGGATGAGGACTCAAGAATATACTACGAACGATATCAAAGCTGCTAAGGCGTATGGTATTAGCATGTCTGTAGGAATTACTTGCAAGCTTCTTCGAGACGGAATGCCTGACTACAATGCTGCATATGCTGCATATTGGGAATCTTTGCCTGGCACATCTGGCATTGTAAAGCCTCATTCAGAATTTATTAAATTGCACATTGCTCATTCAATCGAACGAGGCAATAGCATGGTAATCAAAGAATCCAGTACTGAAAAGAAAAAGAACGTGTATGTTCCTTCAATTCAAGAACGTATGAGAGAAGTCGCGCATGAAATGTCCGAGTTTATCGAAGAAGCAATTGATTCATACATTATTGATCCCGAGGCATTTGATCCTGCATCTTACAAGATTGCGGCAACATTACGAGGTAAACAAACCAAAGCAGGCCATGCACGGTTGATTAAAAGTCTTTACACCAAGGATCTAGAAGAATATACACAACTTATAAGTTCAGATTGTCCCAAGGATTTGATGGAAGGCTATACAGTTTATGGCAAGAAGAACATCAAGAAGTTTCACGACTTTCTGACACAAATTACTAACGCATGTGATCAAATTGCAGGCGAGGCTAAAATCACACGATTGCCTCGTAAAATCAAGGTAAAAAGTCCAGAAGATCAAACTAAGAATATCAAGTTTAAAGCAACTGATGATCGGTACGGTGTTGCTAGTGTTCCTCCTTCTCAGATTATTGGCGCATCTACTGTAGTAGTACTTAACACGAAAACTCGAAAAATCGGCGTGTACTATGCAGATAAAGGAGCACAGGTACTGGCGGTCAAAGGATCAACCATTATCGGATTTGATGAAAGGACGAGTATTCAAAAGACATTGCGTAAGCCAGAAATTCAAATTAAAGAATTGAAAGCGATTGGTACACAAAAACGAACACAGACCTGGTTTGACGGTATTAAAACAATCGGCACAACAATGAACGGACGCATCAACTCCGAAGTTATGATTTTAAAGGCATACAAATGAAAATTGGAACGTCATATAGCCGTTGCATTCTCGATATCATCGATGGCAAAGTTGACGAAGAAGATGTAATGGTAATCGTTACACGAACTGATTTTAACCCACATGATGACAAGCAATGGCAAGGAATCTGGCTCGGATATACTACAATGCGAGAATGGTCAGGATATGTAGATCGTGAACAGGAATTTCATGAGTTAACTAAACGAATGTATGACAATGGCCAAATACATCAGCCTCGACAGTTTGGTGCATACGCAAGCAGGTCAAGAGAAATTTGGTATGATTTAATTCTTACCAATGAAGTAAAAGATGAGAATCCTGCTGTCAAAAAAGCGTGGGAACAATATAAAATGTTAGCAAATCTAGTATAAGGAATGAATATGAATAACAGTCTAGTACCAATGGTTATTGAAAAGACCAGCACAGGCGAACGTGCATTTGACATTTATAGCAGGCTTCTCAATAACAGAATTATATTCCTTAATGGGCCCGTAGATGATTATAGCGCAAACCTAATTGTTGCACAGTTACTTCACCTCGAGAGCGAGGACAGTAGTAGAGATATTAACTTTTATATTAACTCACCGGGTGGCGTTGTCACTGCGGGAATGAGCATTTATGACACTATGCAATTTATTGGACCAGATGTTGCAACATATGTCATGGGCCAAGCATGTTCAATGGGATCCCTACTTGCACAAGCCGGAGCTCCTGGCAAAAGATTTATGTTGCCTTATGCACGGCACATGATCCACCAACCATCAGGAGGTGCAAGTGGCATGCAGAGTGATATTGAGATACAATACAAAGAAATCACTAAAATGAAGCAAGAGCTTACTCAAATTTATGTTAATCACAATTCAAAGGGAAAAACATACGAAGAATTTGAGCGAGATATGGATCGTGACACCTTTATGAATTCCCAAGAGGCGCTTGATTATGGATTGATTGACCAGGTTGTCAATAAAAGGTCTTAAAATCTATATCAAGTTAATAATATATAAACTCAAGATAATTACTATTGAGAAACTAGTAGGAGGTGCGATATGAAAAAAATGTCACCAGAATACATACTCCTCACTCTTAAAAAACTGAACAGCGAGTATCAGTTTTGGATCAGATCAAGTGGAATTGTCTCATTAATAATTTTAATTATTATCTATAAATGGAATGATATTTCATATTATAATTCCGAATGGATTGTTGCGAGTTTGGGAATCTTACTAACCAGTGCATGGTGGTTTTGGGTAATGCGCACTGTTAAATTAATGCTGACATATCGTCAGACGGAAATAGAACAATTAATAGAAGCTGGCAAGGCTATTAATGACATTAAAAATGATTTCAACAAGCTATAAAAATGAAGCTTGACCTTCATGGCGTTAAACACCAAGATGTAGATATGATAGTGGAAAACTTCATCCTATTAAACCAGGGAAGTTTTCCACTTACAATTATATGCGGTAATAGCCCTAAAATGATCTCATTGGTAAATTTGGTCACACAAAGAATCGGATGTATAACCGAAATGTATCGCTATGGCGTAATCGTCGTAGCCAGGTTCACTTGACACACTACAATAATGTTGCTATAATTGCAACATGACAAATACTACAACATGGACAGTAACAGTAATAGAAGATGGAGAAGATATTGTTCTTCCCTTTCCTGACGGCTTACTCGAAAGCGTAGGCTGGCAAGAGGGAGATACTCTTGAATGGCTCGACAATGAAGATGGCTCTTGGACACTAAGAAAGGCTGACGATGAAACTGCTTAAAGATTACTTTACTATGCAGAAGCAAGTAACTCAAAGATGACCCCGAAGCAGAAGCGGACTGAAATTAAACGCATCCTTCCCAAGTTGACTGATGGTAATCGCAATATCTTTATGCGAATGTACTCTCCTTTTGATTTGGACAAAGATATCAATTTAGTAGTTGACAAAATGCCTGCAAAACAGTTAAACTGGGCATTACAACAAACACAAAATAGCTATCATCACATTTTTAGGATTATTAAAAACTCATGATTAAACGTGTCGGATTTGCTTGTAAGTATATTGATTTTCCAGAGCAGGTTAATGGAATTAAATCTACCGATGAATGCAAAAAGTATAACAGTGGTACAACCACTGTCGCATGGCTTAGTAGGCAATCCCGTGATATTGCCGAAGAACGTCTTTGGGACATAATGGTACAAAACATTGACTCAATCAAGAATCTTGTTAGCAAGGTTGCCACGCTAGATCCAAACTTGCGCATGGTTCGTCTTACAAGTGATGTTTTTCCAGTTTATACACACGCTGACTGGTCATGGTTCTATAAAAGACCTGATGTCATAGACTATTGTGAAAAAAATCTTGCATTAATTGGAGAAATTGCAAGAAAACATGATGTGCGTCTATCGATGCATCCAGGGCAGTTTACAGTTTTGGCATCCGATAATCCTAGAATTGTAGATAGCAGTATTGAAGAGTTTGAATATCACACAGATGTTGCCAGGTGGATGGGATATGGCAAAACTTTTCAAGACTTCAAAATTAATGTTCATGTTTCTGGTCGCTTAGGTCCGGACGGAATTCGTGCTGCTTTGTCAAGGCTCTCGGCAGAGGCACGTAACATGATTACGATTGAGAATGATGAAATGACGTGGGGAGTAGATCACAGTCTTGAATTAGTCAATGATTGTGCATTAGTCCTAGACATACATCATCATTGGGTAGCCACAGGAGAATACATTGAAAATACTGATGATCGTGTTAAAAGGATTATTGATAGCTGGCGCGGTGTGCGTCCTGTTTGTCATTACTCAGTTTCCAGAGAAGACTTGCTCGTTGACCACTGCAGGGACACTAGACCCGATCTTAACTCACTGTTAGAAACTGGCTTTAAAAAAGGTAAACTCAGGGCCCATTCTGATTTTTTCTGGAATAATTCCGTAAATCAATGGGCACTGAGTTTTCTAGACACACATGATATCATGTGCGAAAGCAAGGGGAAGAACTTGGCTAGTTTTGCTCTAGCCAACCTAGTTACTTAGGAGTCTTTGGCTTACGTGGCTTACGAACTTTCTTAGCCACTTCCTGAATGACCGGCTCAAGTGCAGGAACAGCAGTTTCCACGGCGTCAACAGCTTCTACAACTTTTTCAATAACTCGTTCGCGAGCAGGTACAACTAGTTCTTCGATCTTATCAGCAAACTTATCTTCAATATCTTTAATAATCGGTGCAACTGCTTCTGACAGAGGTGCCGATTTATTAAATCCAAACAATTTTTTTAAAAATTCAAACATTAATAATCTCCTTTTATGCGCTAAAATACTGCGCTCATGTATTTAATCCCATAAATATATGCATGACTCAAAACTTCATAAAAGATTTTATTTTACAAGAATCAAAATCATCAGATGGTGAAATTTTAACGCAATTAAAATTATCATATTCCCGAGATGAATTAGATCCAATAATGTCAGAAAGCACCATGGACTATCATTACGGCAAACTTTACAAATCTTATGTCGAACGGTATAACAAAAGTGAAGGCGATTTGAAGTTTAACAAGGCGGGTGCGTTTTTACATAACATATATTTTGGTCAATTTCATGCACCTTCAGGATCAAATAAGCCTACAGAGAAAATTTCAAATTTCATTAATAAACATTTTTCTGATTTTGATGAACTAAAAAAGGCGTTTGAGGAAGCAGCAATGCCTATTCAGGGGTCAGGATGGGTATATTTGTCCACAACTGGAAAAATAAAAACAATTAAAAATCATGAAATTAGGTCAGATATAGTAATTTTGATAGATTGGTGGGAACATGCATGGGCATTGGATTATCAATCAGATAAGGCAAGATATTTAAAAAATATTTGGAAGATAATTAACTGGGAATCAATTGAGCAAAGGATGCCAGAGTTAGGGATTTCAAGATAAATTATGTTAAAAATTAACAACTTATTTGTAGTTGCAGAAAATCAGCCATTATTAACTGATATAAATTTATCTATAAATTCTGGAGAAATCCATGTAGTAACTGGACCAGTTCATAGCGGAAAATCAGCATTGGCACACATTATTACTGGACATCCAAGTCTGGTCATTGAAAGTGGCAATATCACATTTGACAGAAAAAAAATCAATAAACTTTCAGCACAAGAACGAAGCAAGCGTGGAATTTTTATCGGTTTTCAAAATCCACCAGACTTTGAGAATTTTACCAACTGGGAACTATTTGAAAATTTTATCAAGGCATCTTTACAAGACATAGACAAGATGCAAGCTGGATATTTAGCATGTTGCCAGATGATGGGATTAACGGAATCACATGGTGATAAAATTAACATCGATGGTCCAATGTTATTATCTCATTTCAAATACAATGAAATAGTTCATATGTTAATGTCAGATCCAAAATTAATCATTTTAGACGAAATTGATGACGGCCTTTCAGAAAATGAGGTCAAATTATTTGCAAATGTAGTCAACGAAGCAATCGCAATTAATAAATGCAGTGCATTGATCATTACAAGAAATCAATTATTTTTAAGTTTAATAAACCCCACGCATATTCATGTAATGACCTCGGGAAAAATTACCATGTCTGGCGATGGCGAATTATGTAAGAGGATCGTAGAAAATGGGTATTCAGAGCTTTCTTAAGGCAAAAAAAGGCGATCCTGATTGGGCGTTTACTCCAGATCAGTATTTTGATAAAGAATTTAAAATAGTAGATGCAAGTTTATTAGAACTTGGACCGAACAAGACAGAATATATGGTATTGCGCCAATCTCCTAATGAACGTGAATTGTTGGCAAAACATATCAAAATTGATGTCAGAGAAGGTGCTTCATTGGATCTTACTATTATAAATGATGCTTTTGATAAACTTCAACAGGTCTTTATATATGATATCATTCTGAGGGATGGCGCAACATTAAATATGGGAATGTTTATCAAAGGTGGAAAGCTTAATAAGCATATTTTTGAAGTCACGCTAGATGATTTGGCTACCTTTAATTCCTATGGATACATCATGAGTAGATCTGGAGGAGATTGTGAAATAATTACCAAGATAGATCATCAAGGTAGCTATAGTGCAAGTAATCAAATGATTTCATGTGAAGCTGGATCAAAAAGCCAAACAGTTGTTCATTGCATGTCGAGTGTCGCGGAACATTCAAGACACACACAAATCAGCATGGACTTGGCAAATTTAATTACTGAACCAGGCGGCAAATGTCATAGTATTCCTGAATCATATAATGTAACCGAATCTGCCAGAATAAATTGCATAACAAGTACCGATTACTTAGACGCAGAAAAAATCTATTATTTACAGACACGCGGCATGAGTGAGATTGCTGCTAGAGAAATGTTAATTGGCAAACACCGTGGCAAAATAATAGGATCTACAAGTGATCCTGATTTAGTACAGGAAATTGAACAGCTTTTTGATTAAAATTTGAATAAATAGCACACAGCTATAGGAAACATGAATGACCTCTCCAGTATGGATCACCCCGTCAGGGTTTTTAGGCACACTTACTCAACTAAGGAGTACGTCCACTGCTGTCTTTGCAACTGGGACGGGTATTTCATATTCAATAATTTCTGGAGAAGTACCGCCAGGTATATATCTAAATTCATCCACTGGAATCATATCAGGTACACCCGTTTCTGTTTCTGTTGAAACATTATCAACATTTGTGACCCGTGCCTCAAATACACATGGAATAAAAGACCGATCGTTCTCCTTATTAGTTACTGGATCAAATTTACCAAATTGGATAACATCTAATGGACTATTGCCAGTAGGCCTTAACGGCGAATATTACACGATAAACTTAGAATATGTGGATTTTCAACTTCGTGCAGAAAATATATTACTCACTGGCGGAAATTCTTTAAAATATTACATAGCAGATGGCAAAGGAACATTGCCTCCTGGCCTGACATTAACACCATCGGGAAGAATATACGGAATTGTTGCAGATCAACTTCAATTAGACTGGGAAGTAAGTGAATCCGGTGGGTATGATGACGAGCGATACGATCAATATCCCTATGATCATGCAATGGTAAGCAATGTTACTACTGCATTTATTCCAAAAGCTGTCAATAGACTGTATCAATTTCAAGTAACGGTGACCGACGGAGTTCAAGGAATAGATAGACTATTCGGTATTGAAGTAGTAGATCCTGCTAATCTAGGCGAAGGACTGATTCCTCAGCCAATATGGCTTGATCCATATGGCGGAAGATTGTCAAAAACTGCAAATTTAGGAACTGTACGAGCAAATAGACCACTTGTGATAGAATTAAATGAGTATGATCCTTATCCATATTCTGGTCCACTTGTCTGGAATTGGGAAAGAACAGTCAATCCAGAAATCAGATTGATTACAGATAGTAAAAATTCTACTAAAAATCTCCAGGGATCAACTTCTATATATTTTAATAACACTGTAATCTTTCCCATTGTGGGAATGGCTGTTCAACTAAATTTGTATGTTGATGGATTTAATTCAACAACTTATCAAATAACTGGAGTTGTTAAAACAGGAGACACAGAAGGATTTATCAATATTGATAAACCTCTTTTTGGAACTATTCCCAATAATCTAATGATTTTTGTAGGTTCACTGAGCGTTCATCCTCCAGGCATATCACTTGACACTAACAGTGGCGTTCTATATGGACAAATACCATATCAGCCATCATACAGTATAGATTACAAGTTTACGGTAGACCTCAATAAAACTGATACCGCATCGTCGTCATCTAGTGTCACTCCTCAGATATTTTTACTAAGAATAAAAGGAGACATTGATAGTTATATTCAATTTGTTAGTACTGGATCACTAGGCACTTTAATGCCTGGCCAGATAAGCGAGTTATCGGTTATTGCCAAAAATGTCAATTCAGAGTATTCAGTTCAATATTCATTAATTGGAGGTAATTTGCCTTCTGGTCTAACACTGTTGCCAGATGGTAATATTCAAGGCAAAATTAATTACAATTCTCAAACTATATTTGACTTTAGTTCTACCAATTCACTATCATCCCTAATGATGGATGGAGGCACTACTACCGTTGATAAAAATTGGAAGTTTACTGTCCGAGCATCTGATGTTTACCGATCTAATCTAATTGATCAAGAGTTTAGTATAACTATTTTAGAAAATTCAAGAACTGAATACACTAGAATGTTTGTAAAACCATTTATGCCAGTTAATAAAAGAGTAATTTATGAAGAATTTATAAATGATTCTACTATATTTGATTCGTCTCTTCTTTATAGACCAAACGATTTAGAATTTGGATCACAAAGAGAAATAAAAATGTTACTTGAAACTGGCATACAGAAACTTAGTCTGGATGATTATTCTTCTGCCTTAAATTCTTATTTCTATAGAAAAAAGTTTTACTTTGGAGAGGTTAAAAGTGTTAATGCAACCGATGACCTAGGCAATATCATTTATGAACTAGTATATATTGACATAATTGATGACCAAATGATAGGAACATACAGCCCATCGACCGTGAATTCTCTTGGAAACATACAATTTCAATTAGAATCAATTATGATTTCTGACGAAAATATATCGACTGACGAGGGCCTTAGACCTAGGTATATGAATACCCTTAAATCTAACGGTGTGCCTCTAGGTTTTATCAAGGCAGTGGTGTTATGCTATGCATTACCAGGAAATTCGGCAAAAATAATTTCCAGAATAAAAAGTAGTAAATTTGACTTTCTACAATTCAATTTTGACACAGACAGAATAATTGTAGAGACTCCGTTGGATTCCGATCAAAGTGGTTGGCTATTTTATCCAACTGAAAGATAATAAATATCATATAAATAAGGGTTTAAACTATGGCCAGCAATATAAGCACTGTGAATATTAATACCAATTTTCCTGTACAGGGAAAAGACAATCCTAGCCAAGGATTTAGAGACAATTTTGGATACATAGCACAGGCACTAAACATTGCCGCCAATGAGATAACAAATTTACAAAGTTTTCCGGCTGGAATATCAGTTGCGTCTACAATAACAGCTGGTATTGTAAGAATTGGTTCAGGAATTAATGTAACTAACAACGGTGTAATTAGTGTTTCTCCTGGAAATTACACACTTACTACTGCAACATCAAACTCTCTAGGTGGAGTTAGAATCGGTTCAGGATTATCAATTACCGGAAACGGAACTCTCAGTGCAACATATGTCTACAATCTGCCTCGTGCAACTGCTAGTGTTCTAGGAGGTGTCAAAATAGGATCAGGAATATCAGTAGATGCAGAAGGAATGATCAGTGTTCCTCCTGGAAATTATATACTTACTACTGCAACATCAAACTCCCTAGGCGGAGTAAAAATAGGGACAGGCATCTCTATAACAGCAGACGGAACCATCAGTGCGGCTGGCGGCGGAGGATTAGGATTAACTAGTAGAAAGACAGTATCAACCGCTACTTCAGTGTTATCACCGGGTTCTACTGCAACCACCTTTATAGCAGGTGAAAAAGGATACATACTTTATAAAATAACTGCGTCTACTTCAAGTTGGATTAGATTATATTCCAGTGATGCTGCAAGATCATCAGACTCCACAAGATCAATAAATACCGACCCATTGCCGAGTAGCGGAGTTATTGCAGAATTTATAACAACATCAACTGCTCCAATACTCGTATCTCCAGGAGTATTTGGATTTAATGATGAGACATCGCCAACTACGTCCATACCAATTTCAGTAACTAACCAAAGTAATTCCACCGTTGCTGTTACAGTGTCGTTAGTCATCGTGCAACTAGAAGCATAATTTATGTCAGAATTAAAAGAATACATTGTAACATTAAAGAATTTTTCAGATTCTGAAGAATTTTACAATGACATGGAAACTATTGGCGGACCTGAGTTTATACCAGATAGAGAAGTGGATTTGGTTCAACGCAGGCCATTGAGTAGAAATACACACTACTTATTAACCGGTGAGGAAGCTGAATCTATACGACAAGATCCTAGAGTACTTGCAGTAGAGCTATTGCCGTCCGAACTAGGCATAGAAGTTGTTCCACATTGGACTCAAACTGGAAATTTTGAAAAATCAGCTGTTATTGACTCTAATGACAAAAACTGGGGATTACTCAGGGTGGCATCTGGTAATTCAATTTCAGACTGGGGCACTAATGGCACTTTTACACAGACCACTGCAACTATATCTGTTCCATATAGTGGAAAAAATGTTGATGTTGTTATTGTAGATGCACACATTAATGTAAATCATCCGGAATTTGCAGTTAATATTAACGGCACTGGAGGATCTAGGGTAATTCAATATAATTGGTTTTCTCTTAGTAACATTGTAGGCATCGTTACAACTGGCAGCTACAGCTATAGCATTATTTTAAATAATCATGGAACACATGTTGCTGGAACAGTTGCCGGTAATACTCAAGGATGGGCCAGAGATGCAAATATTTACAACATAGAATTTAATTATACCGCAGCCAATAGTCCAACAAATTGGCAACTGTATATTTTTGATTATTTAAGAGCATTTCATAAAAATAAACCAATTAATCCTGTTACCGGCCTTCGTAATCCAACCGTGACCAATCATAGCTGGGGATATGTGTTTAATAGTATACCACTTACTAGCGTGACCTCAGTCACTTATCTTGGAACAACCACATCAGTTACCGGAATCGACTTTAACAGAAAATCAATTTTAGAAGCAAATGGCGTGCCAGTTCCACTAGGAACATCTTTGTATCGAACTCCATCTTACTATCCTGCGCTAAATGCTGATGTAATCGACGCAATTAATGATGGTGTAATTGTAGTTGCGTCTGCCGGGAATAGTTATTGGAATATAGTAACACCATCTGATTCAAACTACAATAATAATATAGTCGCAATATTTCCAAGCGGAACAACAACAATTTATCATTCTAGAGGATCCAGCCCTGGATCTTCCGAAGGAGTAATCTGTGTAGGTGCAATTGGGGTAGAAAAACAAGAATTTAAAGGCAATTTTAGTAATTACGGAAGCCGTGTTGATATTTGGGCACCAGGAGTCAACATCATCAGCTCAGTTTACAATTCTGCCGCAGCAACTGAATTTGGTATAACATTAGCTAACGATCCCAGAAATTCAAGTTATAGGTTAGGAGCTGTCAGTGGAACTAGTATGTCTTCGCCACAGGTATCTGGATATATTGCGTGTTTAGCTGAAATTTATCCAAGAATAACACAATCAGAAGCACTTGACTATGTTGTTCAATATTCTAAAAAATCACAAATAGATTCAACGGGCACAATTAATACTTCGCCATATTTTAGTCTAGGAGATGCATCAAATAATCGATATCTCTATTACTACATTGAAAGGCCCAGTTCAGGAAATGTTTATCCTTCAACAAACAGAAAAACTAGACCTAGCACAGGTGTAATGTATCCCCGTTCTAAAATAAAACGATAACTGTTAAAAATTGAGATAAATAACATCATGTCTTCAACAATCACAACTTATAGCACAAGTATAAACATTGTCTTTCCTATTCAGGGCCAAGATAATGACACACAGGGATTTCGTGATAATTATAGTCTAATACGATCAGCACTTAATGTAGCAGCAACTGAAATCACAAATATTCAAAGTATACAATCTAATACTCAAGTCACACTGTCAACATTAACTAATTTGGTAATAGGAAATATACAAAGTAGTTCAACATCAATACTAATCACAAATAATACCATAGCTGTAAATAATACTAACTCACTATACGCTGTTTATTCTCTAAATCCCACCGATTCAATATCAACTATTACAAACGGAACCAATGGCCAACTAATATATATCAGGGCACTAAGTGAAAATCAAGTGTTTTCAATAACTACAAGTGGAAATATTTCAAGCACAGGCACGATAATATCATCTAGGTATTCTCCTCTTATATACGATACCTCTAAGTGGTATTTCGTTGGAAATATCTAAATGTTTAATCCTTTATTAGAAGACCTTTCGCCATTAAAAGACACCGAGCTAGATAACAAGCTCACCGATCTTAACAAAAAATATACAATTGCAATGAGAATGGGCAATAGCGGAGCTGCTCGCCAAATAGTTGTCATTATCGAGGCAATTAGAGCAGAAATCACAAAAAGACAAGCTGATGCAAATAAGCGATTATTTGAAAAGCAAAATAAAGACTTAGACGGATTAATCAATGTTGGTTGACATGAGTAGTGTTTTCTGCTATGATTAACTAATGAAATCAAATAAATTTGGCGAAATTATTGTTGACGATACTGACATCCTAAAAGGACTTTATACCGATACCATCAATGATTTGTCACAATTAAACATTGAAGATCCCTGCCTAGTAAATCAATTCAATTCAGCATGTAAAAGCAATGCTGATAGATTTTCCCATTTGAAGGTATTCACAACATCCGATGTTGACATAACAGAGTTTGACGCCAGTAAACAGCAAAATTGGTTCATGCCAGAGAAATACAAGTCATTTGATATTCAAAATTTTCTAATATCAAAATGCAAAACTAAAACAGAAATTGACCGTGTTGAGATGGAACTATCTATGTTCATTCATCATAATCTCATTGATGTTTTGAAATATCTTAAATACTTAGTAGACACAATGCGCTCCAACAATGTGGTATGGGGCGTAGGAAGAGGAAGTAGTGTTGCAAGCTACTGTCTATATCTTTTAGGCGTACACAAAATTGATAGTTTAAAATATGATTTAGACATCAAAGAATTTTTAAAATAAGGAAAAGATGAAATGGCCGAACGCAAAATTTATAAAACAATGCAAGGTAAAACAGTTGACATGGAATCATTGGCTGCAAGAAATGAAACTATGCCAGCGGTTGGAAATGTCAGAATGAACGCACGCGGAGATGAATTGGGACCAGGTGGTACTATTATTCGCAAACGTGAAGATATTGTCAACGATCACTATAATCAACAAACTCCAAAACAGTAAGGTTACCAATGATAGTTAATGGAAAACTCACTCCTGTTCTTGATCGTGTAATTGTCACAGACATGTATTTTGGTGAACAGAAATCCAAAGGTGGTATTATCATCAAAGATGATGATGGATCAACTCGAGGAATTTATCCCCGTTGGGCAAAAGTTCACGCAAAAGGACGCATGAATGAAGATGAATATAAAATCGGCGACTGGATTCTAGTAGAACATGGTCGCTGGACACGAGGATTTAAACTAAACGAAGGCAACGGAGTCGTTGAGATTCGAATGGTAGAAGCAGAAAGTATTTTAGGATGGCAATCTGAGAAACCAAACTCTGATGTTATATTTGGCGACGAAATTGACACATCACCTGGCGTACAACATCGTCCAGAAGATTTTATATAAGAGGCAACATTGAGTAAAATTGATTTAAACAAGTATAAAGAATTTGTCCTCGCTGTATGCAGTGACGCGAGTAAAGACCTTACTACATTTACGGATAGACTTGACTTAGTTGATGAAGGATTTGATCCAAAGACACAGAGTTACGGTCCGGATGTTAATGTACCGTTACTACTAACTTCCGCAATTGGAATGGCTGCCGAAACAGGTGAATTCTGTGAAATTCCAAAGAAGATTTTCTTTCAAGGCAAGCAATTGGACGAAGACGCATTGTTTCATATGAAGCGTGAATTAGGCGATGTAATCTGGTATTGGACAAATGCTTGTAATGCATTAGGATTAGATCCTAATGATGTTATTGCCGAAAATGTTCGTAAACTAGAAGCTCGTTATCCTGGTGGCAAATTTGATGCACATTATTCGGAGAATCGAAAAGACGGCGATCTCTAAATGTTAGGTCCAAGTTTTTGCACTAAATGCAAAATACTTCACAAGTATACTCCTAATGAAAATCCTCAAAGACAAGGAACTTGGACTTGTCCATTTAATGAATATCATGAAGAATCTCATTTGCTTCTGGTATCCGAATCAGAACGAAGTGAAATATTAAATAACACCAAATTTTTTAATTTTGTACTAAACCCTTAATAAACTCCTTGATTTTTTTTGTATTCTAATGTACAATTGCAAAAAATCAAGGAGTTTTTTATGAATAAACCACTAGACGACGATTTCAATTACCACATTTCATCTAACAATATTTCGGACGCACCGCCTCTTATTATAACCGCGAGGCCCACACATGGCGCGCATAGTCAACCTACTACACTGCTACAAGAAGAATCAAAGACATATGAGCGTCTTGAAAATGGTAGCATTAAAATTACCACTACTATTAAGAGATACAGAGAAGGTAGAAATAAACCTGATCATTCAACACATGTTGAGATTTTTTAATGTCAATGCCTATCGACAAGTTGCCACAGTCTATTTCAGGATATTTTAATTGCAAAAATGAAGTCACTGCGTGTGATCGATGCAAGGGCATTGGCACATATACTACGGAAGAACTTGGTGATTATCATAAGCGTGAATACTATACACAACGACATACTTGTAATCAGTGTAAAGGTGATGGAAGAATTGTTATTCAAAAAGAATATTTAAGCTTTAGTATAAATGAAAGAACAACAAGGATTCCATATACCGATTTTGAAGGTGATCCACATTTATGTGAATCACAAGCAATTAGATATAAATTAGATCACAGGAATCAATACTTAGAAAAGAAATTTCCAGAATTAGCTGCCCTAACATATGATGAATATGATAAACTTATTGAAAAATTTAAAACTTTTGAAGCATTAAAGAAGGATCACACATGAACGAATTATGGGTAGAAAAATATAGGCCAAATACAGTAGATGGATATGTTTTCCGAGACGAAAATCAGAAGAAACAGATTCTAGCATGGATCAAAGAAGGATCTATTCCGCATCTACTTCTCAGTGGCAGTCCAGGCATTGGCAAGACTACATTGGCAAAATTGTTACTCAATCAAATCGGAATCGAAGTATATGATATTCTAGAAGTTAATGCTAGTAGAGAAACTGGCATCGACTTCATTCGAAATAAAATTGTACCTTTTGTAAGTATGATTCCATTTGGACCATTTAAAACAGTATTACTAGACGAAGCCGATCGATTGAGTATTCAAGCACAAGATTCACTGAAAGGTATTATTGAGGAATATTCTTCAACGTGTAGATTCATTTTAACTTGTAATACGCCTAGTAGAATTATACCTGCATTACACAGTAGATGTCAACAAATGCACTTTGCTAGCATTGATCAAGTTGAATTCACTGCTCGTGCTGCAACGATTCTTGTAAATGAAGGCATTGAGTTTAATCTTGATACATTAGATACATATGTCAAGGCAACTTATCCTGACCTTCGAAAGTGCATCAATCTACTACAGCAGAACAGTTTTGAAAAAATTCTAATTAATCCAAAAGCCGAAGATAGCGGTATTAGCGATTATAAAATTGAAATGGTTGAATTATTCAAAGCTGGAAAAATTCAGGCAGCACGAAAACTACTATGTGGAGCGGTTCGACCAGAAGAGATGGGAGAAATCTACAGATGGATGTATGATAATCTTGATCTTTTTGGCAAAGACGATGAAACTAAAGATCAGGCTCTGTTAATTATTAAACAGGGACTAGTAGATCATACAATTATTGCCGATCCAGAATTGAATCTAGCAGCAACTTTAGTAAAACTAGCCAGACTTCAATAATGAAAACCCGCGTAACTTGATTTGCAGGTCGATTGTTACGCGGGTTTCATATATCGGCTAGGGGTTATAATTTATCAGTCATCAAGCTCCTTATAGATTGATAATATTTCTTTTACCGCAGGATGACGTTCAATATCTTTAGTTTCAAATCTTGCGATATCGATCATTTTATGACCGGAATGTCCTTTGATTCTTTCGATAAAATCTAAAAGACCATTAGTAGTGGGCCTGTCCGCCTGCTGCAAATCTCCAGTAACAATCATTCGACTGTTTTCGCCAATACGAGTAAGTAACATTTTCATTTGGCTAGGAGTAGCATTCTGCATTTCATCCGCTACTATGTATGCATCCTTAAATGTTCTACCGCGCATATAAGCAAGTGGACTTATTTCCACCACTCCACTTTCTAACATGGCAGTAATTTCTTTTGGATGATAGTATTCCTTAAAAACGTCAAATATAGGCCTTGTCCAAGGTTCCATTTTTTGTTCTAATGTTCCTGGCAAGAATCCATGTTCTTCGTCAACTGATACAGCAGGCCGTGTAATGACTATTTTGTCAACCACCCCCTCTTTGAATTGCTTGATGGCATGCTGTACCCCGAGCATAGTTTTACCCGTACCGGCAGGACCGATAGCAAAGATAATATATTTTCGGGGATTTCTCAAAAGTTCTAAATAATTTTCCTGACTAGTGTTGCGAGGAATAATTTGAACATTCTGTTTTTTCTTAATATAGTTTTTAATTTCGATGAGATTAGGTGACTCATCGCGCTGCGAATTTGTCTGGTTATTATAAGTACCATTGCGTTTCTTTAGTCTAGACAAATTGTATCTCCTAAAGTTTTCGACCTGCACACTTAATTATCTGAATTTCTAAAAAACCTAACCAAACACCATTTTTTTGAAATTATATAAATATTGATACAAAAAAGAGAAACACCATGCATGACATAGTAGATATTATCAAAACAATCGAAGCATTGACCACAAATGACAATGCGTTCAAGATCCTAAAGGACTTTGAAAGAGTCTTGGACGATCTTGATATATATGTTTTTAAAAACTGGGAAGATGGTGAATTGATGATGGGACCAGAGGTGCATAGGCATACAGTGTCATGCACTTTCATGTGGCCAGAAAAAAATATGCCAGATCCAGTTGGAGGAGAACGACTCCTAGATTATGGATGTAAAATCTCTTATCAAAAATCTAATCTTATGGTTCCCAGAAAAATATATACACCCAACGATTTTCGTCCGGGAACAAAAAAAGGCAAAATAGACACTCAGCCTATATGGTTAGTAAAATTAACTATACCAAAGAAATTAATGCAAGACATATACCAGGGCCAAAAACGCCAACAAAGCGAGTATGTCAAAGATCATATCGACATTGACAAAAATGAAGCAATCAATCCAAATGAAGCAGCACAGGAAGCTCTACCCAATGAACCAGTCTCAAATGAACTCCCAGCACAAAGTTCCTAATTTATCCGAAGGCCTTCATGCAGGAGACCTCAGCGATGCGATCAATCGAATTTTTACGGTAGATCAATATCAGAGTAAAATGGGAAACGACGAAGACACTATTGTTTTAAAGTTTCACGCATTTAACAAAGAACCTGCAATTGATTTGATGGAGTTCATTGAAAAGGGATATGCATTTGTATTGGATTCTGACATAAGCTCAGGAGAAGAGAAAAATGGTGCATATAGTGTTTTTGTAGAAATAGAAAGAAATGATGATGCTGACAAGCATGTATCAGAATTACTAAATGGAATATCAGAACTATGTGATATTGATAACTGGCGATTTCGTTGGTACAAGGACGCAGTTGGTCACGATTTTGACAGGGAAACATTTGCCAAATATGTACCGTTAACACCGGAAAAATATAACACCGCAACTAAAAATTCGGATGTTTCTGAAATTGGCGAGTTTTTTAACCAAGGAGCAATTGATTCCGTTGAAATCGACGAAAATAGGAATATCTCTTTTAACAAGCCATATGCTGGACGATTGACAGCAAACGTAGTTGCAATTGGAGAATATGCCATATTAAAAAATGAACTTTCAGGTGCTATTCAACTTGACGAACAGAGTCAAAATCAAGTATTATACCTGAATAAGTATTTAGGCAACTATGAAATTCATAAAATAGAAGACCATTTCTTGATCAGAAATGGTGAAAAAGCTGTTATAATTACAAAAAACACTTGGTAAATTAAATTTATCTATAAAAAAGAATAAATAAAACACCGCGGACGATTTCTATCCATGCGGATATCACCATTTAAACAGGGAAGGTATGAAATGGGTAAAGTACTTGAACACAAGCATCTTATCGTCAGAGCAGAGTTAAATAATCCACCACAATGTGCCGAAGCGATTCAAGACTGGATGAAAAATCTAGTAGGTCAAATCGATATGAAAATTTTAATGGGCCCCTACGCTGTATATTCTGACATGGTCGGTAATCGCGGACTGACCGCCGTGACTATTATTGAAACTAGCCATATTGCAATGCATGTATGGGACGAATGCGAGCCTGCAATGATGCAGCTAGATGTATATACATGTAGTGCTTTAAACATTCAGGATGTATTTGCAGCAATTGAGCCATTTGAACCTACTAAAGTAGAATACAAATACATTGATAGAGAAAATGAACTGGAACTCCTTGATACTGGAAGAATTCATCCTATACTATCCACTTGACAACGATGACAAAATCAATTATAATAAGAAAAATTATAACGGATTATGTTTATGAACAATTATTATGAAATTTTAGGCGTAAGTAAAAATGCCAGTGAGCAAGAAATTAAACAATCTTTTCGCTCACTGGCAATGAAGCATCATCCAGATCGAGGCGGCGATGCTGAACAATTTCAAAAAATTCAAGAAGCATATTCTGTTCTAGGAGATCCTCAAAAAAGAACAGAATATGACTCTCCCCAATCACAGTTTCATCAAGGACCTGGAGGATTTCACTTTGAGTTTGGTGGACCAGGTGGGTTTGAGCAGTTTTTTGGAAATGGAAATCCATTCGGCGATATGTTTGGTTTTCACAGACGTGGTCCAACTAATCAAAATATTCAATTACAAACTTCAATTTCACTGGAAGATGCGTTTAACGGCAAAGAATTATTTGCAAATGTGACCTTGCCAAGTGGCAAAGAGCAGGAAATTAATGTAAAAATTCCAAGAGGAGTTCATGAGGGATTAACTCTCAAACTTTCAGGAATAGGAGATGATCGAGTTCCTAATGCGCCTAGGGGAGATATACTCCTAACTGTGCATATTGAAAATCATGCAAAGTTTAAACGGTCTGGCGATGATCTTATTCAAGAAGTTGAGATTAACTGCATTGATGCAATGACTGGATGCACCATAACTGTCGAAGGAATCGATAATAAGATCCTTGAAACAACTATTCCCTCCGGCGTACAAAATGAAACTATTCTAGGAATATCAGGACACGGTATGCCTAATTTTAATAATCCCTCTCAAAGAGGAAGACTGTTAGTAAAAGTAAAAATTACCATACCCAAATTGACCGAAGATCAAAAGAATCTTCTAAAAACCATGAACATAAACTAAAAGGAGTTTAAATGTTAGAACCAACGCCAGATCTGGCTGCAATTTTTGAACGAGCAATTAAAATTGCAACCAAAAATAAACACGAATACGTCACGTTAGAACATTTGCTTCATAGTATAGTAACCGACAATAAATTTAATGAGTTGTTGATTGATTTTGGCGTAGATACGAATTCTCTAAAAAACAATTTGAATGAGTATATTAAAAACGACCTTGGAGACATCAAGGTCGAAAAGCTTGAAGGAAGACCACGAAAGACCAATAGTGTTGAACGTGTTCTTAATCGTGCATTCACTCAAGTTTTGTTTGCTGGTCGGACGGTAATTGAGCCAAGAGATTGTTTTCTTGCAATATTTTCAGAAAAGAAAAGTCATGCCGTACATTTCATCAAACTGGCAAATATAGATCAAGATGCATTTATCAGCTATCTGAATAAAAGCTCATTTGATACACCAAACGAAACTGACGAGGATTCAAGTCTAAGTCAAATTGAAAAAGTTCTGGTACAGTTTTGCACAAATCTTAATGCCAAAGTACTTGAAAAGCAAATTGATCCAGTAATTGGTCGAGAAAAAGAAATCGATGACATTCTACTTGTACTGGCAAGGCGTCAAAAGTCCAGTGTCATGATGATTGGTGAACCCGGTGTTGGTAAAACTGCAATCGCCGAAGGATTGGCTCGTAAAATCGTCGAAGGCACTGTTCCAAACTATATAAAAAATCATACAATTTATAACCTAGATATCAGTGCAATGCTTGCAGGTTCAAAATATCGAGGTGACTTTGAAGAGCGTCTCAAGGCAGTTATTAATGCACTGGAAAAGCGAAAGAACTGCATTGTGTTCATTGATGAGGCACACATGATGAGCGGAGCGGGTGCAGTTGGTGGTGGTCCCAATGATATGAGTAACATGATTAAGCCAGCACTGAGTAAGGGAACACTCAAAGTAATTGCATCAACTACATGGGAAGAATTCCGAAAGCACTTTGAAAAAGATCGTGCATTAATGCGTAGATTTCAACGAGTCATTATTGATGAGCCATCCGAAGCAATGGCAATTAAAATCATCAAAGGACTTAAGAAATTTTATGAAAAGCATCATGACGTTAAAATCACAAATCAAGCAATCACCGATGCTGTGACATATAGTTCCAAATATCTAACTGATCGGCATCTTCCAGACAAGGCAATTGACTTGATTGATAGTGCATGTGCTAGATTTAAAATCAGAGACGAGACTGGTGGAATAGTCGATCACGATGAAATTGTTTTTGAAGTTGCAAAGCAGGCAAATTTGCCAGTTGAACAAATTGCTGCCAAAGAAAACAAGAATCTCAAGAATCTTGAGAAGAACATGCGCACAAGAGTGTATGGACAAGACAATGCAATTGATATTCTATTAGATAAGATTTTTATTGCACGAGCTGGATTAAAAGCACATGATAAGCCAATAGGTAGCTTTTTGTTTGTTGGTCCAACTGGATGCGGCAAAACTGAAACTGCAAAAGCACTTGCGGAATCGTTGAATGTACAACTTATACGGTTTGATATGAGTGAGTTTCAAGAATCACACTCCGTTGCTAAGTTTATCGGCGCTCCTCCAGGATATGTAGGATTTGAAGATAATGCTGGACAATTGATAACCAAACTACAGGAGCATCCTAACTGCGTACTACTGTTTGATGAAATTGAGAAGGCACATCCTAGTGTAAGTAATATATTACTTGGCCTAATGGACAGTGGCATCGTAACAGGATCTAATGGCAAAAAGGCAGACGGTAGAAATTGTACAATTATTCTTACCTCAAATCTAGGAGCAAGTGATGCCGAGAAAAATGGTGTAGGATTTGGCAATCAAGATCGAACTGGAGAAATAACAAACGCAGTTAACAGCTTCTTTAAACCAGAATTCCGCAATCGCCTAGATGGCATTGTTGAATTTGGCAAGTTAGATCATGTAGTCATGATCAAAATTGTCAAGAAATTTATTGACAGCCTAAATGCACAGATCAAGGACAAGAATGTGTTTGTCAAGCCAACTCCGGATGCTGTAGAATTGCTCATCAAAAAGGGATTCAATAGCAAAATGGGCGCAAGACCACTTGGTCGTACAATTGATGAGTTTATCAAAAAGCCACTGAGCAAAGAAATACTGTTTGGTAAACTAGTAAACGGTGGAGTAGTGGAAATCACTGCAAAAGATGACGACTTTGAATTTAATTTTATTGATGTACTCGCGAAAAAAACTCCTAAAGTAAAGGAACAAATTGATGAAGTATCAGAAGACTAAAAAGCTGTATTACGGAAAATATCCGTATAAAGTAGAAGCATTAGTTAAAAATATATACTTGATTAGAGTACTTGGATTGGCATCGACAAAAAAATACTGTGATCCAACCAGTGTAATGGAGATTCGCAAACGTTATGATATCAGTGTAGATGCTCGTGCGGAACTACTAAAGTTTATCAATAACAGTGAAGATATTCTCAACGATAAATCAATTAAAGTACGATGTGAGGGCAGTTATATCATGTTTTATTCGGCAGATAATGACACTCATCAAAAAATCATCACGGCTATATCATATTGGATAACAGAGATTACCGAGCCTACCGGCAATGAAGAATTGATCAAGTTATTTGAAAAAAAGCATATTAAATTATGCAATAAACTTCCAGGTGGTAAATTTCAGTATAGAGTTTATCTAAATCAATTAATGCCAGTGGATGACAGATTGAAAATGTACAACTGGTTAATCAACTATGAAGATAGCATAGATATTCCTTATTACACAAAAGAGTGGTTTCAAGGAATCAAGAGATGGCGAACTTACATAACATTTGATATAGAAAATGATAAATCCTTGGCATTTATTCAACTATACTTAGGTAAAAATTTATTAAAGACAGAGCACTATATTGTCCGAAGTACACTAATAAATAGTGTATCTGAGGACGATATATGCCATCAATAAGTCAAGCATTTGAGTTTTATAATCCATGGTTGACTAGAAATAGTCACAATACCCAATGCAGTATAACCATGCCGCAAATGGTAAATGGACAAAGACCTCCTACCACACTCACTCTATTCAGTACTCCCATTCGTGGCACTGGATATTTTCGGTTAGGCAGCAGATTGCATAATGTTGCCTATACCATTGAAGGATCATTCAAAGGTTCATGTATGATCCAAGTTACGACAACTCCTAATCCAGGAGAAAACGACTGGACTGATTTAACGGCTACCAGAATCACTTACACTGGTCTGGAAACAACTGGCAGTGCTGGAGTTAGTGGCGGATTTAGTGGCGCAGTTAGCCGTCCAACTTATACTTCTGCTGTTATTTTTACAGGAGACTATGCATGGTGCAGAGTACGTCTTGATATACGACAGGGCACATTACAATCGGCACGATTGAATTATTAATTCACATAAATATATAAATCAATCGAGGTTAATTTTATGAAACTCTGTGAATTTTTTGGCAATATCTCTCATGATGCCAATAAAGAAACAAAAAAAGATCCTAATAAAATGGATAAAGAAGAAGAAAACCGACTATCCGATGAGATATTTTGGTTTATTATCGATGACGACGACTTGTATAAAAAATACTTTATGCCAATCGCCAGAGAGCTTAAAAAAACACTTGATGATGAGCACGATCTTCACGATTACAAAGTTTGGAAACCTATGGTAAACTCTGGATGTATCAAATATTACGAAGAAAATGATATTCCGGGAAATCCAAAAGAAATATTTAATAAAAAATTTCGAATTGATTTATGCAAACGGTTGGCTGAACACTTTCACAAGGATGTAGTCGGAGACGAATACGACTTAGGCAAGTAATATGAAATTACTAGAATTCTT
>Ga0214921_10000381_pt1 | contig 84636 bp, 72 predicted proteins | sample LL1505_MetaG_FD_177992 | JGI IMG/M metagenome (GOLD analysis project Ga0214921, IMG submission 177992) | Freshwater microbial communities from Lake Lanier, Atlanta, Georgia, United States - LL-1505 | ecosystem: Environmental > Aquatic > Freshwater > Lake | place: USA: Georgia | collected... | reverse complement strand
TGACAACTCGGGACATCTCTATGGATGTCAAAAGCTTTGCGGCAAGCTTCAGTGTCTTGAACCAAGCCATCTACGGCACCATCCAAGGCATCGCAGCGAGCGAGGATGGCATTCGCAATCAGTCTTCGTTCCACCATTGGAAGTGCAGACTCGTAGTCAGGCAGACCGTTGCTTGTTTTGCTGGTAGAGACTGAGTCCCAGCGTTTGACATGCGATAAATTGGCAACGGAGGCTTTGGGCAGGTAAATGCCAGGTGCGTTGGCAAGGATGCCGTCGTAATCTTTGGCGTAGCGAGAAGCTGCCACCATGGCATGACGACCGCCATTGGAGGTACCGCCAATGTAGGATCGATCGGGTCCTTTGCCATAGGCTGCTTGTATCAACGCCTTGGCCATAGGGGTCAGTGATCCAACAGCCTGATAACCGTAGTCCAGCCGGGCTTGGGGGTCCCGTCCGAACAGAGGATTTTGCGCGGCAGTGTGTCCGGCATCGGAACTGATGACTGCAAAACCATTTTGAAGGCCGTTACGCAGAATGCCGCCACTTCCCAAGGATGCGCCACCGTCTGCGGTTACAACGCTGCCATCGGTACCGCCATTGCCCTGAAACAGAAACCGACCACTCCAATCGCGGGGCAGGCGCATTTCAAAACCAATGGCATAGGTTTGTCCATCTACAGGGCTGATGCGCTGGTTCATTTGTCCGGTGACTTGGCAGTGTTCGGACACGGGTTGACCCGCATTGTGGAGGACGCCCGAAGCTACTTCGCGGGCAGCCGTGATTTTGGTGTTGTTAAAGCTAAAGTTGAGCAAGCTGCTGCATTGAACAAGGGCCTTGCCCTTGGCTGGGGAGAGTTGTGGGGGCGCATTGCTTAAGCCAATTGAGCTACAACCAGCAAGTACCATGCACGCCACAGCCGTGAAAGAGCCTTTTTGTATCATGTGTTGTCTCCTGTTTTTTGGTTGTGTGACAGTTGTCATTCGTTTTCTGAACTTGCACCCATTTAGCTTCCGAATATCATCCTAACGCATGTCTTTTCAATTTTTCCGTTCATTCTTGATTGATGCAAGGCCGCACGGGTCGCATTCGCGTTGTCCGAAAGGGGCCAGGCGCTCTGTTTTACCTGCTGACAAACGAAGCGCAAAGGCGTTTAATTGGGCTAGACTCCGTCAAGCTCAAAATAATCATCTGTGCATAATTCAACTTGAAATGACGCCAAATCTTAGATTCATCAGTTTCAAGCCTCTAGGGTATCTGCTTGGGTTTTGTTTGCCGTTTTATTTAGCGGGTTGTGCTCAGTCGCCACAGACACTGTTGGCCACAACGCCTTCATTTAGTCCTATTGAAGTTCAAGGAACCGCAGCAGAATGGCGCGCCATCAACCGTCTTACCTATGGCCCCACACCCTCGCTGATTGCTGACATCAAGTTAAACGGTCGTCCCAAAGAATGGGCTTTGAATCAATTGGATGCTGCCCGCAAAGCTAGCCTAGAAAGGCCAAGGCTTCCATCAGATTTAGTGTCGATCAACGACTCACTGCCAACGATCTTTGACGGCGCTCGAAAGGAACGCGAAGCTCGAGCTTCGGTCCCCTCTGGCACTCCCATCAACGAACAGGTGGTCAATGAAAAGCGCTTTCATTTTCACGATCAAACGGAGGACTTGTTCTACAACCGTACCCAAGTGAACAAGGCCATTGCTTGGCGCCTGGCCAGTTGCAGCAGCGACGAGAATGAACAGCCCATGTTGGCTCGGATGACTGAATTCTGGTTCAACCATTTCAACATTTTTCAACAAAAGGGAACCGTTCGACCGTTTGCAGGTCACTATGCCATCAACGTGGCCAGGGCACATGCATTGGGAAAGTTTGAGGACTTGGTGCTAGCGAGTGCCAAGCACCCGGCCATGCTGTACTACTTGGACCAATGGCTCAGTGTTAGCCCTCAACCCGCGCGAGGCGGGCAAAGTCCCAGAGGTTTGAACGAAAACTATGCACGTGAGTTAATGGAACTGCATACCTTGGGCGTGAATGGTGGGTTCTCCCAAAATGACGTTCGTGAGTTAGCGCGTTTACTCACTGGCTGGACTGTTGCTCCGCGCGCTCAGGATGGTTTTCAGTTTGTCATGCGCTTGCATGAGTCTGGTCATAAAACAGTCATGGGAAAAAGCTTTCCCAGCTCTGCCCAATTCGTTGGATTGAGGGAGGGCGAGGAGGCCATCCGATTCCTGGCCAATCATCCTGCAACGGCTCAACGAGTGTCACGTCGGCTTGCTGAATACTTTGTTGCAGATTTGCCCCCCAAAGCCTTGGTTGATCTAATGGCAAGTACATTTCTGACCACAGGCGGTGACATTTACCAGGTCATGAAAGTGATGTTGAATCATTCTGCCTTTTGGGATCCTGAAAACAAACTGTACAGAACACCCTATGATTTTGCATGTGGCAGTTTGCGGGCACTCAATGCAGGAAACGATCGCAACAAATGGCTTCAAGCGTTCGGCTATGCTGCTGTTTCAGGACATGGCATACAAAATTGGCAAACACCCGATGGCTATGCATTCAATGCCAACACATGGTTCACTCCTGAAGCCCTGACGCGTCGAATTGACTTTGCTCTGACCATTGCACGTAACGCACCCGAGCGAAGTGATTTGTACCCCTACCTCAGCGACTCAACAAGCAAAGCAGTGATGATGCAAGCACCCCTTCAAAGAATGGGCTTCGTGCTGGGCAGCTCTGAATTGGTTTTTAAGTGATGACATTGAAAGCAAAACACATGTTGATCAATCGCCGTCAAGCTATTTTTCAATCACTCGGCATGGGTGCATTTGCTTTTCCCGCTGTCTCTGCAATGGCCAGTTCGTCTTCAACGTCGGGTCGAATTGTCATTGTTTTTTTGCGTGGTGCCTACGATGGCCTGTCGATGCTAGTGCCACATGGCGATGCAAGGTATGCTCAAATTCGCCCTAACATTGCCATTCCACAACCAGACGGCACCCTCAAAACAGCACTGGCACTCGACGAAAATTTTGGACTTCACCCTGCTTGTAATGCCTTGCTTCCGCTCTGGCACCAAGGCGTCTTAGCCGCAATTCCTTGTGCGGGTTCGCCCGATTCGAGCAGATCTCATTTTGATGCTCAATACCATTGGGAAACAGGGAAACCAGGCTCTAGTTCGCCCTCTGACGGATGGATGAATGTCTTGTCGGGCATGGTTGGCAATGGGGCTGGGCTGCATGCGTTGGGTGTAGGGGAAAGCAGTCCTAGAATTTTGTCAGGCCCTAGGTCCGTTCAATTGGTGGGAAATGGCTTGTTAGCCACAAGACCTGGAACGCTGGCCGAATCCAAAACGCGAGAGGCAATTCTCCAGTTGTATGCTGGCAACGAAAAAATGGCCAACGCCATGCTGGAGGGTGCCAACAACCGCATGTCAACAGCGGCTATGTTGAAAGCGCCCAATATGGCTGCAAGCAATGAGCAACAAGCAGCCAACAATGGCGCAGGTTCTCCCCAAGGTCTGGCTTTAGATGCCAAACACCTTGGCGTGCTGATGCAGCAAAATCGTCAGCTTCGACTCGGATTCCTGTCCTCGGGTGGTTGGGACACCCACATCAATCAAGGCAATGTCACTGGTTTATTGGCCAATAACTTGAACAACCTTGCCAATACACTCGTTCAACTCAGAGCCGCTTTCAATGAACCCAATGACTTGGTGATCGTGGCCAGTGAATTTGGCCGTACCTGTGCTGAAAACGGTACAAGGGGCACCGACCACGGCCATGGCAATGTGATGTGGCTGCTAGGCAATCGCGTTCAAGGCGGAAAATGGCATGGACGATGGGACGGTTTAGCCCAAAATCAGCTCAACGAGGGTAGGGATTTACCGGTACACCATGATTTCAGAGCTGTCTTGGCGCAAGCTCTGGTGGCAAGCTTGGGGTTACCCAGAACTCAGCTTTCTGATGTTTTTCCTGGCTATCGGTGGGACGTCATGCTAGATGGTATTTTCAAGACTTAGAAGGAGCGTTCATTGAAAATAGCACCACAATCCATAACACTTGCCTGAGAACCACTCAATGGCGACATCCAGCAGCACAGTGAAAAGAAAAAATGGCAGTCCAAAATACACAGCGGCCCAAAAACCCGCCAACCACGTGGGTCGTGGCTCTTTAAGTCTGTATCCCATGACCGTTTGGGTCTGTCTTTTTTCAAGGAATTTCTTCAGCATTCGATTGCGCTTTAATGCAGTCTTCAAAAAGGTAACCCAATGATAGTGCATTGGGATGGCCATGACCTCACACAATGGGATGCCGTTCATCAAAAAGCGGCAGGTTCGTTGCAACAAGGCTGGGACTACGGTTCAAGTTTGAAATTGTTGGGCGTCCCCGTTTTAAGAGCCAGAGTCATGGATCAGGGTCAACAAGTGGCTCAGGCGCAGTTCATCGTCAGGCGGTGGGGCAAGTTGGGCGCCGTTGCACTTTGTACGCGCGGTCCTATTTGGTCTCAACCCCTCACACCTGAAGCAGAATCGATCGTTTACAAAGCCCTCAAAAAAACATTGCCCCTAACTGGCATTCGATTTATGGCTGTCACACCTGAAGTGAGTGAAGGCCAAGTACATGGCCTTCATCCTATGCGCCGAATCATGTCGGGCATGTCAACAGTCATGCTTGACATTAGCCAACCCATTTCAGACATCCGAGCGCAACTTGAAGGACGCTGGCGAACGAGCTTGGTCGGTGCTGAGTCAAGTGAAATGACCATTCACAGAGTTGGGACCAATGAAGGTCAATACCGTTGGTTGCTTGACAATGAGAAACAGCAAAGAGTGGACAAACAACTTGAAGGCTTGCCACTTCCTTTCTTTGACCTGTATGTTCAATCGCGCAAACAACCCGCTAAAAACATTCTGACACTTCGAAGCGATGTGGGGCGTGATCGAATTGCCGCAATGATGTTTTTGATTCACGGTGAAGCGGCCACCTACCAAGTTGGCTGGACCTCCGACCAAGGGCGTGAGTTGAATGCTCACCATCTCATCTTGTGGCGCGCCATAGAAGAGTTGCGCGAGAGGCGCATCAGAGTTTTAGACTTAGGAGGGGTCAATACCATTCGAAGCGCAGGTGTTGCCAGATTCAAGATGCGAACAGGCGGTAAGGTTCTAACTCTGGCTGGTACTTACATATAGATTTGAAATTTTCCATGTACTTACCCAAGCAATTCAATCATCCTGAGCATGCCAGAAACATCATTCAGGAAAATCCTTTTGCCAGTCTCATCTCCAATGACGACCAAGGTTTTCCTTTTGTCTCACACATTCCAATTAAATTAATCCCCCATCCAACAGATGCTCAGCAAGACAAGCTGCTGGGGCATGTTGCCAAGGGAAATCCACATGCTGGATTTTTGCGCAGTCGCCCCTTGGTTTTGCTGACATTCATGGGGCCACATGCCTACATGTCGCCCACGGTTTATCCAGACTTGGTCAGGGTGCCTACATGGAGTTATGTGGCGGTTCATGTGAAAGCTGAGGTCAAAATTTTGGAAGGTGAAGAAGCCAAAGATGCCATCTTGAAACAGCTCATTGCAGATCATGAGCCGCCGTATGCCAAGCAATGGCGAGGTTTGCCAGAAACCTACACACAACCCATGCTCCATGCCATTGTTGCGTTTGAAATGAAAGTTCAAGACATTCACACCAAAGTCAAACTCAATCAACATCGACCAGAGTCTCATGCGGCCATGCATGCGGCCTATGAAGCTGGCAATGAATCTGAAAAGGCATTGGCTCTGTGGATGAGACGACTTGGGATGTCTGCATGAACCAAGATGTGCAATGGATGCAAGCTGCCTTGGCGCTGGCCAAGCAAGCGGGGGAGGCTGGTGAAGTTCCCGTGGGTGCAGTGCTTGTAAACGATGGAAAAATTGTTGGCAGAGGCAGAAACAGACTTATTTCAAACAAAGATCCGACAGCCCATGCAGAGATTTTGGCTCTTCGCGATGCTGCTCAATCGCTAGGTAATTACAGATTAGAGAGCTGCACACTTTATGTCACTCTTGAGCCCTGCACCATGTGCTCCGGCGCTATTGTGAACGCTCGCATTGCTCGCTTGGTTTATGGTGCATCAGAGCCAAGAACAGGCGCTGCAGGTTCTGTGTTCAATGTCTTTCAAAATGCAACACTTAACCATCACACTGCTGTAGAAGGTGGCGTATTGGCAGATGAATCGCGACAGCTTTTGCAAGATTTTTTCAAACCAAAACGAATCAATCCAAACCCATTGCGCGAAGATGCTTTGCGTCCATCCGATGAATGGTTTAACGGCATTCCCGATTACCCATGGGCTGGCCATTACATTTCTGATTTGCCTACTTTGAATGGTTTGCGCATGCACTATTTGGATGAGGCAAACCATTCAGACAACTCAGATCAGATCACGTATCTGTGTCTGCATGGCAATCCTGCATGGAGCTATCTGTATCGAAAGATGATTCCCATCTTCAGTGCAAAAGGTCATCGCGTGGTGGCGCCAGACCTTATTGGTTTTGGGAAGAGCGACAAATTTAAAAAACCTCAGCAGCACAGCTTTGGCTTTCACAGACAAGTCTTGCTGGATTTCATTGAGCGCTTGGATTTAAAACGTGTGGTCTTGGTCGTTCAAGATTGGGGCGGCATTCTGGGCCTGACTTTACCCATGGCCATGCCCGATCGTTTTATGGGATTGCTTGTCATGAACACCACCCTGGCTACGGGCACCCAACCATTGTCCGATGGCTTTTTGAGTTGGCGTTCCTGGTGTCATGACAATCCAGATTTCGATGTTGCCAAACTCTTTGCACGTGGCAACAAGCACATGTCACCTGAAGAAACTCAAGCCTACAACAGCCCCTTCAAAGATCGTGGTCATCGTGCAGCTCTGCATGCTTTTCCACCTATGGTGCCAGAACATGAAAACAGTGCAGGCGCTGAAATTTCCAGACTTGCCTTGCATTTTTGGCGTGAACGCTGGCACGGTCAAACGATGATGGCCATTGGACTTCAAGACCCGGTGCTAGGACAAAAAGTGATGCGCTCGCTAAAGGAAAACATACGCAATTGTCCTGAGCCAATGCTGTTGCCTGAAGCTGGACATTTTGTACAAGAACACGGGCAATCTATCGCTGAAGCTGCCGTTCAGCATTTCAAAATGAGTCATTCATGAGCCACATTTACATCTTTTCTCCTTCCAGTGCCGTACGCGATAAAGCTGCCTTTCGTCGAGGAATCAAACGACTGAAAGCGCAAGGTCATGAAGTTGAAATTGACACCGATGCTTTGAGCAGTCACATGCGATTTGCAGGTGATGACGAGACTCGATTGAAAGCCATACAGCGTGCATCAGCCAGCGGTGCCAACATTGCCATGATTTCAAGAGGTGGCTATGGACTGACGCGTTTGTTAACGCAACTGTCCTATCAGACCATCGCCAAGGCCATCGACAAAGGCACGCAATTCGTTGGCTTGAGCGACTTCACCGCTTTTCAACTGGCCGTCTATGCCAAAACTCAGAGAATAACTTGGCATGGACCCGCCCTTGGTGAAGACTTTGGCCCTGACAATGAACCTGATGAGATCATGCAAGCCTGCTTTGATGATTTGTGTCTTGAGCAAGGAGAGGGTACAGGTTGGCGCATGCCCGCACTGCCTTTGCAAAAACCTGTCAAAGTTAACAACGCAGTTTTATGGGGCGGTAATTTAGCTGTTCTGACATCGCTTTTGGGAACGCCGTTTTTTCCAATGGTGAAAGGTGGCGTCTTGTTTTTGGAAGATGTCGGAGAGCACCCTTACAAAATTGAACGCATGCTGACGCAGCTTTTGAATGCTGGCGTATTGCAAAAACAAAAGGCCATTGTGTTGGGACAATTCACTTCCTACAAATTGGTTTCACACGACAAGGGATTTAAACTTAACACGGTGATCGAGAGGCTTCGCTCTCATCTGAAAATTCCTTTGCTAACAGGTCTGCCGTTTGGGCACGTTAGCACCAAAGTTCTTTTGCCTATTGGCGCAAAAGTCGATCTTGCCACCGAAGGCCGTGACGCCTTTTTAGTCTGGGGCCATATTTGATGTCAATGAAAAGAATTCGCTGGAGTCGTTGGTTTTTAGTGGCTGTGCTGGCATTTGTATTGCTGGCCTTGACTGCGTTCGGCGCTTTTCAAATTTATTTGCTTCGATCTATGGCACCGCTTTCAGGCGTTCAACAATTGCAAGGCTTAAATTCAGGCGTTGAAATTAAACGCGATGCCTCCGATGTTACCCACATACATGCCTCAAACCCCCTAGATGCTTGGCGAGCGATTGGTTATGTTCATGCCCAAGAACGCGGGTGGCAATTGGCTTTCAACCGCCAAGTCATGCACGGTGAGTTGTCAGAATGGCTTGGCCCCACCACATTGGAAACAGACAAATTGATGCGCACATTGGGCATCATGAAAGCCGCGCAAGCTCAGTTTGAGAACTTGCCAGCCAACACACAAAAAGCCCTTGAGGCCTATGCCGAAGGTGTGCGTGCGGGATATGCCAGCGAGCAGTGGCGTGCACCTGAGTTTGTTATTTTGGGCATCCATCCAACTAAGTCATTGAAATCCTGGACCGCCGTTGACAGCGTGGGTTGGGCATTGATGATGGCTCTAGATTTAGGCGGCAACTGGGGCAATGAATTTGCACGTTTAATGGTGGCTCAAACACTGAGCACCGAAGATTTGTGGAAATTACTGCCACCCTATCCAGGTGAATCTCGAGCTACCAAAGTTGACATTGCAGCCCTTTATCAAAGTTTAGGTGTGTATGCCAAGCCTGGTTCGCCACAAGCGAATGCATTGGCATCTCAGAAAATGCTGGCCTCAACGACCTTGGACATTGGCGTTTTAGAAGGAAAGGGCAGCAACAACTGGGTACTGCCTGGCAGCAACACGAAATCTGGTTTGCCTTTGCTGGCCAATGATCCTCACCTTGGTTTAAGTGCACCTGCTGTTTGGTATTTTGCTGGTTTGCATTCGCCACCGGGTCAGTTGCCAGACGGCAAACCTCATGGTGCGTTGAATGTGGTGGGTGCAACATTGCCAGGCCTACCTTTTGTGGTTTTGGGCCGCACTCAAATGGCTGCTTGGGGCTTTACCAATACAGGACCAGATGTTCAAGATTTGTACCTTGAAGCTTTGGAAGGCCCAAACAATTACAGAACACCCAATGGCCAGCAAGCCTTCGAAACGCGAGTTGAAGTGATCAAAGTTAAAGGGCAGGGTGATGTGACCCTCAAAGTTCGAAGCACACGCCATGGGCCGGTGATATCGGATGTACAGCCTGCCTATGCACAGTTCTTGAACATGGACAAATATGCCATTGCATTGCGTTGGTCTGCTTTGGACATAGACAATCAAACCATCGTGGCTGGCATGGAAGCGAATTTTGCATCATCCGTTGCTGACTTGCGGCAAGCCTTCTCAAAGAACCATTCACCCATGCAAAGCATTGTCATGGCTGATACAGCCGGAAATGTGTTGTTCAAAGCTGCTGGCAAAGTCCCTGTGCGTTCTGCAGCGCACGATTTGCAAGGCATGGTGCCAGCACCAGGTTGGCTGTCTCAATACGATTGGCAGTCTTGGATTCCCTACGATCAAACACCAGAAGTTTCTCAAGCCGACATTGAAAAACGAGGGTGGCATGCCACTGCCAATCAAAAGATCTTGCCTCCAGGCTATGCACATTTTTTAACCCACGATTGGACGGGCCCAGAACGGTTTGATCGAATCGCACAATTGCTTTCTGCTGGAACCAAATTGGATGCCATCCAAATGAAAAGCATTCAAGCAGATGTGCATTCCTTAGCGGCTGACCGGCTGTTGCCCTATCTTCAGACTTTGACTCCAACTCACCCCAAAGGTCCTGATGCTTTGGCACAGTTGAAGTTGTTCAAAGGTGATATGTCACGTGATTCTTCGGGCGCATTGATTTATGCAGTTTGGATTGACGAGGTCACACGTGCCATCCTGATTCCTAAATTGGGTGAGACACGATTTAAAGCCTTGTTTGGTAAGCGTGCATTCAGACCTGGCGTAGAGGGTGTGTTGGCTGCTCAAGACAAGGCTTGGTGTGGTGAAGCAGGATGCCAAGTCTTGATGAACAAAGCCCTAGATTCTGCATTGGACAAAATTGTGGCCATGCAAGGTGACAAAGTGTCAGAGTGGAACTGGGGCCGTGCACATCCAGCACTCAGTGCCCATAAGCCTTTTGGCAATGTCAAATCCCTTTCAGCGTTCTTTGACGTAACCGGCCCTAGCGGCGGTGATGCATTCACGGTCAATGTGGGTCAATATTGGACAAATAGCACTACAGTGCCTTTTGCAACACGTCATGCAGCGTCTATGCGAGCGGTCTACGACTTGGCTAATTTAGAAGAATCTGGTTTCATTTATCAGACGGGACAAAGTGGTCATCCTTTTTCTCCAAGGTATCGGGACATGAGAGATGAATGGGGTCAAGTGAAGTACAGACCACTGACCATGACGACCTCAGGTCCTGCTCAGTTGCTGAAACTCATTCCTTGATGAATTAGCCCTGATAAGGGCTTTTCCTTCATTGAGACTGACAGGAGAGATGTGTTTTATCTGTTGGGTTTTTGAAGCAACATTTTACTTAACATAATATACATCGTATGAAGTTAATAGGATGTGTAAAAACCTAATAGGTTCAATCAGATCCCTGCGAGGCTTCTAATGACCTATGGCGCTTTGCCAGCTCTTTTCTTATGCTCAGTCACTTGGATGGCTTCTTGAACGAGCTTCAATGAATCTGGACGGTTTCCTTGTACTGCAAAATCTACCGCACTTAAACCCAGTTGGTTTTTCAAAAGAATGTCGGCTCCTTCGTCAATCAACAATTGAACAGCCTTGGCATTGCCATACCTCGCTGCCATCATCAATGGCGTTGTTCCATTGGGAGACTCAGCATCTATGTAGGCACTTTCATCCAGTAGCAGTTGGATTAATTCGGTGTGTCCACTTGTGGCTGCGTAATGCAACGGTGTCCATCCTGGATGGTTGATGTCGGCTTTAAGGCTGATTAAGAGCTTTGCCAATACAACTTGGCCCCTTAAACACAAGAGCATCAAAGCTGATTCACCGTATGAGTTGCGAACGTTCAAATTCACCTTGGGGTGTTTGGCAAGGACCTCAAAAGTATTCAAGGACCCCTGACGCAATGCAAGAAGCAAGGCTGGTTCTGCGTTCAAATCGACCGTATTAGGGTCAAATCCGCGAGCCAACAAACTCGAAACTACTTTAACTTGATCCTCTGGAATGGCTTTGAAAAAGTCTTCATAAGAGCCAGCCAAAACAGACAGTGAAATTGTTAAAAAACAAATATTAACAATGTACTTTTTCAGTAATCGAATGTTAATTATCAACATGATCTAGGGCTTCAATGTTGCTGTCACTTTGGTAAATAACTGGTCAAAATTATGGCTTGTCAGTTCACCCATGGCCTCGGGGGTCATGCCTCTCAATTCAGCCAGAAGTTTCGCCACATAGGGAACATAAGAAGGATTGTTGGTTTTCCCCCGGTATGGCACAGGCGCCAAATAAGGGCTGTCAGTTTCAATCAACAAGCGGTCCAAAGGCATCCAAGCAGCCACGTCTCGCAATTCCTGTGCTGTTTTGAAGGTCAAAATGCCAGAAAAAGAGATGTAAAAGCCTAAATCAAGGGCCGCTTTGGCGACGGTTTGTGTCTCAGTAAAGCAGTGGAAAACACCTCCCACACTGGCCAAGTCCCCTACTTCGCCCTCTTCTTTCAGTATGCGAATGGTGTCATCTGAAGAAGATCGCGTGTGAATGACCATGGGAAGCTTGACCTGACGGGCTGCACGAATGTGTGTTCTAAAGCGTTCACGCTGCCATTCCATGTCATTGATGCTGCGTCCGCCTTTGCGCTCTGCCATTTGGTAGTAGTCCAATCCCGTCTCACCCACAGCTACAACACGGGGCAAGCTGGCTTTTTCCACCAAGTCTGCCACAGTGGGTTCATAAATGTCTTCATTGTCTGGGTGAACACCTACCGTGCTCCAAAAATTAGTGTAGGTCTTGGCAAGAGCGTGCACTTCGTCAAACTCTTCCATGGTGGTGCAAATGCACAAAGCACGTGTTACAAGAGCGTCGTGCATTTTTTGGCGAATATCAGGGAGCTGAGAAACAAGCTCAGGAAAAGAGAGATGGCAATGTGAATCGGTATACATATTAAGCGGGGCTGTTAAGCACTTCTCGCGCTTCTGTGCAAAGTGCCTCTAACATCAAGCCTGCATTGAAGGGGTGCTCTGCTGTTTTGGCAGCCTGAGAAAGGCGTTTGAACCAGGCTGTCAGTTGCGCCGGTGAAATTTTCAAGGGAGGGAGATCATTCTCATTGAAATACCGCAAAGATGCTCGAATTTGCATCATGAGTAAATCGTGACAAAGCTTTTGCAATGCATCGATCACTTCCGATGCAGGTAAATCGGAACAATAACTGGCATCTCCTGCCAGCATGGCCCTGGGAAATTGAGACCACCACTGCATGGTTTGACCAAAATTGCGTTGCTTCAACACTTCATCAGGTCGGCCGCCTGCAGCTTTGAGAAGCGGCATGGCATCTTCTGCTGAAAGCCCTTGTGTTTGAAGCCACTTAACCGCTTCAGCATTTGATGGCCACGACATGGTGTGAATCAAACAACGGCTTCGAACAGTGGGTAACAACTGGTGTGCAGCTTCTGTGGCCAATACAAATTTAACATCGCCAGGCGGCTCTTCCAAAGTTTTCAGCAAAGCATTGGCAGTGACATGGTTCATGCGCTCAGCCGGAAACACCAGAACCGCTTTGCCTTTGCCGCGAGCATTGGTTCTTTGAGAAAATTCAATGGCATCTCGCATGGCATCAATGCGAATTTCTTTGCTCGGCTTGCGCGATTTACTGTCAATCTCAGACTGGGCTTTTTCGCTCAGTGGCCAGCCCAATTCCATCAGGATGGTTTCGGGCATCAAGACAAACAAGTCGGCATGGGTATGAACGCTCAAAGCGTGACAACTGCCACAGTGGCCACATGCACCTTGCGTTAACGCAGAGTTTGACTCGCAAAGCCATGCACTGACCAAGGAAGTTGCTAACTCATATTGACCCAAACCAGAGGGCCCTTGCAACAACCAGGCATGTCCCTGTTGCGAAAGCAATGACAAGCTTTGTAGATGAATCCATGGTGCCATTGGGGTCATTGGCGTCATTGAGAGTAGGCCGCTTCAACAGCTTTTAAGACGTCTGACCAAACTGCTTCGCGCGATTGGTCCGCTGCAATTTGGGCAAATCTAGTGGGTGATTCTTGCATGCGTTTGGCGTAGCCATTTCGGACAGCTTGAAAGAAAGATTGGGGTTGCGATTCAAATTTGTCAGGCAAACGCGCAGTGCTCAAGCGTTCTGCAGCTACTGCAGGCGGCAGGTCAAACCAAATGGTCAGGTCGGGTTGCCGCAATGGGCTTGATGGAACATGTTGAACCATTTGCTCAAGTGATTTTAAGACTTGCCAATCGAAACCTCTTCCACCACCTTGGTAAGCGAAGGTGGCATCAGTGAAGCGGTCACACAAAACGACTTCGCCCCTTGCTAGGGCGGGTTCAATCACTTGAATCAAGTGTTCACGTCTTGCAGCAAACATGATCAAGGCTTCTGTCAAGGGGTCCATGGCTTCATGCAATGCCAATTCTCTAAACTTTTCTGCCAATGGTGTGCCACCCGGTTCACGGGTACGGGTGACAATGTGCCCTCGACTTTTGAACCAGTTTGACAAGCCTTCAATGTGGGTTGACTTACCAGCGCCATCAATGCCTTCAAAACTGATAAACCAAGCTTGGCTCATGGCTCATTGTCCCTCCTTAGATAAACCACGTTGATATTTGTTCACCGCGTTATTGTGCTCGTTCAGTGTTTGGCTGAAATGACTGGTGCCATCGCCTTTAGCGACAAAATAAAGCGCACTGGATGGCGCTGGTGAAATGGCCGCGATCAAGGCAGCTTTTCCTGGCATGGCAATCGGCGTTGGCGGCAAGCCTGATCGAGTGTAGGTGTTGTAAGGGGTATCGGTTCGCAAATCAACACGCCTTAAATTACCATCAAATGAATCTCCTAAGCCATAGATGACGGTAGGATCCGTTTGCAGTCGCATGCCAATTTTGAGTCGATTGTGAAAAACTGCCGAGATCATGGGACGATCGCTGGCTCTGCCTGTCTCTTTTTCCACAATGCTTGCCAAAATGAGCAGCTCTTCTGGATTCATAAGCTTTAAATGGGCAGGTTTTTGGGTCCACACATTTTCCAAGTGCCGGTCCATGGCTTTCAAAGCGCGCTGCATGACCGCCAGATCTGTTGACCCCTTAGAGTAGGTGTAGGAGTCTGGGTAAAAACGGCCCTCGGGGTGAATATTGGGCCGGCCCAGTTTAGCCATGATGTCAGCATCTGTCATGGCTTGTGTGGTGAATTTCAAAGTTTCAGCCTTGGCCAAAGCTTGCTTGAATTGTTTGAAAGTCCACCCTTCAACCAAAGTGATTGTTTTCAGGCTTTCTTCGCCACGGGCCAGCATGTTGAGAACCCCTTTGGGAGACATCTCTGGGGTGATTTCGTAACTGCCCGCCTTGATGGCTCGATCTTGACCAGACAATCGGAACCAGAGTCGCAACAAAGGAGGTGACACATTGACACCTGCATCTGAAATGGCTTGTGCAACACCTTTCGGAGTTGTGCCTGGCTCAATTGCCAAATCCAGAACCTGAACACCGGCAGAAGTCTTCACTGCATCAGGCTTGAAGCCCATGGGCATTTGAAGCCAGGCCATGGAGCCCGCCAAAACGACCAGCACCGTGAAAGTCGCCAAAGTCAAAATAGCCTGCCACGAACTTTTTTTTCGCGAAGTTTGACTTTTTTTGGCTTTTGAAACGTGGCGGCTCAAACCTTGAATCCTTTGTGTTTTCTCTAAGGAGATCATAATTCAGCCATGGACCTGATTGAACCCAATTTGAAATTCTCACCTTCCGGCGTGCTGCCCCCCCCAGATTGGGGAGTCGTTTTGGTTGAAGGGCCTGATGCTGGCAACTTTTTGCAAGGTCAATTGACCAACGATGTCTTGTTGTTGCCTACAGGGCAAGCTCGATTTACGGGTTATTGTTCAGCCAAGGGCAGATTGATGGCCAGTTTCATTTTGCTGAAAGTCAGCAATGAGCAATACCTGATGGTTTGCCACAAGGATTTGCTTCAAGCCACAGTCAAACGCTTGTCCATGTTTGTCATGCGTGCCAAAGTGAAGCTCACAGATGCATCTGAAAACTACGAACTTCGTGGTCTTTTGGGAGAGGCAGCCAATTTAGCTTGCCCTTCTTTGAATTCAGAGGTTCCTTGGCAGGCATTTCAAGATGCTGAGTCTTACTTCATCAAGTTACACCCAGCAAAAAACTCAGGCACATCTGTTCAAAGAACACTTTGGATTGGTTTGAAAGACAGTGCGTCAAGCAAGGAATTCTTAAGTCAAGCTCTTACCAGTGCCACCACAGACGATTGGCAACTTGCTGAAGTTCTGTCTGGCATCAGCATGGTTCAAACGATCACATCCGAAGCCTTTGTGCCGCAAATGTTGAATTACGAATCGGTGCAAGGTGTGAGTTTCAAAAAGGGCTGCTATCCTGGCCAAGAAGTGGTCGCTAGAAGTCAGTTTCGCGGTACGCTCAAACGACGGGCCTATATTGTGTCCTGCCACTCCGTCATGCAAACTGGTCAAGAGGTTTTCTCGGCTGACGATGCCGAGCAAGCCTGCGGATCAGTGGCCAGTGCTGCCAAATTCAGTGGTACCAGCAACGCTCAAACCGCGCCTTGGTGGGGTATTGTCTCAATGCAGACCAGTGCCTTGAATCGGCCACTTCATTTGGGCGACGCCAAAGGGCCTAGTTTGCACATCAGTGCCATCCCCTACCCTTTGTTAGAAGATATTTAATTCAGTTTCAAGCTCATTTCGATGTGATCGATACCGGCGTCTTGAAACACGTCGCCTTGCGCTTTGAATCCGAGTCGTCGGTAGAAACCTTCCGCACTGCATTGAGCGTGCAAGATAACTTCCTGATCGCCGCGTTGGCGTGCTGCGTCAATCAAAGCATTGACCACCATACGACCTAGACTGCCGCCGCGTAGAGGTTTAGACACTGCCATGCGACCAATTTGCGCCAATTTAGGCTTGGCTTGAAGCAAGCGTCCCGTGGCAACGGGTTGCCCCAATTTGTTGACAACAACTGCATGCAGTGCGGTCGCATCATGCTCGTCCCACTCAAGTTCGGGTGCAATTTCTTGCTCATCGACAAAGACCTCCGTTCGCAAAGGAGATGCCAACTCTTTCAGTTCACCCCATGTACTTAATTTCAAATCAACCACGGATCCACCGGCTTCAAAAATCAGCAAAATATTTCGCAAAGCTTCAGGAATAGGCTTGGAAGTTTGTGTTTGGGGATCGGCAAATACGTAAATTAACTCGCCACTGATCAGCAATTTGTCGCCGCGGAAAATACCCGACTCAAACACCATGGAAGAATTTCCGAGCTTTTTGCATTTCATGCCGACGCTAAGATCGTCGTCCATGAGTGCAGATGCATGGTATTCGAGTGTGGCTTTTTTAACGTACAGCTCGCCGCCTAATTTGTGAAATGCCGTTTCATAGGGCAGTGCCACACGGCTCCAGTAAGCGGTGACCGCAGTGTCGATGTAAGTTAAATAATGGCCGTTGAAGACAATCTTTTGCATGTCAATTTCGGCCCAACGCACTCGAATGCGATTGAAAAATCGGAAGTCACTGCGCTTCATGTTGTAGAGGTCTTTCGGAGAATTGCAAACACTCAATTTAAACAGGTGTGCTAAAGGCTTTTTTCAAAGCCAAACCAGCATCTTGATGGGCATGCCGAGCTTCTGGAATAACCCGCCCCATGTTGACAAACCCGTGCACTACACCGCGGTAAATTTCTAAGTCTACGCCAACGCCTGCCATTCGAAGTAAATCAGCATAAGCCACGCCTTCGTCTACCAGAGGGTCACATTCTGCCAAGCCAATCCATGCAGGAGCCAAACCTTCATGATTTTCAGCCAACATGGGTGCAAAGCGCCAATCGTCTCTATCCTGGGCATCAATGTAATGTTGAAAGAACCAATCGACAGTGGCTCTGTCAAGCATGAAGCCTGAACCGTAAGTTAGATGGGAGCCTGTGTCCTGACGCGCAGCAGTACCTGGATAAATGAGCAATTGAAGTGCCAAACGCAGGCCTGCATCCCTTGCATGAATAGCACAAACTGCAGCCAATGTACCGCCAGCACTGTCGCCACCCACTGCCAATGCATTGTCTCGCAAACCAAGGGAACTGAGGGACTTGTGAATCCACTGAAGCGCATCCCATGCGTCGTTTGTCGCCACGGGAAAGCGATACTCTGGAGCCAATCGGTAGTCCACTGAGATGACGGCGCAATGACCAAGGCGAGCCAACTCACGGCACAAAACATTGTGCGTCTGGATGCTGCCGATGGTGAAACCGCCGCCATGAAAATAAACCAGGGTTGGTAAAGTCGCTGTATCGGATTTAAGGGTGGGTGCAAACAACTTGGCTTTTAGCCAATGACCATCCCTTACTGGGATCTGCAATTCCTCAACGCGCGCCATGTTGGGTTCAGGCAAATCTAAAATGCTGGCAGACATTTCATAAAACATGCGGGCTTGCTGGGCATTCAACAAATACATGGGCGGGCGCCCTGCCCGTTCAATGTTGCGCAAGACCAAGCGCATGGCTTCCGTCAGTCGGCTGTGAGGGTTGTGGTGAGAACTCATGGTGACTTTTTTATCGCCAATGTGACTTTTTCAGGGTTGTGGAGGCTGACTTCAATGGCTTGATACATTAGAGTTGAGCGTGATCCTAACGCATCACAAGAAAATAGCATGGCATTTATCAATTACGTCACCCAAATTCAAATCGATTTCGGCGCCATTCAGCTTTTAAAGCAAGAGTGTGAGCGCGTAGGCATTCACAAACCTCTTATCGTGACCGATCAGGGTGTGAAGGCCGCAGGTATTTTGCAAAAAGCATTAGATGCACTGCCAGGCTTTCAAGTGGCCGTCTTTGACCAAACACCCTCCAACCCCACCGAGGCCGCAGCTCGCGCAGCCAGCGAGGTGTACAAAGCACAGGGCTGCGATGGTTTGATTGCCGTGGGGGGTGGCTCATCGATTGACTGTGCCAAATGTGTGGCCATTGCCGTCACACACGAAGGTCCACTGAAGACCTATGCAACCATTGAAGGCGGATCTCCTAAAATCACTGACCGCGTTGCGCCTCTGATTGCGGTTCCCACCACCAGCGGCACCGGCAGTGAAGTGGCACGAGGCGCTATTTTGATCGTAGACGATGGGCGCAAACTTGGATTCCATTCTTGGTTCATTGTGCCCAAAGCTGCCATTTGCGATCCAGAACTCACCTACGGTCTGCCGCCTATGCTCACAGCCGCTACCGGCATGGACGCCATTGCCCACTGCATGGAAACCTTCATGTCTGCGGCCTTCAATCCGCCTGCAGATGGCATTGGTTTGGATGGCCTGCAACGCGCTTGGGCACACATTGAAAGGGCGACCCAGAATGGGCAAGACAAAGAAGCCCGCATGCACCTCATGAGTGCCTCCATGCAAGGCGCCATGGCATTTCAAAAAGGTTTGGGTTGCGTGCACTCCCTCAGCCACAGTTTGGGCGGCGTCAATCCTCGCTTGCACCACGGCACCTTGAACGCCATGTTCTTGCCAGCCGTGGTTCAGTTCAATTCAGTCGCTGAGTCTGTGCAAAAAGAACACCGCCTAAACCGCATGGCGCAAGTGATGGGACTTTCATCTGGCGCCGACATTCCTCAAGCCATCCAAGACATGAGTGCCAGATTGGGTTTGCCAACTGGCTTGAAAGCCATGGGCGTCACTGAATCACAATTTGATGCAGTCATCCACGGCGCCATGGCCGATCATTGCCACAAAACCAATCCTCGAATTGCAACGCCCGACGAATACCGAGAGATGCTGATCGCATCCATGTAATTAAAGGTCTTGAACCATGGCCATATCTGGCCTTTGCAACCAAGCCGCAAACTCATCGGCCAACTGTTGGCTGGCTGAAGTAGCTTGCTGCCACACCTTCACTCTGGACTTTAAATCTTGACCATAGGTTGCGAAGTCTTGGCGATCGGGTAGTTTGCCATTAGGCAAAGTTTGAACCCACTCCGGGTTGGGTGCCAATACAAGCGTGTTGTTTAAAAATGCTGTGGCTCTATGGCGCCACTTCAAGCCTTTGTCCAACCACCCCGGTATCACAGCTTTTTGAAAATGCGGATAAATGACAATGCCTTTTTTTGTATCGATGTTTGTATTTCTTTGCCAATCGAGGTGCAAATGATAGTCCGTAATGCCACCATCCCAATAGGCACCATTGGGTGCGCCTTGAATATGATGGACAGCCTTCAAAACAAAGGGAATGGCACAACTTGCTTGCAGCACATCCATGAAATTGGCAGGCGTTAATGACAAGTGCCGAGTGGCGTAATCTTCGGTGCCAAATGGAAGTTCACCTGCTGAAGAAAAAACCACGCGTTCTAATGACGCACTCATGGCTTTGCGGCTGATCACATTGCTCAGAAACGCCAAACCATAGCCCAGTGGGCTGAGCAAAGGATGCTCTTGACTGAGCAGGCCTTTGCCACGCGACGCCAACACATGCAGGCGGTAACGAGGGTGCGTCAACAAGGGTTCTATCAGGCCGCCGTAAAACAGGTCTAAGTTTTGACGAAATGAATCGCTCACCTGTTGGGCACTGGGAAACTTCTCACCCGCTTTCAGTTCGTAATGCTGATGAATGTAGTCATGCTCAAGTCGGTGCAAACCAGCTTGGCTGTCTGGCAAGCATGCCGTAGCCATGCGCCATGCACCTATAGAGGCACCCACCAAATCAATAGCTTGCTGACTGCTGGGCAACCATTCGTTGAACATGAAACGGTCTAGCGGACCCAAGATCAAACCTTTAGGACCACCTGCAGCTGCAGGAATGACACCTACATCGGATGCCTCAAGTCCATTCAATTCAATGTACTGCTTTGCTTGGGGCCCTGCATAGATGGCAAGTGATTTCATCGGACTTATCAGCTTTTATTTTGCAGTTTGGCAAATGCAGAAGCCATGGCGCTTTGGCCTACGTTGCCAGAATGAGTTGATGCTTGAGGCCGGTGGTTGAGTTGCCCTTGGCGAGTGCCACTTTCAAATTTATTTTCGCGTGTGCGCTGCGAACCAGCAGGCAACGCGTCGCTCAGCTTCATGGTCAGGCCAATGCGTTTTCGCGCAACATCCACTTCGGTGACTTTGACTTTAACGATGTCGCCCGTCTTCACAACCTCCCGTGCATCGGTGATGAACTTGTTGCTCAGTTGGCTCACGTGAATCAAGCCATCTTGATGAACGCCTAAATCAACGAAGGCACCAAAGGCCGCCACATTGCTCACGGTGCCTTCTAAAACCATGCCCTCTTTCAAATCACGGATGTCATCAACGCCGTCGTTAAAGCGCGCCACTTTGAAATCAGGGCGAGGATCTCGACCTGGCTTCTCCAACTCAAGCAGAATGTCCTTGACGGTAATCACGCCAAACTTTTCGTTGGCAAACAATTCGGGTCGCAATGTTTTGAGCATGTCGGCGCGCCCCATGACATTTTCAACAGGTTGAGCCACTTTGGCCATGATGGCTTCCACCACAGGATAGGTTTCCGGATGAACGCCCGTCATGTCCAGCGGATTGTCGCCACCTCTGATGCGCAAGAAACCTGCGCTCTGTTCAAAAGTTTTTGCTCCGAGCCCCGTCACTTTCAACAAATCTTGGCGGTTCTTAAAAGCACCATTGGCTTCGCGCCAACGAACAACCGACTTAGCCACACCGCCCGACAAGCCAGAAACGCGTGACAACAGAGGCACGCTGGCCGTGTTCAGATCGACACCCACCGCATTCACGCAGTCTTCCACCACGGCTTCCAGGGTGCGGGCCAATTCAGTTTGATTGACATCATGCTGGTATTGACCCACGCCAATTGACTTAGGGTCGATTTTGACCAATTCGGCCAATGGATCTTGCAAACGACGGGCAATGCTGGCCGCACCTCGCAAACTCACATCGACCTCGGGCATTTCTTGGCTGGCAAATTCACTGGCAGAGTACACGGACGCCCCCGCCTCGCTGACCACCACTTTTTGAATTTCAATGTTATCGGGCGTTTTGAGTTGCTTCATCAGGTCGGCTGCAAGTTTGTCTGTTTCACGGCTGGCGGTGCCATTGCCAATGGCAATCAAATTGACACCGTGCTTTTGGCACAGTTTGTTCAAGGTGTGCAATGAGCCATCCCAATCTCGGCGGGGCTCATGCGGATAAACCGTGGCAGTTTCAATGAGCTTGCCCGTTTGATCAACAACCGCTACTTTCACGCCAGTTCGAATGCCAGGATCCAAACCCAAAACCACACGAGGGCCCGCTGGCGCGGCCAATAACAAATCGCGCAAGTTGTCAGCAAATACTTTGATGGCCACCTTCTCCGCATCTTCGCGAAGGCGAGTGAAGAGATCACGCTCTAAAGACAAACTCAGCTTCACTCGCCAAGTCCAAATGACAATTTTACGGATGAGGTCATCTGAGGGTCTGGCTCTGTGCGACCAATTAAGTTGCAAAGCAATTCGACCTTCCGCCAATGCGCTTGCTGCTTGTGCTGCAGCCGTTGGCGTTAAGGGGGCAGTTGAAGCATTGCTCGCTTCAGGTTCTGGCAAAGACAGCTTGGCATCCAAGAACTCTAAAGCGCGACCTCGGAAGACCGCCAATGCACGGTGCGACGGTACGCGGCCAATAGCCTCACTGTAATCAAAATAATCCCTGAACTTGGCGACTTCGGCTTGGTTTTCGTCCTTGCCAGCCGTTAGGCGGCTGGTGAACAAGCCCTCTTTCCAGAGCCATTCACGCAAAGCTTGAATGAGGGATGCGTCTTCTGCCCATCGTTCAGACAAGATGTCTCGCACGCCATCCAACACGGCACCCACTGTCGAGAAATCAGCGCCTTCGATGGCATCAGTGGGCTTCAAATACGCTTGAGCTTCGTCGTGCGGGTTGAGTGACGGGTTAGACCATAAAGCGTCTGCCAAAGACTCTATGCCTGCCTCTTTGGCAATCATGCCCTTGGTTCTGCGCTTTGGCTTGAAGGGCAAGTAAATATCTTCCAAGTCTTGCTTGGTAGCCGCTTGGCCAATAGCCAATTGCAAATTGGGGGTGAGTTTGCCCTGATCTGAAATGCTTTTAAGGATGGTAGCGCGGCGTTCTTCCAACTCACGCAAATAGCCTAAACGGTATTCAAGTTCGCGCAATTGAATGTCGTCTAAGCCCCCTGTGACTTCTTTACGGTAACGAGCAATGAACGGCACCGTAGCGCCGCTGTCTAACAAACTCACAGCCGCCTGAACTTGCTCAGGGCGAATTTTGATTTCTGCGGCCAATTGGCCTAATATTTTCTGCATCTCGTCGGCGTTTTTCTATGCGTTTTAATACGGTTTGATCTTCAAGCCGACGAGTTTGCCACACTCAGGTGGCTATTTTTTAGCTGCGTAATTCAGCTTTGAGTTTTTCGCCAATATCAGGGCGTGCCGCAAAAGGATTGGGTGGGTTCTGCTGCTGAACAATGGCTTCCATGCGGGTTTGAACATTGCCTAAAGCCTGAGGGTGACTGTAGATGTAGAACTGATCGTTGGCAATGGCTTCAAATACCATCTCTGCCATTTGTGCAGCAGAAACTTTACCGCTGCTGACGGCCTTGTCGCTCATGGCTTGTCCAATGAGTTGGCTCTTGGTTGCTTTTTGATGCGGCAACTCGGCTGGGCGATTGCGATGACTTTGGCTAATGCCCGTTGGCACAAAATAAGGACACAGCACACTGGCGCTAACTTGATCTGAAACCAATTTCAAATCTTGGTACAAGGTTTCCGTTAAAGCAACAACAGCATGTTTGCTGACGTTGTAGACGCCCATGTTGGGCGCTGTCAGTAAACCCGCCATGCTGGCCGTGTTGACAATATGGCCTTCATAATGGGGATCCTGTTTAGCCGCCTCCAACATCATCGGTGTGAACAAACGCACGCCGTGAACTACGCCCCAAACATTCACACCCAAAACCCACTGCCAATCGGCAACGGAATTTTCCCAAACCAAACCGCCAGAACCAACGCCGGCGTTGTTGAAAACAAAATGGGGAACTCCAAAATGAGTTTGTACATCTTTGGCCAAGGCTTCCATTTGTTCTGCACTGGAAACATCAACACGCTTGGCAAGGACCTTGACGCCCAAAGCTTTGATCTCAGCTTCAGCTTTGTCTAGGGCGTCTTGCTGAACATCTACCAAGACCACCTTCATTTTGTGTCTGGCGGCGATGCGCGCGCATTCCAGACCAAAACCTGAAGCGCCACCTGTCAGAACGGCTGTTTTATTTTCAAAATTACGAATCATGATTTGACCTTCTTTAAAATAAATCCATTGCGTGGAAAGTGCACATGAACAGTTCCTGCACGCTCATCTTCTCGACGCAATGTGAGTCGTGTTTTGGTAGCGGCAACCAAAATGCCTGGTGTGGGTTCAAGACCAAAATTGTCGGCGGTGATGGTCACTTCAGAGCCCAGCGCAATACCGTGTTCATCCACAAAGTTCCAATGCGACACATCTTCAGGAGAAGCTTGCTTTGCAACGTCAACGGCTTGCGACGGTTTCATTTTTTCATGGATGCCGTGTCCAATGCTATTCATGCGAACCATCCAATCTTTGAGCAAAGGCGTTGGCTCCAAAATGCCTGCCAAACTGGGTGTGCGCTCAACCGTAAACCACAAAGGATGGTAGGCAGCGAAGTCGGCAATGGTGGGCATGGTTCCCATCAAGTAAGGTTGTTCAGTGAGCATGTCCGACAGTCGTCGCAACTGGCTCTTGTACGTGCTGGTGCCCTCTCCTATGGCCATGCGCGGAGCACTCCCTCGCATTGCTGCCCTGTCTGCCACAAAAGCTTGTACCGCTTCTTCTGGCACACCTGCAAAAACTTGGGCGATGCCTGCTGGCTGAAAGTTGTAAGCCATGGCTGCGGGAAAAACTTGACTGTCAGCCCACTGGGCCACAATTCTGGAGGCCCCATTGACAGGCGAAGGATACAGACTAGGACTGGGCGCGATCTTTTCAAGCACATCGGCAATCAAAGCCGTATCGCAATAGATGTCTGCGCCTATTTGCAAAACAGGCGTTCGACGGTAGCCACCCGTGAGTGCCGTTAAATCTGGTTTGGGCATGATCGTAGGAATGACCACGCTTTGCCAGGCCAACTTTTTGTAGCCCAAAATCAAGCGTATTTTTTCAGCAAATGGCGACGTTGGGTAATGGTGCAATATCAGTTGGCTCATGGCATTTCCTATCAAGTTGCTTGTGAAACTTAAACCAACTTCACAAGCTGCTTGCCAAAGTTCTGGCCCTTGAACAGTCCCATGAACGCCTCCGGCGCAGAGGCCAATCCATGGGCAATGGTTTGCCTTGGGTTGAACTTGCCACTGGCAATGAGTTGGGCCAATTCAGCCAATGCTTCTGGCCAAACTTCCAAGTGCTCGCTCACAATGAAGCCCTCAATGGTCATGCGGCTCTTCAAGATCAATGTGGGGTTGGTCATGGCCAAGGGCTCACCGTTGTAGCCCGCAATCATGCCGCACACAGCAATGCGTGAGAAGTCGTTGGCTCGCAGCATGACGGCATCCAAAACCATACCACCGACATTTTCGAAATGGCCATCAATGCCGTTGGGGCAAGCATCGCGCAAGGCCTTCGAGAAGGAGATGTAATCGGTGTGCTCTTTGTAATCTACGCAAGCGTCAAAACCTAATTCGTTGACCACATAATCACATTTGGCTTTGCCACCTGCAATCCCCACCACGCGCAAGCCACGCGCTTTGGCCAAGGCACCAAACGCACTGCCCACCGCACCACTGGCGGCGCTCACTGTCACTGTTGCACCAGTTTTGGCTTGAATGATTTTGTTCAGTCCGTACCAAGCAGTAACGCCAGGCATGCCCACGGCGCCTAGGTAATGGCTGATAGAAATTTTTTCAGCATTGACATGCTTGAGTGCACCCGGCGCATCTGCATTGATCACGCTGTACTGTTGCCAACCGCCCATGCACAAGACCGTTTGGCCTACGGTGAACTTGGTATTTTTGCTTTCGACCACTTCACCCACCGTGCCACCAATCATGGGCTCTCCCAGTGGCTGAGGTTGTGCATAATTTTTACCCGCATTCATGCGGCCGCGCATGTACGGGTCAAGGCTGAGGTAATGGTGTTTGACCAACACCTGGCCTTCTTGCAAGGCAGGTGTTTCAGAAGTGATCATTTTGAAGTTGGCCGGTGTGACCTCAGCTTCTGGTCGGTTGTCTAGTACGATGGCGTGGTTGGTAGGCATGTGTGTCTCTTTCTAATCAGTTGAAATAGGGGATGTGACCGAGGGTGTTCGCTTCACATATTTGAATGTGCCTGTCGAATGAGCACAAAGTTGACCGCTGGCGTCATAGACCTTGCCGTCGGTAAAGGCCATGGTTTTAGTTCGGTGCAGCAGCAGTCCTTTGGCCACCAAGTGCTCGCCCTCTTGGGCTTTGGCTGCTCGCATGAAACTGGTCTTCATTTCGATGGTGACCACCCCCATGTCTTGTTCAACACTGCGAGCAGCGGTGGCCATGACAACATCGAGAAGGGTCATGACAGCGCCGCCATGGGTGATGTCAAAAGAGTTGAGGTGCTCAGGGCGTGGACTGTAATGCAGCTCAGAAGTGCCGTTCTCAAACTTCTCAAGGGTAAAGCCCAGACTTTCTACGAATGGAATCTGGACGCCAAATGGAATGCTCATGAAGAACCCTCAACTTTTAGCTTAACCGCCAATGATGGCGCTGACGCCGCCGTCAACGGCCAACCATTGACCGGTAATGTGTTTGCCAGCTTCACTGGCGTAAAGCAGCGTCAAGCCTTTTAAATCTTCGTCATCGCCCAAGCGGCGCAAAGGTGCATGGCTGGCCATTCGTTCTGCCCCCATTTTTTCAAGCAAACCATAAGTCATTTTGCTTGGGAAAAAGCCTGGACAAATGGCGTTGACCGTGATGCCATGTTGGCCCCACTCCCCTGCCAATGCTTTGGTGAAATTAACCACAGCGCCCTTGGACGTGTTGTAGGCAATGGTTTGCATTTCAGGCGGATTGCCTGCCAAGCCCGCAATGGAGGCCACGTTCAAAATGCGGCCCCGACCATTTGGAATCATGGACAGATTGGCCACCTCTTGAGCCAGGATGAAATAGCCACGAACATTGAGGTTCATGACCTTGTCCCAAGCTGATACAGGGTGAACTTCTGCAGCCGCACCCCAAGTGGCGCCCGCATTGTTGACCAAGATGTCAATGCGGCCCATTTTCTCAACTGTTTCGCGAGCTAAGCGCCGAATGTCTTCCTCTTTGCCGCAATCAGCTGCAATGAAATCGGCTTCAATGCCAGCAGCTTTAAGTTCGGCCACAGCCTCTTGCAAATCGTCAGCCTTGCGGGAACTCAGCATCAAGCGTGCACCTGCTTCACCCAGGGCATGGGCCATTTGAAGCCCAAGGCCTCGTGAGCCACCTGTGATCAGTGCCGTTTGGCCAGTTAAGTCGAAAAGTTGTTTGACGGTTCGAGTCATCTTCATCCTTCGTTAAAAATTAAATCCAAAAATCCATGCATTGACGTTGAGCAACGATGGCTTTCATGAATGGTTTGATGGCCATGTGATCAGGGTGATTTTGATAGGCCGTCAAAGTGGCCTCGTCTTTGAAAACCGAATTCAGAATGACATCGCAACTGCAATCGAGGCCATCTGTTTTCAAGCCGACTTCAAACAATTCAATGCCTTCTACCAAGTGGGCGCAAGACATCAAAACTTCTCGAGCTTTGAGCATATTTTCTAACTTGGAGTGACCCTCTGCTTCATCTTTCAATGTCCACATCACGATGTGGCGTAAACCATTTTTTTGAGTGGATGCAGTTTGTAAAGACATTAAAAAGCCTCTTCTGGCAAATTGGCACAAGTCATGTCGCGGTTGCTCACAACTTGCAACCAAGCGTCAATTTTAGGCAGCTCGTAATGGTAAAAATATTTGGCAGCCGCTTGTCGCCCAGTTTGTGCTGGAGACTGTGTGCCTCTGCATGAAGCGCTGACATCCAACCAGATCCAAGCCAACACCAAATGACCAAACGCTTGCAAGTAGGGAACGGCATTGGCCAAGGCTTCCTGCGGCTGCCCAGAAGACCAAGCCGATTGAGTGGCTGCAATGACCTTTTGCAAAGCAGTGTTCAAGGCCTTGGCATCAGCTGCCAAGTCTGGAAATACCATGGCTTTGTCGGCTGTCTCTCTCATTCGAGCAGCAAGCAGATGCACGCCTCTGCCCTCTTCCATGAGCACTTTGCGGCCTAACAAGTCTAGGCCTTGAATGCCATGTGTGCCTTCATGAATCATGTTCAATCGGTTGTCGCGCCAATACTGTTCGACAGGAAAGTCACGGGTATAGCCATACCCACCATGAATCTGAATGGCCAAACTATTGGCCTCAAGACACCACTCGCTGGGCCAGCTTTTGGCGACAGGTGTTAAGACTTCCAACAACAAACGCGCTTCATCGGCAGAAGCCGCATCGCCCGTGTGCTGCTCGTCCACCAATTTTGCACAATACAACTCTAAGGCCAGGGCACCTTCGCTGTACGATTTTTGAGCCAACAACATGCGTTTGATGTCGGCATGTTCAATGATTCGGACTTGGGGTTGCGCAGCATCTTTCACAACTTTCACAGAGCCTCCTGCGACAGGACGTCCTTGCGGGCGACTTTTGGCATATGCCAAACTGGCTTCATAACCTGCCATGCCCAACATGGTGGCTGCCATGCCAACGCCAATGCGGGCTTCGTTCATCATGTGAAACATGTAGCTCAAACCCCGGCCTGGCTCGCCCACCAAATAACCAACGGCACCAGAGCCATCACTGCCTGCATTGTCTGTTTTGACTTTGAACTTACCTTCGCCGAAATTGAGCAAGGTATTGGTTGTGCCACGCCAGCCACACTTGTGGTTGAGACCGGCCAATGCCACATCGTTGCGCTCTCCTGTGAGTTCTGCGTCGGTGGTCACCATTTTTTTGGGCACGATGAAAAGTGAAATGCCACGAACGCCTGGAATTAATTTGCCATCAGCACCAGGGATCTTGGCCAACACCAAATGGATGATGTTTTCAGTCAGTTCATGATCACCTGCAGAGATCCACATCTTGTTGCCCTTCAGGCGATAGCGTGCGCCTAAAGGATCGGAAGAGAAGGCGTCACCGTCTGGAACGGCTCGGGTCGTGATATCACTGAGCGATGAACCTGCTTGTGGTTCTGACAAACACATGGTGCCAGACCACCTGCCTGAAAACTCGTTCAAGGCAAAAACTTTGCGTTGTAACTCAGTGCCATGCGCCATGAGCAAATTGGCATTGCCAACGGTCAATAGGCCAGAACCCATACTGACTGAAGCCATGGCAAAAAAAGAATTGGCAGCAGCCTCTACGGTGTAGGGCAATTGCATGCCACCGATGTCGTAATCTTGCGCTGCACTGAGCATGCCAGACGCTGCATAGGCCTTTTGGGCATCGTGCGTGGCTTGAGGAAGAATGACTTTCTCACCATCGAAATGGGGTTCTTCAACGTCCACCAAACGGTTGAAAGGCGCGTATTTTTCTTTGGCAATTCTCTCGCATGTCTCTAAAACAGCATCAAAAGTTTCGCGGCTGTGATCGGCAAAACGTTCGCGCTGTTGCAAGTTAGAAACTTCCAACCATTCAAACAGCAAGAAATCTAAAGTTGAACGAAGACTCATATCAGGTGATGTCCAAATCAAAACGGGCGACCTGCATGATTAGCGGGACGCCCGTTGGCAATGAAAAATGAAGCTCAGAGAACTTCGAAAATACCGCAAGCACCCATGCCGCCGCCAATGCACATGGTGACAGCCACACGCTTTGCGCCGCGACGCTTGCCTTCAATCAGTGCATGACCTGTTAAGCGCTGACCACTGACGCCATAAGGATGGCCTACCGCAATGGCGCCACCATTGACATTGAGACGCTCCGCAGGAATGCCCAAGGTGTCACGGCAATACAAAACTTGAACTGCAAAGGCTTCGTTCAGCTCCCACAAGTCAATGTCAGACACTTTCAAGCCTAGTCGCGCTAAAGCCTTAGGCACGGCGTACACTGGGCCAATGCCCATTTCATCGGGCTCACAACCCGCAACAGCAAAGCCAAGGAAGCGACCCAGGGGCTTCAAGCCACGCTGTTCTGCCAACTTTTCGTCCATCAACACACAAGCACCAGCACCGTCTGAGAACTGACTGGCGTTGCCAGCTGACACCAAACCACCTGGCAAGGCAGAACGCAGTCCCGAGATAGCCTCTACAGTGGTGCCTTCACGCAGACCTTCGTCCACACTCACGGTGACTTGCTTCGTCATGAGACCCATGACCTTGTCGATGACGCCGGCAGACACAGTGATAGGTGCAATTTCGTCATTGAACAAACCAGCAGCTTGGGCAGCGCATGCTTTTTGCTGGCTGCCTGCACCGTACTCGTCCATGCGATCACGGGAAATTTTGTAACGCTTGGCAACTTGCTCGGCAGTTTGAAGCATGTTCCAGTAAATTTCAGGCTTCATTTTGGCCAGTGCCAAATCTTGCAACATGTGCTGATTGGCTTCTTGCTGGACGCAAGAAATACTTTCAACACCACCCGCTACATAGACCTGACCTTCACCAGCAATGATGCGCTGAGCAGCCAACGCGATGGTCTGCAAACCGGATGAGCAGAAACGATTGACAGTCATGCCGGACACAGAAATTGGCATGCCTGCTTTCAATGCAATTTGACGCGCAATGTTGGCGCCTGTGGCACCCTCTGGTGTGGCGCATCCCATGATGACGTCTTCAACTTCGGCGGCATCAATACCAGCGCGTTGAACGGCGTGTTGCACAGCATGGCCACCCAATGTGGCACCATGGGTCATGTTGAAGGCGCCCTTCCAGCTCTTAGCCAGAGGTGTACGTGCAGTTGAGACAATGACGGCGTTGGTCATACTAATTACCTCTGATCAGTTGAAAGTTTTGCCGTCAGCCACCAAGCGGGCTAGCAGCGGAGCGGGTTGCCAAAATGCGGCATCATCGTGTGGGTTTTTAGCAAAGCGTTTCATGGCTTCGGCCACATTGAACAGCCCCACTTGGTCTGCATACAACATGGGGCCGCCACGGAAAATAGGGAAACCGTAACCCGTGAGGTAAACCATGTCGATGTCGCTTGCCTTGCCAGCGATGCCCTCTTCCAATATGTGAGCGGCTTCGTTCACCAAAGAAAACACCAAGCGCTGCACAATTTCTTCATCCGAAATTTTGCGGGTGGCAATGCCTTCTGCGGCGCGGTGTTTCTCGATCATTTCAACCACCACTGCGCTTGGAATGGCATCGCGCTTGCCAGCTTGATAGTCGTACCAGCCTGCACCGGTCTTTTGACCAAAGCGGCCCATCTCGCACAAGAGGTCGGCTGTTTTGCTGTACTTCATGCCTGGACGCTCGACATTGCGACGCTTGCGGATGGCCCACCCAATGTCGTTGCCTGCCAAATCGCCCATGCGGAAAGGACCCATTGCAAAACCAAATTTCTCGACGGCTTTATCGACTTGAGCAGGGGTACAACCTTCCTCAATCAGAAAGCCCGCTTGACGGCTGTACTGTTCAATCATGCGATTGCCGATGAAGCCATCGCACACGCCAGAGACCACAGAAGTTTTCTTGATCTTTTTACCCAAGGCCATGACAGTGGCCAACACATCCTTGCTGGTTTTGGCTCCACGTACCACTTCCAACAATTTCATGACATTGGCGGGACTGAAAAAGTGCATACCCACTACATCTTCGGGACGCTTGGTGAAGGCTGCAATTTTGTTGACATCGAGTGTGGATGTGTTGGAAGCCAAAATAGCACCAGGTTTCATGACCTCATCAAGCTTCTTGAAGACAGCTTCCTTAACACCCATCTCTTCGAACACGGCTTCGATGACCAAGTCGGCGCTGCCAATGTCGTCATAGCTCAGGGTGGTGCTGAGCAAAGCCATGCGTTGTTCATATTTGTCTTGCTTAAGCTTGCCTTTTTTAACTTGCGATTCGTAATTTTTGCGAATGGTTGCAATTCCGCGGTCTAGTGCTTCTTGCTTCATCTCAAGCATCTTGACGGGAATGCCAGCGTTCAAGAAGTTCATGGAAATGCCGCCACCCATGGTGCCAGCGCCAATGACTGCAACGGATGCAATGTTGCGTTTAGGCGTGTCTTCAGGCACATCGGCAATTTTGGAAGCTGCTCGGTCAGCCATGAAAATGTGTCGCAATGCTCTGCACTCTGGCGTCCACATGAGGTTGGTGAAAATTTCCCGTTCAAATGTCATGCCATCTTCGAATTTTTTCTTGGTAGCCGCTTCAACAGCATCGACACATTTGGGTGGCGCAGGGAAGTTTTTAGCCATGCCCTTGACCATGTTGCGTGCAAATTGGAAATAAGCATCGCCTTGAGGGTGTTTGCAAGGCAAGTTGCGAACCAATGGCAATGCAGAACCATCTGCATGCTGAGCTGCCAATTCTTTGGCATACGCCAAAGCTTCTGCCTCAAGAGAATCAGCAGAAGTGGCCATGCGATCGAACAATTTTTGTCCTGGCAACATGGCCAGCATTTCACTGTTAATGGGTTCACCGCTAACAATCATGTTGAGTGCGGGCTCTACCCCAATGACGCGTGGCAATCTTTGGGTGCCACCTGCGCCAGGAATTAAACCCAGCTTCACTTCAGGCAATGCTACTTTGCAACCAGGGGCAGCCATTCGGTAATGGCAACCTAATGCCAACTCTAGGCCGCCGCCCATGGCAACAGAATGCACTGCTGCCACAACAGGTTTGCTTGAATTTTCGCAAGCACGAATGACGCTTAAGAGATTGGGTTCTTGGACAGCCTTCGGTGAACCAAACTCGCGAATGTCAGCCCCCCCTGAAAAGGCTTTACCGGCACCCGTGATGATGATGGATTTAACTGCTGCATCGGCATTGGCCTTGGCCAGCCCATCTGTAATTCCAACGCGTGTTGAAAGCCCCAGACCATTGACAGGTGGGTTGCTCATTGTGATCACGGCCACATCGCCAATGATTTTGTAGTCAGCGGTCATGCTGTTTTCCTCTTAGGTGGTGTCAGTCACGAAAAATAGAACGGGCGTTCTATTTTCAAATTTTAGGATGTTTCGTTAGAAATGAACAGGTCAAATGTCGCTCATGAGACGTTGAGAAAATCAAGCCTGGTAGCTTAAACCTCAAGCCATTCCTTGCGAATGTAAGTATTTTCATTGAGTTCGGCGGGAGTACCTTCAAAAACAATGCTGCCATGACCCATCACCAAGGCACGGTCTGAAATCTTCATGGCGATGGTCAATTTTTGTTCGATCAGCAGAACTGAAATGCCACTCTCCTTGAGTTTTTGAAGGTACTGCCCCACCAATTCAACAATCTTAGGGGCCAAGCCTTCAGTGGGCTCATCGATGATGATGAGGTCGGGGTCGCCCATGAGCGTTCGGCAAAGTGTGAGCATTTGTTGCTCACCGCCCGACAAGACGCCCGCCTCTGTGTGCTGTCGCTCTAACAGGCGAGGGAACATTTGGTACATGTCATCGAAGCTCCATCGAGCCCCCTTGCCTTTGCCTTTTTGTCCCAACAGCAGGTTTTGATGAACTGTGAGTTTGGGAAAAATATCTCTATTTTCTGGTACGTAGCCCAAACCAAGGTGTGCAATTTGAAAGGCTTTTTTGCCAGCTATTTGCTGACCCTTCCAATTGATGTCGCCTTGACAGTCGACCAAACCCATGATGGCCTTCGCAGTGGTGGAACGGCCAGAGCCATTGCGACCCAACAAGGCCACAATTTCACCAGGCTGAACATTGAAGCTCACCCCATGCAAGACGTGGCTTTTGCCATAAAAGGCATGCAAGTTTTCGATATTGAGCATCTCAATGACCTCCCGCTTGTTCATCAGCCAACTGAGATCCCAGATAGGCCTCTTGAACTTTGGCATTGGAACGGACAGCTTCAGGGGTGTCAAAGGCAATCACCTCGCCGTAAACAACCACCGCAATTTTGTCAGCCAAACCAAACACAACACCCATGTCGTGTTCAACGGTGAGAAGGGTCTTGCCCACAGTGACTTCTTTAATGAGGTTAATGAAACGTGAAGTCTCACTGCGACTCATGCCGGCAGTCGGTTCGTCTAAAAGAATGACATTGGAGCCACCAGCAATGGTGATGCCAATTTCTAAGGCTCTTTGTTCAGCATAGGTCAGGTTCATGGCCAGCAAATCACGCTTTTTATCGAGTCGAATCATGGCCATGTATTTTTCAGCCAAGTCGTTGGCATCTTTGAGGCCAGAAAGAAATTTAAGGAAAGTGTATTTGTAGCCAAGACTCCAAAGCACCGCACATCTCAAATTTTCAAAAACACTGAGCTTTGGAAAAATATTGGTAATTTGAAAACTGCGAGACAAACCCAGTCGATTAATTTCATAAGGGGCCTTGTTCTCAATCCGTTGACCATTCAAAAGAATTTGGCCACTAGAAGGTCCAAATCGACCGCTGATTAAATTAAAAAGTGTGGACTTTCCTGCACCATTGGGACCAATGATGGCAATCCGTTCGCCCGCATTCACAGCCAGGTTAACGCCACGAATAATTTCTGTTTTACCGAAATTTTTTCGGAGGTCTTTGAGTTCAAGCGCATAGGACATCATGCGGCCTCCCGACGTTTAATTTCTTTTTCAATTTCAATTTGAATATCGCCCCACTCAACAAGGAATTGCCTTCGGGCTACCTCAAACAGGCCGAGTCCAGTGAGCATCACAAACACAGAGCCTACCCAGCTGTCTACGCCTTTGGCATTGAGAACAACGCCCATGAATTTCAAGTTATTGCCCAAGGCAGAATTCAATTGCAAGTGATATACCATTTCAATCATGGCACCAGCACCTATGAGTGCCACAAAAGCCGTCACAAACAAGCCCAGGTAACTGACCCAAACTTGTTTCAACTTGCCAAATGAAGCCACTCGCAAATTCATCATGATGAGGCTGGCAATACCGCCAGGCGCATACATGACCATGAATAAAAACAGCAGTCCCAAATACAGCAACCAAGCTTTTGTGAGTTCTGACAAAAGCACAAAAGCCAGGACCATGAGGACGCCGCCAATGATGGGACCAAAAAAGAAAGTTGCACCGCCTAAGAAAGTGAATAAAAGGTAGCCACCAGATCTCCCAGCACCCACCACCTCTGAAGTGACAATTTCAAAATTGAGTGCACCCAAGCCGCCAGAGATACCCGCAAAAAACCCGGCAATGATGAATGCAAAGTAACGAACTCGTTGCGTGTTGTAGCCAATGAATTCAACTCTCTCTGGATTGTCACGAACCGCATTCAAAACTCTACCCAGTGGTGTTTGGGTGAATGCATACATGAGCGCCACGCAGATGAAGGTGTAAATGGCAATCAAATAGTAAATTTGAATTTGAGGTCCAAATGTAATACCCCAAACGGTTTGCCCCGCCACACGGTTGCCCGAGATACCCGCCTCACCTCCAAAAAATTCAGAGAACATGAGGGACATGGCAAATACCAACTCTGCCACACCCAAAGTAATCATGGCAAACGGTGTGCCCGATTTTTTAGTGGTGACATAGCCCAGCAAAATTGCAAATCCAATGCCGGCAAAACCACCGATGAGTGGCAGCAAACTGACGGGTACATGCGACGTGCCGGCAGTGACTGCATTCAGCGCATGAATGGCGACAAAGGAGCCTAGGCCCGTGTACACCGCATGACCAAAGCTCAACATGCCACCTTGACCCAACAAGATGTTGTAAGACAAACAGGCAATGATGGCAATGCCCATTTGAGCCAGCATGGTGCCCGACAAATTACTGGTGAAAATGAGCGGTGCGCAAATTAAGACGATGGCGAACAGACTCCAAATGAGCCACCGGCCAACGTTGTAGGGTTTAAATTGATAAGTTTTCATGATGTCATCCTTCGCGGGTGCCAAGAAGACCCTTCGGACGGAATATCAAAATCAACACCAAAAACAGATAGGGCAGGATCGGCGCCACTTGCGAAATGGTTAATTTCAAAAACGAGTTGTTTTGCATTGCACTCGAAAGCTGAATTCCAAGGTCTTTGGACACGCTCACAAAAGAGTAGTCAAAGGCAATGGCGAAGGTTTGAATGACACCAATCAATACGGATGCGAGAAAAGCACCCGACAAAGAGCCCATACCGCCGACCACCACCACCACAAAGATGACAGAACCTACAGTGGCTGCCATGGCGGGTTCTGTGACGAAAGTACTGCCTCCAATGACCCCCGCCAAACCTGCCAAACCGGTTCCAGCACCAAACACCAGCATGAAAACCCGCGGAACATTGTGTCCCAAAGCCTCTACAGTTTCAGGGTGTGTCAGTGCAGCTTGAATGACCAAACCAATTCGTGTTTTGGTGAGCAACAGCCACAATGAGAGCAACATCAGCAGGGCCACAAACATCATGAAAGCCCGTGTTGCAGGAAAAGGAGAGCAAACAATTCGGATGGCAGTGTCGGATGCTCTGCACATTTCGGCAGGTGCAGCGCCCCAGATAAACTGAAGTCCGGTTGATGCGTTGTTAATGAGCGTAAATGCTGAACCCTTCAGCAACTCTGGCGGTGTGAATTCAACGGCAGTTCGACCCCAAATGAGCTGAACCAATTCATAGACAATGTAAGACAAACCAAAAGTCACCAAGAGTTCAGGGACGTGACCAAATTTATGAACTTTGCGCAAGGTCAAGCGTTCAAATAAAACGCCGCAGCCACCCACTAAAAAAGGCGCAATGATCAGTGCGGGCCAGAACCCAATGACATTGGTGAGTGTGTAGCCAAAATAGGCGCCGATCATGTAAAACGAAGCATGGGCAAAATTCAAAACACCCATCATGCTGAAAATCAGGGTGAGCCCAGAACTGAGCATAAAAAGCAATAACCCGTAGCTCAATCCATTGAGCATGGAGATAATGAAGAACTCCATAAAAACTACCTTCTGCCATCCACGGCTAGTCACACACAAAAAAGAAGGGCCCAACCCATTGAGGATCGGACCCTACTGAAGGCTCAAATCAATTAGCCAGGACGCTTCATTTGGCAGCTGGTGGGCGTGCTTGAAACGTAAGAGGGAAACTCTTTAACTGGAATGAGCGTCATGCCAGTGTTCTCCACGCTGTAGTTGTACTTCTTGTCCACTTTGCTCCAAACCGTGAGGTACAAGGGTTGCTGAAGTTGGTGGTCAGTTTTGCGCATTTCAACTTCACCATTGAAAATGCTGGTAGTTTTTAAACCCTCTAAAGCAGCAGCCACTTTGGCAGGCTCGGTAGATTTGGCTTTGGCCATGGCATCACCCAATGTGGCAAAAATGCTGTGAACCGAGCCCGTATAGAAGTCGTCGTTGAATTTGGCTTTGAACTCGTCTTGCCATTTGTCCATCTGACCACCCATTTTGTAGTGACCGTAGGCAATTTGAAAAACTCGGCCTTCTCCATTTTTACCCAAGGCTGTGGGTGTACCTGTTACACCCGTGTAGTAAGTGTAGAAAGTGCCGTTGTAACCGCCTTCATTGGCAGCTTTGACCAACAAAGCCAAGTCAGAGCCCCAGTTGCCTGTGACAACTGTATCGGCACCTGACGCCTTGATTTTGGCAATGTAAGGAGCGAAGTCGCGAACTTGAGCCAAGGGGTGCAAATCTTCACCAACAATTTGAACATCGGGACGCTTGCGGCTAATGCCCTCTTTGAAGAACTTGGCCACTTGGTGACCATGTGAATAGTTTTGATTCAACAAGAAAATTTTCTTGGTTTCAGGACGGTCTTTCATGAAAGTCGTCAATGCTTCCATTTTCATGGAGGTGTCTGCGTCATAACGGAAGTGCCAATAGCTGCACTTGCTGTTTGTAAAGTCAGGGTCAACCGCAGAGTGATTCAAGAAAATAATTTCTTTGCCGGGATTGCGCTCGTTGTGTTTGTTGACAGCTTCGATCAATGCACCAGCGACACCAGAACCATTGCCCTGTGTGATGTAGCGGATGCCTTGGTCAGTTGCGGCCTTCAAAACGTTTAAGCTTTCAGCAGGGCTTAATTTGTTGTCAAAACCAACCACTTCAAATTTAACACCAGCTTTGTTGATCGCGCTGTATTTTTCTGCGAAAAACTGAAAGCTCTTGAGCTGGTTATTGCCCACAGGTGCCATGAGGCCGGACAGGGGGTCAATCCAGGCAATTTTGACTGTCTCGCCTTTTTGGGCAAAAGCACCAAAAGCACACATTGCCAATGAGGCCACTGCAATAGATCGAACTGCAAATTTCATATTTAGCTCCAACAGTTATGAAAAAAACTTCACAGACGTCAGCGTAACTGTTTTGAGAGATAGAGCGGTCGGGGTTTGCCCTAGGCGCTATCGCAGAAGCGACTAAAAATGACTCGAATTCTGCTGAAACACCCCTGAAAACCCGAGGCCCTTAGAAAAATTTAGAGTGACGGTAGCTTGTAGTCATGGAGCTGAACACGCAATTTGGTTTTCAACATTTTCCCTGTTGCGCCTAAGGGTATGACATCAACAAAAATGACATCGTCAGGAATCTGCCATTTGGCTGTTTTACCTTCATAAAACTTGAGCAACTCTGGCGCTGATAAATTAGCGCCAGGTTTTTTGACAACGCACACAATCGGGCGCTCATCCCATTTTGGATGAGGCATGCCAATGCAGGCAGCCATCATGACATCGGGGTGAGCCATCGCAATGTTCTCAATGTCAATCGAGCTGATCCACTCACCACCTGACTTGATCACATCTTTACTGCGATCCGTAATTTGCATGAACCCGTCTTCGTCAATGGTGGCCACATCACCTGTTGGAAACCAGCCGTCTTGCAGGGGCGAAGGCCCTTCTTGTTTGTAATACTCACGAATGATCCAAGGACCCTTGACCAACAAATCGCCGTAGGTTTTGCCATCGTGTGGCAAGGACTCACCTGCTTCGTTCACTATTTTGATGTCTACACCAAAGATGGTGCGGCCTTGCTTGAGCCGTAACTTCATTTGCGCATCTTCTGGCAAATTCAGGTGCTTGTTCTTCAGTGTGCAGAGTGTTCCAAGTGGGCTCATCTCTGTCATGCCCCAAGCATGTAAAACATCGACGCCATAAGACTCACGGAAAGCATCAATCATGGCGGGCGGACAAGCGGACCCCCCAATCACCGTGCGCTTTAATGAAGAGAAACTTAAACCATTGGGCTTCATGTGGCTTAACAGCATTTGCCAAACCGTGGGAACGCCAGCCGCGAAGCTTACCTTTTCAGACTCAATCAATTCATAAATTGATTTACCGTCCAATGCAGGGCCCGGGAAAACCAATTTGGCACCAGTCATGGCTGCACTGTAGGGTATGCCCCAAGCGTTCACGTGGAACATGGGCACGACCGGCAAAATAGAGTCTCTGGCAGAGATGCACATCACATCGGGCAGTGCTGCAGCGTATGCATGCAGCATGGTCGAGCGATGGCTGTAAAGTGCAGCTTTGGGATTGCCCGTGGTGCCGCTGGTGTAACACATGCTTGAAGCTGTGTTCTCATCCAATTGTGGCCAATCGAATGAGGTAGAAAGACCGTCAATCAGGGCCTCGTAGCTTGTTAAATTGGGAATGCCCGAATCGGCAGGTAGCTTGCCCTTATCGCACATGGCAACCCAATGTTTGACCGTAGTGCATTTGGCATGAACCGCTTGCACCAATGGCAAAAAGCTTAAGTCAAAGAAAAGTATTTCGTCTTCGGCATGATTGGCAATCCAAACCACTTGGTCAGGGTGCAGTCTGGGGTTCAAGGTGTGCAAAACACGCCCAGAACCACTCACCCCGAAATAAAGTTCAAGGTGTCTGTAGCCGTTCCAAGCCAAAGTAGCAACGCGAGCACCTTGATCCAATTTCAAGGTATCCAACGCATTGGCCATTTGTCGAGATCGGTTGGCAACGTCGGTCCAGGTGTAGCGGTGAATATCGCCCTCAACTCGCCTAGATACAACCTCACCATCACCATGATGACGGTTGGCAAATTCGATCAAGGAAGAAATCAGCAATGACTGCTGTTGCATAAGTCCCAACATAAACACCCCAAAAAATACAATAGTTCGCTTTTTAGCACGAGTTTCACAAGGCATTTCAATACCAGTCAGACAATAGGCTCATCCAAAGGCGAAGACAATAGACTTTATGACATGGATTAATCGACTCAATGCGCTTGGACCTGCCTTCACAACTGAGGTATTGCCCACGCCGGTACCCGAGCCAAGTTGGGTTTCTCGAAACTTCGAACTTGGAAAAGAATTGGGTTTGCCCCAGGACTGGTTAGAAGGCGCAGAAGGTCTGCAAGTTTTCAGTGGCAATGGTTTATGGGAGGGCATGCAGCCTCAGGCCAGCGTCTACAGTGGTCACCAGTTTGGACAATGGGCGGGCCAATTAGGCGATGGGCGAGCGCTCAGTTTGGGCGAGTACGCCAGCCCTCAAGCCACGCTTGAAATTCAACTCAAGGGTGCGGGTAAAACGCCCTATTCCCGAATGGGCGATGGTCGAGCAGTTTTGCGTTCAAGTATTCGGGAATACCTTTGCAGTGAGGCCATGGCGGGTTTAGGCATACCAACAACGCGGGCGCTTTGCTTAACGGCATCCCCTCTTCCCATTCTGCGAGAAGAACTAGAGACTGCAGCCATTGTGACCAGAACCGCACCCAGTTTCATTCGATTTGGGCACTTTGAGCATTTTGCAAACGATGCATCCCCCCATGGGCTTGAGCATCTGAAGCAATTGGCCGATTTTGTCATTCAAAATTATTTTCAATCAGAAAATTTTTCATTGACTCAACCTTATGCCAAGCTCTTGGAATGCGTCACAGTCAGGACGGCGCATTTAATAGCCCAGTGGCAAGCCGTCGGTTTCTGTCATGGGGTGATGAACACAGACAACATGAGCATTTTGGGGCTCACCATTGACTACGGACCTTTCCAGTTTTTAGACGGATTTAACCCGCAACACATTTGCAATCATTCTGATTCAATGGGACGCTATGCTTATGGTCGGCAACCGCAAGTGGCTTATTGGAATTTATTTTGCCTTGCGCAAGCCTTAATGCCCCTCATTGAAGAGCAAGATTTGGCCATGAAAGCCTTGGAATCCTACAAGACCACTTTTGCCGAAAGTTGGGAACGTGGCTTTTTATGTAAATTGGGTTTGGAAAAACAAGCAGATCCTGATCAAGCCGCTGAAGACAAAACATTGTTGAACGATTTACTTCAATTGCTGGCCAATGAGCAAGTGGACTTCACCATTTTTTGGCGCAGATTAAGCCATGCTGCAGAACAAACGCAAGCAGGATGTACAGAATGGCAATCTGTGGCTGATTTGATCATCGACCAAGCTGCTTGGGCTTTGTGGCGCAATCGCTATATGAATCGCTTGCACCATCAGCCCTCCACTTTGGCAATCAGCAAGATGCTCCAAGTGAACCCCAAATTTGTACTTCGAAATCATTTGGCAGAAGCCGCCATTCAAAAATCAAAAATGGGAGACCATTCCGAAGTTGAAACCCTCTTCAAATTGCTTATGACGCCCTTCGATGAGCAAGAGCAATTTGAGTCTTATGCCAATTTACCGCCTGACTGGGCGTCTCGCATTGAGATCAGTTGCTCTTCTTGAGAAAAATGGTCCCATCATTTCATCAACAAATACTCCAGCAGTTAGACTTTCAACATGTCTCAAAAAAAATTACCTCAAACCGACGCTGAATGGCGTGCTTGGCTGATTGCCAAAAACGCAGAGCCATTGGCTTTTGAAGTCACTCGCCGCGCAGCCACGGAGCGCCCATTTACTGGCAAATACGAAACTCATTGGGAACAAGGACAATACAATTGCGTGTGTTGCGACGCCAAGTTATTTGACTCATCAACCAAATTTGATGCAGGCTGCGGCTGGCCCTCTTTCTATCAATCGGCAGAACCCGATGCCGTCGCTCAAAAAGTAGATCGCAGTCACGGCATGGTTAGAGTAGAAAGTGTTTGCGCCAACTGTGGCGCGCATTTAGGCCATGTTTTTGAAGACGGGCCCGAGCCAACAGGTTTGCGTTATTGCATGAATTCAGCATCTTTGAACTTCCAGAAAAGCTGAGATGAAAATCGCACTAGACCTCTTTCCAATTCTGCTTTTTTTTGCAGCTTATAAGATGGCTTCGATTTACGAAGCAACGGCGGTCTTGATGGCCGCAACGGTGGTGCAAAGTCTGGTAATGTATCGACTGGACGGCAAGCTGGCCACCATGCAAAAGGTCACTTTGGCGCTGATATTGGTTTTCGGAAGCTTAACCCTCTTTTTGCAAGATGACCGATTTATCAAATACAAGCCCACCCTTCTGTACGGTTGCATGGCCCTTGGTTTGTTTGTTGCGCAATTTGTTTTCAAGAAAAATTTCTTGAAAACCATGCTTGGAAGCCAGGTCAACTTACCCGATCCCAACTGGCAAACCTTGAGTTCTGCATGGATCGCCTATTGTATTTTCATGTCAACTTTGAATGCGTATGTCGCCTATTCATACAGTACTGAAGATTGGGTGAATTTCAAAATTTGGGGTTATGTTTTCCCATTGGTCTTCATTGTTGGCACCGGCCTGTACATTGCCAAACACGTGCCCCCAACAGAAAACAGCATCAAAGATGATGCTGCCAAATAAAGCCATCACATGAATCCCAAATCAAAGCTTCCCACCAATTCTTCTTGGCAACCTCTCATGGTGGCAGCCTTAAATCAGAGCTTCGAGCCTAGCTTTCTTGAAGTGATTGATGAAAGTGCCCAACATGCAGGCCATGTTGGCGCCAATGACTCTGGACTGAACAGTCACTACAGAGTTCTGATCGCCTCTTCACATTTTGAGAAGCTCAACCGAGTTCAGCGTCACCGCCTTGTGTATGATTCGCTCCAAGAATTCTTGGACAACGGGCTGCATGCCCTGGCCATAGAATTTCGATCCAACTAAATTTAATCGCTATCTGAGGAATCTGATGAAACTTTCGAAATTGGCCTTGGGCTTGCTCGCTGCACTGAGCTTTTCTGCAATGGCTCAAAATCTGGCCATCGTCAATGGCAAACCCGTACCCAGCTCTCGTGTCGAAGCGCTGAAGCAGCAAGTTGAGAGGTCCGGCAAACCCGTCACCCCAGAAATCTTGGCTCAGATCAAAGAAGAGCTCATTGCCCGTGAAATCTTCATGCAAGAAGCTCGCAAACGCGGCTTAGAAACCAGCGAAGACTACAAGGCGCAGATGGAGTTGGCTCGGCAAAGCATTTTAATTCGCGAGTTGTTTGCCAACTTTCAGAAGAAAAATCCCGTCACTGAAGCTGAAATCAAAGCTGAATACGACAAGTTTGTTGCTGCAAACGGCGGCAAAGAGTACAGAGCACGTCACATCTTGGTTGAAAAGGAAGACGAAGCCAAGGCCCTCATTGCCGACCTGAAAAAGGGCGCCAAATTTGAAGATTTAGCGAAGAAAGCATCCAAGGATCCAGGTTCTGGCGCAAATGGTGGCGACTTGGATTGGGCCAATGCAGCCAGCTATGTGCCTGAGTTTTCCAATGCCATGGTGAAGCTTGATAAAGGCCAAATGACGGATGCACCCGTGAAGAGTCAATTTGGCTTTCACATCATTCGCGTCGATGATGTTCGTGAAGCTCAGTTGCCAAAATTAGACGAGGTCAAGCCCCAAATTTCCCAACAACTGACGCAATCTAAATTGGGCAAATTCCAAGAGGATCTGCGAGCGAAAGCCAAAGTTCAGTAAGGGGTCATAAAAGCACTTGGACAACACGGGCAAGTGCTTTTTGGATGGTTATTGAACCCAACGCCGGGCGTTTTGCCACATTCTGAGCCATGGGCTGAATGCTGACACTTCTCCAGGTGTATAGCTCATCTGTACGTTGCGGAACACCCGTTCTGGGTGCGGCATCATGGCTGTAAATCGACCATCGGGTGTTGTCACAGCGGTTAGACCTCCTGGGCTGCCATTGGGATTGGCAGGATAATCTTCAGTGGGTTTGCCCATGTTATCCACAAAACGCATGGCGGCAATGGCTTCTTGAGCACGGCCTCGATACTTGAAATTGGCAAACCCTTCTCCGTGTGCCACTGCAATCGGCATGCGGCTTCCAGCCATGTCCTGGAAGAAAAGACTGGGCGAAGGCAAAACCTCCACCATTGACAACCTGGCCTCAAAACGTTCGCTTTGATTGCTTGTAAATCTAGGCCAGTCTTGTGCACCCGGAATGATGTCGGCCAGTTCGGCAAACATTTGGCAACCATTGCAAACGCCCAATCCAAACACATCAGTGCGCGCAAAGAAAGCTTTGAACGCATCAGACAACAAAGGATTGAACGTGATGCTGCGAGCCCAACCGATGCCGGCACCCAAGGTATCGCCGTAGCTAAAGCCACCGCAAGCTACCAACCCCTGGAAATCTTTCAAGCTGACCCGACTTGTTTGAAGATCGGTCATGTGAACGTCGTGAGACTCAAATCCCGCTAGCGCAAACGCATAGGCCATTTCAACATGTGAGTTGACGCCTTGCTCACGCAAAATGGCCACGCGAGGTTTGGCTAAATTGAGCCAAGGTGCCGCTACATTTTCTTCAGTGTTAAAGCTGAGTGAAACATGCAAGCCAGGATTGTTCAAATGGCCAATGCGTGCATGCTCACTGTCTGCACAGGCAACATTGTCTCTTTGCTGGCATATTTTCCAGCTCACACTGTCCCAAACTTGGTGCAGGTCTTCTAAATTAGCTGTGAAAATTTCTTGGGTGTCACGCCAAATGCTCAAAGCGCCAACCCCTTTGTCGATCACAGAATGGTGGGGCCGCGTTTTGCCAATCACATGGCTGTATTTGGAAAGATTGTGCTTGCGCAAAGCCTGCATGACTTCTGCTCGGTCTTGCGTGTCAATTTGAATGACCACACCCAACTCCTCGCTGAACAAAGCCTTGAGGGTGAGCTCTTCCCTTCTTGCGCTAATTTGCTGCGCCCAATTTTTGGCGTCTCCGTACTCTGCACGGCTGTCAGAGATCCCATCTCCTTCGGTCACCAAAAGGTCTACGTTAAGGGCAACGCCCACTTGACCGGCAAAGCACATTTCGGCCACAGCACTTAGCAATCCACCATCACTGCGGTCGTGATAAGCCAAAATTTTGCCTTGCGATCGAAGCAAGTTGATGACCTTGACCAAGTTCACCAGATCTTCGGGAGAATCCAAATCGGGAACCCGATCGGCAGATTGATTGAGGACTTGCGAGAAAATACTTCCGCCCATGCGGTTTTGTCCGTGACCCAAGTCAATCAAGATGAGGGATGTGTCTGAAGCACTTGCATTCAATTGCGGGGTTAAAGTGCCTCGAACATCTGACAAACTTGCAAAAGCACTCACAATCAAACTGACCGGTGATGTCACTTTGTGAGTCGCTCCCTCATGGGTCCATTGTGTTTTCATCGACAGACTGTCTTTGCCAACAGGAATGGAAATGCCCAAGGCTGGACAGAGTTCTAGTCCAACTGCCTTCACGGTCTCATACAGCGCCGCATCTTCTCCCGGTTCGCCACAGGCAGCCATCCAGTTGGCACTGAGTTTGACCCGATCGAGTTCAATGGGCGCTGCCAACAAATTGGTAATGGCTTCGGCAACGGCCATGCGACCTGAGGCTGCTGCATCGATGCTGGCCAAAGGGGTACGCTCGCCCATGCTCATGGCCTCCCCTTTAAAACCTTGGTAGTCGGCGAGTGTGACCGCGCAATCAGCCACCGGCACTTGCCAGGGGCCGACCATTTGGTCTCTGTGCGTCAGGCCACCTACCGTTCGATCGCCTATGGTGACGAGGAACCGCTTGGACGCAACGGTAGGGTGACTTAAGACATTCAAGATAGATGACTGCAAGCTCACACCCGTGAAATCAATGGGTGTGATGTTGCGATGCACAGAAGTGACCTTGCGATGCATTTTGGGCGGTTTGCCAAGCAGCACATTCATTGGCATGTCTACGGGTTGCTTCAAACTTTCTTGGGAAGCGAGTTCATCTGATAAAACCAAATGGCGCTCTTCGGTTGCAACACCCACCACGGCAAATGGGCAACGCTCGCGCTCACAAAAAGATTTGAACAAATTCAATGACTCAGGCGCAATGGCCAAAACATAGCGCTCTTGACTTTCGTTGGACCAAATTTCTTTAGGCGAAAGACCCGATGCCTCTATGGGTACAGCACGCAAATCAAAGCGTGCCCCGCGCCCTGCATCGTTGGTCAGTTCTGGAAAGGCATTGGACAAACCCCCAGCACCCACATCGTGGATGGCCAATATCGGATTGGCTTGACCCATGACCCAGCAGTGATTAATGACTTCCTGTGCTCTTCGTTCAATTTCTGGATTGCCGCGTTGAACAGAGTCAAAGTCTAAGTTGGCTGCGTTGGTGCCTGAGGCCATTGAACTGGCCGCACTTCCGCCCATGCCAATGAGCATGCCAGGCCCCCCTAGTTGAACCAACAAAGTACCAGCGGGAAACTGAATTTTTTGGGTTTGCACATTGTCAATGACACCAAGACCGCCCGCAATCATGATGGGCTTGTGGTAACCCCGAACCACACCATCGACCACCTGTTCGTATTCTCGAAAGTAGCCCAGTAAATTGGGACGCCCAAACTCATTGTTGAAGGCTGCACCACCCAACGGGCCTTCTGTCATGATTTGAAGCGCGCTTGCGATGTGATCTGGTTTGCCGTGAGGACCGTCCCATAATTTCGAGACAGTAAAACCTGTCAATCCAGCTTTGGGTTTGGAGCCACGACCCGTAGCGCCTTCATCTCGAATTTCGCCGCCGGCCCCCGTTGAAGCACCTGGAAAAGGCGATATGGCCGTCGGATGGTTGTGTGTTTCAACCTTCATCAAGACATGGTGCAGTGCATTTTCTTTGAGATAAACACCATCTTGTTTGGCAACAAAACGCTCTACGTCGTGGCCGGTCATGATGGAGGCATTGTCAGAATATGCCACCACGGTGTGTTGAGGATTTTGCTGATGCGTATGTCGAATCATGCCAAACAAACTGTGCGCTTGGTCTTGACCGTCTATGGTGAATTGCGCATTGAAAATCTTGTGTCTGCAGTGCTCACTGTTGGCTTGGGCAAACATCATCAGTTCGACATCACTGGGATTTCTGCCCAATTGCTTGAAAGAACTCATGAGGTAATCAATTTCATCTTCGGCCAAAGCCAGGCCAAATTCTTGGTTGGCTTTTTCCAGGGCTTCTTTTCCACCAGACAGCAGGTCTACGTGCAAGAGTGGTTGAGCTTGCAATTCAGTGAAAAGCGCCAAGGCATCGTCTCGTTGAGCCAGAACAGATTCAGTCATCCTGTCATGCAACAAGTCGGCCAACTGAAGCAGGGTTTCAGCTGAGCAAGCTTGCGCTGCTGCTGCATTTTTAAAATGCAATGAAAACTCGACCAATCTCTCAATCCGACGAACCATCAAGCCGCAGTTATGGGCAATGTCTGTTGCCTTGGATGCCCAAGGTGAAACAGTGCCCAGTCGGGGTGAAATCAAGACGGATCTGATAAAAGAAGGCTTCGGCTTGTGGGTCTCTTCAAATGGTTCACCATAGGTGAGAAGCTCGGTCAAGTTGACCCTTTGCGTCGCCTCTAAGGCAGTTGCACTCGCAACCAAATGCAAATACTGGCCTGACAGGGCCTTCAATTCAGGACAACAGGCATGCAGCTTAGGCAGCAATTGCTGGTTACGAAAATCGCTGAGGGCGTTACCGCCTTCCAAAATGAGTGTATGCAGGGTCACGGGGTGGCCTTGATGGCAAGAGGGAAATGTGACTCAAATACCGCTGACTGGGGCATTGAACGAAGCTTTATTTTAACCGCTGGTAGTGCCCATTTCTGCAAAGTTGGACTCAGGATGGGATAATCGCTCCCCATGACAATTACCCTTAAAGACGATCAAGGCGCCAAAGGCATGCGTGTGGCTGGACGCCTTGCTTCCGAAGTACTCGATTACTTAACGCCCTTCGTGAAACCAGGCATCACGACCAATGAATTGGACAAACTGGCCCATGATTACATGGTCCATGTTCAAGGCACGGTGCCTGCGCCCTTGAATTACCAGCCACCAGGTTATTCGCCCTACCCTAAATCCATTTGCACCTCCATCAATCATCAAGTATGTCACGGCATTCCCAATGAAAAAATGCTCAAAAAAGGCGATATCGTCAATATTGACATAACCATTATCAAAGACGGTTGGCATGGTGACACCAGCAGAATGTTCATTGTGGGCGAAGCCTCCATCGCTGCCAAGCGGCTTTGTGCAGTCACTTACGATGCCATGTGGCACGGCATAGAACAAGTCAAACCCGGCGCGCGTTTGGGCGATATCGGATGGGCCATTCAAAAATTTGCAGAAAATTTAGGTTTCTCCATTGTTCGAGAGTTCTGCGGCCATGGCATTGGCCGTGTCTTTCATGAAGAGCCCCAGGTTTTGCACTATGGCAAGCCAGGTACTTTGGACGAACTCAAAGCCGGCATGACATTCACCATCGAGCCCATGATCAATGCAGGAAAAAGGGACATCAAAGAATTGGGTGATGGCTGGACCATCGTGACCAAAGACAGAAGTTTGTCTGCGCAGTGGGAACATACCATTTTGGTCACTGAAACTGGCTATGAAGTCCTGACACTTTCTGCCGGAAGTCCTCCTGTTCCTGAATTCGTCAAAGGTTAAATATGACCGACTTGTCGGTATTGAGAGATAAGTACCGACGGGAAAAGCAGTCCCTGTGGTCAAACATTGCCACAAGCACTGCCAATGGCCGAGGGCTTAAACCCACCTTGGTTCGTTTGGCCAAACTCGCAGATGTTCTGCTGGTTCAGCTTTGGCGCAATGCTGGGTTTACACAGGGTGAAGCACTGATTGCGGTGGGTGGGTATGGCCGCGGAGAATTGTTTCCATCGTCTGATGTCGATGTCTTGGTTTTATTACCTGACAACATCATCGCAGAAGATTCCCCAGAGTTAAAAGCAAAACTCGAAGTATTCATTGGCAGTTGTTGGGACAGTGGGTTGGAAATTGGCTCTAGTGTCAGAACGCTGAAAGATTGCCTAGATGAGTCCGAAAAAGACATTACGGTTCAAACTTCATTGCTTGAAAGTCGACTTCTTGCAGGCAACCTCATCCTTTTTCAACAGTTTCAACAAAGCTACAAAGAGGCCATGGATCCCCATGCCTTTTTTGTAGCAAAAACCCTTGAGTTAAATCAGCGTCATAACAAGTTTGAAAATACGCCCTACTCCCTAGAACCCAATTGCAAAGAGTCACCTGGCGGGCTTAGAGATCTTCAAATTATTTTATGGGTCTCAAGGGCTGCTGGTTTAGGACACACTTGGGACGATCTGGCTGCAAAGGGCTTGGCCACACCGCTTGAAGTAAAGCAAATTAAACGCAACGAAGCGGTGCTGAGTCTCATCCGTGCCAGGCTTCATTTGTTGGCCAAGCGACGTGAAGATCGTTTGGTTTTTGATTTGCAACACTCGTTGGCAGAGGCATTTGGCTACAAAGCCCAAAGCACGCCTGAAGGCAAACACAAACAAAGGGCCAGTGAAGTCCTCATGCGTCAGTATTACTGGGCCGCCAAAGCAGTGACTCAGTTGAACCAAATATTGCTTTTGAACATTGAAGCATATTTGCAAGCGCAACGAGGCCACACTCGCATCGAAGTGCGTAAGCTCAATGAACATTTCTTTGAAACAAACGGACTTTTACAAGTAGCGCAAGACGACCTTTATCAAAAACATCCGCATGCCATTCTGGAAACATTTTTGTTGTACCAGCAGACACCCGGCGTCAAGGGCTTGTCAGCCAAAACTCTGCGCGCGCTTTACAACGTGCGCGGTGTGATGGATGCCAATTTCCGGCGCGATCCGGTCAATCGCGGCACCTTCTTAAAAATTCTTCAAGAGAGTCAAGGCATCACGCATTCTCTTCGCTTGATGAATCAGACCTCAGTTCTTGGTCGTTATCTTTGGGTGTTCAGAAACATTGTGGGTCAGATGCAGCATGACCTGTTTCACGTTTACACCGTCGATCAACACATCCTGATGGTACTCAGAAATGTGCGTCGCTTCTTCATTGCCGACCATGCCCATGAATACCCATTTTGCTCTCAACTGGCAGCGGGTTGGGACAAGCCTTACATCCTTTACACAGCAGCGTTGTTTCACGACATTGCAAAAGGTCGTGGTGGTGACCATTCGAAATTGGGTGTTTTAGAAGTCAAGCGTTTCTGTCGCCAACATGGCATAGGGCCTGAGGACACCAAGCTCATTGCGTTTTTGGTAGGCGAACACCTGACCATGAGTCATGTCGCTCAAAAAGAGGATTTGAGCGACCCCGACGTCATTGCTGCATTTGCCAAACGCGTCGGTAACGAGCGCAGCCTGACCGCTTTGTACCTCTTAACAGTTGCTGATATCCGCGGCACAAGCCCCAAAGTTTGGAATGCTTGGAAGGGCAAGTTGTTAGAGGACCTTTATAAATATACTTTGCGGACGTTAGGGGGCAGAGCCCCAGACGCCAATGCTGAGATCGAATCTCGCAAGCGAGAGGCTTTGGTAGAGTTAGCGAGGCACTCCGAACCTTATGACGGGCAAAAAGCGCTTTGGGACACACTGGATATTGGCTATTTCATGCGCCACGATGCCAGTGAAATTGCATGGCACGCAAGGCAGCTTTCAAGGTATGTACCGTTACCAATTGCACCATCCGGTGCAGCATTGAATGGAAAGTGTATTGTTCGGGCCCGCATCTCACCATTGGGAGAAGGGCTGCAAGTCTTGGTCTACACAGAAGACCAAACAGATTTGTTTGCCCGAATTTGCGGCTACTTCGATCAAGCCGGATTCAGTATTTTGGACGCCAAAATTCACACGGCTAAAAATGGATTTGCGCTAGACACCTTCCAAGTGGTCACCTCGCTTCTGCCTGAACATTATCGAGAACTCATCACCATGGTGGAGTCGGGCTTGAGCCTGACCATCAATCAAAAGGGTCCGCTCCCCCCACCTACCAAGGGCCGGGTCTCGAGGCGCGTCAAGAACTTTCCCATTGCGCCCAGAATCACATTGGATCCCGATGAAAAAGCGCAAAGCTGGCTGCTAGCCATCTCTGCCAGCGACAAAATGGGTCTGCTCTACAGCGTGGCAACCGTTCTTGCCAAACACAGCATCAGTCTGAAGTTGGCCAAGATCAGTACCCTGGGTGAACGAGTTGAAGACACCTTCCTGATTGAAGGTTCAGCCCTGCAGCACAATCGTGAGCAAATTGAAATAGAAACTGAGTTGCTTCAAGTTTTACAGTCATAACGTCAGTAATGAGCTTGTCTCGACACAAAACCTGACTGTCAATCAATGTTTTTTGCGTGGTGGCAACCCAGTGTGTTGAGTCAGCATACTGCCTTTGCGTGGAACAGCGCTGGGCGTGCTGTTTTTGCGACGAGCGCTTTGATATTCATCTGACAAGGGCTGCCATGTAGGTATCAAATGATGCTTGCCATTGCCGATCAGATCGGAACGCCCCATGGCTTTGAGTGCCTCACGCAGTAACGGCCAATGTTTGGCATCGTGATAGCGCAAAAAAGCTTTGTGCAATCTGCGACGCTTTTCGCCCTTGACCACATCGACTTTTTCACTTTCGCGGGTAATTTTACGCAACGGATTTTTGGTGGTGTGGTACATCGCCGTTGCTGTGGCCATGGGACTTGGATAAAAAGTTTGAACTTGATCGGCACGAAAACCGTTTTTCTTGAGCCAAATGGCCAAGTTCATCATGTCTTCATCGCTGGTTCCAGGGTGTGCCGCAATGAAGTAAGGCACCAAGAATTGTTTCTTACCCGCTTCTGCACTGAACTTGTCAAACAAACTCTTGAACTTGTCGTAAGTGCCAATGCCAGGTTTCATCATTTTGGTGAGCGGGCCAGACTCGGTGTGCTCTGGAGCGATTTTCAAATACCCACCCACATGGTGTGTGACCAATTCTTTCACGTACTCAGGACTTTGAACGGCTAAGTCGTAACGCAAGCCAGAGCCAATCAAAATCTTTTTAATGCCCTTGAGATTTCTGGCTTTCCGATACATCTGAATCAGCGGGCCGTGATCTGTGGTGAGGTTGCTGCAAATACCAGGAAACACACAACTTGGCTTTCGGCAAGCTGCCTCAATTTCAGGAGACTTGCAACCCAATCGGTACATGTTGGCGGTAGGGCCACCCAAATCTGAAATGACACCTGTAAAACCTTTGACCTTGTCGCGGATGTCTTCAATCTCACGCAGCACAGAAGCTTCGCTTCGGCTTTGAATGATTCGGCCCTCGTGTTCGGTGATGGAGCAAAAAGTACAGCCGCCAAAACAACCGCGCATGATGTTGACTGAAAAACGGATCATCTCCCAAGCAGGTATCTTGGTTGAACCATCGTGCGATCCATTTTCGTCGGCATAAATGGGGTGTGGACTGCGTGCATAGGGCAGGTCAAACACCGTGTCCATTTCGGCCGTCGTGAGCGGTATGGGCGGGGGTGTGATCCAGACATCCCGAGCGGTATGGCCTTCACCGTGGGCTTGAACCAGACAACGCGCATTGCCCGGATTTGTTTCTAAGTGCAACACACGGTTGGCATGGGCATAAAGCACCGAATCAGACTTCACTTGCTCATAACTGGGCAAACGGATGACACTTTTATCGCGAGGCGGAACTTTGTGAAGACCCTTGCCCGTCATGGCGGGCAACTGCGGATTGGGCACAAAAGTGAGCGGCTTGACCGCAGCATTTTGTTGATCAGCGACCATCTGTGCTTCATCTTCACGGGCACAACTGGCGCCGTTTTCACGCGCCTGATCTGAAATCATCAAGTAAGGATTGACGTGCGCCTCGACGTGACCGGGTGTGTCAACCGAAGTTGAATCAATTTCGAACCAACCTTCAGGGGTTTGACGGCGAACAAAAGCAGTGCCTCTCACATCGACGATGTTTTGCACGGGTTCTCGAGCAGCCAACCTGTGAGCAATTTCCACCACTGCGCGTTCAGCGTTGCCATAAAGGAGCAGATCACATTTGCTGTCGACCACAATGGATCGACGCACTTTGTCGGACCAATAGTCATAGTGCGCAATGCGGCGCAAAGAACCTTCAATGCCACCCAACACAATGGGCACATCGGGATAAGCTTCGCGACAGCGTTGGCTGTAAACAATGGCCGCTCGATCGGGCCTCTTACCACCCACATCACCAGCCGTATAAGCATCATCGGATCTGATTTTTCGATCGGCCGTGTAACGGTTGATCATGGAGTCCATGTTGCCAGCAGTCACACCCCAAAATAAGTTAGGCTGACCCAAAGCACGAAACGGTTCGGCGCTTTGCCAATCCGGCTGAGCAATGATGCCCACGCGAAACCCTTGCGCTTCTAGCATGCGCCCAATGACGGCCATGCCAAAACTGGGATGGTCCACATAGGCATCGCCTGTAACCAGGACAATGTCGCAACTGTCCCAGCCCAATTGGGTCATTTCTGCCCGACTCATTGGCAAAAAGGGGGCCGTTCCAAAGCGTGCCGCCCAAAACTTGCGATAGCTGTTCAGGGGCTTGGCATTGCGCGGGAAAAAAGAAACGTCGACCAGTGCGTTCATGAGGCAAATAAAAAGAATACGGTAGTTTAGGGCCTCTTTGAGATGCTTTCAGTCAAAGGGTTTCTTTCTATCCAAGGTTTGGCAAAAGCTTCAGCGATAATTGAACAATGTCATCAGAAGCCCAAGCACTCAACCATCCTCGCTCTAAAACGGAGTTGTTTGTGGTTTTCACTTTCTTGGCGCTTCAAGGTGTAGGTGGCGTTCTTGCTGTAGTTCAACATGAGTTGGTAGAACGCAGAAAGTGGATGACCAAAGCTCAATTTGTGGAGGAATGGTCTGTGGCACAGGTCATGCCCGGACCGAATGTGGTCAACCTTTGCCTCATGATTGGTGGTAAATACTTTGGCATTGCGGGTGCTCTCGCTGCAGTTTGTGGCCTGATTGGTGGCCCTCTCGTGTTGGTTCTGGGTCTGGCCATCTTGTTTGGAGGTTTAGCAGACAACCCTTCGGCTCAAGGCGCTCTGAAGGGCATGGGGGCTGTGTCGGCGGGTCTGGTCATAGCCACGGGGCTCAAACTCAGCACCACATTGCCCAAAAACCCCATGGGACTTTGGGCTGCCCTTACTTTTGCTGTTTTATCGTTTGCAGGTGTTGGCATTTTCAGATTGCCATTGGCTTGGGTGTTACTTGGCCTTGGTAGCGTGGCTTGTTTTTTAACCTACCGTGCTTTGAGACATGTTCCACCAAAAGCCGAATCTAAATCGGATCGCGAGGCACCTTGAGCATGCCCTTAAGTCCTCAAGACTGGTTCGATCTGTTCATGCACTTTGCAGTCCTGTCCTTGATGGGCATTGGCGGCGCCATCACCACCGCTCCTGAAATGCACCGATTCTTGGTCGATGACAAACATTGGCTCACAGACGAATCGTTTTCTTCTTGCATTGCACTTGCTCAATCTGCGCCAGGCCCCAATGTGCTTTTCGTAGCGTTAATGGGATGGCAAGTTGGCATCAATGCAGGTGGCGGCTTAAATGCTGGTGCGACAGCTTGGTGGCTTGGATTGCTAGGGGTCACTTTGACCATGGTGGGCATCATGTTGCCCTCCTCCATCTTGACTTACAAAGCCACGAAGTGGGCACAGGTCAACCGAGATTTAATTGCTGTGCAGTCCTTCAAATCGGGAATGGCACCCATAGTGATTGGACTGCTGGTGTCTACGGGGTGGCTTTTGTCTGCTGCTCACCGAGATTTTTCACAAGACTGGAAGCTTTGGTTGATCACCGCCATTGCCAGCGGGCTGATGCTCAAAACATCGATTCATCTGCTCTGGTTGGTAGCAGCGGGCGGCATTCTGGGGGCCGCCGGTCTTCTCTAAAATTCTGAATTCGATCTGGCTTTCTCTCAGCCAATGTATGCTCAAGACCCCAATCGTTGCCTGACTGCTTCAAACAAACAGACACCGCTTGCTACCGAAACGTTCAAGCTTTCTACAGCGCCCTGCATCGGAATACTGACCAACTCATCACATGTTTTGCGGGTGAGTTGTCGCATGCCAGGGCCCTCAGCACCTAGAACCAAGGCCACAGGGCCTTTCAAATCGACTTGGTAAACGTTGCGAGGCGCATCGCCACTGGTTCCAATGATCCAAATGGAGCGCTCCTTTAATTCGCCCAACGTTCGAGCCAAATTGGTGACCATGAAATAAGGCACTGTCTCGGCCGCACCACTTGCAACTTTGGCAACCGTTGCATTGAGACCCGCAGCATGATCTTTGGGCGCAATGACGGCATGGGCACCTGCGCCATCGGCGACGCGCAAACAAGCGCCAAGATTGTGAGGGTCGGTGACACCATCCAAAACCAAAAGCAAGGGCGGTCCTTGAACTTGGTCTAAGAGATCGTCAAGTGAATGGGCTTGGGGCAAGCTTTCAACCCTTGCGGCAACCCCTTGGTGTCCGTGACTTCCGGCCAACTTGGCCAATCGCATGCTGTCAGCCTCAATGAGTCTCACGCCCGCTTCTTGCGCACGTTCTATAAACTGACGCATGCGGGCATCACGCCTTGTCGTTTCGAAGTAAACCTCGACGATGGAATGAGGTGCAGTTTTTAAACGAACACCAACCGCATGAAAACCGAAAAGAATTTTGGGAGAGGACATGCCTCCATTATCCTTGGGATACGAGCTGTCCGGCTTGAAGCGTGAGAGTTCGATTGCAGCGCGCAGCCAATTTTTGGTCATGCGTTACCAAAATGAGGGTCGTTCCTCTGGCGTGGTTCATCGACAGCATCAAATCCATGATGCTTTCACCTGTTTGAGCATCCAAACTGCCAGTGGGCTCATCGGCCAAAAGGAGTTGGGGTTGAACCACAAAGGCTCTGGCAAGGGCAACTCTCTGCTGTTCACCACCACTGAGAACTTTGGGAAAGTGGTTTAAACGTTCTGAAAGTCCAACCTGTGTCAAGATTTTTGTGGCCAAATGAGATGCGTTTTTGATGCCAGCCAACTCGAGAGGCAACATCACATTTTCGAGCGCTGACAAATGGCCCATCAGCTGAAAATTTTGAAAGACAAAGCCTAATTTTTGACCACGCCATGCGGCTCGTTGGTCTTCGGTCATGTCAAATATTGGCTGGCCAGCCAATGACACACTGCCTTCGGTGGGCGTATCCAGGCCTGCCATGATGGCCAACAAGGTGCTTTTGCCTGAGCCTGAAGCCCCCAAGATTGCAACAGATTCCCCGGTATTCACGGTGAAATCGATATCGCGCAAAATAGCCAAGGGGCCGCTGGCATCTGTGACCACTTTGCCCACATGACTGACTGAGATCATTGTTTCCGACATGTACCAAATTTCCTTACGACGACATTACTTTAACTGGCTTGTGGTGGGCTTGTTCTTGACGGGCTTTTGCTGGAGCGCTTGGGCCACAGATGCGCCTACAAACTCGAATACCAAATTGCACTCAAATTCTGAGAAGTTCGTGTTGATTGTGGGTGACTCACTAAGCGCTGAGTATGGACTCACAAGAGGCACAGGTTGGGTTCACTTGATGAGCGAACAAGCTGCCAAAGAGAAGGTGAAAATGAAAATTGTGAATGCCAGCATCAGTGGCGACACAAGTTCCGGCGGCGTCAGCAGGTTGCCGCAGTTGCTTCAAATTCACAAACCCCACGTATTGATTGTGGAACTGGGTGGCAACGATGCTCTCAGAGGTTTGAGCATGCGCATGACACAACAAAACTTAATCACCATGGCCAAAGAAGGTAAAAAAGTGGGGGCTAAAGTGCTGGTTGTGAGCATGCAAATACCTCCCAACTATGGCGCCAACTATGCTCAGCAAATGGCACAGGCTTATGAATCTGTCAAACAAGAAACAGGGGCTGAACTTAACCATGTTTTTTTAAAGGGTGTTGCAGACGCTACGGATCCCTTGAAGTGGTTTCAGCAAGACCGAATTCACCCCAACGAAGGGGCTCAGGGCATCATGATGAGAAATATATGGCCTCAACTTAAAAAAATGTTAGCCGAACCCCAGTAAAAATTGGGCCAGAGTCATGTTGCTCAAGGGGTAGTCGGCTTGTCCGAATCGGGCAACACCACAACGGCTTCAACTTCGATGGCTTCGGAACTTGACTCTGGCGAATCAGTCCTTTTTTCTGACTTGGCTTTCAGTTTGTCTTCTTTTTTGCGTTTCTTCGCCAATTCTTTTTGACGTTTTTCGTAGCCGTAATTGGGAGTTGCCAAGGTATTTCTTTCTATTGAATGACATGCACTGTATCAGCTTGGCATTCAATCTCCAAAAACGATTAGAAATTCAGGCACTGCGTCATGGCATTGCTCAAATCTTGAATCAAATCATGCGGGTCTTCAAACCCTGTAGAAAATCTCACCAAATAACCTTTTTGAAGGTGTGAAGGCCATTCGGAACGCATGTTTCCAATGTTGTAGGGCACCACCAAGCTGATGGGGCCACCCCAACTGTAGCCAATTTTGAAGAGCTTCAAATGGTCACAGAATGCATCCACTTGATCTTGTGTCAATGAAGGATCTAGCATCACACTGAACAATCCTGCAGCGAAGCCTTCGCTGCCTGCAGGGGCACACAAGGCTTGCCAATGGGCATGGCCTGGCGAACCCTCTAATGCTGGATGAAGAACTTGGACACAAGCTTTTTGGCTCTTCCACCACTGAGCCAACAGTCGAGCGGTACGGTCTTGAGCCGCATAGCGCAAGGAAATGGTGGGCAGCGACCGAAGGATGCTTTCAACATCGTTGGGCCCCACACAAATTCCCAAACGCATCATGGTCATTTTGAGTTTCAAAGCCAATGCATCGTCGCAGGTCATGACACTGCCCATCAGCACATCGCCTCCGCCACTGGGGTATTTGGTGAGGGCATGCGCGGTGAAATCAACAGCCAAACTGCCGTCACCCAAAAGATCAAAGGGCTTAAAGGCAAGCCCAGCGCCCCACGTATTGTCCAGGGCGATGAGCACCTGTTGCGACCGGCAGACCTTGACCAAACCAATGAGGTCTGGAAACTCCATGCTGACTGAGCCTGGAGCTTCTAGCCATACAAGTTGCGTGTTGGGTTTGATTTTGGACGCTAGATCTTGCGGATTCATGGCATCGTAGTAGGTGTGAGAAATACCAAACGAGGCCAACTCGCCCTCTGCCAAGACTTTGTTAGGGCCATAAGAGTTGTCGGGCAACAAGACATGGTCACCCGTCTTCAAAACTGCAAAGGAAGCAACCGCCAATGCAGACAATCCGCTGGGTGTTAAAACACAGTGCTTGCCACCTTCCAAGGTGCACAAACGCTCCTCCAGCGTAAAGCTTGTAGGCGTCCCATGGGTTCCGTAGGTGTAAGCCGATTTGTCTTTCCATTCGCGTTGCCGCATGGCAGCCACATTGGGAAAGAAAACCGTTGAAGCTTTAAAAACTCCCGGTTGGGGTGCCTGAAACTCAGCCGGTGGTGTGTAGTCGTGGTGAATGATCTGAGTCGAAATGTGGGATGGGTTCTTTGATTTCATCCCGACATACTACCTTCAGACCTTCCACTTTTCCATCAATTTTTCGGGATTCAAGCTGTCGTAGCCCTCAAAAGGCTGGTGAATCCAAGGATTGGTAGGCAAGAACTCAACTGAGTAATCGGATTGAAAGCCTGAAAGCCCCTTGGTCCATATGACTGCTGTGCGCAACTCTGTAATGGGGGTGTAATTGGTTTTCAACATGTTGACAACCGCGTTCAAGGTATGGCCTGAGTCGGCCAAATCGTCGACCAACAAAACACGGCCGGCAATTTCACCTTTAGGGGTGGTAATGAAACGAGCAATGTCCAAATGACCTTGAACAGTCCCAGCGTCAGCTCGGTATGAGCTGGTGGACATGATGGCCAAGGGTTTGTTGAAAATGCGTGACAAGATGTCACCGGGGCGCATGCCGCCCCTCGCCAAACACAAAATGGTATCGAATTCCCAACCAGATTGATGAACCTTGATTGCCAATTTTTCAATCAGATTGTGGTACTCGTCGTAGCTCACATACAGGTGTTTGCCGTCTTCAGTCAGCATGCGGTTTCTCCAAAGGTTGATTCAGTTCACGCGAAAGTGAATGGGGTTTGAAATGAATTAAAGAGGCGGCAAAAAAGGATGGTGCATCAGGATGGTATGGTCCCTGTCTGGGCTGGTTGAAACCAAATGAATAGGGACACCCGTGATGTGTTCAATGCGCTGCAAGTAAAGGCGCGCATTGACCGGTAGTTTGTCAAATTGAGTGACACCGACGGTGCTGTCAGTCCAGCCCTCTATGGTTTCGTAAATGGGTTTGCATCGCGAAATGTCGTCTGCACCCATGGGCAAAATGTCAATGATTTCGCCATCCAACTCATACGCCGTACAAAGCTTCAGCTCTTTCAGGCCGTCGAGAACATCGAGTTTGGTAATGCACAAACCTGACAAACCATTAACCTGTGCACTGCGTTTGAGTAAGGCGGCATCAAACCAACCACAGCGGCGACTGCGGCCAGTTGTCACGCCTTTTTCTGCGCCCACTGTACTCATGTGCCAACCTGGCGTGCCTTCCTTTTCCCAATCCAACTCGGTTGGGAATGGGCCGCCGCCAACGCGTGTGCAATAAGCTTTTGTAATGCCTAAAACATAGTGCAACAAACCAGGACCCACACCTGAACCAGCAGCAGCATTGCCAGCCACACAGTTGCTCGATGTGACATACGGGTAGGTGCCGTGATCGACATCAAGCAAAGTGCCTTGAGCACCTTCAAATAGCAAATTGGCACCCAAGCGATGTGCATCGTTCAATTCGCGGGACACATCCGCCATCATGGGTTTTAAAAGTTCTGCTTGTTCCATGGCTTCTTTGAAAACCACATCAAATTGAACTTCACCGTTCTTGACATAGGGTTGGAGAGCGTCACCGAAAACGAAGCGCTCAGAACCCAAGTAGGTTGTCAAGACATGGTTGTGCAAATTCAAAAGTTCTTTGAGCTTGTGTGCAAACCGCTCGGGGTACTTCAAGTCTTGAACGCGCAAAGCGCGACGCGCAATTTTGTCTTCGTAAGCTGGACCAATGCCTCGCCCTGTGGTGCCGATCTTTTCTGTACCGCCTTGCTCGCGGGCGGCTTCTCGGGCCACATCTAAAGCCGCATGAAATGGCAAGATCAAGGGGCAAGCTTCACTGATACGCAAGCGTGAGCGAACCTCGACGCCAGCCTTTTCCAGGCCCGCAATTTCCTCAAACAATTTGCCAGCAGACAAAACCACCCCATTGCCGATGTAGCACTTCACACCTGCACGCATGATGCCGCTTGGGATGAGGTGAAGCGCTGTTTTAACGCCATTGATGACCAATGTATGACCCGCATTGTGGCCACCTTGAAAACGCACAACACCCTGAGCACTTTCAGTGAGCCAGTCAACCAATTTGCCTTTGCCTTCGTCACCCCACTGGGTTCCCACAACGACAACATTTCGTCCTTTGATCATGTTCATTTTGTATTGTTTTCAATGTCATTTACAACCCACTGCCCCGAGATCTCTAAAAGTTCGCGGTCACATTGGAATTCATCTATTTCACTTTCGTGTCCAGGCAAGATGCACACGACAGTTTCGCCATGCATGCGCAACTGAGCAATGGCGGATCGAAGGTCAGGCCTTGTTCCCCAAGGTGCGCGAATGGCTGCTTTTAAACTAAGTTGGGGAACAACCCCCACCCATTGCTTCAAATCCAAACTGAAACCAACAGCGGGACGATCTCGACCCAGTTCGTGACCAAAGGCAGCACCCACTCCGTCATACCGCCCTCCCCGCACCACTGCATCACTGGCGCCTTTGGCATAAATTGCAAAGCGCAAACCACTGTAGTAGGCATAGCCACGCGCATCGGCCAAATCGAATTTAAAGCTGACTTGAGGGAGTTGTTCGCTTAACCACTTCAGTTGCGCGATGGCCAATTGGATTTGAGGCTTTGAAGGTAATTTTTCGAGTGCTTGGGCCAGCACAGAAATGTCACCATACAAGTCAATTAAATTCATCAAACCCGCTTGAATCACTTGGGGGAAATTTCGAGTTAACTCGGCCAATGCAGAGGCATTTTTACTGGCCAGGGCTGCGTACACTTCACCGCGCATGGCTTCAGTGAGGGGCATGCCTTCCAGCAAGCTGCTGACAATTCGAGCATCGGCCAAATCGACCAATACCTCACCCATCTGGGCGGCACGCAAACAATCCAAAGCCAACTGTAAAACCTCAAGGTCAGCCTCTAAACCAGCATGACCGAATATTTCAGCACCCAACTGCAAGGGCTCTCGGGTGGCATGAGGCCGATCAGGTTGGGTATGCAGAACGGGGCCGCAGTAGCAAAGTCGCGTCACACCTTGGCGGTTTAGCAAATGCGCATCAATGCGGGCAACTTGAGGTGTGGTATCGGCTCTCAAACCCATCATTCGGCCAGAAATTTGATCGACCAACTTGAAAGTCTGAAGATCAAGGGCCTTGCCCGTTCCGGTTAACAGGGACTCAATGTGTTCGAGCAACGGGGGTGACACCAACTCAAAGCCATAGCTTCGGGCAGTGTCTAAAAGCAATCTTCGGAGTTCTTCGATGTGCCTGGCTTCTGAGGGCAAGACATCAGCGATGTGATCCGGCAGGACCCAAGCGGACATGGAAATGAGCGTTGCTGTTAAAACAAGGATTTTACTGGTTCAAACAGCGTCTAAATGAAGCACCACAAAAGAAAGAGACCCAACAAAACGATCGATAGCCCGAAAAAGCGAATTTGACCGTCTTCCAGTTGCAAAAGCTGGCTGAACATCTCACGCCACTTGTGCGGAGAAATGAGGGGCATCAGCCCCTCGAAAATCAATACCAGCGAGATGGCCACCAAAATTGAGGACCAGAAGCTCACTTATTTCTTCACAGGGGGGGCTGATGGGTTACCAGCAGAAGAATTGCCACGCATGGTTCTGAAGAAGTCCGAGCCGCTTGGATCCAAGACCATGACATCGCTCTTTTTGGCGAAACTGGCTTTGTAAGCGTCAAGGCTTCTGTAAAACTGAGCGAATTGCGGGTCACGACCAAAGGACTCGTTGTAGATTTTGGCGGCTTGGGAGTCGCCTTGACCTTTGATTTTTTGAGCCTCGCGGTACGCATTGGCAATGGTCACCTCACGCTGCCTGTCGGCATCAGCTCGAATTTTTTCACCCTCAGCACCGCCAGTGGACCGTAGCTCATTGGCAACCCGCTTGCGCTCTGCTTCCATGCGGCGATAAACAGATTCTGTAATGGCATCAACGTAGTCTGCACGCGTAATACGTACGTCAACAACATCGACTCCCCAAGGTTTATCGCCACGGACTTTTTCAAGCACTTCGCGCTTGACATCATTCATCAAGACGTCTCGGCTCAAGGACAGCAAGTCTTTCACAGTGCGCTTGTTAATTTCCTCTTGAAAAGCATTGCGCACCACTCGGTTGAGTTGATTTGCACCTGATTTTTCGTCTAAGCCAACATTGCGAATGTAGGCCATAGGATCTGTGATGCGCCAACGCACATACCAATCGATCACAACACGTTGCTTTTCCGCCGTCAGCATTGGCTCGGTGTCAGGGCTGTCGAGGGTCAGCAAACGTTTGTCAATGTAGGTGACATTTTGTAAGGGTGGTGGCAATTTGATGTTCAAACCAGGCTCGGTGATCACCTCTTTGATCTGGCCCAAGGCGTAGACAACACCAAATTGACGCTGATCCACCACGAACAACATTGAACTGGCCAAGGCCAGCAGCAACAGCAGGGATGAAACCCATATTCCAATACGATTCATTTTGCTGCTTCCTTAACGAATTTCACGGTCACGAGATCGAAGACTGTCGCGCGATCGGGGGTCTTGAGGGGCACTGGTCGGCGAAGAGCTGGTTGAAGCATTGGTTGCAGGCGTCTCAACAGGAACCAAAGGTGTCGCAGGATTAGCCGTCATTTGAATCAGCTTATCAAGAGGCAGGTACATCAGGTTGGAACCTTGCTTGCTATCGATGACCACCTTGGTGACATTGGAGTAAATTTGCTGCATGGCATCTAAGTACATGCGGTCACGCGTCACTTGGGGTGCGTTTTGGTATTCGGGCAAGATGGCTTTAAAACGCTGCGCATCACCTTCAGCTTGAGCCACAATTCTTTCGCGGTAGGCTTGAGACTCTTCCTTCAAACGAGAAGCAGCACCCACGGCCCGTGGCACCACATCGTTGGCATAAGCTTGCGCTTCATTTTTAGCGCGTTCACGCTCTTGGCCAGCCTTTAAGACATCGTCAAAGGCGGCTTGAACTTGCTCTGGAGGACGAACACCACCTTGTTGCAAATTAATGCCCACCACTTCAATGCCCACTTTGTAGCGATCAAGGATGTTTTGCATCAAAGCTCTAACTCGTGGCGCGATCTGATCACGCTCCTCGGCCAAGGCAGAATCCATTTTCATTTTGCCAACAACCTCACGAACAGCTGTTTCTGCGGCTTGCACCACAGCTTCTGTGGGGTTCTTGCTTTCAAACAAATAAGCCCGGGCATCGTTCAAACGGTATTGCACTGCAAACTTAATTTCGACAATGTTTTCGTCTTCGGTCAGCATGGCCGATTCCCGAAGTCCAGTCGCCTTGATGACGTTATCACGGCCGATGTCGACCGATCTAATTTGAGTCACAAACACCAGCTCGTGCTTTTGAATGGGATAAGGCATTCGCCAATTGAAACCGGCACCCACGGTAGATTTGTATTTTCCAAATTGGGTAATCACGGCTTGCTGTCCCTCTTGGACAATGAAGAAGCCTGTACCCATCCAGATCAGCAACAAGGCACCCAATATGACGCCAATACCTAAATTGCGAAACACGGGAGGCAAACCATTGAAAGGAGAACCATTTGGCTGACCTTTGTTTGGGGGACCGCCGTTTTTACCACCCAAAAATTGTGAAAGTTTTCGATTAAGGTCGCGCCACAATTCGTCCAAATCGGGTGGGCCAGAGGACTGACTAGGCCGATTAGAAGAATTGCCTTGGTGAGAAGGCTGGGAGTTAGAAGGGTTTTGTTGTGGGCCAGTTGCGCCAGGCTGATGGCCCGGGGCGTTGGAGCCGTCTTGTCCTTCGGAGGCAGGTTTGTCATCGCCTCGTCCCCATCGTGGATCGTTCAAATTGAACATGCCACGAAGGCGCTGGGGCAAGACTGGCCAGCCAAATGCACGGTGTTTGAAGTTCATTCGCTTTTCTACGTTTTTATCTGACTACGCTCATTGTGCACAATCAAAGCGACAATGATCAAAAATCATGCTGATTTTCCCCGAAATTATCAAGGTCAAAGCGTGGATCTGAGATGGCTTCCGAGCTTGAAACTGTTCGAGCAACTTCTTCAGCCAGCATTTGGCGCAGCTTCGCCAGGCCTTGACCCGATTGAGCGCTGACAAATACCCGCTTCAGTGGAAGTCCATCCACTTCAAATAGGTCAAACAACTCGAGGGGTTGCCGCTCTGGCGGAAGGCTGTCAATTTTATTGAAAATCAACCACTGTGGAACCTTGTCGGCACCAATTTCCCCGAGAACACGTTTGACTTCGTCCATTTGCTCTGGAAAGCTTGGATTCGATGCATCCACCACGTGCATCAACAAATCAGCATCGGCAGCTTCCTGCAGAGTTGCCTGAAAAGCATCAATCAATCCGTGAGGTAAGTCACGGATGAAACCCACGGTATCGGAGACCGAAGCGCTTCTGCCCCCCTCCCCCAAGTAGAGTTGGCGCGTGGTGGTGTCTAGGGTGGCAAACAATTGGTCTGCCGCGTAAGCGCGCGCCTTCACCAAAGCATTGAACAAAGTTGTCTTGCCAGCGTTGGTATAGCCCACCAAAGAAACATTGAAGGAGTTTCTTCTGTCACGCTGCCTTCTTTGGGTAGAGCGTTGTTTTTTAACTTTCACCAAGCGCTCCTTGGTGCGTTTGATGGCGTCATTGATCATTCTGCGGTCGAGCTCAATTTGAGTTTCACCCGGACCGCCGCGCGTTCCAATGCCGCCTCGCTGACGCTCCAGGTGTGACCACCGGCGTACCAAGCGGGTACTGAGGTATTGCAGTCTCGCTAATTCGACTTGCAATTTGCCATCATGGCTTCGAGCACGTTGCGCAAAAATTTCAAGTATGAGCAAAGTGCGGTCATTGACAGGCAAACCCAAATGGCGTTCAAGATTGCGCTGCTGGGCTGGGCTCAATGACTGATCAAAAAGAACCTCTTTGGCTCCCATTTGCTCAGCCATGAATTTGATTTCATCGGCTTTGCCAGAACCCACAAAAAGAGCAGCGTCGGGAGCCTTGCGTTTGCAAGTCATTTTGGCAATTGGCCTTAAGCCAGCCGTTAACGCCAGTTGGCCCAACTCATCTAACTCAGCATCAAAATGAGGCAAACCAAAATCAACACCCACCAACAAGGCGGGGGTTGTAACAACCAAATCGTTGTTCAAAAGATGGCGTTAAGTCGTCGAATCGTCGACAGCTTCTTCTGAACCCGAAAGGTTCACGGCTCGGCCGGGGACGATGGTGGAAATGGCGTGTTTGTATACCATTTGGGTGACGGTGTTACGGAGTAACACCACATATTGGTCGAAGGACTCAATTTGACCTTGGAGTTTGATGCCATTGACCAAATAAATAGACACTGGCACATGCTCACGACGCAGTGCGTTGAGGAAGGGATCTTGCAAAAGTTGCCCTTTGTTGTTCACGATATTCTCCGTGTTTTGATTAAATTAAGGGTTTCACCTTAACACATCAAACAGGGCATTCAGCGCAAGTCCTTTTTAAAAACCTTACAAATTACCCTGCATCTTTGTCAGCAAAGGGGTTTTGAGACGTTTTCATTTCAATGCGCAATGGCGTACCGGACAAATCAAAAGCTTTTCGGAAACGCCCTTCCAAATACCGTTTGTAAGTTTCTGTGACGTGCTCCAAGGAATTGCCGTGAATGACAATGACTGGCGGATTCATGCCGCCTTGGTGGGCATAACGCATTTTGGGTCGGAACATACCACCGCGCTGAGGACTTTGGAACTGCACAGACTCAAGCAGCAATCGGGTCAAAACAGGCGTGGTCATTTTGACCATAGCCGATTGGTGAGCCTGCTTGATTGATTTCCAAACTGGGCCCAGACCTTGTCGTTTTTTGGCAGATAGGGTGTGCAAGTTGGCAAACTTCAAAAATGGCAACCGATTTTCTATCGAACGGTGAACAAGTTCACGTTGGTATTCGTCGACGGCGTCCCATTTGTTGACAGCCAAGACAACAGCTCGCCCACTGTCCAAAATAAAGCCCGCAATGTGAGCGTCTTGATCGGTCACACCTTGAGTGGCATCTAACAACAACAAAACAACATTGGCTGATTCGATGGCCTGCAAAGTTTTGACCACTGAAAATTTTTCAATGGCTTCAAAGACTTTGCCCTTGCGACGCAAACCAGCCGTATCTATCAACTCGTATTTTTGGCCCTCACGTTCAAAAGGAACTGTAATGGCATCTCGCGTCGTCCCGGGCATGTCAAAGGCCACCAATCGCTCTTCACCTAACCAAGTATTGATCAGTGTGGATTTCCCCACATTGGGTCGGCCTGCTACGGCCAATTTGACAACACTCAAATCTGGCTCAGTGTCTGCATCATCTTCGGGCAACAAAAGTGGATCCAAAGCCAACTCGACGAGACTTCGAACACCTTGACCATGCGCTGCAGAAACAGGAATCACATCGCCCAAACCAAGCTCATAAAACTCACTGATTTGAACGCCTTCTCGCATGCCCTCAGCTTTGTTGGCAACCAACAAACAAGGCTTGCCGATTCGCCGCAAATACTTGGCGATATCGTGGTCTTGAGAGGAAACACCCGCTCTGGCATCCACCACAAAGACCACCACATCGGCTTCAGCAACCGCTTGCTGAGTTTGTTTCGCCATTTCTTTGTAAATGCCAGTACTGGCATCTGGCTCAAAGCCACCCGTGTCGATCACGATGTACTCATATCGACCCTGCCGTCCTTGGCCATAGTGGCGATCGCGTGTAAGACCGGCAAAGTCTGCGACGATGGCATCGCGACTTTTAGTGAGTCGATTGAATAAAGTGGACTTGCCCACATTGGGGCGTCCGACCAAGGCCAGTACGGGTTTCAAATCAGTCTTTCAGATGAGTGTTATTCGGCGCGAAAGGCTTGCACCAAGCCATTCTTTGTCACGATCACCCAATTTTGACCAACACGCAAAGGTGTCATTGCAATGCCAGACGAATCGACCTGAATACGTCCAATGGTTTGCCCATTGCTAACATCTATCCAATGAGCCCAGCCCAAGTCGTCACCAACAACCAATTGTCCTGCCGACCAATGTGGCGAAGTGAGTCCTCTAAAACGCAAGGCCTCGGATTGCCAAGCGACTTGACCACCGTTTCGCTGCCAGGCGACTAACTTTCCATCCGATTCAGCACCAAAAAGCAATGACTCTGAGCCACTGACACCCACGTGTCCTTGAGCTGCTCGGGTCCATAAATTGCTGCCTCTCTGAGCATCCACGCAAGAAACCGAAGTTTGAAACGCTCTGGCGCAGATGACATTGTTCAGACGTGAAACACCAGCAACCAAGTCAACCAAGCGCTCAACCTCATTGGTACCGCGAGAAGAACCAATGGTGAGCTCCCAAGTGGCAACACCATTGCTTGGGTTCATCGCGAGCAAACGACCCGATAGACCAACAATGAGCCTGTCCTGGAAAGTCGTCAAAATACCTGCTTGTTTGAGGACCAGTGGGTCGCCAGAGCGCTGTTGACTCCACAACCTCTGACCGGAAGCGCCATCGAAGGCCATGACAGTTCGATCGGCCGTTAAGACAAAGACACGGTCACCGGCTACCAAGGGCGACGTGAAAGAAGATGCAGGCAACTTCACTCGCCAGATGACTTTGGCTTTGGCAACAGCTATCAATTCATTGTCACTGGAAATAATGGCAAAGCGCTCACCATCGCCACCGATACCCGCAGCAACAGGGGTGTTCAAAGCAAGGCGCCAAGTTTCAGCACCTGTTTCAGCATCCAATAAAGTAATCAGCCCACCTTTTGTTGCCAAGGCCAATTGACCATTGCTCAAGTTAAGGCTCAAGGGTGCGTCAAAAGTGGTACTGACCGAGCCAAGTTGAGAAGTCCAAACTTTACTGATGTTCAGCTGGGCTTTAAAGTCAGCTAAGGCTGTAGGTTTTGGTTTATCAGGCGTGCTAGAACACGCCGCTAAGCCTGTGATGGCAATTCCAATCGTTGCATACAACAAGCAAGTTAACCACTGAATCCTGGCACCAACAGTGAGAGATTGAAGTGTCATTTCGCAGCACCTTTTGCGGCAGGATCAACACCCAAAGCGTTTAACTTGGCAGCAACCAAACGTCGGTATTCAGAATTTTCCTCCATCAAACGCCATGCTTCGGAATATGCCTTGACAGCTTCTTGTGACTTGTTTTGGGTGGCAAAGATGTCGCCTTGAACATCCGAAGCAAGTCCAGCAAATGCAGGGTCAAAAGGCTTTGACAGAGTTTTCAAAGCCTCATCGAAGGATTTTTGCTGAGCTTGTAAATTAGCCAAGCGCAGACGTGCCAACTGAGCACTGCCAGAATCAGAAGCACTTTCACTGGCCCATTGAAGGGCGGCAGTGGCCGCATCTAACTTGTCGGTCATTTGAAAGGATTTGGCGACAAGCAAGGCTGACTGAGCTGCAAAGGTGGTGCTTGGAAAGCGTTCCCTCATATCACTCCAAGCGCGCTCAAGTTTAGCGGCGTCTCCAGATGCTGCTGTTTTTTCTAACTCATCAAAAAGCGCCGAGGCTTTGACCGACTGTTGACGCTGCCAGTACTGATAACCATTCCAGCCAGCATAAGAGCCCATCACGACGATCAAAAGCCAAGTGATGAGATTGCCGTATTTTTTCCAGAAGTGCTTGATTTCATCAAGTTGCTCTTGTTCTTCTAAATCGAGATTTGATGCCATATTCAACTTTAATTTAAGAGTTGGATTGTAGGCTTAGAGCCCATTCGTTCAACTTTTCGAGGGATTCTGTTCGTTGTGTGCCACCGCCATCGCGCAAAGGCTTCACTGAAACGATATTTTGTTGTAGCTCGTCAGCCCCAAAAATGAGGGCAAAAGCCGCACCGCTGCTGTCGGCTTTTTTGAACTGACTTTTCATGCTGCCCAAGCCCTCGCCAGAACCGGCATGCATCTGAACCTTGACACCCAAAGCCCGAAGCTGCCTGAGGTAACTCAGGACCAAAGGCAAATGGCTGGCATCGGAGATGATGGCGTAGGCATGGGGCGAGTCATCTGGAAAAGCCTTGCCCTGCTCTTCCAACAAGGCCAAAACGCGCTCGAGCCCTAAAGCCCAACCGACTGCAGGCGCAGACTTGCCCCCAACTTGCTCAATCAGGTAATCATACCGTCCGCCACCACAGACTGTGCCTTGAGAACCCAGTTGATCAGTGATGAATTCAAACACAGTGAGGTTGTAATAATCCATACCACGAACCAGTCTAGGGTTCAGGGTGTAAGTCACACCGTTGGCCTCTAGAATTTGTCGCAGGGCATTGAAATGCGCAAGGGAGGCCTCTCCCAAAAAATCGAGCAGCTTGGGAGCCGTTTCAACCACTTCTTTCATGGCTGGATTCTTGGTGTCCAAAATTCGAAGTGGGTTGCTGTGAAGCCGGCGTTTGGCATCTTCATCCAAGGCATCTTGATGTTTCTCAAAGTGAGAAATTAAAGCTGAACGGTGCGCCAAACGCTCTGGTGGTTGCCCCAAGCTGTTGAGTTCAAGACGAACATCCGTTAAACCAATCGCCTGCCACAAATCGTTTGCCAACAAAATAACTTCAGCGTCAATTTCAGGACCTTGAAAACCCAGTACTTCAGCGCCAATTTGGTGAAACTGTCGATACCGTCCACGCTGCGGACGTTCGTGCCTGAACATCGGGCCCATGTAGTACAAGCGCTTACCGCCTTCGTAAAGCATGTTATGTTCAACCACGGCGCGAACTACGCCAGCCGTACTTTCTGGTCGCAACGTCAGGGCTTCCCCGTTCAAGCGATCTTCGAAGGAATACATTTCCTTTTCAACAATGTCAGTTACTTCACCAAGGCCACGCACAAAGAGTGCCGTAGGCTCAACGATGGGCGTGCGAATATTCCGATAAGCATAACGAGCCATCAAGGTTCTGACCACACCCTCGAACCATTCCCATTTGACTGACTCGCCCGGTAGCACATCGTTCATACCTTTGACGGCAGTGAGTTTTTTAAATGGACTCGCTTTGAAAGATTCTTTAGATTGAATGTCTGACATAAAAATTAATTGGCAGATTTTGAAGAGCCACCAAATCGGTTGTCTATGTATTGTTCTACCAAGGCTTGGAATTCTTTGGCAATGTTGTCACCGCGCAAGGTGAGTTTTTTCTCGCCATCAATGAAGACGGGTGCGGCGGGTGCCTCGCCCGTGCCTGGCAAGCTGATGCCAATGTCTGCGTGTTTGCTTTCACCAGGACCATTCACGATACAGCCCATGACAGCTAACTTCATATTCTCAACACCTGGATATTGGCTGCGCCAGACAGGCATTTGTGCGCGTAAGAAATCGTCAATTTGCTTGGCCAACTCTTGAAAAGTACTGCTGGTGGTGCGGCCACAGCCTGGACATGCCGTGACACTGGGCACAAAGATGCGCAAGCCCAAAGACTGCAAAATTTCAGAGGCAATGACCACTTCTTGCGTACGAGACTCGCCGGGCTGCGGCGTCAGCGAAACCCGAATGGTGTCGCCAATACCTTCTTGCAGCAAGATGGCCAAAGCGGTGCTGGAAGCAACGGTTCCCTTGGTCCCCATGCCCGCTTCGGTTAAACCCAAATGCAAAGGGTAATCTGTGCGGCGGCCCAATTCACGGTAGACAGCGATCAAATCTTGAACCCCTGAAACCTTGCACGACAACATGATTTGCTCGCGGGCCATGCCCATTTCATGGGCCTTGTCTGCAGACGTGATGGCGGAAGTAATGAGTGCCTCGTACATGACCTGACGTGATTCCCAAGGGGTTTTCCTTTGGCTGTTTTGATCCATCAAATCTGCCAACAATTCTTGGTCTAAGCTGCCCCAGTTAACACCGATGCGAACAGGTTTGCCAAAGCGCATTGCCGCATCAATCATCTGACCAAACTGAACGTCGTGCTTCTCACCTTTGCCAACATTACCGGGGTTGATTCGATATTTGGAAAGCGCCTCAGCGCAAGCGGGATGCTCACTCAGCAAACGGTGTCCGTTGTAGTGAAAATCACCAATCAAGGGCACATCAATGCCCATTTTGTCGAGCTGGTCGCGAATATGGGGAACGGCTTCAGCTGCTTCAGGCGTATTGACTGTGATTCTGACCAATTCGGAACCGGCCAAAGCCAGTTCTTTCACTTGAATGGCAGTGCCAATGACATCAACCGTGTCGGTGTTGGTCATAGACTGCACACGAACAGGCGCCTGACCGCCAACAGTGACAATGCGCTGTCCCCAAACCACTTGAGATTGGAGGCTGCGTCGTGAAAGAGGAGTTGCAGCAGGAATGGCTTCAAGGGTAGGCTTAGTTTCCATCATTTTTTAAGCTCTTGCGTTGGAGGATTTGAGGCGTTTGAATTGGGCCGAGGCTGGGTGTCAATGGCTGGGGTTGAACTGTCAAACACCATGGCTTTGGGAAGGTCAGATGAGGCTGCTTCTGGCGCAACTTGCTCTTGAACAGGGGGCATGGTTGGCACGACTTCAGCTGCCTCAGGCTTGGCCGAGAAATGACTGATTTGGCGCTGCAAATCGGCGGAAAAAGTCCACAGCAAAATACCCAGCAGCACCATGAAAATAAAGAGTTTTCGGCCATCTAACAAAGCATCGCTGAATTGATCAAGTCGCTGCAAATTGAAGGATGACTTTCTTTCAGATTGAATGAGGTTCAGAGGTTTTAAACCATTGGTCATTTGAGGCATCAGGGCCAGTATGGGTTGAGAATCAATTCTCAAAAAACGGCACACTTTGGCAGCCAATGCACGCGCAAACACCGGCTCGGAAAACTGATCAAATTGATCAGCCTCAAGCGCTTCTAAGTGTTTGATACTGACTTTGAGGTTCACAGACATGACCGCCAAGTGCACACCCGCTTTTTCTCTGGCAGAGCGCATGGCAGCGCCTGGAGATTGAGGCAACAAGGGCAGCGACAGCTCAGTGTTGCTCTCAGTCATGTGAGACCCTGTCCTGGTAGGCACGCCATTGCGCTGAATTTGAAAAATGAAGTCCTAACATCTTGCCCCAATGGTTCTTTTTAACTGCTTGATTCTGCCGCTCGGCAAGCTGGAAAGCGAGCCACACCGATTGTGCACTCACAGAGGGGGAATCAATCAAAATTTCGAGAATTTTCTCAGCTTCTGATAACTTTCCCAACTGAATTTTGAGTTCAACCAGTTCAAGCGCCTCTGAAATCAAGCTTGGTAGTTGGGCCAGGGCCTCTGTCATCCGTAAATTGGCAGCTTCAAATTGTTGATTTTGGATCAAACATTGTCCCCAAATCCAATTCACTTGACCCTGCCCGTGGCCCATAGAGTGGTTTAAAGATTGTTGAAATTTCTCAAAGGCCGAATTAAAGCGCTTGTTTTTGCACTCAAAAACAGCCCAGAAAAGCTTGATTTGAGGATCTTCAGGGGCAGAATCAAAAGCTTGAATAAAGTATTTTTGGGCCATCTCAGGCTTGTTTTGTTGCTGCAACAACAGCGCTTTGATCAGCAATGCTGGTGCGTATCGGGGCAACAAAATCAAAGCTTGATCGACTTCCTCCATGGCAAAAGCTGGCAATCCTGCTTGAAAATAAGCGGAAGCTAATGCTGTTCGCGCCTGAGCGCGCGGCAAGACCAAGGCGTTTTCCAAGTCAGAAGAAGAAAACGCCATACCTGCAGATAAATGCAAGCTGAATGAGACAAAAAGTAAGCGCTTCAACCACCTTGCCCCCAAATGAAGTGCAAGTGTTGAAAGTTGGAACATCAGTTTGGTGGCATTTGTGCCGAAGAATTTGTGGCGTGCCACTGAATAGGGACTGCACGCTGTTGCGCAATTCGATCCGCCACACCGGTTCGATCCTTGACATCGCCTGCCAGTTGGCCGCATGCAGCATCAATGTCATCGCCTCGTGTTTTACGGACTGTGGTGACAAAGCCCGCATCTAAAAGCACCGCTGCAAATTGTTGAACAGTGGCTTCATCAGATCGCAAAAGGCCCGATTCTTTGAACGGATTGAAGGGAATTAGGTTGAATTTACAGCGAAGACCTTGGGCAGTGTGGCGGCGAATAAGTTGGACCAACTCTTTGGCGTGCATGACTTGGTCATTGACACCTTTGAGCATGCAATATTCAAAGGTGATGAAATCTCGCGGCGCTTTGTCTAGATACAAAGTGCACTCTGAAAGCAATTCATCCAAGGGGTACTTGCGATTTAACGGAACAAGATTGTCACGCAACGGGTTGTTGGGAGCATGCAAGGAAACCGCCAATGCCACAGGGCAATCGGCTGATAGCCGCTTCATCATGGGCACCACGCCCGAAGTAGAGACAGTGACGCGTCTGCGAGAAAGTCCGTAGCCATGGTCGTCCAACATCGCCTTCAAGGCGGGAATCAGCGCGCTGTAATTTTGCAGTGGCTCTCCCATTCCCATCATGACCACATTGGAAATCACACGATCTGACTGGTTCAAGTGTTGCCGTAAAAAATGCTCGGCAAACCACAACTGAGCCAAAATTTCAGACGTACTTAAATTGCGACTAAAGCCCTGATGGCCAGTTGAACAGAAGCGACAACCTACGGCGCAACCCGCTTGGGATGAAACACACAATGTACCGCGGTCGTCTTCTGGAATGAAGACAGCTTCTACGGCATCACCTGCACCGACATCGAACAACCATTTGATCGTGCCATCTTTGGAGAATTGTTGAGACAGAATGGGCAAGGCCGCAACGTGTGCATGAGCCTTTAACTTCTCGCGCAGAGATTTGGCAAGATCGGACATGTCATCAAAATTTGACATGCCTCGTTGGTGAATCCAGCGAAACAACTGTGTGGCTCGAAAACGTTTTTCACCAAGACTCTCACAAAAAACGGCCAAGCCTTCAAGGTCGAAATCAAGAAGGTTGGCCGTCATGGCGGAAGAAGGAAGTTCTTGACCGCGTGCTAATGGAAATGGCTAATTAGCAGGGCTTAACGAGAATAGACATTCATGCCAGCAAAAAAGAAGCTGATTTCAGCAGCTGCAGTTTCTGCGGCGTCAGAACCGTGAACCGCATTGGCATCAATGCTTTCTGCGAAGTCAGCACGAATGGTGCCGGGAGCAGCTTTCTTGGGGTCAGTTGCGCCCATCAAGTCGCGATTTTTCAAGATTGCGCCTTCGCCTTCTAAGGCCTGAATCATGACGGGGCCAGAAATCATGAAGTCAACCAGATCTTTGAAGAAGGGACGCTCTTTGTGAACAGCATAGAAAGCCTCGGCTTCGCCACGTGACAGGTGCGCCAACTTTGCAGCAACCACTTTGAGGCCGGCAGCTTCAAAACGAGCGTAGATTTGACCGATGACGTTTTTAGCAACGGCGTCAGGCTTGATGATGGAGAGTGTGCGTTCTATAGCCATGATGAAATTCCTCTGTTTTATTATGAAAAAAGCCGTCTATTCTAACCCGATATTAGGGTTTCCCCATGGGGCAAAAGGATTTGCAAGCTCTTGAAAGTGTGGACGCTTTTAACGACTTCTGCCGCCATTACGGCGAGGCCCCCCTGACCTGCCACCAGGACCTTGTTCCTTGCGCTGGCGGCTGAAACTGTCTGCGCCAATGTAGCCTACAGAAGTTTTCATCGGATCGGGTTGCCCAGAAGATGATCTGTCGCCACGTTGCCCTGAACCAGAACTTGTTTTTTTAGCGCCAAATGCTCTATTTTTAGGGTTCCGAATATTTGGGTTCCGACGATCTTCAGGTCGTTTTTCACCATGAGGTGTTGCAGCATCGCGAACTGGTGCACCTTCGGCTTTATGGGCCGCATGCGTGAGGGCTCGGATATCAGCTTCGTCCAACTCCATGTAGGTGCTTCGACGCAGTCCGTGCGGCAAAACCATGGCGCCATATCGAATTCGAATGAGGCGACTGACTGCATGACCCACAGCTTCCATCATGCGTCTGACTTCTCGATTACGGCCTTCCGAAATGGTGACGCGGTACCAGCAATTTGAGCCTTCTCCCCCCCCATTTTCGATGGAGCCAAATTGTGCCAAGCCGTCATCCAGCATGACACCGTCTAACAACTTTTGTTTTTCTTCGTTGCTCAGGGCACCCAGAACTCGCACGGCATATTCGCGTTCCAATCCAAATCGAGGATGCATCAGCCGATTGGCAAGTTCACCAGAACTGGTGAACAGCAACAAGCCTTCAGTATTGAGGTCCAAACGGCCGACAGACTGCCACTTGCCATGCTGCAACCGAGGTAACTTGCGAAAAACAGTGGGCCTGTTTTTAGGATCGTCGTGACTGACAATTTCACCGGCAGGCTTGTGATACGCAATGACCCTTGGCGGTGGTGGGTCGATTCGAACTCTGAGTGGTCGCCCGTTGACCTTGACTTGATCACCGTACTGAATACGTTGACCGATGTGAGCTGGTTCGTTGTTGACCGAAATTCGACCTTCCAAAATGAGTTGCTCCATTTCCAAACGAGAACCCAAGCCAGCTTGTGCTAAAACTTTGTGGAGTTTGGGTGACTCTGCCTGTGGCGGCAAAACCCGCTTGGTCAAAAGAGGCGAAATAACACCTTCGGCTTCTTGGTCGAAATGACCAGACACCACATCCTCGATCGCAATGGCTCTCAATGGATCCACAGAGCCTGAAGAATCTAAAGGATCTGGAGAAGGCAAATCAGTTGACTCAGTCATGTTGCTTGCCTTGTTCCGAAGCTTTTAGGTCTTCCGCGATAACAATCGGGGTGTCTCCTGTCATTTCTTCAGCCATGTTGGAGGATTCATCAACCATGCCCGCTTCAACAACGTCGATGGCATCTTCAAGGGAAAGTGAAGCCTGAGGCGTGTCCTCCTTAGAGTGACTCAAGCTGGCCAATACAGCTGCTTGGCCTTCCACATTGCTTAACAAAGGCAATTGATCAAGCGATGACAAGCCCAAGTCATCAAGGAAATGACGGGTCGTGGCGTACAGACCAGGTCGACCCACAGATTCACGGTGGCCAATGACCTCGACCCAACCCCGATCTTCCAATTGCTTCAAGATTTGGGTATTGATGGTGACACCGCGTATGTCTTCCATATCGCCCCGAGTTACCGGTTGTCGGTAGGCAATGATGGCCAAGGTTTCCATCACGGCACGGGTGTATTTGGGCGGCTTCTCGGGGTTAAGCCTGTCCAAATAAATGCGCAATTCGGGGCGGCTTTGGAAGCGCCAACCGGTTGCCACAGAGACCAATTCGAGGCCGCGCTCGGCCCAATCCAGTTGAAGCTCTTCTAGGAGTACTTTAAGAGTGTCAGCGCCTAAAGCGTCTTCGAACAATACACGCATATCACGCACTGTGATGGGCTGTGTTGAACAAAGCAAAGCTGTTTCAAGGACACGCTTGGCTTGCGCCGTATTCATGGTGTCAATCTTCCGGGATAAATGCGCCAAAGCGCGAATTGGGTTGCACGGACCGACTTAGCAAATCAAGTTGGCGGTGAATCAAAGCCACCTGTGCACCCCATGAAGGTGAGTAAAGTCCATTATCCAATAGGCCTCGCCCGGGAATCAGGATTTTTCATTGTAACTGAGGGACCAAGCCTGAAGCAAACTCTGAAAATCTTTGGGCAAGTCCGAATAAAAAGACAGTGCCTTGCCGGAGATGGGGTGTGAGAAAGACAAATGGTCTGCATGCAAAGCTTGCCTTGGCATGGCGGCGTTTGATAGGCCACCATATTGCACATCCCCGACCAACGGCAATTTAAGAGAGGCCATATGGACTCTGATTTGGTGGGTCCGGCCCGTCTCTAAAATGCAACGTACCAAGGACCCTTGGTCGTTTTGAGACATCACGCGAAAGTGAGTTTTAGCGGTTTTCCCCGAGTTTTTGGTTAAATCTACGACAGCCATTCTCAAGCGGTTAGCAGGATCTCGGCCAATGGCCAAATCGACCGTTTTTTGTTGGCTTCCTGTCCATGGCTTGTCGCACACTGCCACATACTGCCTTTTGATTTCACGAGCGGCCATTTGCTTGACCAACGCATCCATGGCCATTCGAGTTCTGGCCACGACCATCAAGCCACTTGTGTCTTTGTCTAAACGGTGAACGATGCCAGCCCTTGGCAAAGCCATCAGGCTTGAATCCAAGCCCAAAAGTCCATTCATCAATGTGCCAGACCAGTTGCCTGGGGCTGGATGAACCACCAAACCGGCGGGCTTGTCAATCACTCTCAGATGGGTGTCTTCATAGACCACATTCAAGTTCAGATTTTCTGGTTTAAATGCTTGGGACTGGGGCGTTGCCCGTAGCTCTATGAGCCAACGCTCGCCTGCTTTGACCTTAAGCGCTGCTTTGAGGTGGGTCGAGCCTTCGCGGCTCACTGCACCGTCCTCAAGCAGCTGTTGCAAATAACTTCTTGAAAACTCAGGCACCCCTGCCACAAGCATCCGATCTAGTCGCTGCCCATGAAATTCTGCGGGCACCAGCAATTCACGGACCTCTGAAACTATGTCCGTGGCAACAGCCTCTAGAGAGGTTTCATCTTGAAACTCGTCGATGTCTTCCAGCTCTGAGGGGCTCGATATAATCAATTTGGTTTATTTCCAAGGTTGCCAGATGTTGAACGTCAGATTATCGGTGCTTGCGCTAACGCTTTTCGGCTTAGTTACGACGATGTTGTCCGGGTGCTCAAGCACAACTGCTGATCCTACAGCAGCTTGGACGCCTGAAAAAATATACAGTGAAGCACGCGACGAAGTCGGTGCTGGAGCTTGGGACCGCGCAGCCATGCTTTTTGAAAAACTGGAGGGTCGAGCTGCTGGTACGCCCTTGGCTCAACAGGCTCAGATAGAAAAAGCCTATGCCCAATATCGCGCCACAGAAAAGGTTCAAGCCATTGCTACGCTTGATCGTTTCCTTAAACTTCACCCTGCCAGCCCAGCGGTTGACTACGCACTTTATTTGAAAGGTTTAGTCAACTTCAACGACAACTTGGGTCTGTTTTCTTTCATTACGAAACAAGACTTATCAGAGCGCGACCAAAAGGCTGCTAAAGATTCCTTTGAAGCCTTCAAAGAACTTGTTTCCCGATTCCCAGACTCCAAATACGCACCTGATTCAAGACAAAGAATGACCTACATCGTCAACTCTTTGGCATCCTATGAAGTTCATGTTGCACGCTATTACTACAAAAAGGGTGCTTATGTTGCTGCAGTCAATCGAGCGCAATTGGCCATCACCGATTACCCCGGCGTGCCTGCCATCAAAGAAGCCTTAGAAATACTGGCCATGTCTTATGACGCACTCGGTATGCAAGAATTAAAAACAGACACACAGCGCGTTTTGGAAAAAAACTTTCCCAATGTTGCGCCTTCCCCCAACAACAAAACTACGGCTTGGTGGAAGTTTTGGTAAGCCTTGTAAGACTTTCCTCAAATTCAACTTCTGTGTGAATTCTTTGCATCGGTGGTAGACAGGCTAGCAAACGGCGTCCGTATGCCATGCCCGTCAACCGGGGGTCGCAAACAACCAAAATGCCTTGATCTGTCTCACTCCGTATTAAACGACCGGCCCCTTGCTTAAGGGCCACTGCGGCTTCAGGCAAGCTGTAATCAGAAAATGAACTTTTGCCCAAAAGCTCTAATCGCTGCGAACGAGCTTCCACCAATGGATCATTAGGAGGTGGGAATGGTAACTTGTCGATGACCACCAACTGAAGCGCGTCTCCTGGCACATCAAAGCCTTCCCAAAATGAAGCTGAAGCGACCAAGATGCATCCCAAACCACCTTCATTTGAACCCTCACGAAACCGCTCCATGAGGCGGCGTTTGGGACCTTGACCTTGTACCAAAATCTCCAATTCACCACTCTGTCCCAATGCAGCCGTAAGAGCTTCACCAATTTGCCGCATGGCATTCAAAGTGGTGGTTAGCACAAGGGTTCTGCCTCCCAACTGCCGCGCGTGTTTTTCAACCCAAGAAGACACCTGTCGCGTATGCGTGATGTCGTTTGGTTTAGGCATGCCGGGCGGAACATACACAGCGGCCATGTTGGCATAGTCGAAAGGACTGGCAACTCTAAGCTTGCGGGACTCACTCAAACCACAAGGCTCTGTGAACCAGCGCATTTGATCATCTTCACCTAAAGTTGCAGATGTAAATATCCACGCTTTTTGCGAGCCTGGTGTTGGCGCTTGGGTGTGCTCGTTGACTTGTTTTTGCAACATGTGGGTTTGAACTGCGCTCGATATATCAAGCGGTGATTCGACCAAGCGCATTTGTGCACCCACTTCCACCCAACGAACTGACCCTTCTGCACAAGGATCTTGAAAGTCTTGAATCAAGCGCAGCTGCAACGTGACGCGTTCATGCAAGCGCACAAAGTCGGGGGCCATTTCACTGACCGTATCAAGGGCGGCTTGCGCGGCTTGCAGTGCAACTTGCAGTTGCGACATCGCTAAAAGCCATTCTGATGTCTCCATGCCGTCTGGCACAGGCTCTGTCCAGCGCAAACGCGAGCCTGGTCTCGAATTTTGTGCTGTTAGTCGAAGATCGCGAATTGATTTTTCCATCACACTGCAAATCAAAGTCCAATCGACCAAGCCTCTGGCCCATTGAACTCCAGCACCCAATGTATCTCGCGTTAATTCTAAAAGCTGGCTTGTACTCAGATGTCGGCCTAAAAAATTGATGCCAATTTCATTCAATTGATGTGCTTCATCAAAGACCACAGCTTGCACAGAAGGAAGCAGTTCAGCCATGCCTGTTTCACGGACATTCAGATCTGCAAAAAACAAATGATGGTTGATGACAACCACATCAGCCGACATTGCTTCTTTGCGCGCCAAATTGACATGACAAGATTTGAAGTTGGGACAAGGTGAGCCCAAGCAGTTGTCACGCGTTGAAGTCACCAGGGGAATGACAGGTGATCGGTCGTCCAAGCCCGTCAATTCAGAGAGGTCGCCGGTTCGAGTCGACTGTGCCCATGTTTCAATTTTGCTTAAAGCATGCATGTGAATGCGCAAGGAAGCATCGTGACTTTGTCTGGCTTGCGACAAGCGCAATGTGCACAAGTAACTGCCCCGACCTTTAAGCAAGGCCACCCGGATGGGCAAATTCAAAGCATCAATCAGCTTTGGAATATCACGCGAAAAAAGCTGGTCTTGAAGTGCCTTGGTTGCGGTCGACACCAAGGCCCGCTGACCGCTGAGCAATACAGGCACAAGATAGGCATAGGTTTTACCCACGCCAGTTCCTGCTTCCACGACCAACTCGCCACCGTTTGATATGGTTTCTGCAACAGCCATGGCCATTTCAGTTTGTCCAGCTCGGGATTTAAATTGAGGCGTTGCGTGCGCAATGACCCCCTCATCTGAAAAAGTGGCTGCCACGGCCTGCAGGAAAGCGCTCAAGGGATCGCCTTGTCTTTGGCGTTCTCAAGGGTTTTGCCGTTGATTCGTTGCTGCCGCTCGGATTCTTTCAGATAGCGCTGGCGTTCGTTCAATGCAATTTCACGTTGTTCCAGCGGCGTCAAACCTTGGTATTTTTGCTGCTTTGCCTTGAACAAACAATCGTTCACTGCAAATTGTTTCCAACACGCTTTCGACGATTCTTGAAAATGATCTAGGACAGTTTTTTTTTCTTGAGCCAAGACAAGTCTTTGGGCTGCGATGGACGCCATCTCTGACAGCTGAAATGAATCTTCAGATTGAGCCGTCACAACAGTGCAAGCTAAACTTGAAAATAAAAAGCAAACAGCTTTGGCGCGATTGAACATGTTGAACTATGTGATCTGTGTGTCGACGGTGCGATGTTCTAGTGCCAAGAACTCAGAGGACTGCATTTCATGCAACCGGGAGATGGTTCTGGGAAACTCATGTGCAAGAGGACCTTCCGTGTAGAGTGCTTCGGGTTGAACTTCAGCTGAAAGAATCAATTTAACACGCCTGTCGTAAAGAACATCAATGAGCCAAGTAAATCGCCTTGCTTCTGATGCCAAACGCGGTGGCATCATGGGGACATTGCTCAACAAGACCGTGTGAAATTGGGTGGCAATTTCTAAGTAATCAATTTGTGATCTGGGACCACCGCACAAAGCCCTGAAATCAAACCAAACGACACCTCCAGCCCGCCTTCTAGACACAATTTCGCGAGCTTCAATGTGAAGAATTGGGTCTTCGTCTTTACCGCTGACCAGCTTGGTGAATGCATCGGTCATGGCCATATCGGCATCTTCTCCTAACGGCGTGTGATACAGCTTCACCATTTCTAAGGTGCGGCGTCTGTAATCTGTTCCGTTGTCAACATTCAGCACTTCCATGCGCTCATTCAGTAAATCAATGGCGGGCAGCAAGCGGTCGCGGTGGAGGCCATCTGGATACAGATTGTCCGGTTTAAAGTTAGAGGTGGTTACAAAACTCACGCCATTTTCAAACAAAGAAACCAACAGGCGGTGCAATATCATGGCATCGGTAATGTCCGCCACATGAAACTCGTCAAAACAGATGAGTTGATAACGCTTGGCCATGCGCTTTCCTAACTCATCCAAGGGGTTGACTGTGCCTTGCATCAAGGCCAGTTCTCGGTGTACTTCCCGCATGAATTCGTGAAAATGCAAACGCGTTTTGTCTTTGACAGGCACAGCGTTGTAAAAGCAATCCATCAAAAAGCTTTTGCCGCGACCCACACCACCAAACATGTAAACACCGCGAGGAAGCTCCATTTTCTTTTTCAAAAAACGAAATGGGTTCTTAATGCTTGCTTGATATGCAGCCCATTCTTGTGCGCATCTTTCTAGAGCTTCTACCGCTTTGAGTTGAGCAGGGTCAGCCTGATAGCTTCTGCTTTGAAGTTCTTGATCGTAGGCGGATCGGACGGACATAAGTGTTGTGATTGAAATTAGAAAACCCGGGACACGCCCGGGCTTCGGAGTTTAAAGAAGCTTGAAAAACTTAGAAATTCAAGGTTCGTTTGTCCACTGCCAAGGCAGCCTCTTTGGTGGCTTCACTCAAAGATGGGTGCGCATGGCAAATACGGGCAATGTCTTCTGCACTGGCCCGAAACTCCATGGCCACAACAGCTTCAGCGATCAGTTCGCTGGCCATGGGGCCTACAATGTGAACACCCAAAATTTCGTCGGTCTTGGCGTCGGCCAAGAACTTCACCATGCCGGTAGTGTCACCCAAGGCACGTGCGCGGCCATTGGCCAAGAACGGGAAGCTACCGGCTTTGTAAGCCACACCGTCTGCTTTGAGCTGCTGCTCTGTGCGGCCCACCCAAGCAATCTCGGGGCTGGTGTAAATGACCCAAGGAATGGTGTTGAAGTTGACATGACCGTGTTGACCGGCAATGCGCTCAGCCACGGCAACGCCCTCTTCTTCGGCTTTGTGAGCCAACATGGGGCCACGCACCACATCACCCACAGCCCAAACACCTGGCAAGTTGGTTTTGCATTCTGCGTCCACCACAATGGCGCCGCGCTCGTCCAAATGCAAGCCAACAGCCTCAGCGTTCAAGCCAATGGTGTTGGGGACACGACCAATGGACACGATCAACTTGTCTGCATCAATGCTTTGGGCTTCACCCTTGGCATTGGTATAAGCCACTTTGACGCCTTTTTTGCCGTTCTGAATTTCACCGACTTTGACGCCGAGTTCGATTTTCAAACCTTGCTTGTCAAATGCCTTTTTAGCTTCCTTGGCGATCTGTTCGTCCACTGCACCCAAGAAAGTTGGCAAACCTTCAAGGATGGTCACTTCTGAACCCAGACGACGCCAGACAGAACCCATTTCCAAACCAATGACGCCGGAACCAATCAACACCAATTTCTTGGGGACAGCGCCAACTTTCAAAGCGCCGTCGTTGGACAACACATTGATTTCGTCAAAAGGAGTACCAGGCAAAGCACGAGCATTGGAACCAGTAGCAACAATGATGTTCTTACCCACCAATGTTTCATTGGCCGCGCCAGTGACACTGACTTCGTAACCACCTTCAACGGCTTTGCTAAAAGCAGCACGGCCGTGGAAGAAAGACACCTTGTTCTTTTTAAACAAGTACAAAATACCGTCGTTGTTTTGCTTTACAACGCTATCCTTGCGGGCAAGCATCTTGGCCACATCCATGCTGACGCCTTTCATTTCAATGCCGTGATCGGCAAAGTGATGGTTGGCTTGCTCGAAGTGCTCAGAAGATTGCAACAAGGCTTTGGAGGGAATGCAACCGACGTTGGTGCAAGTACCTCCAGGGGCTGGGCCCCCTGCAGCGTTTTTCCATTCGTCTACACACGCCACTTGGAAACCCAATTGGGCTGCGCGAATGGCAGCAATGTAACCACCAGGGCCGCCGCCAATGACGACCACATCATATTGTTTGCTCATGCTCTGTTCCAGTCTTAGATGTCAAACAACAAGCGTGATGGATCTTCCAGCGCTTCTTTCATGGCCACCAAGCCCAAGACAGCTTCACGGCCGTCAATGATGCGGTGGTCATAAGACATGGCGAAATAGTTCATGGGGCGAACCACCACTTGACCGTTTTCCACCATGGCGCGATCTTTGGTCGCGTGAACGCCCAAGATGGCTGACTGAGGCGGGTTGATGATGGGGGTCGACATCATGGAGCCAAACGTACCGCCATTGGAGATGGAGAACGTACCGCCGGTCATGTCTTCAATGCCCAACTTACCGTCTTTGGCTTTGGCGCCAAATTCGGCAATTTTCTTCTCGATGTCGGCAAAGCTCATTTGGTCGGCGTTGCGCAAAATGGGCACGACCAAACCGCGGGGTGATCCCACTGCAATACCAATGTCGAAGTAGCCGTGGTACACAATGTCGTTGCCGTCCACTGAAGCATTGAGCACAGGATATTTCTTCAAAGCGTGCACAGCAGCTTTGACGAAGAAACTCATGAAGCCCAACTTGATGCCATGTTCTTTTTCGAACTTGTCCTGGAAGCGCTTGCGCATTTCCATGACGGGCGCCATGTTGATTTCGTTGAAGGTGGTCAAGATGGCATTGGTCGATTGCGATTGCAACAAACGCTCGGCCACACGTGCACGCAAACGTGTCATGGGCACGCGTTGCTCTGGGCGATCACCCAAGTTGACAGCAGGGGCCGCAACTTGTGGCAATGACGTTGTGGGTACGCCAGTAGGAATCGACACTTGCGCAGCAGGCTTGGCACCGCCGGCCACAGCAGACAACACATCACCTTTGGTGACCCGGCCATCTTTGCCAGAACCAGACACAGAGCCAGCGGCCAGGTTGTTGTCAGCCATCAGCTTGGCTGCGGCGGGCATGGCGACGCCAGCCATGCTGGTGCTTTGTGCAGCGGGTGCCGCAGCAGGTGCGCTTGCTGCAGGTGCCGGTGCGGCGGCGGCAGTGGGTACAGCCGCTGCAACTTTGCCGTCTGTATCGATGCGCGCAATCAGTTGCTCTGCCGTCACGGTACCTCCATCGCCCACCAAAATTTCAGACAACACACCTGCTGAAGGTGCAGGCACTTCCAAGACCACTTTGTCAGTTTCGATTTCGATCAAGATCTCATCGGCCGCAACACTGTCGCCTACTTTCTTTTTCCATTGCAACATGGTGGCTTCAGCCACGGACTCAGACAACTGAGGAACTTTTACTTCTGCGATAGCCATTTCAATTCTTTCTAAATAGGTTCTTTGGATGTTTGCACTAGACCTTACTTGGTCAACACAAAGCCTTTGATCTTGCCGAATGCGCCGTCGACCAAGGCTTT